>Ga0209871_1000009_pt1 | contig 59943 bp, 51 predicted proteins | sample OrgsoiDNA2013045_FD_185795 | JGI IMG/M metagenome (GOLD analysis project Ga0209871, IMG submission 185795) | Permafrost soil microbial communities from the Arctic, to analyse light accelerated degradation of dissolved organic matter (DOM) -... | ecosystem: Environmental > Terrestrial > Soil >... | reverse complement strand
AGCTCCCGCGAGCCTCGCTGCGCCCAGCTCCCGCGAGCCTCGCTGCGCCCAGCTCCGGCGGCGGCTCCGGATCGGCCGCGCAGATCGACACCTGGTGGCGGCTCACTTCACCTCAACGACAGTCGGCGGCGAGACTGTCTGCAACCTGGCCCAGCCGAGGACATCCGGCTGAGCCCACGCCCGGGCCGGGACGCGCCGTCGGCCGATCGCCAGGTCGGCCGCCGGACTTTCCGGCAGGGGGCGTGAGGATACCCGCAAGCCAGTGCAGCCCTCCGGTGATGCAGCACTACCCGAAACGGGCTCCCCCAGGTATCTCCCGACCCGCCAGGTCCAGCAGGTCGTCGAGGATCTCGCCGAACGAGGTCACGGTGAGGGTCAGGTGCCCCTCACCGGGCAGCAGGTGGGCGCGGGCGCCCGGCACGTGCGCCGCGAGCCATTCTCCGTGCGCGTAGGGCACCATCTTGTCCTGCGCGCCCTGCCAGATGGCGACCGGCACCGGGCCGCCGGCCGCGACGCTGAATCCCCAGTCGCGGACGAACGCCAGGTCGTCGTCGCGCCAGCCGGCGATGCCGGTGCTGACGGCCGCCCGGAACGACGATGCCAGGTACTCGGCGTACTCCCCGCTGAGGGCTGCCTTGTCGGTCGCGGAGACCAGGCCGCCCAGCTCCTCGGCGAGATGGGCAGCGGTGACCTGGCGCAGGCTGCTCGCGGCAGCCTCCAGGAACACGGTGAGAGCCTCCCGGCTGTCGGCCGCCGCCGCGATTTCCTCGAGATTCTCCGGTCCCATTCCGCCGAGCCAGTCCAGCCCGGCCGCGTCACGGGGCGCGATCCCCGCCACGGAGGCCGCGGCCAGGCAGCGGCCGGGCAGCATGGCCGCGCAGGCCAGCGCGTGCGGGCCGCCGCCGGACGTGCCGACGGTGACAAAGTCGCCGGCCCCGATCTGGTCAAGGATCGCTGCCACATCGGGTGCCGCGTCGGCCACTTTGCGGCCGGGCTGGGGGGTGGAGCCGCCGTATCCGGGCCGCGAGTACAGCACCGTACGCAGGCCGCGGGCAGATGCGGCCTGCGTCATCGGCCGGAACTCGGTAAGCCCGGAGGGCGTGCCGCTATGGAAGACCAGCGGCATGCCGTCCAGCGGGCCGGCGAGCAGAACCTCCAGCTGTCGGCCATGCGGTCCCTCCAGGATGAGCTGGTCCCGCCCGGCGGCGTGTGTCATGGGGCCGAGGCTAGCGAGGAATGTCCGGAACTGGCCAGCCAGCGCGCGGTCACCTCGGCCAGCCAGCCTGCCAGAGCTCTCGCTTGGTGACGCTGTAGAGCACGCCGGCGGCCAGTGCCCCGGCCAGGATCAGCATGGCTGTCTGGGCGGACAGGTACTGCAGCAGCAGCCCGGTCGCCGCCAGGCCGACGGGCATGCCGAGTCCCATGAGCGTCATGACCGCGCCGGCTACCCGGCCGCGCTCGCTCTCAGGTGCCTGCCGCAGGATCAGGATGTCCAGCAGCACCCGGATCGAGGGAACTCCGAGCATGGAAGTGAACAGCAGCCCGGCCATCCACCACGGCCCGTCCGGGACCGCGAGCAGCGCGAACAGCGGGACCTCCAGCAGGCACACGGCTATCAGCAGAACGCCGGGACGCAGCCGGTGCAGCGGCCGGACAAGCGGGGCGCCCGCCAGTCCCCCTACTGCGCCGCAGGCCAGCGCGATACCGATCATCGCCGATGACACCGACTGGTCCTTCAGGATGACGATGGCGATCAGGGTAAGCCCCGCACCCACGGTGTTGACCGTCATGATCAGCAGCGTGGTGGCGCGCAGCAGCGGGCTGCCCCACAGGGCCTTGATCCCGACGAGCATGCCCGAACGGCCTCCCGGCTGGCCGGCGGCCGAAGCGGGCCTGACCGGGCGGTCCTGGCTGACCGGGCGATCCGGGCTGACCTTGATCAGCAGGGCGCTCAGCAGCGACAGCACGAACGATCCGGCAGTGAAGACGAACGGCGCCGCGTGGGCCAGAGCCCTGAGCCCGTACAGGGCCGCGCCGAGCGGCGGTCCGGCCAGGTCTGCGCCGTTGATCCGTACCTCGTCCAGGGTGAGCGCCTGGGTCAGCTGCTCCTTCGGCACGGCCGCGCGCATGAGCAGTATGCGAGCCGCGCTCGTCACCGGCTGCCCGAAGCCGAGCAGCGCGGCCGCGATGATGAGCAGCGGAAACGTCAGCCAGCCTGCGACCAGGGCGGCGGCCACCGCGGCGGTGACCAGGGCCCGGCCGGTTTCGGAGATGATCAGGATCTGCCGCGGGCTCCGGCGGTCGGCAAGCTGCCCAGCGGGCAGGCCCGCCAGCAGCATGGCGGCCGCCTGGACCGAGGCGAACAGGCCGGCCCTGGCCGGCGAGCCGGTCGCGGCCAGGATCGCCAGCGGGTAGGCGACATCGGCGACCGTCGCGCCGAGACTCGACGAGGCCTGCCCTACCCATAGCGCGTGGAACTGCCGGTTGCGTCGCAGCGGCTGAGGGGCGGCCGCCGCGCGTGCCGCCACCGTCTCGGAGATCGTGTCCGTCATCTGCCTGCTCCTCAGTCACGGCGTTCATGCCATCGTCATCATTCACGTATGCGTGAATGATGACATATTCGTGAACGTCTGGCAAGATGTACTCGTGGATCGGGAGCGGAAGCCAGCAGCCGCCGGCCCGGCGCAGAGCGGAGCCGCGGTGACCCTGGACGAGACTGTGCCCGGCGATCCGGATGACCCGGTCCGCGAAGTCACTGATGTGGAGACGCTGAAGGCGCTGGCGGACCCGATCCGCCTGGCCTTGCTCGCCGCCTTGATGCGCTCCGGCCACGGCGAGCCACGGGTGATGTCCGTCAAGGAGCTGGCCGCCGAGCTCGGCGAGCCGCAGACCAAGCTCTACCGGCACGTCAAGCAGCTCGAGGTGACCGGGCTGATCCGGGCCGTCTCCAGCCGTCTGGTATCGGGCATTGTCGAGCAGCGGTATCAGGCGTGCCAGAGCGATGTGCGGCTCGGTCCCAGCCTGACCCACGAGCAGAAGACAAGCGACGACGCAGAAGCTGCGGTGTCGACGGTGCTCGACAGGTACCGCCGCCGGTTCTTCGCCGCCCAGCGCGCGAGCTCGGCAATCCCGCCTGAGATGTCTGTCTCCTCGGAGCCGCCCATCCCGGCAGAGCCGCCGCCCGACCAGGCCTACCGCAAGCCGCTGCTCGCCATGGCGGACGCCAGGATTTCTGCCGCCAAGGCCAGGGTCATCCGCGAGCGGCTGCGGGAAGTGGTGGAGGAGCTCAGCCAGCAGCCGGACACGGGCGAGGACAGTGTCCTGGTCGAGGTGCTGATCGGCTTCTACAGCCCGGCTGAGCCGCAGGACCACTAGCGGTCCTGCGGCAGGCGCAATGCCTAGCCGGGATCCGCCGGGGCTGCGTCCAGCAGGGTCTTGAGCTGAGTGATCCAGGTGTCCTGCACCGTGAATCCCAGCCGCTTGTAGATTCCCACAGCGCCGGTGGGCGAATCGGCGTCAACGGTCAGCGACGCGGTAGCGAATCCATCTGTCTTGGCCTCGGTCAGTGCCCGGACCAGGAGCGCGGAGGCGATGCCGCGACCCCGTGCTGCCCTGCGGGTGCCGACCAGCGGGATGCAGAAGTCACGCTTGCCGGAGGCGGCGGTGGACGCGTCGTACTCCTGGCCGAGGACAATCCCGAGTGGCTCGTGGCCAGCGTAGGCGAGGAAGCTGAGGGCGGGCCGGAAGGCTCCGTAAGTAGTGAAATGCGCCCAGCTCTCGGCCGTGTCCGCAGTCGAGCCCCAGTGATCCCGGAAGGCATCGTTGCGTACCAGGCGGGCGTCCTGCGATCGCTGCGCCGTGAATCTGACCATCTCTACCCCCGCGAGGACCGGGACCTCTGGCAGCGGCGCGGAAAGGTTCCTGGTCATCCGGTGGAACCAGCGCGACTCCCGGTAGCCGTGCGCCGCATACAGCGCGACGGCCGCGGCACTGCGGGACAGGCACGCGGCGGTCAGCGCCAGCGGCTGTCCCGGATAGCGCTCCCGGTGCAGCGGCACGGCTGCCTCTTCGGCCCACTCCAGCACCCGCGCGCCGAGCCCGCGCCCCCGGTAGTCCGGATGCACGCCGCCCCACTGCCACATCTCATGGACCGGGTCGGCGGCAGTACGTGTGGTGAGCTGGCAATGGCCGACCATGATGGGCCCGGCCCAGGCCGCGATGGACCCGCGGGCGAAGTCACAGCACGGGTCGCTGAACTCCTCCAGCAGGTCCTGCTCGCTGAAGTGCTCATCCTGCCGGTCCACGGCCTCGATGGCGGCCAGCAGCCTGGCCCAGTCCCCCGCCTGCTCCGGCCCGATCGGCCGCCAGTCGAACCCAGCATCACTGCCCATGTACCGGATTGTGCTTCACCCGGTTCTCAGCCGGCAAAGGATTTAGCTGCCAGACCCGCTCGCCGTCGGCCTCGCCTGAGGGTCAGGCCTGCTCGTGCCGCGACGGCGGCTGACGCGTGGTGGCCGGGGTGAATGTTGGCGGTGATCACCGCCTCAAGGCGCAGCGGCGTGAGCAGCAGCTGTTCCGTTGTCATGGTGGCCGCGCCGAACGCGCGGGGGGCGCCCCCGGATGTCACGGTGTCTCCTGATACCACGGTGTCTCCTGATGCGACGATTTCCTGATGCGAGGGCCATGCCGGTGCGCGAGTGCCTGCCTGTACCCAGCCGGGGCAGCGCGCTGCCCCGGTCAGCACAATGGCCGGCCGGGGCAGCGCCTGACTAGAGGCTCAGGCTAGTTGCTCCTGATCCAGGTGTTGCTGAATGCTCCGCCGCTGCCGATCGCGCTGGTGGAGTCCTTGTCGGCGCCACTGTTGTCGATCATGATGATCTCGGTCGGGTTCTGGGTGCCCAGTGAGGTCCCGTTGGCAGTGGACACGGAGTAGTTGACCGTGCCGAAGTCGGCCAGCGGCAGCACGCCGCTGCTCGACGAGGGCGCCTCGGTGATGACCTCGGCGGAAGAGCGGTCCAGGCCGGACTGGTTCTTGGTGATCGTCTGCGTCCAGCCCTGGGTGGTGTCCTTCAGGACGAGGGTGAAGGTCTGAGTACCGCTGAACGTCACCGATGCGCTGAGCTTGTCGCCTGGCCGGACCGTGTTGCTGAAGTTGACCGGGAAGGCCGGGTACATCTCGTACCAGCCGTAGTACTTCGGGGTAGTGCCCGAGCAGTCGACGTCGGTGCCCGTCTGCTCGACGGAGCCGCTGTTGAACCCGTCGAGTCCGACCCAGAAGCTCGAGTACTGGGCAGATCTCCTGGATGTGCACTTGCCGGTCGGCTCGGTCCAGCTGGCGGACACGCTCTTGAAGGCGCCATTGGCGCCGGTAGCGGCGTAGCCGGACCAGTTGGTGCTCTCGTCGGTTGTTCTGCTGCTGCTATGCGCGCTCGTGCGGGCCGCGCCGCCGGGCCTGATCATGAGGCCACCGGGCTGCACCGCATGAGTGGTCGCGGGATGGGCCAGGGATGCCGCGGAGGCAGTGCCGGCCGCGGCCAGCACCGAGCCTAAGAGGAGGGCGAGAGTTGTGAGTGGTATGCACCAGCGACGAGTCATACGGGCTCCTTCGGCCGTCGTATCAGAGGGCCGAAGATACGTAGATCGTCATATATGCATCGGCCCTGCGGGGGCGTCGCCGTGAACGTACATTGCGCAATGGTCACGGTTAAACCACTGGATGGTAAAGGCTTGGTAAGTCATTCCCGGGATTGGCACGGTCTGCAGGTCGGCTCAGGGCCATCCTGCCGCATCGCCATGATTGAGGCTGGCTCCGCGATCCGGGCTGAACTCACCGGTCTCCGCAGTGCCCAGCCGGGGCAAACGGGGCGTACCGTGAAAGTCCAGCTAGCCTGAGGAGACGTCCGTGCCGCTTCCCGCCGCCGCCGAGCGCAGTCGCTTTGCCCAGCATCTGTTCGCTCCCCTGCCCGCGCGGTACGACCGGCTCGCCGAGCTGCTGTCCATGGGGCAGAATGGCCGCTGGCGGCGCGCAATGGTCGACCGCATTGCCCCCGCCGCCGGGCAGGCAGTGCTGGACGTCGCGTCCGGAACCGCCGGCGTCGCCCTGCAGATCGCGGCGCGGACAAAGGCCCGCGTAGTGGGCGTCGACCTGACCGAGCAAATGCTCCGGCAGGGCCAGCGGAACGTCGCCGGATCGGAGGTCGCCGGCCGGATCCGCCTGGTCGCCGGCAATGCCGAGCAGCTGCCCTTTCCCGATCGCGCGTTCGACGCGCTGACCTTCACGTACCTGCTCCGGTACGTCGATGATCCGCAGGCCACCCTGCGCGAGCTTGCCCGGGTCGTGAAGCCGGGCGCACGGGTGGCCAGTCTAGAGTTCCTGCTCCCGCCGTCGGCATTCTGGCGATTCTGGTGGTGGCTGTACACCAGGCTGCTGCTGCCAGCGGGGGGCCTGCTGACCGGCGGCCGCGAGTGGTTCGCTGTCGGCCGCTTCCTCGGGCCGAACATCTCCGGGCACTACCGCCGGTATCCGGTGGCGTGGACGGTTGATGCCTGGCGCCAGGCGGGTTTCGATGACGTCGGCTTCCGGGTCATGAGCCTCGGCGGCGGCCTGGTGATGTGGGGAACACGGGCAGGTGAGTGACCGGCGCGCCTCCAGCTCCCCGGATCCGGAGGCACCCGAGTCCGCCCTGGGTGGCGGGGCAGCCGCGCACTCCCCCAGGCCCGCGTATTACGCGGCGCGCCCCGGCCGATGGCGGGACTGGTGGACCCTGCTGCATCCGCCGTACACGGCCTGGCACCTCGCGTACGTCGTGATCGGTGCCTCCCTCGCTCCGCGAGTCAGGCTCTCCTGGCTGGCGGCTTCGGTGATCGCGTTCTTCCTTGCCGTCGGCCTGGCCGCGCATGCGCTCGATGAGCTGCACGGCCGGCCGCTGCGGACGAGAATCTCCTCGGCGGCGCTGGTGGCTGTGTCGGTCGCCGGGCTAGCGGGAGCGCTGGGCCTGGGAATCGCGGGGATCGCCAAGGCCGGGTGGGGGCTGCTCCCGTTCATGGTGGCCGGGCCGGTCCTGGTCATCGCCTACAACGCCGAGCTGTTCGGCGGCATCGTTCACACTGACCTGGGCTTCGCCGCTGCCTGGGGGGCCTTCCCTGTCCTGACCGGCTACGTGGCGCAGACTGGCCGGCTCGCGGTCCCGCCGGTTCTCGCCGCGGCGGGCGCCCTGGCCCTGTCGGCAGCGCAGCGCAGCCTGAGCACCCCCGCCCGCACCCTCAGGCGCCGGGCCGTGCAGGTCGAGGGTCACGTCACGCTCGCTGACGGGCAGGTCACCATACTTGACGGGCAGCGGCTGCTGGCCCCCCTCGAGCAGGCGCTGCGAGCCATGTCGTGGAGCATCGTGCTGCTGGCGGCGGCTCTTCTCGTGGCGCGGCTCGGCTAGCATCCCTCGCTGACCCAGTGCGGGGCGCTGGCCGGCCGTCTTGTCGGGTTCGCCTGCGCTGGCCGCGACGCGGGATGCACGCCCGGTTACCGTCAGGCTGTCACGGAGGCCCGTTCGTCAATGTGAGGGCGTGGCTGGCGTCACAGGACGCCGCGCCGCTGCAGGTAGTTCATCGAAGCCCAGCCCAGCGGCACCGGGAGCCAGAAAGTTAGGGTACGAAACAGCAGGACCGAGCTGAGCGCCGTTCCGCCGGCCAGGCCCGCAGCCGTCAGTCCAGCGGTCAGCGCCACCTCGACTGCGCCCAGGCCGCCGGGAGTGGGCACCACAGAGCCCAGCGCGCTTCCGGTGAGGTAGACCACCGCGATGCTCGCGATCGGGGCCGAGCCGTCAAGTGCCCGCACGGATGCGGCCAGGCACAGGATGTAGGCGGCGGTCAGCAAGAGGGCCCCGCCGACGCCCTCGGCTAGCTTGGCTGGCCGCTGCGCCACGTCGAGCAGCCGCGGGATCGCCTGGCCGAGTGCCGGCGCCACTCGGGACTGGATCAGCCGGCGCCCCGCCGGGAATGCGAGCAGGACCAGCACCCCGACCGCCAGCACGGCCAGGGCGATGTAGAGCCAGTCGGGGGGGTGCAGCGAGTGCCGCTGCGAGGCGCCGGTAACCGCGGCGAAGATAATGAGCAGCATCATGTGCAGGCCGAATGCGACGACCTGGGCGACGCCGACGCTAGCGCCGGCGTCCGCCGGGGTCACCTCCGCCTGGCGCAGGTAGCGGATGTTGAGGACAACTCCGCCCACCGCAGCCGGCGTGACCAGAGTGACAAATGATCCGGCGACCTGAACGAGGAAGGTCCGGACGAAGCTCAGCCGCTCCAGCACGAAGCCGGACAGGGACAAGGCAGCGCCGACGTAGGTGGCCCCGGACAGTGCCAGCGCGACCGCGGTCCAGCGCAAGTCGGCGCGGCTGAACAGGTGGGGCAGGTTGACCTTGGTCAGCTGGCCGATCAGCACATAGGCGGCGACCAGGCCAGCTACCAGGGTCAGCAGCGTGCGTCCCCGGATACGCTCCAGCTGGACCGGAACCGTCGCGCTATCGGGCGCTGAGGCCTGCAGGCGCTTCCTGAGGGCTGGCAGCACATGCTTGCGGCGGCGCAGGGCCGCGCGGGTGGAGCGGTGCAGCACGACCGGCTGCAGCAGTGGCACCATCGCCACGAGCTCGCTGCGGCCGACCTTCTCCAGGGCCAGGTCGGCGGAGCGGTCGGGGCCGACCAGCAGCGCCAGCGCCGCGAGGAGCTGGGTGAGGTCCAGCCGGAGCTGCAAGTCACTGGCGGCCACGTCTCCGTTTCCCGGATCCAGCAGTACGACGTCGCCGCCGGCGCCGTCTGGGCTCTCGCTGCTGAGCATGATGCGGTCCGCGGTCAGGGCCCGGTGCGTGACGCGATGCGCATGCAGCCGCAGCACGGTGTCCCACACCCGCCGCAGCTGCGCGTCAGTCGGCTCTCCGGTCAGCTCAGCCAGTGTCGTCCCCGGGTGGTGGTCATTGGCCAGCACGGCCGCCTCGGGCCCTACCTTGATAAGCGCGCGCAGACGGGGCGTCGGCACCCCGGTGTCCTCCACGGCGTAGGTCAGCAGGGCGCGTCGCTCCACGGCGCGCTCCACGGTCAGCGGCGCGCTGCGCGATACCTGAGTCTTGAGCCGCAGGCGGCGGTAAATGCGGTAGAACGCGTCGGCCGCCTGCTGGTCGCGGTCGAACACCGTGACGTCCAGGCGCTCGCCGCCGGGAGTGGCCGCAGCGTACTTGCGGGTCTCGTTGCCGGCATCCCAGATCCTGCGCATCGCGACCACGGGCGCACCGACCGCGCTCAGCGCGGCCGCTATCTCCGCCGCGGAAGGCCGCTCGGTGGCGGAGCCGGTCGCATACCGGAGCCCGGATCCGATGGCGGAGCCGAGCAGCAAGGTGATCAGCAGGGAAAGCGCAGTGGTCGTAGCCTGCGAGGCTGCGAGGCTTGCCAGCCCGTAGAACCCGATGGCCAGCCAGAATGCGGTGCGCCAGCGCTGGCGGCCGGACAGCCCGATGACGGTGATGTATGCGACGAGCCCGGCCAGCAGGCCGTCGAGCGGCGCGGGCCGGGCAAGATGGGGATGCTGGATGGTCAGCGCCCCGTAGAGCGTGGCCGCCGCGCTCTGGCGCAGCACGATGTTGGCCAGCGCCACCGCGCCCACGGCGACCCCGCCGGCCGTCACCGCCTCGGCCAGGCGCCGGGCCTGGTGACGGAACAGCGTCCGGACGGCCAGGGCGACCGGCAGGATGAGCAGGGCTGCGGGAGCCAGGAAGCCCACGGCCGGCAGCAGCACCTTGGGCAGCAGGTTGGTGGCGCCGATCGCGGTTATCTCGACGCCCTGCGCTGTCTCCGGGCCCACCAGGGCCACGGCGATCAGCAGACCGAGCTCAACGCATCCGATGACGAAGCGAAGCAGATCTGCCGGGATCCGCACTCGCGGCTCGAGGTGGTCCTCCACCTGGACCGCGGTGTCGCCCACGACCGCCGGCGCTGGGCGCATGGCTCCGAACAGCGGCTGCTTCCAGCGGGGCAACGTCACGACACGATCGTGTCACCTGCTAACGGCCGTGAGATAGGCACCCGCCGGATTCGTGCACTAGCGCCGGTCAGCTCGGCGACCACACGGGCCGCGCGCGGGAACTCTCGAGCAGCTGCCGGTACAGCGCCGAGGTCTCCGGGTGGGGCTCGCCGTCTGCGGCGATGTCGGCGATCACGTCCAGGCAGCGGCTCCAGGCATCCCGGACACCGCTCATGTTCCCGGCGGCATGCTCGGCGCGCATGAGGGCCCGCCACAGCTGCTCCGCGCCGTTGTCGCCCGCCAGCCCAGTCCTCGCGGCCCTGGCCGCGGCCGCCGCGTCGCCGGCCGCCAGCTCAAGCCCGGACAGCATCTCGGCAGCATCCACGATCTGCGCCCGGACAGTCTCGATCAGCGCCAGGTCAAGCGACCAGTGGTAGCAGCTGGTAAACGGCTGGCCGCGGATCAGCCGCAGTGCCTCCCGCAGGCAGCCGGCGTCACGGGCGTGCAAGCCCTCCTTGGTCAGCGCGTCGAACTCATGCCAGTCGAACCGGGTTTCGGGGTGCAGCGCGTACTGGCCGGCGCCCAGGTGCTCGATCCATTCCCTGCCATCGGGGGCCCGGCCGAGCTGGCGGCGGGTCCGGACGATGAGCTGACGAAGCGAGTCGCTCGGCTTGGGGTGGTCCGGATCGGCACCGAGCAGGTAACACAGCTGCTGGTTGGACAGGCCGTCCTGGCCGTTGAGCGCAAGGGCCAGGACCAGCTGGCTCTGGGCCGGCAGCAGGGCGCCGGGCGCACCGTTGATCGTCAGGGTCCCAAGGACGCCGATCCGCAGGCTCGGCTGATCTTTCGGCTCATCCGGGACGTCCGCCTGCCTGGCTTGCGGCGGGCTGGCTTGCGGCGGGCTGGCTTGCGGCGGGCTGGGCTCCGGCGGGCTGGCTTCCGGCTGACTGGCTTCCGGCTGCTGATCGTCTGGCCACCATTCCTCCGGCTGACCGGGCCGTCCGTCCGGCTGCCAGGCTTCCGGCGGGCTGGCTTCGGGCCTTTGACCCTCTGGCTGCCAGGCTTCCGGCGGGCTGGCTTCGGGCCTTTGACCCTCTGGCTGCCAGGCTTCCGGCTGATTAGCTTCCGGCTCCTGTCCCTCTGGCTGCCAGTCGTCCGAGCGCCAGCCCTCCGGCTCCAGATCGAGGTAAGAGCCGTCGGGCGCTGCTGCCATGGCGGCGAGCATTCCGGGGGTGGGCCACAACGAACCGTCGTAGGGCGGCGCATCCGCTGCCACGTCGCCGTCCTCCGCTGCGGTGGCGAACAGGCTGGCCAGGGCCAGGTAGCCAGCATCACCCAGCATCTGCGGCCAGGCCTGGAGATTCAGCGGCAAGATGCGTGCCACCGTCCGGTCGTGCTCTGAGGGATCGGCGGCAAGCTGGATCCTCGCGGGCGCTAGGTGACCCTCGGGAACGGCAGTAGCGCCGGGCACCAGCGCCGCGAGGCCGGCCGGATCACTGGCCAGGTCCAGCAGGAGCGCTAGCTGGCCCGATGTCGGCGGAATCCGGCTCACCAGCAACGCCAGAGCCCAGTCCTCATCGCCTGGGTCCTCCAGGCGGTGGCGACGGACGTCGGCGGATGCCATATCACTCAGCCTGCGCCGCAGCGCCACGGCCTTGGATGCCAGCAGGTCCAGCGCCTCCTCGACGGTGTCACAGCTGGTGGCACGTCCGCCGACCGCCGCGAGCTCAGGGCAGCCGACGAGGATCAGGTCGTACCAGCCGGCTAGCTCGCTGGTCGCCAGCTCGGCTGCGGCGGTCTCCAGGAACTGATCGACCATCGCCGCCGGGCCGTCGACAGCGGTCACCCGCAGGTACTCCAGGTCGAGCAGAAGGAACCCGTCATCGACTGCTCCGGCGGTAAACAGACCCGGCAGCAGGTCGCCGGTCTCGGTCGGCGCGAACGGCTCGGCTGGCGCATCGCCAGGCAGGGACAGCTGCCAGGCCATGCCCTGGCGGCCGCCGGGGACAGAGAAGGGCGCCGGCGGCGGCTCGCTGGCCGGGCTGGCCAGCAGCACCTCCATACTGGAACTCAGCAGGCGGATGCCGGTGATGTCAGGAATCGGCTGACCTGAGGCGATCAGGCCGGTGCCGAGATCACTGAGCGCCGCACGCAGCGCCGTCGCTGGCTGCAGTACGGTCTGCGAGCGAAGTCGCTGCTCGGCTTCCATCACCGGCGCGCTCGCGGGCAGCGGGATCCGCCGGCCGGGCCGGCGGACCTGCCGCTGCCGGTGACGCATCCCGGCGAGGGTCACGACTGCTCCGCCGGCCAGCATGCCCGCGGCAAAGACGGCCAGCGGAGGGATCCGTTCGGCCTGGTTCGGCGGCGCACTGTCCGCGGCGGGGAGCCCGGTGCCTCCGGAGAGGCCGACCGGCCCCTGCGGAACGGAGGCCGTCACGGACGGAGCCGAAGCGGGCGCCGTCACGGCGGGGGGCGAAGCGGGCGCCGTCACGGACGGGGCGGGAGCGGGAGATACCGCGACCGGAGTCGGCGAGGCCGCCGACCGAGGGCTCGCCGAGGCTGGCGGGGCGGTTCCGGCGCCCGCTCCTGAGTGGGGCCGCCGGAATCGCCGCTCTCGCGACGGATGCGCGCCATGCTGGTGCGACTGGGCTGTGTGCGGCGCTGACGGTGTGCCATTGCCGGCCGCGGGAAGCTGAAGCATCCAGCCCGGCCAGATCACCGACGGGTCGGAGAAGACCTGGCCGCCGCCCATCTCATGCCCGAGATTGAGTTGCACGATCTCGTGATAGAGATCCCCGTGGCCGAGGTACCGGTGGGCAATTGTCCAGAGGCAGTCGCCCGGCCGAACGGTTACGATCTGGGAGAAACCCATGCTCATCACCTGGGGATCGGCCCCGGCGGCATGTTCAGCCGGGAGTTGGCCTGACGACTCAGGGGCGGGCGGGACGGCCGCCGCATCGGGCAGGGCCAGCGCCATGTCATGCGGAGCCAGCCCCATGTCCGGCGTGGCGAAGGTGCTGTGGTGCGGGGCCAGGTTCATGTCCGGCGTGGCCAGGGCGCTGTGGTGCGGGGCCAGGCTAATGTCCGGCGTGGCCAGGGCGCTATCGTGCGGGGCAAGGCCCATGTCCAGCGGGGCCAGGGCCATCTCGTGCGGAGCCAGAGCCGCATCGGGGGAGGCTGCCGCCGGGCTGAGCGGGGCAACGGCCGCTGCGGCCGGCTGGGTAGCGACAGCCGCAACCGTGACTGCCTGGGGCACGGACAGGAGGGCTGCTGGCCCGCTGAAGGCGAGCATTGTCATCGCGACGAGGCGTCCCGCCGTCGCCTGCAGGCCGCCAAGTCCCAGTCTCGGCGCGTTGCGTCCCCGCAGCGCTGCCTGAGCCTCCGCGAGTACCGCCGCGGTGAATGCCGCCCAGGCAATCCAGCTGACGTCCCGGACGGCCCCGAGGAAGATAGCCCCGTTGTCACGGCTCAGCAAGGTGTGCCTGATCTGATGCCAGCCCTGGATATGACGGGGAATCGGCGAGCCGCCGAGCCGGTACAGCAACATCGGGAGGCCGACTACCAAGACGAGCAGCGTGATCAGCGCGGCCATGCCGCGCAGCACCGTGGCGACCCTGTGGCGGCGGCTCACGTTCCCGGTCCCGTCACGCCAGCGACCAGGGAGGCCGTGGCCGAGCCCGATGCGGTCATCGAGTCAATGCCGATGATGGTCAGGAACTTCGTTGGCTCGGTAACGGTGACGGTGACCCGGATCGAGTCCGCGCCCACGGGGGAGGCAGTGCCCTGGTAGCCGGCGGTGGCAAGGTACTGCCGGGCAGCGTTTAGAGCCTGGCCTTGCGCGACGCTGAATGATCCGCTTGAGTACGCCCTCGCTTTATTCACAATCCCCGCGCCCGCGCGGGCTGCCTCCTGGGCAGCAGCCGCGGCATTCTGCGCCGCGTCGAGCTTGGCGCCACCGTCGATGACAATCCCGGCCAGTGCAATCAGCGAGACGAAGAGGACAAGGAGCAGCAGCGTGAGCGATCCGTGCTCGTCATCAACGCCAACAGTCCTACAGGCGCCTGCGCCACCATGGAGTGATGGTGGGCGAGCCGTGCCTGGTGATTTCATCCGTCGCTCCCGGCTCCCCGGCTCGGCGCGGGGGATCTCGCGGATCGAAGCATGCGCCTGGCGTGTGACAGTCACTGTGACATCACCGTCCCCGGAATGGATCGAGCGGCGAGGTGAAGCTCGCTGAGAGGGATTTGCTTCCTGGCGTACCGGGCAGCAGCAGGTCCGACAGCGGCACCGAACAGCTGACAGTCGCGGTGACGGTCGCGGGCTGCCCGACTGGGACGGTGAATTGCGTCACGTCCACGCTGACAATGGGTGCCGGAACGCAGTCCAGCCCTTCCTGGGCCAGCTCGGCCGTGGCGCTGGTCGTTGCGGCCGCCGCGGCGGCCGCAGGCGTACGGGAGATCGAGGCCTGCCGGGCCGCGTCCCTGGCGGCTGCCTGCACTGATCCCTGGGCGAGGGACGTCCGCCCGGCGGCGATGACCAAGCTGATGAGCAACAGCACTACCGGAGCGAGAATCAGGAGTTCGAGCGCGGCATTTCCCGCGTCGCGCTGGCGCCTGGCGGGCTGCATCGCGCGGATCCTTCCGTTCAGGGCGTGGTGAATTGCTCAACAGGAGCCTGGGCAACCTGGGTGACAGAGATCGGCAGGCCAGGAACGATGGCTGGCACGTGCCCGGTCACGGTGATCTGGACGGTGGTCGCTGTGCTTCCGTTCGGGGCTGCCTGCGGATCGAGCAGGTAGGCGGACGCAGCCGAGCGGGCGAATGCCAGCGCAGCGCGCGGCCCGGCTCCAGGCGGCGCGTGCAGCACCCTGGCCGCATCGGCGCCCTGGCGGGCGGCCGCCAGGGCGGCCTCCCGCGCCAGGTACCACAGTGACCCCTGGACGATGACCATGAGCGCCGCCATGAATACCGGCACGATGATCACGTAGCTCAGAATCAGTGCGCCACGCTCGCTGTCGTCGCGCTGCCTGCTCCTTGCCTGGGGCAAGGTTTCAACTCCCGGTGCTGAGCTTCGATGCCCAAGTCGTGATGGCTTTCCCAAAGAGACCAGCCGCTGTGATCGCGGCGGCGACAAGGAGCCCGGCGATCACGATCCACTCCAGGGTCAGCGCGCCTGACTCGGGGTTGCCGTCGAGTGCAGCCCGAGCCCGGCAGCGTGCGCGGCTCTGCAGGTAGCAGGCTGCGGTCCACAGGGGGTTCATCAGTGGGTTCATCAGGATGTCTCCATTTCCTTGCGAGTGCTAAGCCGCGCCCAGAGTGCGGTAGATAATAGGGAAAATCAGCAGCAGCAGGAACCCGGCGCCCAGCAGCGCGATCGGGATGACCATCGTCGTGCTGCGCGCTCCGGCCCTGGCCCGGTCGGCGGCGAGCGCCTCGGTCCGCATCGAGACAGCGCGGGCAGACAGTGTCTCGAGGATCCGCGCGCCTTCCTGCCCGGCGACCTCCGCGATGTCCGCTAGGTCGGCGAGCTCGCCGACACCGGTCTCGGCGGCCAGGGCGGCCAGGCCAGTCCAGGGCGTCGCACCTGACCTGCGGGCCTGGTCAAGTGCGGCGGCGATCCGCTCGAATGCCCAGCCACCGCCGATCTCGGCTGCGGCCTCCAGCGCCTCCGTCGGCCCGGCGCCGGCGCCGCGCTCCAGGGAGACCAGGTCCAGGTAGCTGGTGAGGGCATGCCGGAAATCGGTCCGCCGCTCGGCCGCGTTATGTCTCGTGACTAGGTCCGGAGCAAAGAACAGGCCTACGCCCAGCGCCAGCGATGCCACGACAGGGACGGCCACCGGCAGGCTCGTGCCGCCGAGCGTCAGGACCGCCGCGAAGAGTGGGACCACCACGAGCCCGAGCAGGCCGTAGGCAATCTTGCTGGCCAGCCAGGCCTCGCGGTCCTGGCCGAGCAGGGCCAGGTCGGTGGCAGGGACCGGGAGCCAGGGAGCGGCTGTGCCGAGGTGCCGTGCCAGGCGGCGGAAACCGGTCGTGCCGGTCTCGTAGTCCCTGGCCGGATCGCGCGCAGCGCCAGGATTGAGGCGCGCCAAGGCCGCCTCAAGCCTGGCTTTTGCCGGGATCAGTTCGCGCGCTAAGAGGAATGCGCCGAGGCCGGCCAGAACTCCGGCCACGCTTACCCACAGGCTCACGGTCGCCTCCCGATGTTGGCGAGATCATCGGCTGCCGTCCGCTCGGCTGGCGCGTCCAGGAACCTGCCGGGAGCCGGGATGGCGCCGAGATGGTGCAGCCAGCCCAGACCTGCCGCGTACAACGAGGTCACAGCGGCCAGCACGATCTGGCCGGCGACTGTTCCGTATGGAGCGGAATAGGCGCGGTTGAGGACGGCGAAGATCGTGAAGCCGACGATGAAGATCGTGATCCACTTGACGGTCGTCCGGTGTTGCGCGCGCTCCGCTTCGATCTCGCGCCGCCCAGCCACGTCCCTGGTCAGCATGACCGCCAGGGCAGATAGGACATCTCTGGATGCTCCGCCGCGCCGGCCGGTGGCAATGATCAGCGCGGCGGCGATCCGGTCACCAGCCGGGTCATCGATGTCGTCGGCGAACGCCCGCAGGGCCGCCTCAGTCCCGGCCCGTGACGACAGTCGGCCGGCCAGGGCCATGACCTGCTCCGCGACCGCGGGCGGGGCTGATCGCGCGCTGGCCTCAATGGCATCCTCCAGGCCCCGGCTGGCGGTCAGCATGTCCGCAAGCCGCCGGATCCACTGCTCCAGGCCCTCCAACATCGCTGTTCGCTTGCGCTGGCCGCTGACGAACGTAAGCCTGGGCAGGAAGACCACTGCCGCCGCCGCGGCCAGAGCGGCAACCGGCCAGCGGGTGACGGCCAGGACAATAAGCGCGGCCGGGACGGTGAGCAGCATCCTGCGCTGGGCCGAGGCGTCCGCCCCGCGGCCGCGCAACTGAAAGCGTGGCGGCGTGCCCGGCGGCGGCGCGCGCCGCGCCAGTTCGCGGATGAACAGCACGAGGCCACCGGCGATCACGGCCCCGGCGAGAGCTGCCAGGAGGATCATCGCCAGCTCCCGGCCCGAGCCATCGCACGGTGCCGTTCGAGCTGCGCCGGGTCGAATCCCGCTGCGGCCAGCCGCTCGACCATCCTCGGCGAGGGAGTGTGGGTGGCGATCGCGCGACCGCCCACGCCCTCGGGCAGGAAGAGCCTGTTGACCGCTGGCCGGTCGGTGTCGCCCGGCGGCATGACCTCGAGGATCTCGGAGACATATCGCACCGTGCGTTTCCCATCGTGGGTCTTGCGCACGTGCACGACGAGATCGACGGCCATTCCCACGAGAATGTGGATGGCCCGCTCGGCCAGGGCCAGGCCGCCGCGCAGGCCAAGGATCAGGATGCGGTCGAATACCTCGGCCGGGGAGTTGGCGTGCATCGTGCACATCGAGCCGTCCTGGCCCGAGTTCATCGCCTCCAGCATCGGCATGATCTCGCTGCGCCGGACCTCACCGACGAGGATCCGCCGCGGATTGTGCCGCAGGGCATGCGCGATCAGGTCGTGCAGGGTGATACCGCCCGCGCCCTCCGAGTTCGACTCCCTGGCCTCGAACGCGATTACGTCCGGATGTTGGGCCAGGGTATGCAGGAACAGCTCGTACTCGGACTCCAGCGTCGCTACCCGCTCCCCTGGCGGGATCTCGCTGGCCAGTCCGCGCAGCAGGGTGGTCTTGCCGGCGTTCACGCCACCGGTCACGATGATGTTGCACCGGCTGCGCACCGCTGCGGCCAGGAACCCGGCAACCGTCGCGTCTACCGTCCCCAGCTGGACCAGTCTGGCCAGGCTGACATCAAGATGACCGTGTCTGCGCAGCGAGACGCAGGGCCGGGGCGTGACCGACATCGTGGCGGTCATCCGGGCTCCGCCCGTCAGTGCAACGTTGACCAGCGGAGCCGCGGCGGAGAAGTCACGCGCCGTCTGCCCGCCGCGGGCGGCCCAGGTGCGGATCATGGCGATCATGGCGTCGTCGCTGGCAGCCACGGGTGGCCCCGCGACCCGCTCGCCGGTCGCGTAGGTGATCCAGACCTGGTCGCATCCGTTGATGTCGACATTCTCGACCTGGGGGTCGCGCATGTATCCGGCTAGCGGGCCGAGGCCGTACCGCTGGTCGTACACGGCCTGGGCCAGCGCTTCCCTGTCAGCCGGAGAGGGCACCGGGGCGCCGGCCCGCACTTGCCTCTCGGCCCACACTCGGGCGGCGTCGCGGATGAGAGGAAGGACGTCCTGCGGCCGGGCGCCGTCCTCGAGCCGCCCGGCGACCGCCGCGAGAATCTCGGCGATGCCGGCGCGCAGGCGAGCATCGCCCATCCCGGCCATCTGCGGGCCGGTGCCCGGCCGGCCGCCTGGCGGCGCTCCGGCGGGCGGCCTTGCGGCGGATGGCGGCCCCGCTCGCCGCGGGTCCTCCAGCCCGGCCGCTGCCTGCCATCGCACTTCCGTCATAGGCCGAGGCCGGCTTCCTGGACGTAGGGGAATCCCTGGTCGCTCGCTTGCCCCGGCGGTGGCCCGGCGGCCACTGCAGCCTCTCGCAGGGCCCGCCCTGCTACTCCCGCGGCCCGCACGAGCGACCGGGTGGCCAGTCCTCTGCGGCCGCCTGCAGCGTCCGACAGGACGCTCGCGGTCTTGTGGTCCTGCGGCAGCGACCCCGTCACCGGGATCTCCAGGACCTTGGTGACCTCGCGTGCCGAGTGCTTTCCCTCGCCGACGAGCAGGAGGACCAGGCGCTGCGTGCTGCCCAGAATGTCGGTCAGCAGCTCGATCCGCTGCTTGGCCCTGCTGATCTGGCGCAGCGACGGCCGCAGCACGAGCACGACGAGGCTCGCGGCGGTCAGTACCGGGGCAGTCGCGGGCGCGCCGTCTACCCGGCCGCAGTCGGCGATGACGTCGGCAGGAACGGCGGCGAGCGTAGCGGCCAGAGCGGGCCACGCCGGCGCGATCGCTGCTGCCTGCCGCGGATCGGAGATCCCGGCCAGCAGCAGGCGGCTGTGCTCGTCGTCCAGGTCGGTCAGCTCGCGCCATAGCGCGGCGGCTGCCGCCTCCGTTCCGCGCCCCGCCTCCATCGCCAGGGGCAGCAGGCCGTTGTTGCTGGCCAGGTGCCCGGCAAACAGGCCGGCCAGGATGTCGCCCCCGCTCGGGTCGCATTCGGCGACGATCACCTGCGACGGCCACGCCAGAGCCAGCGCCAGCGCCGTGGTGGTAACGCCAGGCGATCCGCCCGCCGAGACGAGCGCGAACAGGCTCACCCGCCGACTCGCTTGGTGATATACAGCCCGACCTGGCCGGTCGAGGCTTGCTGCACGAGCTCAGGCGCTGGCCCGGATGGGATCAGCAGGTCCACCACTACGAGCCCGTCCTGATCGGGGACCGCGGTGAACGCCTCGACAACTGCTGCGACAGGTTTCAGCAGAACCGGAACGAACTGGGTGGGGCCGCTGCCGCTGGCCGGAATAGCGGGGGTGGCGATCACCAGGACGTGATCACCGGCCGTCAGGCCGCTGGCCGGCAGCGCGCCGGGCTTGAAGGCCAGCGGCACCAGGACCTGATTGCCAGTCGGCGGCAGCACCGTCGTCAGCTCCGACGGCGCCAGGAGCGTCCCTGGCCGCAGCGCCGTGGCGGCCACCAGGCCGGTGACCTGCGCCAGCTGCTTGGCCGGAATGACCTTGACACCCGGCCCGGCCGCGACGGAGGTGGTGCCCAGATCCGCCGCTGTGATCACCGAGCCGACCGGCACCGGGGCGACCACCAGGATGACGGGAACCTGATGGTTCTGCCGCTGGTAAAGGGCGGCGCTGGCCAGGATGCCCGCGCCGACCAGGGCGATGGCCAGGGCGATCATGCCTGGCCGGCGACGCCTGGGCAGGCTCCTCAGCTGGCCCGTCTTGGCCGGGCGCGCCTCGCCGTTGGGCGGCGCCACGTCCGGCTCGGGATAGTAGACCGTCCCGAAGCCGCCGCCGCCTGGCTCGCCCGCGCTCATCGCCGCGTCACCAGCGCCTGGCCCTCGGCCACCGGCACGGGGATCGGAACGGCGATCGGCAGGCCCGCGTTTACCGTCCCGCCGGTGCCGCCAGATCCGGTCCAGGTCACTACCCAGGTCACGGTCACCGACGCCTGGTAGGCACCGGCGGGCTGCAGGGCGGAGGACTGGTTGTAGGTGTAGGAGCAGGCCGTCGTGGTCTGGCCGGACGCTACGGCGGCGCTATAGGAGACCCCCGGCCCGGCACACGAGGTACTGCCCAGGCCGCTGCCGGCGTCAAAGGCCAGCTGACTGGGGGTCGCGATGACCTCCGCCCATACCGGCCCGGCGGAGACGGTGACGGTGACCGGATGCCACTGCCTGCTGTTCACCCAGAACCATTCCGGCAGGCCGACGAGCCCGTCCTTGCCCAGCGGCGGCGCGGTGCCGGGATGCAGGATGGGAACCTGGAGCTCACCGATCGCCACCTGAAGCAATTCCTGCGGGGTGACCGCCGGCGCGCCATTCGCCCCCACGAGCGTCACGCCGTTGAACGGCTGGTTTCCCGGGCAGGTGATCGCCCCCCACTTCTGGCCCGCGGGCGGCGGCGGCAGGGCGAAGAACGCGATCTGCCCAGGGGACAGCAGGGTGATCGAGCAGGCGAACTTGTTCCCGCCACCGCCGCCACCGCCGCCACCGCCGCCACCGCCGGGTCCGCCGCTGCCGTTGCTGCATTCCAGCACCCAGCTGTTGGGCGGCACGAAGTGATAGCTGCAGCCCGACGGCGCGGCGGGCGCGGCGGCCGCGGCGCCCGCGGTAGGGGCGGTCGGCGCTGAGCTCGCGATGGGAGCGGTCGGCGCGGCGCTCGCGGTCGGGCCGACGAAGATCAGCGCTGCGGCAAGCACGGCCATCAGCGGGAATAACCTTACGGCCCGCATGGCACCTCCACGGGTATCATGTTGCTGACCAGCCATCGCCCGCCGGAGCGCACGAGGGCGATGTAGAAGTTGAGGTTCGCCCGCCCGAAGCTTTCGGGAACTACCCGCGCGGTGCGAACATCCTGGGCGCCGAAATGGCTGAGGTCGAGGCAGTCGTGCAGCGTGGCGCGATGCCCGGTCACCTGGACGCTGATGATGTGCGGGATCGCGCTTCCGTATGCAGTTTCATGCGCGGCCCACACTCGGCGGTCGGCGGTGACTACCTGCGAAATGCCGCTGGGCGCGTCATAGGGCGTCAGGATCGCCTTAGCCTGGGCGGCGTTTTGCGAGCTCATCGCGGCGGCGAATGCCTGCCAGTAGCCGGTATAGGCGGCCATGACCTGCTGACGGGTGGTCAGCTTAGGGCTATCTAAAGCACCCTGCTCGGCCAGTGCCTTGGACTTGCGTGGCAGGGCGACGCTCGGCTGAGCGGCACAGCCGACAGCCGCCATCACCAGTAAGAGTGGCAGTGCCACTCTCACGCGACGGGGCCGACGAGGCGCCCCTAGGCGAGGTGCCGACAAGGGGGGCCGCGCCCGCCATTGTGGGCTGGCCGACGAGCCGCGTAACAGGCGGCTCGCAGCGAAAAAGAAAGACATGACCGGACTGCTCCTGCTGGCCTGAATTAGTTACCTCTGACCGCCGTGACAGCATTGCGCACTTCGCTACCACCGCACAAGCCTGTTCGGCAATCAATATTCGATGATCATCGGGAATTTTCGAACAGAACCGACCATTTTCTGCCGATGCTGACTGCCGCCGCCTGGCTGGTGCGCGCCCGCGCAGGCGCAGGGCGCAGGCAGACCGACCGTCGGGCTGGACTGCTGACCGCCGACGTCAGCTCAGATGGGCGCCGGGCACCGACACGGCCTGGAACGCCGGGCTGGCGAGGATGACCAGGAACATCCCGGCGATCATGAATGGGCCGAAGGGTATGTGCTGCCGGAGACCGCCACGGCGCGCGGCCAGCAGGGCGATGCCGTAGACCCCCGCCAGCAGGAATCCGGCGAAGACCCCGGCCAGCAGGGTGTCCCAGCCGGACCAGGCCAGGGCGGTTCCGACGCTCGCGGAGAGCCGCCGGTCGCCGCCGCCTACGGCTGCTGGACTGATAAACGCGATGATCAGATAGCAAGCGGCGAGGACCAGGCCGCCGAGCGCGGCGCGGGCCAGGCTGTGCCACTGCCCGCCGGAGGCGGCGGCCAGGATCAGGATGAGCAGCGTTCCGACGTACGCGGGCCCGGTCAGCGCATTGGGCAGCCGCCGCACGGAGGCGTCAGTGTAGGCGAGCGGCACGGCGCAGACGGCAAGGAAGCAGTACGCCGTCAGCAGCAGGCCGGGCTGGATCCGGGCGGCGAGGAGCCCCAGCAGGAACGCCGAGGTCAGCTCGATGGTGAGCCGGGGCGGCCCGACGGCCGCGGCGCATCGCGGGCAGCGGCCGAATACCCGCACGGCGGACCAGGCGGGGAGCCAGGCAGGGCGGGCGCTCAGGATCTGGTGACCGCACGCGGGACAGGCCTGCCGCGGTGACTCGCCGGCCAGGACGGAATAGCGGAAGACTAAGGCCCGCAGCCATGGGCCGATCAGAAGACCTGCCAGGGCGAGGGTGACGATCAGCAGCGGTCTCATGGCGCGGGGTGAGGAACGCGGCCGGGGCCGGGGGCCCGGCCGCCGGGGCTGCGACATCCAGGACGGGCGCGCTGCGCGAACTGCCCGCCGGCAGCCGGCCGCCCCGCCAGATGGTAGATCAGCGCCATTCCAGGACCTTACCGGCAGGACGCTGCTGCGGAGCGCTGCGGCCCGGGAGTTGCTGCGGCGGGCCGTTTATGGGTGGGGCTGTCCAGTCGGCGAGCCCGCATGCCCGCGGCCTGCGGGTTGGCGCAGCCCCGCAGCGGAGGTACCGATCCGGTCCCAGGCAGATACCATTCGGACGTGGCTATGGTGTATGGGGTCGTTAAGCGGCTGCTAGTGGGCAGGCCGGTCCAGAGCGACCGCCTGGGCAACACGCTGCTGCCGAAGAAGATCGCGCTGCCGGTGTTCGCCAGCGACGCGCTGTCGTCGGTGGCCTACGCGACCGAGCAGATTCTGATCGTCCTGTCGGCCGGCGGCGTCGCGCTGATTACCCACACGCCGTGGATCGCGCTCGCCGTCGGGCTGCTGATGCTGGTGGTTGTCGCCTCCTACCGGCAGAACGTGCACGCCTATCCGTCCGGCGGCGGTGACTACGAGGTAGCCACCACCAATCTGGGCAAGCGCGTCGGGATGACCGTCGCCAGCGCCCTGATGGTCGACTACACGCTCACGGTCGCCGTGTCCGTGTCCTCCGGGGTCGCGAACCTGGCCTCGGCGTTCCCGGCGCTGGACTCGCACGTCACCATGATCGCCGTGATCGTCGTCGCGGTCATCGCCATCATGAACCTGCGCGGCGTGCGGGAGTCCGGCACGGCATTCGCGATCCCCACCTACTGCTTCATCGGCGCCGTGACGCTGCTGATCGTCTGGGGCGCAACCCGGCTGGCGCTCGGCCACCACCTGCGGGCCGAGAGCGCCGCCTACCACTACAAGTCGGTCAAGGAGTACGGCGGCCTGCTGCTGGTGTTCCTGCTGCTGCGCGCTTTCTCGTCCGGATGCACGGCGCTGACCGGGGTCGAGGCGATCAGCAACGGCGTGCCGGCCTTCCGCAAGCCGAAGAGCAAGAATGCCGCCACCACGCTCGCCCTGCTCGGCGGAATCTCGGTCGCGATGTTCGGCGGGATTACCGCGCTGGCCCTGATCAGCCACGTGCACGTCGGCGAGCCCGGCGCTGTGATCCTGCCCGCAGGGCAGACGTCGCGGACGGTGATCGCGCAGGTGGGACGCGCGGTTTTCGGCGACTCCTCGCCGTTCTTCTACATCCTGCAGCTGGTGACCGCGCTGATCCTGGTCCTGGCGGCCAATACCGCGTTCAACGGCTTTCCCGTGCTCGCCTCGATCCTGGCCAGGGACGGCTTCCTGCCGCGCCAGCTGCGCAACCGCGGTGACCGGCTGGCTTACAGCAACGGCATCCTGCTGCTGGCCGGATTCGCGGTGGTGCTGATCGTCGCCTTCCAGGCGTCGCCGACCAGGCTGATCCAGCTGTACATCATCGGCGTGTTCGTGTCGTTCGTCTGCAGCCAGACCGGGATGATCCGGCACTGGAACCGCAACCTGCGCACGACGACGGACCGCACGGCCAGGCTGCACATGATGCGGTCCAGGGCGATTAACTCGGTCGGCGCGTGCGTCACCGCGATCGTCCTTGTCATCGTGCTGGTCAGCAAGTTCGCCAACGGAGCCTGGATCGCGGTGGCCGCGATGGGCGTGATCTGGATGACCATGTACGGCATTCAGAAGCACTACGCGAATGTCGCGCTCGAGCTGACCCCGGCCGAGGACGTCGTGATGACGCTGCCCGCCAGCAACCGGTCCATCGTCCTGGTGTCCAAGCTGCACCTGCCGACGCTTCGCGCGCTGGCCTACGCGCGGGCGACCAGGCCGAGCCGGCTGGAGGCGATCACCGTGGACGTGGACGAGGCAGAGACACTCCGGCTGAAGGAGGAGTGGGACAACCTCGACATGCCGCTGCCGCTCACCGTCATCGCCTCGCCGTATCGCGAGATCACCCGCCCGGTCATGGAGTACGTGAAGCGGCTGCGCCGCGAGAGCCCCCGCGACATCATCACCGTGTACATCCCGGAGTATGTCCTGGGCCACTGGTGGGAGCAGGTGCTGCACAACCAGTCGGCACTGCGGCTCAAGACCCGGCTCCTGCAGCTGCGCGGCGTGGTCGTGGCCAGCGTTCCCTATCAGCTGAGTTCCGCTACCCGGTCTATGTCGGCGGCGGCCGCGGCTGCGGCACGCGGTGCAGGCGACCCGCTCGGCCATGGCCAGGCTGCGGGGAACGGCGCCAAGCCGGCCGCTGAGGCCGCGGGCGCGCAGGGGGCGGGCGCGCGGAGGACGGGATCACCGGGAGCAGGTCGGCCGGACAAGGAGGCGCCGCGCAAGGGCCCGCTGCGCCGGCTGACCGCCAGCCGGGAGACGCTGCACGCCCAGGAAGTACAGGCCGAGATGTCGGAGGTGAGCGGAGTCGGCGGCGCCGCGGCGGCCCCGATCGCCGCCTGCCCCAACCGCGAGGTGGTCGACGTCGCCGGCACGCTCAGGACGGTCACCCTGCGACCGCGAGGCCCCAGCCTAACGATGGAGGCCGACCTGTGGGACGGCACCGGCACCGTCACCCTGGTCTGGCTCGGACGGCGGCATATCCCCGGCATCCAGCCCGGGCGCCGAATCGTCGTGCACGGGCGGGTTGCCGATATCAAGGGCGAGCGCACCATCTTCAACCCGGTCTACGAGCTGCGCTCGCCAGGCGGCGACTAGCTGCCCGACCGGCCAGGACTCAGGACTCCCGTCACGAGCGAAACCGGTAGCCCATGCCGGGCTCGGTCAGCAGGTAGCGGGGCCTGGACGGATCAGGCTCCAGCTTGCGGCGCAGGTTGGCGACATAGACGCGCAGGTAGTTGCCCTCAGTCTCGTATTCCGGGCCCCAGACCTCCTGCAGCAGCTGGCGCTGGGTGACCAGGCGTTCCCGGTGGCGCACCAGGACCTCGAGCAGCTGCCACTCGGTCGGCGTCAGGCGCACGTCGGCGCCGTCACGGGTCACGCGCTTGTCCGCCAGGTCGACGGTGAAGTGGCCGGTGGCAACGACCGGCTCATCCGGGGCGGGCGACGCCCGCCGGACGGCGGCACGCAGCCGGGCCAGCAGCTCGTCCATCCCGAACGGCTTGGTGACGTAGTCGTCGGCGCCCGCGTCCAGCGCGGCGACCTTCTGCCCTTCCTGACCCCATGCGGACAGCACGATGATCGGCGTGGAGGTCCAGCCGCGCACGCCCCTGATCACGTCGGTGCCGTCCATGTCCGGCAGACCGAGATCCAGGATCAGCACATCCGGCCGGTCCCGGGCCATCGCCTCGAGTCCCGACGCGCCGTCCGCAGCCGTGCTGACCTCGTACTTGCGGGCGGTGAGGTTGATCCGCAGCGCGCGCAGGATCGGCGCCTCGTCATCGATAACCAGGACCCTGGTCACTGCTGCGCTGCCACGCTCGCGGAGTTCGCCGAGGTCGTTCCCGTCGGCAGCGTCACCCGCATCGTCAGGCCGCCGCCCGGCGTGTCCGCCGCCTCAACCGAGCCGCCCATGGTGTCCAGGAAGCCCTTGACCACGGCGAGCCCCAGCCCCACCCCGCCCGACCCGGTGCCGAAGGGAGCTCCCGTGCGGCGCGCGTCCAGCCGCTGGAATGGCTCGAACATGAGCTGCTTCTGCGCGTCCGGCACCCCCCGGCCATGATCGATGATCTCCAGCAGCACTCGATCGCCTTCGTGGCGGGCACGCAGCTCCGGCGCCCGGTCAGGTGGTGAGTAGGCGAGCGCGTTGGCGAACAGGTTGGCCAGGACCCGCTCGAGCAGGCCCGGGTCGGTGCGTATCAGCGGCAGCCCGTCGGGCACCATCAGCTGCACCCGTGCACCGGCATCCAGCCCGCGCAGCGCGACGGGAGCCACCTCGTCAATCGCCGTCGGCCGCAAGAACGGCTGCAGCGAGCCGGTGTTGAGCCGGCTCATATCCAGCAGGTTGCCGATCAGCGCGTCCAGCCGGTCCGCGGACTGCTCGATGGTGGCCAGCAGCGCCGTCTCGTCCGCGGGACTCCACTCCACGTCCGTCTGGCGCAGCGTGCTGACGCTAGCCTTGATCGACGCCAGCGGGGTGCGCAGGTCGTGACTGACGGCCGCGAGCAGCGCGGTCCGCATCCGGTTCCCCTCCGCGAGAGCCTCGGCCTGCGAGGCCTGAGTTCGCAGCCTGTCCCGGTCCAGGGCCGCCGCGGCCTGCGCCGCGAAGCCGTCCAGCAGCCGGGAGGTGACCGGCCTCGACTGGCCCGTGATCACCAGCGCCAGGCCCGGCCTCGCCTCGACCCGTACCGCGCTGGCATCCGCCGGCTCGGTCGCGAGGATCCGCGCCGTCCCGCTGCTGGCGACCCGAATCCACTGGCCGCCCGCCTGCTCCAGCAACTCCGCGCTGCCGCCGCGGGTGCCGGTCAGGTGGCGCAGCACGGCAGCGGGCGTATCGGCACCGCCTAGAACCGTCTGGGCCAGCGCGAGCAGTTGCGCCGCCTCCTCCGCGCTGCGCGCCGCCTGCCTGGCCCGGTGCGCGGCGAGATGGACGACGCTGCTGACCGACACTGCGACGGTGACGAACAGCAGCAGCGCCAGCAGATTCTGCGGATCGGCGATCGTCAGGGTGTGCACGGGAGCGGTGAAGTACCAGTTCAGCAGCAGGCTGGCCGTCACGGCGGCGAGCACAGCCGGCCAGAACCCGCCCACGACGGCCACCGCGACCACCGCGACCAGGTACAGCAGCAGATCGTCAGCCAGGCTCAGGTGGTGATGCCGCCCGGACACCAGGGCGAGTGTCAGCAGCGGCAGGCCCGCGACGAGGATCACTCCGGCGAGCAGCCGCCGGCCGCCGATGCCGCCGGACAGGTCAGGGACCCTCCGGTGCGGAACTGCTGCGTCCGGCGCCGGCAGACCGGCAGTCCCCGGCCCCGGCTCTGGCTCGGCCTGGCGCAGCTCGGCCTGGCGCAGCTCGGGCGGCGCGGCCGGGGGATCCTCCCCCGGCGAGCGCTCGTTGGACACGTCCACAATCCACAGTGTGAACGACGATGCGATCCTGCGCACTATCATGCCCGCTCCGGCGCCCGCCAGACTGCAGGCGAGCATGGTCACAGCGGCGTGCAGGGCGAGGGGTCCGGTGGGCCGAAGCTGCGCGTACGGCGGCCTGGAGAAGCCAACAACAGTGAGCCATCCGATCGCGCCGAGCAGGGGTGCGACAGCAGGTTCCGCCACCACTGAGCCGGCCGCCACGATGATGGCGGCAAGAATCAGCACCCCGATCGCGGGCAGGCCTCCGCCGGTACCCGCGGCCACGGCCCCCACCACCAGAAGCGCCGCGAACCCGGCGGGCAGCGCCAGTGGTGCCGACAGGCCGCGCGGCCGCGCGGCGCCGATCTTCTTCTGGCTGGTTATCACGACTCTTATTTGACTGCTGATCTGCCGAAACGCCGCCGATCTTGGCGCGATCTTAACGCCGCCGGGCCAGCTCTTGACGCAGCCTTAGCGATCGCGCCCTGCGGCTGGTCACCCGGCCACGGCACGTTAGCCTCAAGCATGATCGACCAGGCAGGAGACAGGAACGTGACAGCTCCCGGAGTCTTCGCGGACGTGCAGGCTTCGGCCATTTCCCCTGGGTGCACCCTGGCCTGCTCGGTGACCCCGCCCGGCCAGTCGTCCCGCGGCATGAGGTACGCACGGACGGTCACGTGCTGCACTACACGATCGTGCGGCCAGAGGCTTCCAACACCGAGGACTTCCCCGTGTTCAGCAACGAGCAGGCCGGGCCGCCGGAGCGCCGCAGCCGCTACGAGCTGCACCTGCCTTACACCATCGCGCTGCGGCTGGGCTGGGGCGGCACCCGCGGCATGGTGTACTTCTTCGCCGCCCAGCCGATCGACGTGAATCGCTGCGCGGGCTACGTCGTCATCGGCCGGAACTACAACTTCGACCAGCCCGACGAGGTCATCCGGGAGTTCGAGGACGCCATCTTCGGCCAGGACCAGGTCGTGGTCGAGTCGCAGCGGCCCGAGCGGGTTCCCTTCGATCTGGCTGCCGAGCTGCACCTGAAGTTCGACGCCGTCGCCGTCGCCTACCGCAAGGCCATGCGGGCCAACGGCCTCGCGGCGAGCACCTGGCCGGTCCGGCCGCAAGCGTCCGCCCCGATCCGGCGCCCTGACGCGGCGAGCCGCCCTTCCGCCCGGCCTGTCCGGGATGCTCCGCTGATGGGGACTTTTTTCAGGAATACGACTGAAAATCGTCCCGGCGAGCAGGCGGGCGGCAGTACTACGTCGGTGTTAGCTCTGGCTCGGCGGCGCGATCAGGTCCCGTCCGGCCGGCCGGCAGGCGGCGGCTGACCGCCAGCGCGAGCAGGCCGGCCGCGGCGGCGATGGCAAACGAGACCGTGATGCCGCCCGACAGGGCCCGCCCGGCGCTCGCCCCGGCGGCGACCGCGGCGCCGCCGACGCCGATGCCCATCGCGGTGCCGAGCACGTCGGCCAGGCTGAGCGAGGCCGATGCCCAGCCCTCCCGGCCTGGCGGGGCCGCCCTCAGCATCATCAGCGTGGTCGGCGCGTAGGCGAGGCCCATCCCCAGGCCCGCCACGGTCCAGGCAGCTATGCCCTCCGCGACCGGCACGCCGTGGTGCAGCACGAGCACCATCCCGGCCACGCCGATCAGGATGATCACCAGGCCGATCCGGACCAGGCGCCGTCCCTCCCACCGCTCGCTCAGCCGGGCCTGCACCCAGGCGCCGGCCGTCCAGGCCAGCGTTGACCCCGTCACCGCCACGCCCGCCAGCACCGTGCTCTGCTGGCGCACGGTCGTGATCGACAGCGTGACGTAGGCGTCCGCGCCGAAGAACGCAAAGGTCAGCAGGCCGCGGCTGAGAATCGTGGCCGGGAGTCCCGGCTGGGCGGTGAACGCCCCCGCCGGCAGCAGCCGCCGCAGGACGGGCAGGCCGATCGCGGCACCCACCACGACGAGCCCGGCGCCCGCCAGCCGGTGGCCAGAACCCGCCGCCAGGGTCAGCCCGGCGAGGATCAGCGCGGCTCCCACGGCGACGCCGATGCCGTCCGCCAGGCGATGCCCCTGCACCGGAAGTTCCCTCGGCCGGCCAAGACGCAGCAGGGCCGGGATCGCGAACGACCCGGTCACGGCAACGATGGGCAGCAGGCCGAGGAAGATCCAGCGCCAGCCGAACAAGCGCGCCACCTCGGCACTCAGGGCCGGCCCGGCCAGGCCGGGAGCGACCCAGGCGGTGGAGAGCACGGCCATCATCTTGGCCCGGAGGCGCTCGGGCAGGCTGCGGCCGATGGCCACGTAGGAGACCGCGGGCATCGCCCCGGCACCGAGTCCCTGCAGCACGCGGCCGACGACCAGCACCAGCATGGAGGGGGCCAGGCCGGCGACGGTCAGGCCGACCGCGAAGAGGATCAGGCCGGCAATGTAAGGCACGGCCGGCCCCCGCCGATCTGCCTCGCGCCCGGCGGCCACAATGCCGATCACCGTCCCCAGCATGAACGCGCTGAACACCCATCCGTACAGGCTCAGGCCGCCGAGATCACGGGCGACGACCGGCATGACGGTGACGACGGCCAGCGCCTCCGCGGCGACGAAGGTGATGGTCAGGACCAGCCCGCCCGTCAGCGCGCGCCGGTCCGCGGCCCACAGCCCGCCCGTCATCGCGCTCATCGGCTCGCCCTGCCTTCTGATCAGCCACCTGGACATACGAGGATAGAAGTTCAGCTGCGCTTGAAGTCAAAGGGCCGTCGGCGGCCTAGCGTGACCAGCGACTGGAGTCACGACAATCCGGGCGCTTCTGAGGGATACGTTATCGGCATGACTGAAACGAGCTTCGAGGCGCGCACCGGCACCGGTCCGATCGTCGGCTCGCGGGACGGGAAGGGCCCGGCGCTCCTCTTGCTGCATGGCGGGCCCGGCTTCTCCGACTACATGGAAATACTCGGCCCCGAAGTGACCGGCTGGAACGCTATTCGTTACCAGCAGCGGAGTCTGCGCCCCTCGTCTGTCGATGGGCCCTTCACCGTGGAGCAGCATGTGGCTGACGCGGTCTCAGTGCTCGACGCGTGCGGTGTGCGCCGGGCCATAGTGCTCGGCCATTCATGGGGCGGGCACCTAGCACTGCACCTGGCCGTGGCGCATCCTGACCGGATTGCCGGCCTGATTATCGTAGACGGGCTCGGGGCGATCGGTGACGGTGGCGTTGCCGAGCTCGGCCGGGCGCTGGTCGATCGGCTACTGCCGGGGGCGCCCGCCCGCTTGCAGGAGCTGGCCGGGCGCCTGGCCGGCCCGGAGCCGAGCGATGCCGACGCGACAGAACAGACCTCGCTGCTGTGGCCGGGATATTTCGCTGAGCCGGCCAGCGCCCCGCCCTGGCCGCCGTACATGCGCGTCTCGCTGGCCGGTTACGTAGGTACCTTCAGCTCCATCAACGAGCATCTCGCTGCTGGCTTTGCTGAATCGCTGCGCGGCATTGCCGTTCCCGCGGTCTTCGTCCTCGGCGCGCGGAGCCCGATGCCGGTCAGCCAGGGACAGCAGACAGCGGCACTGATTCCGTCCGCCGAGATAGAAGTAATCCCCGGTGCCGGGCACCTGCCCTGGCACGAGCAGCCCGGCTGCGTAGCCGATGCGCTGGCCAGGATCCACGCGTCGTACTAAGCCGCGACAGCAAAGGTCTGGACAAATCAGGCTCGGTAATGGTGCATTGAGCGCATGCGCGATGGCACTATTGCAGACGCGCGCACCAAGCCTGGAATGCCGGATCGCCGTTCCAGGCGTACATCTGCTAGGGGAGGCACAGTGTCCAGCGGGAATGGGCTGCCGTCCGTGGAGCACGTCGTGGTTCTGATGCTGGAGAACCGCTCCTTTGACCACATGCTGGGATTTCTTTATTCCGACGCCGGCAACGTCTCACCCTCCGGCGCGTCGTTCGACGGCCTGAGCGGAACGGAAGTAAATCCGCAGAAATCGGGATCTCCGGTCACGGTATACAAGATCGAGCCGAGCACGCCGAATGCCTACTTCATGCCGGGTGCCGATCCGGGCGAAGGTTATATGGCCACCAACAGCCAGCTATTCGGCACCGTGCAGGGCCCGGCGACCTCAGAGCAGGTGCCGGCCAACCAGGGCTTCGTTGACGACTTCGCCTACACGATCGGCTGGCAGTCCCGCGAGAGCGGATGGTCGATCGTGCCCGGCACGGTCGCCAGCCAGATCATGGGCTGCTTCATGCCCGCGGCACTGCCGGTCCTTTCGGCTCTCGCCACGGGCTACGCCGTCTGTGACCAGTGGTTCGCCTCTGTCCCGACCGAGACGATGCCGAACCGGGCATTCGCCTGCTCGGCAACCAGCCAGGGACACATGGACGACAAGACCCGCACATTCACCGCGCCGAGCATCTTCGGCCTGCTCGGCAAGAACGGGCTCACCTGGGGAATCTACGGTTACGACGCGGAGCCGCTGACCAAGTCGAACTTCACCGACATCAGCGGGGCGGCCGGCGGCACCATCGGCAAGTTCGCCGACTTCCAGTCCGCCGCGGCCGGCGGCACGCTGCCTGCGTTCAGCTTCGTCGAGCCCAGCTGGTCGTCGACGGGCAACAGCCAGCACCCGGCCTACGACGTGGCGCTCGGCGAGCAGCTCATCCATGACACCTACGAGACGCTGCGCGGCGGTCCGGCCTGGCCGCAAACCCTCCTGGTGATCACCTATGACGAGCACGGCGGCTGCTACGACCACGTGCCGCCGCCATCGGGCGCGGTGCCTCCCGACACCACCACAGGCGAGTTCGGCTTCGACTTCACCCGCTTCGGCGTCCGTGTCCCGGCCGTGCTCGTGTCGCCGCTGATCGCGCCGGGGACGGTGTTCCGGGTCCCCGCCGGGAGCACGCCGCTGGATCACACCTCGATCCTCAAGACCGTGCAGCAGCGCTGGAACCTGCCATCCCTGACCGCCAGGGATGGCGCCGCGCCCAGCTTCGCCGACGTGCTCACGCTGGCCGTGCCGCGCGACGACGACGTCCTGGCGGCCGTCACGGTGCCCCGGCCGGCCGGGCCGGCTCCTGCGACGGCTCACCCATCCCATCTGCAGGAGGTCCAGGCCGACCTGATCTCCCGGCAGTACCCGGCCGGCCAGCACGACGCGGCGGACGCGCTCTCGCCGGCCCACAGCACGAGCGCCGACTACCAAAGCTACATCCACGCCCACGCCCAGCCTCCCGGCTAGGCGCCTTCCCGGCTAGCCGCCCAGCAGGCACGTCACCCAGGCATGATCGCGGAGGATCTGAGGGGTTCCAGCACCCCGGATCCTCCACGATCATGAAAAGCACCTGGGACAAAGCACCCGGACGCCGTCAGCCGGCGGGCACCTCGCAGACCGCGCCGCGGTCGGCGCCGGACACCAGCGCCGCGTACTTGGCCAGCGCGCCGGTGCGGTAGTTCGGCTCGGGCTGCCGCCAGCCCGCGCGCCGGCGCGCCAGTTCCGCATCGTCGACCAGCAGCTCCAGCCGCCGCCCCGGGATGTCCAGCACGATCCGGTCCCCCTCGGCGACCAGACCGATCGGGCCGCCGTCGAACGCCTCGGGAGCAGCGTGCGCCACGCAGGCGCCGAAGGTGGCGCCGGAGAACCGCCCGTCGGTCACCAGCACCACGTCACGGCCCAGGCCCGCGCCCTTGATCGCCGCGGTCACCGCGAGCATCTCGCGCATGCCGGGGCCGCCCCGCGGGCCCTCGTTCCTGATGACCAGCACGTCGCCCTGGCTGACCTGCCGCGCGGTGACCGCGGCCATGCAGTCCTCCTCGCGCTCGAACACGCGCGCGGTCCCTTCGAACCGCAGCGTCTCGATGCCGGGGGTCTTGACCACGGCGCCGTTCGGCACCAGGCTGCCGCGCAGCACGGCCAGGCCGCCATCGGGCTTGAACGGGTCCTTGACGGCCCGCACCACGTCGCCGTCCGGCGCGAACGCGTTCTCGACATTCTGCGCGAGGGTGCGCCCGTTCACCGCCAGGCAGTCGCCGTCCACCAGCCCGGCCGACAGCAGCTCGCGCAGCACCACCGGCAGGCCGCCGGCCTGGTCGAGCTCGCTCATCACGAACCGCCCGGCCGGCCGCATCGAGACGATGTGCGGCGTCCGCCGGCTCACCACGTCGAAGTCATCCAGGGTCAGCTCGACCTGCGCCTCGTTGGCGATCGCGAGCAGGTGCAGCACGGCGTTGGTCGATCCGGCGGTGGCCATCACCACGGCCGCGGCGTTCAGGAACGCGGCCCGGGTCATGATCTGCCGCGGAAGCAGCCCCGCCGCCAGGGCCGCAACCGTTGTCTCGCCGGTCCGCCGGGCCAGCTCAGTGCGCTCCGCGGACACCGCGGGCGCCGTCGCCGAGCCGGGCAGCGCCATGCCGAGCGCCTCGGCGCACGCGGACATCGTGTTGGCGGTGTACATGCCGGCGCACGATCCCGCTCCCGGGCAGGCGGCCCGCTCGATGTCGCCGAGCTCGCCATCGGACAGCTCGCCCGCGGAGTGGCTGCCCACCGCCTCGAACACATCCTGGATGGTCAGTGACTTGCCATGCGCCCAGCCCGGCAGGATCGTGCCGCCGTACAGGAACGCGGCAGGCACGTCCAGCCGCGCGCAGGCCATCAGCATCCCGGGCAGCGACTTGTCGCAGCCGGCGATGGCCACCAGCGCGTCGAACTGCTCGGCGTTCACCATCAGCTCGACAGAGTCGGCGATGATCTCGCGGCTGACCAGCGAGGATTTCATGCCCTCGGTGCCCATCGAGATCCCGTCCGACACCGCTATGGTGCCGAACTCGAACGGCACCGCACCGGCCTGCCGCACGCCGTCCTTGGCCGCGGCGGCCAGCCCGCTCAGGTGCAGGTTGCAGGGCGTTACCTCGTTCCAGGACGAGGCGACCGCCACCTGCGGCCGCTCGAGGTCGGAATCGCTCAGCCCGACGGCACGCAGCATCGCCCGCGCCGGGGCCCGCGACGGGCCGGTGGTGAGCGGCCCAGAGCGCGGCCGCGGGAGCTCGTTAGACATCGTGCCTCCGGTAACTCGGATGGATAGAACAGGTGGATGGAACAGGCGGACAGGACAGCAGTGCATCGGGCGCGCAAGCAAAGGCAAGCCCCTAAGCCGAAACGGCCCGACCCGCGCTAGCCAGATGCCCCCGCAGCGGTGAGCTCGGGGCTGGCCAGCGGCGGGGCGCCCGCGCGCAGCAGGCCGTAGGCGACACCGTCGGCCAGGGCTTCCCAGGACGCGGTGACGATGTCGTCGGACACGCCGACTGTCGTCCACTCCCCGTCGTGATCGGCCGAGGTCAGCATGACCCTGGTCACGGCGCTCGCCGCCGCCCGGCCGTCCAGGATGCGCACCTTGTAGTCGACCAGGTGAATGCTCGCCAGCGCCGGGTACAGCTCCGCGAGCCCGCGCCGCAGCGCCTGGTCCAGCGCGTGCACGGGGCCGACGCCCTCGCCGACGGCCACGACCCGGTGCTCGCCGAGCATCAGCCGGACAATCGCCTCGCTGCGGTCCTGGTCGGCGGCGCGCTCGATCACCACGCGATAGCCCTCGAGCTCGAACCATGCAGGCAGCGCGCCCGCCGTCCGGCGCGCCAGTAGCTCGAAGGACGCGTCGGCGGCCTCGAACGCATAGCCGCGGTGCTCGGCGTCCTTGATCTGGTCCAGGATCCTGGTGGCCAGGCCGGGATCGCTGGCCACGTCCAGGCCGAGCTCCTCGGCCTTGGCCAGCACGTTGCTGCGGCCGGCCAGCTCGCTGACCAGCACGCGGGCCTGGTTGCCCACCGAACCAGGGTTTACGTGCGAGTACGCGTCGGGCCGCCGGGCGATCGCGGAGGCATGCAGGCCCGCCTTGGTGGTGAATGCCGAAGAGCCGACGTAGGGCTGCCGCGATGCCAGCGGCAGGTTGGCGAACTCGGCGATGGCGCGCGCCGTGGACGCCAGGGCCGCGAGTCGGCCGGGCGGCAGCAGCTCGTGGCCCCGCTTGAGCTCCAGGCCGGCGATGACCGCGAACAGGTCGGCGTTGCCGCAGCGCTCGCCGTAGCCGTTGGCGGCGCCCTGCACGTGCAGGGCGCCGCCGGAGACGGCCACCACGGAGTTGGCGACCGCGCATGCGGAGTCGTTGTGGAAGTGCACGCCGACCCGCGCCCGCGCGGTCGCGGCCACCTCGGCGACGATCCGCGCCGCGTCGTCCGGCAGCGTGCCGCCGTTGGTGTCGCACAGCGCGAGCGTGTCGGCGCCCGCGTCGACCGCGGCATCCAGCACCGCCAGGGCATAACCGCGGTCGGCGCGGTAGCCGTCGAAGAAATGCTCCGCGTCGAACACCACCCGCCGGCCCTCGGCCGTCATGAGGGCCACCGAGTCGGCCACCATGGCCAGGTTCTCCTCGCGGGTGGTCCGCAGCGCCTCGTCGACGTGCAGCGTCCAGGCCTTGCCGACCAGGGTCACGATCGGCGTGCTCGCCGCGAGCAGTGCCTCGAGGTTGGCGTCGCCGGAGGCGCTGCGGCGCGGCAGCCTGGTAGCGCCGAACGCGGCGAGCTTCGCGTGCCGCCACTCCAGCTCGCCTGCCCTGGAGAAGAACTCGGCGTCCTTGGGATTGGATCCCGGCCACCCGCCCTCCACCACGTCGACGCCGAGCGCGTCCAGGGCCGCGGCCACCCGCAGCTTGTCGGCGACGGTCAGGTCCAGCCCGACCTGCTGCGAGCCGTCGCGCAGGGTGGTGTCGTAGATCTCGACCTTCGGACTCGGCTCAGTCATCCGACCGTCACCTCCGCGGCCAGCGCGTCCTGAAGCCGCGAGGACCACTCCGATGTCGTCGTCACCGGGCCGGTCTTCAGGACCACGGACACAGCGGCGTCGAGATCGGCCGCCGCCGCGCTCTCGCCGAGATGATCGAGCATCAGCGCCGCCGACAGCACGGCGCCCGCCGGGTTCGCCCGCCCGGTGCCCGCGATGTCGGGCGCCGAGCCGTGCACGGGCTCGAAGACCGACGGGCCGGTGCGGTCGGGGTTCAGGTTGCCGCTCGGCGCGACCCCGAGGCCGCCGGTCAGCGCCGCGCCGAGGTCCGACAGGATGTCGCCGAAGAGGTTGTCGGTGACGATCACGTCGAACCGCGCCGGGTTGTCGACCAGGTACAGGCACGCGGCGTCGACGTGGGCGTAGTCGAGCGTGACGCCGGTATCGGCGGTCACCTGCTCGGCCACGCGCCGCCACAGGTCGCCCGCGTGCACCAGCACGTTGGTCTTGTGCACCAGCGTCAGCCGGCCGCGCCGCCGGGCCGCGAGATCCGCCGCGTACCTGATGCAGCGCTCCACGCCGGCCCAGGTGTTCAGGGACTCCTCGGTGGCAGTCTCGAACGTGGTGCCCCGGTGCACGGTCCCGCCCGCGCCGGCGTACAGGCCCTCGGTGTTCTCGCGGACGATCACGAAGTCGAGATCCTCAGGCGCCAGCCCGGCGACCGCGCCGGCCACCCCGTCCCGCAGTTTCGACGGCCGCAGGTTCACGTACAGGTCAAGCTCGGCCCGCAGCCGCAGCAGCAGCCCGCGCTCCAGGACTCCCGGCGGCACCTGCGGACTGCCGATGGCGCCGAGCAGGATGGCGTCGGCCGTCCGCAGCTCGGCCAGGACCGCGTCGGGCAGCACCTCGCCGGTGGCCAGGTAATGCCGCGCGCCGAGCGGGCAGTGCCGCCAGGTGATGGTGAAGCCGCGCCGGGCGCCCGCGGCGTCCACGCAGCGCCGCGCCACCTCGGTGACCTCGGGCCCGACGCCGTCGCCGGGCAGGTGCGCGACGGCGTAGCCGCGGCCGGGTACGTGCTCTCCCATCGTCATGCGCTCCCCTGGCCAGCGGCGCCGCCGGGGACGTCCGCGTGGTCAGAGGGCCTGCCGGCCGCGGCGTCCTGCTGGTCAGCGGCGCCGGCCGCGGCATCCTGCTGGTCAGCGGCGCCGGCCGCGGCGTCCTGCTCATCGGCCGACGCGTTCAGCCAGCTCATCATCTGCCGCAGCGGGCGGCCGACCTGCTCGATCTGGCTGCCGGCCGCGGCCGCGCGCAGGGCCTCGAAGTTCGGCCGGCCGCGGTCGTCCTCCTCGACCCACTCCCTGGCGAACTCGCCGGACTGGATGTCGGCCAGCAGCTTGGCCATGGCGGCCCGTGACGGCTCGCCAACCACACGCGTGCCCCGGGTGAGGTCGCCGTACTCGGCGGTGTCGCTGACCGAGTAGCGCATCCCGTTCATGCCGCCCTCGTACATCAGGTCGACGATGAGCTTGAGCTCGTGCAGGCACTCGAAATAGGCGACTTCCGGCTGGTAGCCCGCCGCTACGAGGGTCTCGAACCCGGCGTTGACCAGGGCTGTCACTCCCCCGCACAGCACCGCCTGCTCGCCGAACAGGTCGCTCTCGGTCTCTTCCTTGAAGGTGGTGACCAGGGCTCCGGCCTTGGTGCCGCCGATCCCGCTGGCGTACGAGCGGGCCAGGTCCCACGCCTTGCCGGTCGCGTCCTGCGCGACGGCGACCAGCACGGGCGTCCCCTGGCCGGCCTCGAACTGGCGCCGCACCAGGTGGCCGGGCGCCTTGGGCGCCACCATGGCCACGTCGACGTCGGCCGGCGGCGTGATGTAGCCGAAGTGGATGTTGAACCCGTGCGCGAAGAACAGCGCGTCCCCGCTGGCCAGGTTCGGCGCGATGGCCTGCGCGTAAAGGCCGCGCTGGGTGGTGTCCGGGGTGAGCACCATGATCACGTCGGCCCAGGCGCAGGCGGCCGCGGGCTCGCTGACGGTCAGCCCGGCCGCCTCGGCGCGCTTACGGGACCGGGACTGCTCGGGCAGGCCGACCCGCACCTCGCAGCCGGAATCGCGCAGGCTCAGCGCATGCGCGTGGCCCTGCGAGCCGTAGCCCAGGACGGCGATCTTGCGGGCCTGAATCAGGCTGAGATCGGCGTCGCTGTCGTAGTACACGGTGGCCATCAGAAAAGTCCTCTCGGTTCGAGACGCTCAGGTCAGGTCAGGTCAGGCGGGTCAGTCATGTCAAGTCAGCCAGGTGGAGTCAGCCAGGTCAGTTCATGTCAGGTCAGTTCATGTCAGCTCAGGTCAGTCAGTTCAGGTTGAGTCGGTCAGCTCAGGGCAGGCGCAGTCAGGCAGCCGGATCGACCGCGATCTGGGCCAGTGCCGCCGAGCCGGCTCCGCCGGCGTCCTCGTCGGTGATCACGGTGCTGCCGCGGGCCAGCCCGATCCGGCCAGTGCGCACCAGCTCGCAGATCCCGTAGTCCTCGAGCATGGCCAGCAGCGCGTCGAGCTTGGCCGGGCTGCTGACGGCCTCCAGCACCAGGGTGGTCGGGCTCAGGTCCACGACGTTGGCGCGGAACACTCCTGCCACCTCCAGGAGCTGGCCGCGCGCGGCCGGGTCGGCCCGCACCTTGATCAGCGCCAGCTCCCGCTCCACCGCGCTATCCTCCTCCAGCTCGACCACCTTGAGCACGCGCACCAGCTTGTCGAGTTGCTTGGACACCTGCTCCACGGGCGTCGAGGCGCCGTCGACCACGATCGTCATCCGGCTGACCCGCTCGTCCTGCGTCGGGCCGACGGCCAGCGAGGAGATGTTGAACGCGCGGCGCGAGAACAGCCCGGCGACGTGCGCGAGCACGCCTGGCTTGTTCTCGACCAGGACGGACAGGGTGTGGGTGCTCATCGCGCCGTCATCTCCCTTCGGGCAGCTGCCTGCTGCTCCTGTGCGCTGAATTCGGGGCCCAGCACGATCTCGTCGTTGGGGCGGCCGGCCGGGACCATCGGGAAGACGCCCTCGCGGTCGTGCACCCGGAAGTCGACCACCGTCGGCACGTCCGTGACGGCCAGCGCCTTGTCGAGCACCGCGTCGACCTCATCGGCGCGCTCGCAGCGCAGCCCGACGCAGCCGTAGGCCTCCGCAAGCTTGACGTAGTCCGGGATGGCGGTGCCCAGCTCCACGTAGGAGTAGCGCTCGTCGTAGAACAGCTCCTGCCACTGGCGCACCATGCCGAGGAAGCCGTTGTTCATGATCAGCACCTTGATCGGCAGCTTCTCGATCGCGCAGGTGGCCAGTTCCTGGGCGGTCATCTGGAAGCAGCCGTCGCCGTCGATCGCGACCACGAGCTCACCCGGCCGGCCGACCTGCGCGCCCATCGCGGCCGGCACCGCGAACCCCATCGTGCCCAGGCCGCCGGAGTTGATCCAGGACCGCGGCTTGGTGAAGGAGAAATGCTGGGCCGCGTGCATCTGGTGCTGCCCGACTCCCGCCACCACGATGGCATCGCCGCCGGTCAGCGCGGACAGCCGCTCGACCACGTGCTGCGGCTTGAGCGGCCCGTCGCTGTCCTGGCTGTAGCGCAGCGGGAACTGCCGCTTCCAGTCGCCGATCGTCGCTGTCCAGGCGTCGGTATCGGGCGCGCCCTCGCTGGTGACCAGCGCCGTCATGCAGTCGGCCAGCTCGGCCAGCGTGACCTTCAGGTCGCCGACGATCGGCACGTCGGGGGCGCGGTTCTTGCCGATCTCGGCCGGGTCGATGTCGGCGTGCACAATCTTGGCCCGCGGTGCGAAGTCGGCGAGCCGGCCAGTGACCCGGTCGTCGAACCGCGCGCCCAGCGCGACCACCAGGTCGGCCTCCTGCAGCGCGGCGACGGCGGTGTAGCAGCCGTGCATGCCCGGCATGCCCAGGGCCAGCGGGTGCGCGTCGGGGAACGCGCCCCTGGCCATCAGCGTCGTGGTGACCGGCGCCCGTGCGACCTCGGCCAGCCGCCGCAGGTCAGCGTGCGAGTCGGACTTGATGACGCCGCCGCCGACATACAGCACCGGGCGGCGGGCCTGGTGCAGCAGCCGCGCCGCCGCGCGGATCGCCGCTCCGTCCGGCGGGCCGGGCACCCGGTAGCCCGGCAGGTCCATGACCGGCGGCCATGACCCCCAGGTCATGGAGGCCTGCAGGATGTCCTTGGGAATGTCGACCAGCACCGGGCCGGGCCGGCCGGTCGAGGCGATGTGGAAGGCCTCGGCGATGGCGGCCGGGACCCGCTCGACGTCGGTGACCAGCTCGTTGTGCTTGGTCACCGGCAGCGTGATCCCGGTGATGTCGGCTTCCTGGAAGGCGTCGCTGCCGATCATCGGGCTCGGCACCTGGCCGGTGATGGCCACGATCGGCACGGAGTCCATGTAGGCGTCGGCCAGGGCCGTGACCAGGTTGGTCGCGCCCGGCCCGCTGGTGGCGATGCACACGCCTACCCGCCCGGTCGCCCAGGCGTAGGCCTCGGCGGCATGGCCAGCGCCCTGCTCGTGGCGCACGAGGATATGGCGCAGGGACGACGACAGCAGCGGGTCGTAGGCGGGCAGGATCGCGCCGCCGGGCAGGCCGAAGACCACGTCCACGCCCTGTTGCTCGAGGCTGCGGACGAGGGCCTGGGCTCCGGTCAGCTGCACGGGAATGCTCCTTCGCTGGGTGGTGTGCCAACAAAAAACCTCCTCGCCGTCGTGGCGTAGGAGGTAGTAGCGCGAACCCGTGCGGGTTCGCGCTACGTGATAAGGATTACTCGGAACAAGTCGCTGCGGCTCACTGTCGTCTCCATTGCCGGTCCAGTGCTGGTGCCGGACCAGGCTATCGCATTGTCACCTGGCGGCGGGCTCTTTCGGCGCAACCGCCGGCAGCCACGGGGCACGGCCCGTTTCGTATTCGGTAATTGAGTCCGCGTGACGCAACGTCAGGGCTATGTCGTCAAGCCCCTCCAGCAGCCGCCAGCGGGCGAAGTCGTCGAGGCCGAATGGCGCCAGGATGCCGGCGGCGGGGACGGCGAGGGTCCGCTGCGCCACGTCGACGACGACTTCCGCTGCCGGGTCGGCGGCCAGCGCCGCGAACACCGCGGCGACAGTATCCTCGTCGGCTTCCACCGGCACCAGGCCGGAGCTGATGCAGTTGCCGCGGAAGATGTCGGCGAGCTTCGGCGAGATCACCGCCTGGAAGCCGAAGTCCTGCAGCGCCCAGACCGCGTGCTCGCGCGATGAGCCGCAGCCGAAGTTGGCCCCGCCCACCAGCACCTTGGCCTCGCTGGCGCCTGGCTGGTTCAGCACGAAGCCGGGGTCCTCGCGCCACGCGCCGAACAGGCCGGCCGAAAATCCGGTGCGCTCGACCCGCTTCAGCCACGCCGCGGGGATGATCTGGTCGGTGTCGACGTCGCGCCGCTCCAGCGCGACCGCGCGGCCCGCTATCCGCTGTATCCCCGGCATTACAGGTCTCCTGGCAGGGTGAAGTGCCCGGCGACGGCGGTCGCCGCCGCGACGGCGGGCGAGACGAGGTGCGTCCGCCCCCCAGGGCCCTGGCGGCCCTCGAAGTTCCGGTTGCTGGTCGAGGCGCACCGCTCGCCAGGGGCGATGATGTCGCCGTTCATGCCCAGGCACATCGAGCAGCCGGCCGAGCGCCACTCGAAGCCCGCCTTGGTGAAATGCTGATCCAGGCCCTCGGCCTCGGCCTCGGCCTTGACCCTGGCCGAGCCGGGCACCACCAGGGCCCGTACTCCTGCGTGCACCGTGCGGCCGCGTACCACCTGCGCCGCCGCGCGCAGGTCCTCGAGCCGGCCATTGGTGCAGGAGCCGATGAACACCGCGTCCACCGTGACATCGCGGATCGCGGTGCCGGGCTTGAGATTCATGTAGGTCAGGGCGCGCTGCGCCGCCTGCTGCTGGCCGGGGGTGGCGAACGAGCCTGGCTCGGGCACCACGTCGTCGATCGAGACCGACTGGGCGGGGGTGGTCCCCCAGGTCACGGCCGGGCGCAGCGCGGCGGCGTCCACCGTGATCTCGTGGTCGAAGACGGGGCCCTCCTCGGTGGCCAGCTCGCGCCAGTCGTCCAGCGCCTGCTCCCACAGCGCTCCGCGCGGCGCGTGCCTGCGGCCCTCAAGGAAGGCGAAGGTGGTGTCGTCGGGACCGATCAGGCCCGCGCGCGCCCCGCCCTCGATCGACATGTTGCAGACCGTCATCCGGCCTTCCATCGACAGCGCCCGGATGGCCGCGCCCCGGTACTCGATGACCGAGCCGGCGCCGCCGCCGGAACCCAGGGCCCGGATGATGCCGAGCACCAGGTCCTTGGCCGTCAGTCCCGGCGCCAGGTCACCCTCCACCGTCACGGACATGGCGGCGGGCTTGGTCTGGCGCAGCGTCTGGGTGGCCAGCACGTGCTCGACCTCGGTCGTGCCGATGCCGAACGCGAGCGCGCCGAAGGCGCCGTGGGTCGAGGTGTGGCTGTCACCGCAGACGATGGTCATGCCGGGCTGGGTGAGGCCGAGTTGCGGTCCGATGACGTGCACGATGCCCTGGTCGATGCTGCCCAGCGCGTGCAGCGTGATGCCGTGGGCGGCGCAGTTGCGGCGCAGCCGGGCGATCTGCTCGGCCGCCAGCGGGTCGGCGATCGGGCGGTCCAGCCCCCTGGTCGGCACGTCGTGGTCCATCGTCGCCAGCGTCAGGTCCGGCCTGCGCACCGGCCGGCCCGCCAGCTCCAGGCCCTCGAACGCCTGCGGGGAGGTGACCTCATGCACCAGGTGCAGGTCGATGAACAGCAGGGGCGGCTCGCCCTGCGGACTGGCCACCAGGTGGCGGTCCCAGACCTTGTCGAAGAGGCGTCCGGTCACGTTCTTTCTCACATCATGTCTCGGTTACGGCGGCACTCTGTCGGCTGCACTCTGTCGGCCACGACTGCACTATGTCTCAAATAATGAGATAGGCTGCTCACCATATGGGCACTCTACGGCAGGCCGCTGATGGCGGCAACCTGATCACTGGTGTCGGCGTGCTGGATCGCTCGATGTCCCTGCTCGAGCTCCTCGCCGACGGGCCGCGGACGCTGCGGTCGCTCGCCGAGGCGAGCGGGCTGCCGCGGCCGACGGCACACCGGCTGCTCGTCGCGCTCGAATCGCACGGCATGGTCGCCCGGGACGGCGGCGGCGGAGCGTTCCGGCTCGGGCCGCGGCTGACGGAACTTGCGGCGCGGGCGGGCGGCGGGCTGGAACTCGGCTCGCTGGCGGCCCCGGTGCTCGGCTGGCTGCACGAGCGGACCGGCGAGAGCGCCCAGCTGTACGTGCGCTCGGGTGACCGGCGGCTGTGCATCGCGGCCAGGGACGCGAGCACCGGCCTGCGCGACAGCGTTCCCGTCGGCGCGCTGCTGCCGCTGGACGCCGGCTCGGGCGGCAAGGTGCTGCTGGCCTGGTCGGACGACGCGTCGCGGTTTCCCGCAGTCCCGGCCGCCGAGCTCGCGGCGGTCCGCCGGCGGGGCTGGGCGGCCAGCATCGCCGAGCGCGAGGCCGGCGTCTCGAGCGTCAGCGCGCCAGTGCTGGCCGGCGGCCGGCTGCTCGGCGCCGTCTGCGTGTCCGGCCCGGTCAGCCGCCTCGGCCAGGCGCCCGGCCGGCTGCTCGGGCCCGACGTCATGGCGGCGGCGCAGGATCTGGCCGCGCTGGCCGGTGCATCGGCCTCCACGCGTTGACGCGCCGGCTAGGAAGATCGTGAGTCCCGGCAGCGCACCGCCGGCCCGCCTGTATGAGCAGGTCCTCAGCAGGCATGCGATCCCGTGGTTATCTTGTCGCTACGCCGCGCCGTGCTCTCTGTACGATGCGCCAGGCTGCAGGCTGAGTTCCTCCGCCTGGATGGCCGCCAGGAAGGCTGTCCATTGGTCTGGGCTGAAAGCCAGCGCGGGGCCGTCATCCGCCCGCGCTACGGTGTGGGACCAGAATGGGTTTTCTCTGGCCGTCCTGTCGATTTCCCCTCCGGTCATTCGTCATGTCTGCACCAGACCCGAGGCATGAGGAGCACACCATGAAGTACCTGCTGCTGATCAACACCCTGTCGCCCGGCTCAGCCGAGCAGCGGCCGGCCGAAGGCCCAACCGTGGAAGAGTTCATGGCGTTCGAGAAGGCCATCTCCGATTCTGGTGTCAAGCTCGACAGCAATGCACTGGACCTCTCGAACGCGACCACCGTGCATGTCCGTGTCAACGGCGAGCGCGTCGTGACCGATGGACCGTTCGCCGAGACCCGCGAGATCGTCGGCGGCTACTTCCTGATCGATGTGCCCCACCTCGACGCCGCGCTGGAGTGGGCGGCCCGCTGCCCCGGGGCCCGGCACGGGAGCGTCGAGGTGCGCACGGTCTGGGAGCGGGAGTAAGAATGAACGGCCGGCGAGCCGCCCGCTCCGTGGAAGCGGTGTTCCGCGAGGACCGGGGCAGGCTGCTCGCCCTGCTCGCCGCCCGGTTCGGCGACCTCGACCTCGCTGAGGAGGTGACCTCCGATGCGATCGAGGTCGCGCTGGAGCGCTGGCCGGTCGACGGTGTACCGGACAAACCACTGGCGTGGCTGCTCACCATTGCGCGCCGCAAGGCCGTCGACCGGATTCGCCGCGACCACACGTACGCGGCGCGGCTCGCTGTGGCGCAGGTGGAGTACGACCGGGCCGCCGCGGCATCCACTGAGCCTGGCTTCGACGACATCCCCGACGACCGGCTGCAGCTGTTCTTCACCTGCTGTCACCCCGCGCTTCCCCTGGAGGCACACACCGCGCTGACGCTGCGCTTCCTCGCAGGCCGGACCACACCCGAGGTTGCCCGGGCATTCCTGGTGCCGACCGCGACTATGGCCCAGCGCATCGTGCGAGCCAAGCGCAAGATCCGCGACGCGCGCATCCCGTTCCGTGTCCCGGAGCCAGACGAGCTGCCCGCACGACTGCCCGGCGTACTTCGAGTCATCTACCTCCTTTTCACCGAGGGGTACGCCGCCAGCTCGGGCAACGACCTGCTTCGCCCTGACCTGGCTGACGAGGCCATCCGCCTCGCCCGGATCCTGCATCGACTGCTCCCGCAGGAACGAGAGGTGACGGGACTGCTCGCCCTGCTTCTGCTCATCGACGCACGGAGCGCGGCCAGGATCGACCCGGCGGGCAGCCAAGTGCTGCTCGAAGACCAAGACCGGGGTCTGTGGGACGCCGACCGCATCGCTGAGGGGCTCCGGCTCCTCGTGCCAGCCCTGACCGGCCCCGGCGTCGGACCGTACGCCGTGCAGGCGGCGATCGCGGCGCTGCACGACGAGGCCACCGACTTCGCGACAACCGACTGGCCACAGATTGTCGCGCTCTATGACGTGCTGCTACAGATCGAACCATCACCGCTTGTCGCACTGAACCGGGCAATGGCCGTCGCCATGCGCAACGGCTCTAAGGCGGGATTGGCCCTGCTAGACGACCTTTCCCAGACCGAAGCACTACCCGGCTACCACCTGCTCCCCGCAGCACGAGCCGACCTGCTACGCCGACTGGGCCGAACCGATGAGGCCGCAGCCGCCTACCGATCCGCACTCGCCCTCGCTGGCAACGAACCGGAACGCGCCACGCTCGCACGCAGACTCGCAGCGCTCACCGATCCATGATCGGCAACGCCGACAGCATGGTGAACAGTCTCACCGGTAGATTCCGGCATATGCTCATCGGCTATGACGGGTCCCGACCGCCGGTCTGAAGGTACCCGGCTCGGCCGCCGCCGCCGGGCGCGCCTAGCACACCGCGTGCATCCAGCCGTACGGGTCGGGCCGCTGCCCGAACTGGATGCCGACCAGTTCCTCGCGCAGCGCCGTCGTGACCGGGCCGGGGCTGCCGTCGCCGATCAGCCACTCCATGCCCGCTCCGCGGACGGCCCCGACCGGAGTGATCACCGCCGCCGTGCCGCAGGCGAAGACCTCGGTGATCTCGCCGGACGCGCAGCCCGCGCGCCACTCCTCGATGGAGATCTTCCCCTCGAAGGCCGGGATGCCCAGGTCGGGCCCGAGCTTCAGCAATGAGTCCCTGGTGACCCCGTGCAGCAGCGTGCCGGTCGGAGCGGGCGTCATCATCCGGGCCTCGGGGCCGGCCGAGTAGACGAAGAACAGGTTCATCCCGCCCATCTCCTCCACGAAGCGGTGCTCCGCGGCGTCGAGCCAGACCACCTGATCGCAGCCGCTGCGGATGGCCTGCTGCTGGCCCGCGAACGCCGCCGCGTAGTTGCCGCCGCACTTGGCCTCGCCGGTGCCGCCGGGCGCGGCCCGGGTGAGATCCTGCGATAGCCACACCGAGACCGGCGTGGCGCCGCCGCTGAAGTAGCCCGCCACCGGCGAGGCGATCACCGTGAACAGGTACTCCGACGACGGCTGGTTGACCCCGAGGCCCCGCTGGGTGGCGATCATGAACGGCCGCAGGTACAGGCTGTGGCCTTCGGCGCTCGGCACCCATTCACGGTCCTGGCTCACCAGCAGCCCGATCGCGCGGACGAAGGCCGCCTCCGGCAGGTGCGGCATGCCCAGCCGGGCGGCCGACCGGTTGAACCTGGCGGCGTTCGACTCCGGCCGGAACGCGGCGATGCGGCCGCCGCCCTGCCGGTAGGCCTTCAGCCCCTCGAAGATCTCCTGGCCGTAGTGCAGCACCGACGACGCGGGGTCCAGCATGATCGGGCCGTAGGGCTCCAGCCGCCCGTCATGCCAGCCGCGCTCGTCCGACCAGCGGATCGTGACCATGTGATCGGTGAATACGCTGCCGAACCCGGGCGCGGCCATGACCTGATCCCGCTCCGCCGCGGGCAGTACCTGACCGGACGGATGGATGCCGAACGTGATCTGCGGGCTCTGGCTGGCGGTCATCACGGTACCTTCCTCTAATTGCCGGAGGCCTAATTGTCGGAGGCCTAATTGCCGGACGCCTAATTGTCGGACGCCGTCGCGGCGTCGCCGCCGTTGTCACGGCGGTCCAGGGCGACCTGCACGGCCTGCAGGGCGCGCGCCGCAGCGTCGGCGCTGTCGGCGGGCTGGCCGGGCGAATGGGCACAGGGCGAATGGGTATCAGACACGGCGATTCTCCTGACGCAGAGCATGTGTGGCTTGTCAGGCTCCCCAGCACGGGGCGATGCCGCAGCCTCGCGAAAGCGGGCTCCCGGATGTGCGCGCTGTCTTCCAGGAAAGGGCCGGTGCGGAGCACCTGGACAGCGGGAGCCTCAAGGCCTGCGGCCAGCGCCTCATCCCGTAGCGGGTTGCTGGCCTGCCCTGATCAGGTCCCGCTACGGCTGCTAAGGATGAGTACGTTGCGCCGCATGATGTACGCATAGTAGCGGATCTCATCGGCCGCGTCGCGCATAACGCCCAGCGCGGCCGCGCCAGCGCGCCCAGCGGCGTGCTGGCATGCTGGCTCAATGACCACAAGTACGACCCGAAACGGCAGCGCCCGCGCCAGCCTGGCCCTCCTGCGCGAGATCGAGCAGCGCGTGCTCTGGCTGTCCACCAGGATCATCGATGCTGCCAACCACGACCGGGACACGGGCGACGGGGTCAAGGTCGGCGGTCACCAGGCGTCAAGCGCGAGCCTCGTCACCGCGATGACCGCGCTGTATTTCGCGCATCTCGATGCCCCGGACAAGGTCAGCGTGAAGCCGCACGCCTCGCCGGTCTTTCACGCGATCCAGTACCTGCTCGGCAACCTCGACCGCAGCTACCTGCCGACGCTGCGCGCTTTCGGCGGGCTCCAGTCCTACCCCAGCCGCACCAAGGACCCCGACAATGTCGATTTCTCGACTGGCTCCGTCGGGCTGGGCGCGGCGGCGCCGCTGTTCGCCGCCGTGGCCCGGCGCTACGTGGACGCTCACTTCGGCGCCCGGCCGCGGAGCCGGTTCGTGGCGCTGATCGGCGACGCCGAGCTCGACGAGGGGAATATCGGCGAGGCCATCGCCGACCCGGCCACCGATGGCCTCGGGGAGGTCATGTGGATCATCGATGTCAACCGCCAGTCGCTGGACCGCGTGGTGCCCGGCGTGCGGATCGCCCAGTGGGAGCAGCAGTTCGCCGCCGCTGGCTGGCACGTCGTCGACGCCAAGTACGGCGGGAAGCTGGAGGAGGCCTTCGCCCGGCCCGGCGGCCCCGCGCTTCGCGACTGGATCGACGCGATGCCCAACGAGCACTACCAGTCCCTCTTCGGCCTGGACGCCGCCGCCCTGCGGGCCCGGTTCCTGGACGGGGCACCGGGCGAGGTCCGGCAGCTCTGCGAGGGCGTGGCCGACGAGGACCTAGCGGCCCTGGTCACCGATCTGGCCGGGCACGACATCGGCTCGCTGCTGCGGGCATTTGACGAGTGCGACCTCCAGAAGAGCCGGCCGAGCGTGGTGTTCGCCTACACCGTGAAGGGATGGGGCCTGCCGATGGCGGGCAACCCGCGCAACCACTCAGCGCTGCTGTCGGTCGGCCAGGTGGACGAGATGCGCTCGCGGCTGGGCCTGACCATGGCAACCGAGTGGGACCGGCTCGACCCGGCGACCGCGGCCGGCCAGTGGGCCGCAGCGCGGCGCGAGCACCTGGCCCGCGAGGCGCGTACGCCCGCCGGGGGCCCCGGCCGCGGACCCGGGCCCGCGGCCATAGCGGTGCCGGAGTCCGCCGGGCTGCGCTCCGGGCGGCCGATCTCCACCCAGGAGGCGCTGGGCCGGATCCTGGTCGAGCTGTCCCGCGACGACGGCGTCGCGCCCTACCTGGTCACCACGGCGCCCGACGTCGCGACCTCCACCAACCTGGCCGGCTTCATCAACCGCAAGGGAGTGTTCAGCCCGCAGGCTACCCGGGCGTGGAGCGAGGATCCGGTGCTGAAATGGGCCGAGGGCCCGGACGGGCAGCACATCGCGCTCGGCATCAGCGAGATGAACCTCTTCCTGCTGCTGGGCCAGCTCGGCCTGGCGTGGGATCTTTCCGATCAGCCGCTGCTGCCGGTCGGCACCGTGTACGACCCGTTCGTGCTGCGCGGGCTCGACGCGTTCCTCTACTCGGTCTACTCGGGTGCGCGCTTCATCGTGGCCGGCACGCCATCCGGCGTTACCCTGGCTCCCGAGGGCGGCGCCCATCAGTCGACCATCACCGCCTCCGTCGGCCTGGAACTGCCCAACGTCACCTTCATCGAGCCCGCCTACGCGGCGGCGCTCGACTGGCTGATGTGCGGGGCGCTTCGGTCGATCGCCGCGGCGAACGCGGCCGTGCCCGGAGCAGCCACGGCGCAGGACGGCTCGTACTACTTCCGGCTCACCACCCGCAGTATCGCCCAGGAGCCGTTCCAGGCAGCGCGCGAGCGGCTCGGCGACGCCATCCTGCGCCGCCAGGTCCTGACCGGCGCCTACTGCCTGGTCGATGCCGCCGACGCCGCAGCCGCAGGCGCGCCGCGGGTCTACCTCGCGGGCTCGGGCGCCGTGCTGCCCGAGGTGCTGGCCGCCGCCGCCGAGCTCGGCGACGAGGGCATCGCGGCGAGCGTCGTCGACATCACCTCCCTGGACCGGCTCTACCGGGCCTGGCAGCGCACCCTGCGCCACGGTGTCCGCACGGCGACCGCGCCCTCCATCCCCGGTGCGCTGCGCAGCGTCTTTCCTGACCGGGCCCCGATCGTGACCGTGCACGACGCCGCGTCGCACGCGATGAGCTGGCTCGGCTCCGCGCTCGGCGTGCCCGCGGTCAGCCTCGGCGTCGACTCGTTCGGCCAGTCGGGTGCCGTCGCCGACCTGTACCGCGCGCACGACCTGGACGCCGGATCCATAGTCAACGCGGCGCTCGCCGCCCTGTCGCTGCGCTAGCAGCGGGCCGGCGGCAAGAAAGTCGGTCTAGACCAGCGAAGACCGGGGAGAATCATTGCCGTTGCGACGTATCTGGACTTCCATGGAGATTATGCCGGCTCATCCGGCTCGAGGAGCTTTGAAAGATGGCCAGTCACCGCTCGGTCGTGGCGATCGCGATCAGCCTCGCATTCACTGCGTCCAGCCTGGTCCTGGGCTCGGCAGCGCTCGCCGGCGCCAGCCGGGCCGCGCGACAGCACGCGCAGTGCGCCGCCGGCGCCCACACGCTCTCGCATTTCGGCGCCCACCTGTACCCGGACACCGGCAACGGCGGCTACGCCAGCGTGCACGCCGATGTGCGCCTGGTCTACGACGCGACCACGAACCGGTTCCTGCCGGGCAACCACGTTGTCCTCACCGACCGGGCCACGCAGTGCCTGACCAGCTTCAGCCTGGACTTCGAGCGCAGGTCGATGGCCAATAAAGCCCTGGGCCCGGACATGAAGGTCACGTCGGTCACCGTCGACGGGAGCCCGGCCGCCTTCAGGTTCGTGCAGCCGACCTACCCAGGCGACCCGCACGGGCAGAATGACCCCGATCCGGCGGCGCACGAGGCCTCGCAGCGCAACCCGGTCGGCGGTCCCGACCACAATCAGCTGCCGCCCGCCTGCTCACCGGAGCTGAAGTCCACCCGCTCCGCCAGGCGGAACTCGCAGAACGGACAGCAGTGCCCGGCCAACAAGCTAGTGATCACCCCCGCCGCGCCGATCCGGGCCGGCGCGGCCTTCACGGTCGCCGTCTCCTACACCGGCAGGCCAGGCGTGCACACCGACGGTGACGGCACGACCGAGGGATGGTTCGCCTCGAACAAGCCGGCCGGCGACGGCGGCTTTGTCACCACCGAGCCGGTCGGCACCGAGGACTGGATGCCGCTCAACGATCACCCGAGCGCCAAGCCGACCTATGACTTCTCGGACACCGTCAACGCCGGGAAGACCGTGCTCGCCAACGGCGTGCTGGCGTCGAGGAAGCACCATGCGCCCGACGCTGAGTTCCCGCACGGCTCGGTAACCTGGCACTGGCATTCGGCCGCGCCGGTCGCGAGCTACCTGGTGGAAGACAGCGTCGGCAGCTACAAGCTGACGGAGCGGACCGCCGCCAACGGCATCAAGTTCTACGAGGCGCAGGCCACCTCGCTCAGCGCGGCGCGCAAGAAGAAGAACCTCGCGATCATGAACAAGCAGGCGGAGATCACGCAGTTCGAGAGCCTCTTCAACGGGGCCTATCCGTTCAGCTCGGATGGCGTCGTGGTCGGCAGGCCGTCGGCCAGCTTCGAGGAGGAGATGCAGACCATGATCACCTTCTCCGGCGGCGAGATCGACCTCGACACGCTCTACCACGAGAACATGCACCAGTGGTGGGGCGATAACGTCACCGAGGCCAGCTACAACCTGACCTTCTACAAGGAGGGCCTCGCGACTCTCGGCGAGTACCTGTTCCAGGCCCGGACCGCGCAGACAAAGGCGGGCGGCCCGAACTCGCGGGCCGGCCGGCGTGCGTTCAACCGGAGCCTGGTCAGGCAGTTCGACGCGAACTACGCGAGCAAGAGCAGGTTCTGGGCGGTTGCGCCCTCGAACCCCACGCCCTTCGGCCTGTTCGACGAGGACTCCACTTACGCCCGGCCGGGCACCACCTACATCGCGCTGCGGCAGATCCTGGGTCACGCGAACTTCACCAAGGCCCTCCAGCAGATCCAGCTGCAGCGCGGCGGCCGCGACATCACCGAGGCCCAGCTGGAGGCGGGGTTCCGGCGCTGGCTGCCCAGTCACAGCGCGGCATGCCAGTCCAGGCTCGGCCAGTTCTTCACGCAGTGGTTCGACACCGCCTACCCGGCCGGCGGCGGCGCGCACCGGCCGCATGTCACGGGACCCGGCCTGGCCGGACCCGGCTTCTACACTGCCGGCTGCACTCGGTAGTGCGCAAAGCCGGGACCGACACCAGGCGCGAGCCACCAGCCCGCCGCCGTATCTGATCGGGAGGCACAGTGATCAGCGCTGACGCACGCGCCAGGACGACGGGCGGCCAGGACGACGGCGCCGTTCCGGCGCAGGTCAGGTTCGCAATCATCGGGGCCGGGTTCGCCGGGCTCGGCGCCGCCATCCGGCTGCTGCAGGCAGGCCACCGCGACCTGGTGGTCCTGGAGCGGGCCGGCGAGGTGGGCGGTACCTGGCGGGACAACACCTATCCCGGCTGCCGCTGCGACGTGCAGTCCAACCTGTACTCGTTCTCCTTCGCGCCCAATCCGTACTGGAGCAACACCTACCCGTCACAGCCTGAATTGAGGGCCTACCTGAATCGGGTAGCCTCGCGACGCGGAGTACTCCCGAATATCCGTTTCGGGTGTGAAGTCACTGACGTGCGGTGGGACGAGGCCGGGCAGCTGTGGTGCCTCACTACCACGCGCGGCGTGCTTGCGGCGCGGTACGTGATCGCCGGCGTCGGATCGCTGGTCGAGCCGTCGCTCCCCGACATCCCCGGCATCGACCGGTTCGAGGGCGCGATCATGCACTCGGCCCGCTGGGACGCGACCTGGTCCGCGGCGGGCCGCCGGGTCGCGGTGCTCGGCACCGGGGCGTCGGCCATCCAGATCGTGCCGTCCATCCAGCCGCAGGCCGAGCACGTGACGATATTCCAGCGCACGGCGGCCTACGTCGTGCCGCATACCGGCAGGCCGGTCCGGGGCTGGCAGCGCGCCATCTACCGGTTCATGCCGGGGGCGCAGGCCGCCTCGCGGATCCTCACGTACTGGATGCGGGAGCTGATGGTCTTCGGGTTCGTCAAGAATCCGGCCATCCTGAAGAAGGGCGAGGCGGTCTGGCGACGGCATATGGAGCGCGCGGTGAGCGACCCGGTCAAGCGGGAGAAGCTCACCCCGAACTACGACCTCGGCTGCAAGCGGGTCCTGCCGTCCAACGACTTCTACCCGGCGGTGGCCGCGGGGAATGTCGACATCGTCACCGAGAAGGTCATCGAGTTCCGGCCGGACGCAGTCGTGACAGCCGATGGCCAGGCACATCCTGCGGACACCGTCATTCTCGCCACCGGGTTCCATGTGACCGACAACCCGATGTTCGAGAAGGTCACCGGGCGGGGCGGCCGGACGCTCGCGGACGCCTTCGACCAGACCTACCTCGGCACGGTCGTGCCCGGCTTCCCCAACTACTTCCACCTGACCGGGGCCAATACCGGGCTCGGGCATTCCTCCATGGTCTTCATGATCGAGAGCCAGCTGGCCTTCATCGTCAGCGCGGTCCGCGCCATTGAGGCTGCGGGCGGCGGTCCGGCCGAGGTCAGGCCGAAGATCGCGGCCGCCTACAACGCCGAGCTTCAGCGCAAGCTGCCCGACACGGTATGGGGCTCCGGCTGCGCGAGCTGGTACCTCGACAAAGACGGCCGCAACCTGACGCTCTGGCCTGGGTTCACCTTCGACTTCCGGCGGCGGACCCGCCGCTTCCGGCCGGCCGATTTCACCGTCGGCCGGGCTGGCCGCTGACCTGCAGCTGACGTTGCAGCGAGGCTGCTAGCCAGGCTGGGGCTGGAGTCTGGGCCCTGGCCGGCGGGTGCGGGGCAGCTTGCGCCGGATGTCCTCGTCCTGCGGCGTGCAGATGTCGAGGACGATCTCGCCCGCTGCTAGTCCAGGAAGGTAAACACTCCCAGTTCAAGGTCCTTGCGAACGTTGCCCGGATCAAATGCTAGGCCATGCATCGCGATATAAATACCCGGCGGAAGTGCGGCACAATATGCCAGGGCCGTACCCAGATTAAACATCGCGTCTGAAGTGGTGCCGAAGCTATAAGGTATCATCGCGCCAGTCAGCACGATGACCTGTTCGGGCGGAAGCCTGGCTCCTGCCAGCGCCTTAGCCGTCTCGACCATGGTAGACGTACCGTGCGTAATAACGATTCTGCGTTCTCTTGAAGCTCTGCAGGCAGCTGCTATTTTATCGCGATCCGCGGCGGTCAGGTCTGAGCTCTCCTTCATGCAGACCTTCTCTATTACTATCTCGTCGGCCAGGCGAGCGCGGGCAACCATTTCAGGCACGCGGGTTTCACCGAACACCAGCTGCCCGGTGAACGCGTCATACTGCTTGTCTACTGTGCCGCCCGTAACGATCAGACGAGTTCTCATGCTCTGCCCAGTTCTCGTGCCCGACCCTGGCGCCACGATCTTAACGGCCGTCTCGGCACGGCTCGCCGTGGCCCGGCAGCCGGCCACCTGCCCGCCCCGGTCCAGATCCGTAACCAGGCCCGCGTCCACCTGTGGTACGAGCAGAAGTACGGCCTGCGCTGCGCGCCGCATACGTCCGCCGAGGCAGCGATTGACACGTTCGAGGCGACGTGCGGGCGCAGCCGCCCGCCCGGCAGCGCGGCAGCCATCGTGGCCAGATTGTGCTCCAGCGCTTCGGCGTCGACGAGCAGCGCGGGGGTGGCGAGCTTGCTGCTCTTCATGGCCTCCGGCGCTCCAGCACGCACGCTCCTGGCCGCTGCGGCGGTCAGGCAAGGATCAGGACATACAGCAGGTACAGGTTCAGCGCGATGATCATCGCCGCGATGCAGCCGGTCGCGGCCGTGGTGACCGGGTGGTTGACCAGCGAGCCCATGATGTCCGGACGGCGGGTCAGCAGCACCAGTGGCACCAGCGCGAACGGGATCCCGAAGGACAGCACGACCTGCGAGATCAGCAGGCTCTGCGTGGCGGGCAGGCCGAGGCCGAGCACCACCAGCGCCGGCAGCATGGTGAGCCCGCGCCGGATGAACAGCGGGATCCGGCGGCGGATGAAGCCCTGCATCACCACCTGCCCGGCATAGGTGCCCACGCTTGATGAGGACAGCCCGGATGCGAGCAGCGCGACAGCGAACGCCAGCGCGGCTCCCCCGCCGACCAGCCGCCCGAGCCCGGCGTGTGCCGCCTCGAGCGAGCCGCCGCCCAGGCGCCCGGCCCGGCCGGCGTGGCTGAACACCGAGGCGGCGACGAACAGCATTGCGAGGTTGATCAGGCCCGCGGCGCCGAGCCCGATCAGCACGTCCAGCCGCTGGAAGCGCAGCAGCTCACGGCGCTCGGCATCATCGCGGCAGGGCACCCGTGACTTGGTGAGGGCCGAGTGCAGGTAGACGACATGCGGCATCACGGTTGCCCCGATGATGCCCGCGACCAGCAGCAGGCCGCCGCCGCTGCCGCCGGGAATGCGCGGTACGAGCCCGGCCGCGATCTTGGCCGGGTCGGCCCCGACGGCGGCCAGGTCGTAGACGAACCCGAGGAAGACGATCCCGAGCAGGCCGGCGATCGCCAGCTCGAAGCGGCGGTAGCCGCGCTGCTCCAGGGCCAGGATCGCGAACGCCACCACCGCGGTGATCAGCCCGGCCGGGAAGAGAGGAACGCGGAACAGCAGGTTCAGCCCGATCGCGGCCCCGATGAACTCCGCCAGGTCGGTCGCCATGGCGACGAGCTCCGCCTGTACCCACAGCCCGCGCGTCACCGCCCGCGGCAGCTGCTCACGGCACAGCTCCGGCAGGTCGCGCCCTGTCGCGACGCCGGTCTTGGCGGACAGGTACTGCACCAGCATGGCCATCAGGTTGGCGGCCACGATGACCCACACCAGCGCGTAGCCGAACTTCGCGCCCGCAGTGAAGTTGGTGGCGAAGTTGCCGGGATCGATGTACGCGACGGCGGCGACGAACGCCGGGCCGAGCAGCGCCACCACGCCGCGGACCCGGCCGCGCGAGCGCAGCACCCGCAAGCCACTCTGCTCAGCCGGCTTCTCGGCCGCTGGCGGCGGCTCCAGCGCGGAGTCCCCGGCCAGCGGCCCCATGCTCACCCCACCGACGGGCCGAGCCCGAGCGACTGCGGCGTGCTCGAGTCAGGCGACGGCTGGTGCAGTCCCTCATCCAGCGAGCCGAACTCGGTCATCAGCGCGGCGCTGCCGCCCCACGGCGTCTGCTCCTCGGCGATCAGGGTGTTGGTCGTCAGCAGCAGCCCGGCCACCGACGCCCCGTTCTGCAGCGCCGAGCGCGCGACCCGCAGCGGGTCGACGATGCCCATCTCGATCATGTTGCCGTACCGGCCCTGCAGGGCGTCGAAGCCCTCGTCGACGCGCATCTGCGCCATCTGCGCGACTACCTCCTGGCCCGAGTAGCCGGCGTTGACGGCGATGTGGAAGGCCGGCTCGGCCAGCGCCCGGCGCACGATCTCGACGCCGATCGCGTAGTCGTCCTTGACCTCCAGGTCGTCGAGCGCTCCCTCGGCGTGCAGCAGCGCGGCACCGCCACCCGCGACGATTCCCTCGGCCATCGCGGCCCTGGTGGCCGACAGCGCGTCCTCGACCCGGTGCTGAAGCTCCTTCAGCTCGGCGTTGGTCGGCGCCCCGACCCTGATCACCGCGACCTTGCCGGACAGCGACCCGATCCGCTCGGTAAGCACGTCCTCGTCGATGCCGAACGTGGCCCGCTCCCGCTCGGCGCGCAGCTGGGTGATCCGGAACTCGACGTCCGACGAGGAGCCGCCGCCGCCGATGATGGCCGTGCGGTCCGCGTTGACCAGCACCTGGGACGCCCGGCCGAGCTGCTCGATGGTCATCGTCGCCAGGGTGAACCCGGAGTGCTTGCTGTACACGGCGCCGCCGCAGATGGCGGCGATGTCCTCCAGCTTGCGCAGCCGGCGGTCGCCGAAGCCCGGGGCACGCACGGCGACGCACTGGAAGATCCCGTTGACATGGTTGTGCACCAGCATGCTCAGTGCCGAGCCCTCGACGTTCTCGGCCAGGATGACCAGCGGCCGCGGCGCTCGCATGATCTTGTCGAGCAGCGGCATCAGCTCCTGGACCTTGGAGATCTTCTCGCTGCACAGCAGGATGTACGGGTCCTCGACGTTCGCCTCGAGGCTGGCCGGGTTGGTCACCATGTACGGCGAGAGGTACCCGTTGTCGAACTCGAAGCCCTCGACGAACTCGACGCTCATCCCGTGCGCGGGCGACTCCTCCACGGTGACGATGCCGCCGTCGCCGACGGTGTGCAGCGCCTTGGCGATCACCGCGCCCACCATGTCGTCGTCATTGGCCGAGATCGCGGCCACCCGCGCGTAGTCCGCCTCGGTGTCGACCGGGTGCGCGACGCTCTGCAGGTGCCGGACCAGCGCGCCGACAGCCAGGTCGATGCCCCGCTTGACCAGCACCGGGTTGCCGCCGGCGCCGATCGCCTGCATGCCCTCCCGGACGATCGCCTGGGCAATGACGGTCGCGGTCGTGGTCCCGTCGCCGACGATGTCGTTGGTCTTGATCGCCGCTTCCTTGACCAGCTGGGCGCCCATGTTCTCGAACTGGTTCTTCAGATGGATCTCGCGCGCGATCGTCACGCCATCGTTGGTGACCACCGGTGATCCGGTGATCTTCTCCAGGATGACGTTGCGCCCCTTGGGCCCGAGCGTGGACTTCACCGCCTCGGCCAGCTGGTCGACACCGGCCAGCAGCAGATTGCGGGCTTCCTCGCCGAAACGCAGTTCCTTTGCCATCGGTCCTCCTGGAACGCTGGTATGCCTAGGTGACTAAGGGACGAGGATGGCGCGGCCGCGGACCCGGCCTGCGTCAAGATCGGCAATAGCCTCCGCGGCGTCGTCCAGCGGGTAGGTCTTGGTGTGCAGGGTCACCTTCCCGGCCTGGGCCAGCACCATCAGCTCGGCGAGCTCGTTGTAGGTCCCGACGATGTTTCCGACGATGTTGCGCTCGGTCGCGATGATGTCCAGGGTCGGGATCGTCACGGTGCCGCCGTAGCCGATGACGTAGTACGAGCCCGCCCGGCCGGTCATCGCGAATCCGTCCTGCTCTGCGCCCTGCTCGGCGACGAAGTCGAGCACTATCTGCGCTCCGTTTCCGCCGGTGAGGTCCTTGACCGCGTCGACCTGGCCGCCGTCGGCGACCACCGTGTGGTGCGCGCCGAGCTGCTCGGCGAGCTTGAGCGCGTCGGGATTGCGGTCCACGACGATGATCTTGGTGGCGGTGAGCGCGGCCAGGCACTGGATGCCGATGTGGCCGAGCCCGCCGGCGCCGATGAGCACGCAGGTGGTACCCGGGTACAGCTGCGGGATGGCCTTGCGGACCGCGTGGTAGGCGGTGATGCCGGCGTCCGCGAGCGCGGCGACGTCTTCCGGCCGGGTCTGCGGGTCGAGCTTGACGCAGGCCCTCGCCGAGGTCAGCAGGTACTCGGCCATCCCGCCGTCGTGGCTGAGGCCGGGGAACGAGCTGGCTACGCAGTGCATGTCCTGGCCGGCCCGGCAGGCAGTGCAGAGCCCGCAGGTGGGCGTCGGGTGCAGGATCACGGTGTCGCCGACGGCCACATTGGTGACCGCGGAGCCGACCTCGTGAATCCAGCCGGCGTTCTCGTGGCCGAGCGTGTACGGCAGGGCCGGGCTCATCGCCGCATCCCACTGGCCCTCGATGATGTGCAGGTCGGTGCGGCACACGCCGGCGCCGCCGATCTTCACCACGACGTCGAGCGGACCGGAGATGGTCGGCTCAGGTACCTCATCGACTACGGGTTGCTGGTGGTACCCGTGCAGCCGGACTGCCTTCATTGGTCCTCCTCGCCTTGTCCTGTGACGTCCTCGCCTTGTCCTGCCGCCCCGTACCTGTGCTGCAGCATGCCACTGCAGATGCCGGAATTCGCCTCGATGCTGACCCGCGTGGTGCGGGCGCGCCGAAGATGCAGCGGCACTGCCTCGGCGGTGACCGGTGCGCCCGTCACCGGATCGATGAGCAGCGGGGCCCCGTCGCCGGCCGGCAGGCCGAGCTCGGTGCGTCGCTGCCGCAGCCGGTCCAGCGCGCGAGACCCCGGCACCTGGCCGAGGGTCATCGTGAGCAGCGCCGACGGATCGGCTCCCGACGCGAGCAGCGGCCGGCAGACCTGATCGGTGCCGGCCATGACTGCCTTGCGCACGAAATCGGCCCGCAGGTCCTGCAGTTCGCCCACCGCCTCGCCGTCGAAGGACCGCGCGAAGCCGGCCCGCGCCGCCACCCCGCCGTTGATCGCGTCGGAGGCGAAGTGATCTTCGAGCAGCACCTCGGTGCTGCGCACTCCCGGCAGCCCGGACACCGCGTCGTAGGCGTCGGCCACCATGAGGAAGGCGAAGTTGGGCGCGCAGAAGTAGGTCGGCAGCCGCAGCCGGACCTGGGCGTCGCCGTCCGCCGAGACGGCGCACGCGGCCACGAAGCCGAGCGAGGTGATCGGCTCGTCCAGTTCCGGGTCCCGCACCGTATCCAGCGCCTCGAGCAGCCGGGCCGGCAGCAGCCGCGCCGGCCCGGCGGTCACGGGAGCAGTCATGCCCCCGCGACCAGCTGCGCGTCGTCCTGCGCGGCCGGGGTTCCCTGGCCGGCGTCCAGCCGGTACTGCGCGGGCACCTCGATACCGTAGAGCTTGGCCGCGTTCAGGCCGAGGATCTTCTTCTTGGTCGCGGTGTTGACCCGCGGGTAGTCGGAGAACTCATCGCTGGGGTAGTCCCAGTCCACGAAGCCCTCGATCTGCCACTTGGGCTCCCAGATGCCGTAGTCGCTGCCGAAGGTCATCTTGTCCTCGCCGACCCAGAACAGCAGCTCGCCCATGACCTTGGCGAAGAACTT
>Ga0209871_1000008_pt1 | contig 62042 bp, 52 predicted proteins | sample OrgsoiDNA2013045_FD_185795 | JGI IMG/M metagenome (GOLD analysis project Ga0209871, IMG submission 185795) | Permafrost soil microbial communities from the Arctic, to analyse light accelerated degradation of dissolved organic matter (DOM) -... | ecosystem: Environmental > Terrestrial > Soil >... | reverse complement strand
CGGGGGCAAACCACCCGGCGTCGCATTCATCGGCGCTCCGACGGGGGCCCGGAACGCCGGCAACGGTGCCCCGGCGGGGGACCAGAGCACCGGTAAGCATGTTACACCGAACCTCCCCTTGTTGCATCAAGACCAGATTACGAGCGAATCTCGGCACCCGAGCACCCCGATCTCCCTCGCTCATCCGTATTACTGTTGATTCTCGTGCCCAGATGGGTCGTTCCGGCCCCGCGCGCCGCTGTTGCCCGTAGTGCCGGTATCACGAACCTGGGTGCCCGGCACCTGCCCGGTGCCCGCGGCCGGCGGCGTAAAGCGCTCGGGCAGATTCGGCTCATAGGCACGAAAGCCGCGCCCGCCGTTCGGCTCGCGCCCGCCGTTGGCGAAAATCACGGCGAAGTACGGGATGATGATCGCCCCCACCGCGGGTATCGCGGTCAGCCAGCCAGCATGGTTGACGAAGAGCACGAATGCCAGCACGAAGCACCCGACGCGGACGCCCATCATCATCAGGTACCGGCGCTGGCGGAATGCGATGTCCTCCGACAGCGACCGCCGGGCCTCGGTGACCACGTGGGCCCGGTCACGGCGGGACTGGTGCGCGGATCTCACTTCTCCAAGGTATGCCCGCGCGCCCGCGGCGTCACCCTCGCCCGCCCCGCGCGCATGTAGCGTCACCAGGGGCAGCAGCCTGGGGGCGTCGTCGCGGCCGGGCGGCGCCGGAATCATACCGCCATCCTGGAGGGAACATGAGCGAGCGTACGTACCGTGTCACCGAGATCGTGGGCACATCGCCGGAGGGAATCGAGCCCGCGATCCGGGGCGCGCTGCAGCGGGCGGCGCAGACGCTGCGGCACCTGGACTGGTTCGAGGTGACCCAGATCCGCGGCCAGATCGCGGACGGCGAGGTCGCGCACTTCCAGGTCGGGCTCAAGGTCGGGTTCCGGCTGGAGGATGCCTGACCGCAGGGTCAGCTGGCCTGGCTGACCGAGGACATGTTGAAGCCCGCCACGCGCAGCGGCGGCATTGCGGCACGGGTGAAGTAGTCACTCCACTCGCGTGGCAGCGCGGGCACAGTCGCCCCCGCCTAGGCGATACGGCCCAGCAAGGACAGCGGGCTCGCGCACGGCCGGGTCCGGCCGCCGCGCGCCCGGCTCCCCGCGCGCCCGGCTCCCCCCGCGCCCGGCTACCCACGCGCCCGGCTACCCACGCGCCCGGCTACCCCACGCCCAAGGCCGGCCGCTGGTGCCGCTACGCTCGCCAACTGCACCTGCCGTCCCCGCCCTGCCGTCCCCGCCCTGCCGTCCCGCTCTGCCGGAGGTATCACCGCAGATGAGCCGATCCGTTCTGGTGACAGGCGGCAACCGGGGAATCGGCCTGGCCATCGCCCGCAGGCTCGCCGCCGATGGCGACGGCGTCACCATTACCTCCCGTTCTGGCCATGCGGTGCAGGGACTGACGGTGGCGACCTGTGATGTCCGGGACTCCGCGGCGGTCAACGAGGCCTTCACCACCGCCGAGGCAGCGCACGGGCCGGTCGAGGTGCTGGTGGCGAACGCGGGCATCACCCGCGACCAGCTGCTCGCGCTGATGAGCGAGGACGACTTCGCGGCGGTGCTCGACACGAACCTGACCGGTTCCTACCGGGTGGCCAAGCGCGCCGTGCGGGGCATGATCCGGATGCGCCGCGGCCGGATCATCTTCATCTCCTCGGTGGTCGGCCTGCTCGGCTCGGGCGGCCAGGCCAACTACGCGGCGTCCAAGGCCGGGCTGGTGGGACTGGCCCGCTCTCTGGCCAGGGAGCTGGGAACGCGCAGCATCACCGTCAATGTGGTCGCGCCCGGGTTCGTCGACACCGATATGACGGCAGCCCTGTCGCAGGACAGGAAGAAGGCCATCCTGGCGGCCGTGCCGCTCGGGCGGCTCGCCACCGCGGACGAGGTCGCAGGCGCCGTCTCGTTCCTGGCCGGGCCGGACGCGGCCTACATCAGCGGCGCCGTGATCCCGGTCGACGGCGGCCTGGGCATGGGGCACTGAGCCAGAGCCCGAGGGGAAGGGAAGCACGATGGGAATCCTCGAAGGCAAGCGGATCCTGGTGTCCGGGGTACTCACCGACTCCTCGATCGCGTTCCACGTAGCCAGGATCGCGCAGCAGGAGGGCGCGACGGTGGTGCTCACCGGCTTCGGACGGCTCAGCCTGGTCGAGCGGATCGCCAGGCGGCTGCCTGACCCGCCGCCGGTGCTGGAGCTCGACGTCACCGATGCCGGGCACCTGGACTCGCTGGCGCGGCGCGTGTCGGAGCACGTAGACGGGCTGGACGGGGTGGTGCACGGGATCGCGTTCGCGCCGTCGTCGGCGCTCGGCGGCAACTTCCTGGCGACTCCCTGGGATGACGTGGCGACGGCCGTGCACGTGTCGGCCTACTCGCTGAAGGCGCTCGCGATGGCGGCGCTGCCGCTGATGGGCGCCGGGGGCTCGATCGTCGGAATGGACTTCGACGCCAGGCTCGCCTGGCCCGCCTACGACTGGATGGGCGTGTCCAAGGCGGCGCTGGAATCCTGCTCCCGGTACCTGGCACGCCATCTCGGGCCGCGCGGGATCCGGGTCAACCTGATGGCGTCGGGCCCGCTGAAGACAATGGCGGCCCGCAGCATTCCCGGCTTCGATGCCTTCGAGGGAATGTGGGGGGAGCGGGCACCGCTCGGCTGGGACCTGTCCGATCCCGAGCCGGCCGCACGCGGCTGCGTCGCGCTCCTTTCGGACTGGTTCCCGGCGACAACCGGCGAGATCGTCCATGTGGACGGCGGCGCCCACGCTATGGGCGCATGAGGCAGGCCACTGCTGCATTCCTTTCCCGTCCCGCTCTCCCGCCCCTTTCCATCCGTTTTTCCCACCTCGCTCTTGCGATCGCGCTGGTCAGCATGGCACCGCCGGCCCGGCCGAAATGTCGGGCCTGCGACGGCGCTGGCGCTACTCCGCGTCGCGTACGCTTCTCCGGATCTTGTCCGGCCAGGGCTCGATGGCCATGACATCGATAACAAGTTGTGACAAGTTCGCCCTGGGATCGCGACATGAAGAAACATAAGCTCCGCCTAGCTCCCTGACGCTCCGTGCCGGTATTTCGCAGAGGCCGGGCGTGCTGGCGGGCCGTGACGACACAGGAAGGCGGCGAGCGTTGACTCGACTGCGCAGCATCAGGGGCGGAAGTGGGTTTCCGGCATGCCGGGCCGCTGGCCGTCACGTTAGCCAGGAGGACAGATGAAAAGATATGCCCGAACGGGCAGCAAGATTGCGGTCCTTGCCGCCGCGGGTGCGATGGCACTGGCCGCCTGCGGCGGGAGCAACGGCAGCACCGGCTCCGCGGCGCCGACCGGCTTCACCGGGATCCCGGCGCCCTCGGCACACAAGGTCCCCGGCGGAACGGTCGCCATGGGAATGTCCGCCGGCGCCACTCCCACCTGGATCTTCCCCATCACTCCGGGCGCCAACGGGTCGGTGTACACCGCTAACTTCTTCCAGGAGCTCATGTGGCGCCCGCTGTACTGGACGCCCGTCGGACACCAGCTGAACGTGAACTACAAGCTGAGCCTGGCCCCCAAGCCGGTCTTCAGCGACGGTAACAAGACCGTCACGATCAACATGGACACCAACTACAAGTGGTCCAACGGGGCGCCCGTCGACGCCAACGACGTCATCTTCGACATCGACGTCATGAAGGCCGGCGTCGACATCAACCCGTCGAACGTCGGCGCGTTCTCACCGGGCTTCTTCCCGCAGAACGTGGCCAGCGCGACGGCGACCGGCAAGTACACGGTCGTCCTGCACCTGACCAAGGCCTACAACCCGGGCTACTTCTTCCTCGACCAGCTCAACCTGGTCACGCCGCTGCCCAGCACTTTCTGGTCGATCGACAAGGCGGGCGGCCCGCAGCTCGACTACACCAACCTGGCCAACGCCAAGAAGATCTACACCTTCCTGGCCGGCGAGTCGGGCAAGCTGTCGACCTACGCCACCAACCCGCTGTGGCAGGACGTGGACGGCCCGTTCAAGCTGACGGCGTTCAGCCCCAGCACCGACGCCAACACCATGGTGCCCAACCCGGCCTACTCCGGCGTCAAGCCGACCATCACCAAGTTCCAGGAAGTCGCGTTCACCTCGGACGAGACCGAGTTCACCGCGCTGCGGTCCGGCACGCTGACCGTCGGCCTGATCCCGTCCGATGACCTGCCGCAGGTGCCCAAGCTGAAGAAGAACGGCTTCAACGTCTTCGGCGAGGCCGACTTCGGCTGGGATTACATGCCGTACAACTTCAAGGACACCACCGGCGGATGGGACAAGATCATCGGCCAGCTCTACGTCCGGCAGGCGTTCCAGCACCTGGCCGACGACGCCGGCTACATCAAGGGGATCTACCACGGCTACGCCGCTCCTGCCTTCGGGCCGGTGCCGTCGCTGCCAGCTAGCCCGTACACTCCGGCGAACGGCCTGAAGGCGCAGTATCCCTTCAGCGTGGCCGCCGCCAAGAGCACGCTGGCGGCGCACGGCTGGAAGATCGTCAACGGCGTCCAGACCTGCGTCAGTCCCGGCTCGGGGGCCAAGCAGTGCGGCGCGGGCATCGCGAACAACACGCAGCTGTCCTTCACCCTGGTCTACGCCACCGGCAACTCGGCGACCCTGGGCATGGACACGGCATTCGCGTCCGACGCCAAGAGCGCGGGTATCCCGGTCAAGCTGGTCGGGAAGACCTTCAACTTCATCATCTCCAACTACGACGACCCGGCGGCGCCCTCGAACAACAACAAGTGGCAGGTCGAGGACTTCGGCGGCTTCACCGAGGACCTGAACCCGACGACGAACACGGTCCTGAACACCGGCGGGTCGTTCAACATCGGCGGCTACTCCAGTCCCACCGCTGACGCTCTGATCAACGATTCAGTATTCGGCTCCAACCCGAACGCAGTGAAGAACGAGGCCTCCTACCTCGGCTCGAACCTGCCAGCGCTGTGGCAGCCCGAGGCGGACCACGTGTTCGCGTGGAGCACCAAGCTGTCCGGCCCGCAGGCCACGTTCTGGGAGCTTCCGCAGTTCTCCCTGAACCCGGAGGAGTGGTACTTGACCAAGAAGTAGGAAATACCCATGATCGGCTGCCAGCGGCCGGGGCAAACCCGGTCGCTGGCCGCCGGCCCGCAGCGCAGCTTGACGGTCGGCCAGGGCACGGCCAGGCGCGGTGCCCTGGCCGACCGCGAAGTTGCGTCTAGACAGCGGTCATGGACCGCGTGGACACTGGTATCAACTGAGCGGCCGCCCATTCTGAGCAGCGGCAAGAGAGGCCGGACATGAGCGCCTACCTAAGTCGCCGTGCGGCGTCATCCATCGTCATCCTGATCGGCATCTCACTGCTCACCTTCGGGATGCTGCACCTGGTCGGCGGGCCGCCGGGCCGGGCCGTCCTCGGCCTCAAGGCCAGTCCCGCCGCCGTGGCGGCCTGGAACAAGGACCACGGGTTCACCGAGGCGTTCCTGCAGCAGTACTGGAACTACATGGTCCAGCTATTCCACGGCAATCTGGGTTACTCCTACAAGGACAATCAGACGGTCAAAGCGGTGCTGGCCGAGAAGGCGCCCATCTCGGCCTACCTGAGCGGCCTCGCGCTCGTGTTCTCCATCGCTATCGCGATCCCCGTGGGGATCTACCAGGCGGTCAAGCGCAACAGCCTCGGCGATAACCTGGTGACCACCGGCGCATTCGTCACTTACTCGATGCCCGTGTTCCTGCTGGGCCTGCTGCTCATCCAGGTCTTCGCGATCACCTTCGCCATCTTCCCGTCGGAGGCGTCACTGGCCGTCAGCCAGAACAGCTCGCTGACGGGAGCCATCGAGGATCCGCGCGCCATGGTCCTGCCGGTGCTGACCCTGACTCTCACCTCGGTCGCGGGCTACTCGCGGTACATGCGGTCCTCCGCGATGGATGCTCTCGCGCAGGACTACATCAAGGCGGCCAGGGCAAAGGGACTGCCCGAGCGGCTGGTGCTCTGGCGGCACCTGGTCCGCAACGCCTGCCTGCCGATGGTGACACTGATCGGCCTCAGCATCCCCGCCCTGCTGGCCGGCAACCTGATCGTCGAGAACGTCTTCAACTACCCCGGCCTCGGGATCATGTTCGTCAACGCGCTCAACGCTTTCGACTACCCGATCCTGCTCGCCTACACCCTCATCGGCGGAGTGCTGACGGTCGTGGGCAACTACGTCGCCGACGTCGCGCTGACCGTCGCCGACCCGCGCATCCGGCTGGCCTGATCCGGCGATGGGCGACATCAGAAGGCACGACAGCATCAGGAGGCCGCAGTGTTCAGCCTAGAGACGCTCCCGCCGGCCGAAGGCGCGCCGGAGCCCATTGCCGAGGGCGGCGAAGTCGGTGCGATCCAGAGCGGCTGGCGGCTGGCGATTCGCTCATTCGTCGAGAACAAGCTCGCTGTCATCGGCCTGGGCATCTTCGTATTCTTCGTGCTGCTCTCGTGGGTTGGCCCGCTGCTCTATCACGGCGATACCAGCATCGCCCAGCTGCTGAATGCCAACTCGGCGCCGGCGGCCGGCGCCCCGCTGGGGACCGACTCCGAGGGCTTCGACGTGCTCGGAGAGATCATGGTAGGCGGCCAGGCCGCGCTGGAGATCGGCATCCTGTCCGCGATCATCGCCACCATCGTCGGGACGCTGTGGGGAGCGGTCGCAGGGCTGGTCGGGGGCGTCGTCGATGGCGTCATGATGCGGATCGTGGACGTCATCCTCTCTGTCCCGCTGCTGTTCGTGATCCTGATCATCGCCAATAAGTACGGCTCGACGGTCCTGATCCTGGCCGTCATCATCGGCATCTTCTCCTGGCTCTTCCCGGCCAGGCTGGTGCGCGGCGAGGTCCTCACGCTGCGCGTGCGTGACTTCGTCTCCGCCGCGAGGACGGCGGGTGCCAGCCAGACCCGGCTGGTCTACCGGCACCTGATCCCCAACGCGCTCGGCGTGGTCATCGTCAACATCACCTTCCAGGTAGCGGACGCCATCCTGCTCGTCGCCGCCCTCGGCTTCCTCGGCTTCGGGCTGCACTACCCGATCTTCGACTGGGGTGACATGCTGTCGGCTGGGACCAGCTCGATCCTCAACGGCTACTGGTGGGAGGTCTACCCGGTGGGAGCCTGCATCGTGCTCACCGTCATGGCCTGCAACCTGATCGGCGATGCACTCCGCGATGCACTCGACGTGCGGCTCAGGCGCCGGTAGCTGCCTCCGCACGCCGTATCCAGCCCGCCGACATTCGCAATCTAGGAGCACCGCCCGTGGCCGCTGCCCTCGAGATCACAGACCTCTCGACACACATCGAGCTCACCAGGACCGTGGTACAGGCGGTCGGCAACGTCGACCTGCACGTGGCTCCTGGCGAGACGCTCGGCCTGGTCGGCGAGTCCGGCTGCGGCAAGTCGATGACCGGCCTGTCGGTCATGGGACTGCTGCCGCCCGGGGGCAAGATCGTCGGCGGCTCGATCAAGCTGGACGGCCGGGAGCTTGTCGGGCTGTCGCAGCGTGACCTGTGCAAGATCAGGGGCAACGATGTCGCGATGGTCTTCCAGGACCCGCTGACCTCGCTCGACCCGACCAAGAGCATCGGCTCGCAGGTCTCTGAGCCGGTCATCCTGCACCGCAAGACCGGCAAGAAGGAAGCGCTGGACCGGGCAGCCGAGGTGCTGGACCTCGTGGGCCTGCCGCGGCCCAAGGAACGGCTCGACGACTTCCCGCATATGCTGTCGGGCGGCCAGCGCCAGCGGGTGATGATCGCGATGGCACTGGCCTGCGAGCCTAAGGTGCTGATCGCCGACGAGCCCACCACCGCCCTCGACGTCACGATCCAGGCGCAGATCCTGGATCTGCTCGACGACCTCAAGAGCCGTCTCGGCATGGCGATGCTGCTCATCACCCATGACATGGGCGTGATCGCCGGACACTCCGATCGCGTCAACGTCATGTACGCGGGCAGGCTCGTCGAGACGACGGAGACGGGCAATCTCTTCGCGCACATGCATCATCCCTACACCCAGGCGCTGCTCGCCTCGATTCCGCGGCTGACCCAGGATCGCAAGCGGCGGCTGCTCAATATCCCGGGCATTCCGCCCGACCTGGCGCACCCGCCCGCCGGGTGCAGGTTCGCCGCGCGGTGCCGGTTCGCCACGGACAAGTGCCGGACCGACGAGCCGCCGCTGATCGGCGTGATCAGCGACCATCTGTTCTCCTGCTGGCACCCGGTGGACGGCCCGCTGGGGCAGGAGGAGATCGACGCCGCCGTGGATGCGACGCAGCCGATCATGACGGCCAAGGAGTCCGCGGCCGCCCTGGACCTGCAGAACGGCGTCGTGGTGCCACTGGGCGAGACCCTGCTGGAGCTTCGCGACCTGGTGAAGGAGTTCCCGATCGCCTCGGGCGTGCTCCAGCGCAAGGTGGGCGTGGTCCATGCGGTATCGGGCGTGTCCTTCACGGTAGCGGCCGGCGAGACATTCGGCCTGGTGGGGGAGTCCGGCTGCGGCAAGACCACGATCGGCCGGATGGTGGTGGCGCTGGAGAAGCCCACCTCCGGCGAGGTCACCCTGCGCGGGGAGAACGTTGCCGACATGCGCGGCGGCGAGCTGCGGAGGTACCGCCGCGACCTGCAGCTGATGTTCCAGGACCCCTATGCGTCACTCGACCCGCGGATGCGGGTAGGCGCGATCATCGGCGAGCCGCTGCGGATCCAGAAGATCGGCACCCGGCAGCAGCAGCAAGATCGCGTCTTCGAGCTGCTCTCCGAGGTAGGCCTGCCGCGCAATGCCGTGGAGCGCTTCCCGCACGAGTTCTCCGGCGGTCAGCGGCAGCGGATCGGGCTGGCCAGGGCACTGACCGTCCAGCCCCAGGTGATCGTCGCGGACGAGCCGGTCAGCGCGCTGGATGTCTCCATTCGCGCCCAGGTGCTCAACCTGATGAAACGGCTGCAGGCCGCGCACGACCTGACGTTCATCGTGATCTCCCACGACCTCGCGGTCGTGAAATACATGGCTGACCGGATCGGAGTCATGTACCTGGGCAAGCTCGTCGAGATGGGCAGCAGCGAGGACATCTACAGGCGCTTCGCGCACCCCTATACCGCCGGCCTGCTGTCCGCCATTCCGGTGCCGGACCCTGCGCATGCGCGGCTGGAGACCGAGGTCGGCATCAGGGGCGAGCTGCCGAGTCCCGTCAACCCGCCGTCCGGATGCAGGTTCCGCACCCGCTGCCCGCTCGCCCAGGACATCTGCGCTGCGGAGGAGCCGCCGCTGCGCTCGTTCGGGCCCGAGCACATCGCTGCGTGCCACTTCCCGCTGCAGAGCGCCGTGCACGCGCCGGCCGCGACTCAGACGGCAAGCAGCCTCGGCAGCAGCTGACCGCGCGGCGACTCTGAGACCGGCCGACTCTGAGACCGGCCGACTCTGAGACCGGGCCGACTCTGAGACCGGGCCGACTCTGAGACCGGGCCGACTCTGAGACCGGGCCGACTCGCCGGTTGTCTTGTGCCTCGGCCGCAGGCGGCCAATACTTCTGCTATGCGAGCTTCCAGGTCCGGGACTGCGGCCTCCTCGCATGCGGTACGCGCTTCCGACGCGGAGCGGGATCAGGCTATCGGCGAGCTGCGGGAGCGCTTCGCCGAGGGGCGCATGTCCCAGGACAGCTTCGTGCACCGGATGGATGCCGCGCTCAGGGCGCGTGAGCAAGGCGAGCTCGCGCAGCTGCTCGCCGACCTGCCAGCCATCCGGCCGATCGCCGGATCGATCCTGCACCGCCTGGCGCGCGCCGGGCACGCCGCCAGGAACCGGGTGGCCGCGCTGCTCACGATGCCTGCGCCGCCCGCGCTGATGCTCCCGCGTGGCGCCCAGAGCAGCTTCACGATCGGCCGTGATCAGGCCTGCGACCTCGTCCTGGCCGACCTCACCGTGTCCCGGTGCCACGCCGGGCTGCACCGCGGCATCGGCGGCTGGCTGCTCGGCGACCTGGGCTCCACCAACGGCACGCTGCTCAACGGCTGGCGCGTGACCAGCCCCGTCGCCGTCCGGGTCGGGGACACGGTCAGCTTCGGCTCGATGACCTTCAAGATCCGCGAGGACCGCTAGCCGCGGCGCCATGGTGCCCATAGCGGGCAGGCGGCCAGCTCAGGATCCGGTGAGCATCGTAGAGTCGGGGAGTGACCTTGGTTCTGCTGGTGCGGCATGGCCTGACGATATCGACGGGAACTGTGCTGACCGGCTGGACGCCGGGCATACCGCTGGATGACCGGGGCCATGCCCAGGCAAGCTCGCTCGCCACCCGGCTCGCCTCGGTGCCGCTGGACGCCATCATCACCAGCCCGCTGCAGCGCTGCCGCCAGACCGCAGAGGCCATCGCCGGCTCCCGTGACGGTCCCGCGATGGCCGTGCGCGAAGATGAGCGGCTCGGGGAGTGCCGGTACGGGGACTGGACCGGCAAGCCGCTTCGGCGGCTGGCCAAGGAACCGCTCTGGCGGGTCGTGCAGGCGCACCCGAGTGCCGTGCGCTTCCCCGGCAAGGACGGCGAGTCCATGCTGGACATGCAGCATCGCGCGGTTGAGGCAGTGCGGGACTGGAACCGGCGCGCCGGGCCGGACGCGGTCTACCTGATCTGCTCGCACGGCGATGTGATCAAAGCCATCCTCGCCGATAGCCTTGGCCTGCACCTGGATATGTGCCAGCGGATTCAGGTCGATCCGTGCTCGCTCAGCGTGATCAGGTATACGCCGCTGCGCCCGTTCCTGTTGCGGATGAACGACACTGGCGGGGACGTCGCCGGCCTGCGAAAGCCAGCAGGAAAGCCGTCACGGACGGCGGCCGGCGGCGAGGGCGACGCACAGGTCGGCGGCGGCGCGGGAGGATAGGGTCATGCCGGTCTATTCGTACGACCCACCGGAGAGGTTCATCGCCGGGACGGTCGGTCAGCCTGGAGAGCGCACTTTCTACCTGCAGGCCAGCGCCAGCGGCCGGGTAACGAGCGTCGCCCTGGAGAAGAGCCAGGTCAGCCAGCTGGCCGAGCGGCTCGATGAGCTGCTGGACGAAGTGCTGCGCCGCAGCAGCGGCGGGGCGGCGGTTCCGGCGGCCGCCCCGGCGGGCCTGGCCGACGACGGCCCGCTCGAACTGCCGCTGATGGAGGAGTTCAGGGTCGGTGCCATCGCGCTCGCGTGGGATCACGACGATGAGCGGGTCATTATCGAGGCCCAGGAGGAAGCCGACGAGCCGATCGAGCCGCTGACCGAGGATGTCCCCGAGGACGGCCCCGGCGTCCTGAGGGTACGGATCAGCGCAGCCGCCGCGCGCGCTTTCTCGCAGCGCGCGCTGCAGCTCGTCGGCCAGGGACGGCCCCCGTGCCCGCTCTGCGGGCTGCCGCTGGACCCGGCCGGGCACGTATGCCCCCGGCAGAACGGTCACCGAGTCGGCCATGCCTGAGCCGGCACCCGGCCGGAAAGCCGGGCGCGCGCCGAAATCCCGCAGGTCCGGCAGCGAGCGGGGCGCGGCGGAGAACTCCGGCACGGCCGCAGCGGCGGCAGCCAGGGCAGCCGCGGCCAGAGCGGACGCCGAGGAGGCCGCGCTTGCCCTGCTTCGCCAGGGCAGCCTGGACATCGAGGGAAGGCTCGTCGACGCCTCGAACGCGACCATGTACTGCACGGTCAGGCACGAGGGGAGCCAGGCCGCCTGCGTGTACAAGCCGGTGGCCGGGGAGCGGCCGCTGTGGGACTTCGCCGCAGGCTCGCTCGCCGGCCGTGAGGTCGCCGCCTATCACGTCTCCAGGTCAGCTGGCTGGGACGTCGTGCCGCCGACGATCTTCCGCGACGGGCCGTTCGGGCCCGGCATGTGCCAGCTCTGGATCGACGCCGACGAGTCGGTCGACCTGCTGGCCCTGGCGCGCCGCGCTGACCACACGGGGCTTCGCCAGATGGCCGTCTTCGACGCCGTGGTCAACAACGCCGACCGCAAGATCGGCCATCTGCTGCCCGCGCCTGACGGGCACCTGTACGGCTGTGATCACGGCGTCTGCTTCGGCGAGGAATACAAGCTCAGGACCGTCCTGTGGCAGTGGCGGGGCCGCAGCCTGCCCGGCCGCTCGGTCGAGGCGCTGCAGGCGCTGCAGCGCCAGCTGGACGCCGGAGAGCTGCTGGCGGAACTCGCCAGGTGGCTGACCGACGACGAGATCGGCGCCACCCGGCAGCGCATCGAGCTGCTGCTGACGCACCGCGTGCATCCCTACCCGCCGGAGGACTGGCCCGCCGTCCCCTGGCCGCCTATCTAGCGGCTGCCGCCGCGCTCGCCGCGGCGGCGCAGGTAGCGCTCGAACTCGCGGGCTATCGCGTCGCCGCTGGCCTCGGGCAGGTCGGTCGCGTCCTTCGCCTCCTCGAGCGTCCGCACGTAGTCGGCGACCTCGGTGTCCTGCTCGGCAAGCTCATCCACGCCGCGCTCCCAGGCCCTGGCCTCGTCGGGCAGGTCAGCCAGGGGCAGCGAGATATCCAGGATGTCTTCCACGCCGCGCAGCAGCGCCAGGGTTGCCTTGGGGCTCGGCGGCTGCGCCACATAGTGCGGCACCGCGGCCCAGAGCGACACCGACGGGATGCGCGCGGCCGAGCAGGCCTGCTGAAGGACGCCGACGATCCCGGTCGGGCCCTTGTAGTCGGCAGGCTCGACATGAAGCTCGGCGGCCAGGCCCGGATCAGAGGCTGCCACGCTCACTGGCACCGGGCGGGTATGCGGCGAGTCCGCGAGCAGCGCGCCCAGCAGGATCACCATCTCCACGCCCAGCTCGGTGAACGCGCCGACGAGCTCGGCGTTGAAGCCCCGCCAGCGCATGTTGGGCTCAATGCCGTGCACGAGGATGAGGTCGCGGCCGAATCCTTCCGGCTTGGCCAGCATCAGGCGGGTCGTGGGCCATACGAGCTGCTCGGTCCGGCCCTCTGACACCTCCATGACGGGCCTGCTGACCTGAAAGTCGTAGAAGTCCTCGGGATCGATTTCGCCGATCGGGGCGGCATCCCAGGCAGAGCCCAGATGGCCGATTGCTCCGCTGGCCGCCTCGCCCGCGTCGTTCCATCCCTCGAAGGCGGCAATAAGGGCCGGTGCCCTGAGCTTGCCGACGCTGTCGAGCTCGATCTTCCGCCACCTCTTCCCGCGCCGAAGGCCCCCTGCCGACGGCTCCAGACTACGCGCCTTGAGGCGGTCCCCTAGGATGGGGCCATCATGTCGCGAACTGCCGAGCCTCCCCGCCCGCAGCTCCGCGCCGCTCTGGCGCAGCGCGTCGTCCTGGCCGACGGAGCGATGGGCTCGATGCTGCAGGGCAGCGCCGCCACGCTCGACGACTTCGCCGGGTACGAGGGCTGCAACGAGATCCTCAACATCACCCGCCCGGACGTCGTCCGCGCCGTTCACGACGGCTACCTGGACGCGGGCGTGGACTGCATCAGCACGAACACGTTCGGCGCCAACCTTGGCAATCTCGGCGAGTACGGGATCTCGGACCGGATAGCGGAACTGGCGCAGGCGGGAGCGCGGATCGCGCGGCGGGCCGCCGACGACGCCTCCGTGCCTGGCCGCCCCCGCTGGGTGCTGGGCTCCATCGGCCCTGGCACGAAGCTGCCGACCCTTGGCCACGTCGCTTTCGCCGAGCTGCGCGACACCTACCAGGTGAACGCGGCCGGCCTGCTCAGCGGCGGCGCCGACGCTCTGATCGTGGAGACCTGCCAGGACCTGCTGCAGGCCAAGGCGGCGATCATCGGCGCGAAGCGGGCGATCGCGGCTGCCGCGGAACACAGCCCTGGCGCCGACGTGGTGCTGATCGTCCAGGTCACGATCGAGACGACCGGCGCGATGCTGCTCGGCAGCGAGATCGGCGCCGCCCTCACCGCGCTCGAGCCGCTGGGCATCGACCTGATCGGGCTGAACTGCGCGACCGGGCCCGACGAGATGGGCGAGCACCTGCGGTACCTGGCTGCCCACGCGCGGGTGCCCTTGTCCTGCATGCCGAACGCCGGCCTGCCCCAGCTGACCTCTGATGGCGCGTACTACCCGGTGACGCCCCGGCAGCTGGCCGACGCGCACGACGGTTTTACCGCGGAGTTCGGGCTCGCGCTGGTCGGCGGCTGTTGCGGAACCACGCCCGAGCACATGGCCGCGGTGACCGAGCGCCTGCGGGACCGGCCGCTCGCCCGGCGCAAGCCCCGGCATGAGGCCGGCGTGGCATCGCTGTACCAGCACGTGCCGTTCCGCCAGGACACCGCGTTCCTCGCGATCGGCGAACGGACCAACGCCAATGGCTCCAAGGCGTTCCGCGATGCCATGCTGGCCGGGCGCCTCGACGACTGCATCGAGATCGCGCGCGCTCAGACCAGGGACGGGGCGCACCTGCTCGACGTGTGCGTGGACTACGTCGGCCGGGACGGCGCCGCTGACATGCGCGAGATCGTCGGCCGGCTCGCGACCGCCTCGACGCTGCCGCTGGTGCTGGACTCCACCGAGCCCGAGGTGATCGAGGCCGGCCTCGAGCTGCTCGGCGGCCGGGCGGTGGTGAACTCGGTCAACTACGAGGACGGCGACGGCCCCGGCTCCCGGCTCGCCCGGGTGATGCCGCTGATCCGCGAGCACGGCGCGGCGGTCGTCGCGCTCACCATTGACGAGCAGGGCCAGGCGCGCACCGCGCAGTGGAAGGTGGCCGTGGCGAGCCGCCTGATCGAGGACCTGACCGGCAACTGGGGGATGCAGCGGTCCGACATCATCGTGGACTGCCTGACCTTCCCGATCGCCACCGGCCAGGAGGAGACCAGGCGGGACGCCATCGAGACCATCGAGGCGATCCGCGAGCTGAAGCGCCGCTACCCGGACGTCCAGACCACGCTCGGGGTCTCCAACGTGTCCTTCGGCCTGAATCCGGCGGCGCGCTCGGTGCTGAACTCGGTCTTCCTAGCCGAATGCGTCCGGGCCGGCCTGGACTCGGCGATCGTGCACGCGTCCAGGATCATGCCGATCGCCCGGATACCGCAAGAGCAGATGCAGGTCGCCCTCGACCTGGTCTACGACCGGCGCAGCGACGGATATGACCCGCTGAGCAAGCTGCTCGAGCTGTTCGACGGCGTCGACGCCGCGGCGGTCAAGGCCACCAGGGCAGCCGAGCTGGCCGGGCTGCCGCTCTGGGAGCGGCTCAAGCGGCGGATCATCGACGGGGAGCGGATCGGCCTGGAGGCCGATCTCGACGAGGCGCTCGGCAAGCGCCCCGCCCTGGAGATCGTCAACGACGTCCTGCTCGACGGGATGAAGACGGTCGGCGACCTGTTCGGCTCGGGCCAGATGCAGCTGCCGTTCGTGCTGCAGTCCGCCGAGGTGATGAAGAACGCGGTCGCCTACCTGGAGCCGCACATGGAGCGCTCCGGCGAGGACGGCAAGGGCCGGATCATCCTGGCGACGGTCAAGGGCGATGTGCATGACATCGGCAAGAACCTCGTGGACATCATCCTTTCCAATAACGGATACGACGTCGTCAATCTCGGCATCAAGCAGCCGATCTCGGCGATCCTGGATGCCGCCGCCGAGCACGGCGCCGACGTGATCGGCATGTCCGGGCTGCTGGTGAAGTCCACCGTGGTGATGCGGGACAACCTGGCCGAGCTGAACTCGCGGCACCTGGCCGACCGCTGGCCTGTGCTGCTGGGCGGCGCCGCGCTGACCCGCGCCTATGTCGAGCAGGATCTCCAGGGCCTGTTCGACGGCCAGGTCCGCTACGCCCGCGACGCGTTCGAGGGCCTGCGGCTGATGGACGCGTTCATGGCGGTCAAGCGGGGCGTGGCCGGGGCGCAGCTGCCCGCGCTGCGGGAGCGGCGGGTGCGGACGGGCGCGACGGCCCGCGCGGACGGTGACCGGCCGGAGGGTGGGCAGCGACCGGCCGCCGATCGTTCTGATGTATCCAGCACAGTTCCCGTGCCCGAGCCGCCATTCTGGGGCAGCCGGGCCGTCAAGGGAATCGCGCTGGCCGAATACGCGAGTTTCCTGGACGAGCGAGCGCTTTTCCTCGGCCAGTGGGGGCTCAAGCCCACCCGCGGGCCTGGCGGGCGCTCGCACGAGGAGCTGGCCGAGACCGAGGGCCGCCCGCGGCTGCGGATGTGGCTGGAGCGCGCGCAGACCGAGGGCCTGCTGCAGGCTGGCGTGGTGCACGGCTACTTCCCGTGCGTCAGCGAGGGCAACGACCTGGTGGTGCTGGACGAGGCGGGCGCGGAGCGCGAGCGGTTCACCTTCCCGCGCCAGCGGCGGGACCGGCAGCTCTGCCTGGCGGACTTCTTCCGGCCGCGCGCCTGCGGCCAGACCGATGTGGTGGCCTTCCAGCTCGTCACCGTCGGGCCGCGGATCAGCGAGGCCACGGCCGAGCTGTTCGCCAAGAACGCCTATCGCGACTACCTGGAGCTGCACGGCCTGTCGGTGCAGCTGGCGGAGGCCCTGGCGGAGTACTGGCACTCGCGGGTCCGCGAGGCGATGGGGATCAGCGCCGCCGATCCGGCCAGTCTCGACGGGATCCTGCGGGTCGGCTTCCAGGGCTGCCGTTACTCTTTCGGCTACCCGGCCTGCCCCGACCTGGAGGACCGGGCCAAGGTGATGCGGCTGCTGGAGCCCGATCGGATCGGGGTGAGCCTGTCCGAGGAATTCCAGCTGGCGCCCGAGCAGTCCACCGACGCACTGATCGCGCACCATCCCGAAGCGAAATACTTCAGCACCTGACCATGCAGCCGCTGTCCGCCGAGTCCGCCACGGCCGCAGGCGGCGAGCTTGCGGCGGTCCTGTTCGACATGGACGGGCTGCTCGTCGATTCCGAGCCGCTGTGGTTCGAGGCCGAGTGCGACGTCATGGCGCGGCTCGGCGGGCAGTGGAGCGCGGCCGATCAGCAGGCGCTCGTCGGGGGATCGCTGGCCCGCAGCGTCTCCTACCTGCTGGCCAGGGCACTGCGGCCGGTCAGCCCGGCCGTCATCGGCAGGTGGCTGGTCGACGGGATGATCGCGCTGCTGGCCTCCCGCGAGCTCACGGTGCTGCCGGGCGCCAGGGAGCTGCTCGCCGAGGTGGCATCGGCGGGCATCCCGCACGCGCTGGTCACCTCATCCGAACGGCAGATCATGGACGCGGTCATCGCGCAGATCGGCGTGTCGTTCCGCGTCACCGTGTGCGCCGAGGATGTGTGCCGGAGCAAGCCGGACCCGGAGCCGTACCTGCTCGCCGCGTCCCGGCTCGCGGCCGACCCGCGGCACTGCGTTGCGCTCGAGGACTCGCCGAACGGCGTGGCGTCTGCCGAGGCGGCGGGCTGCCGGGTGGTGGCCGTGCCCGGCCTGGCGCCGATCCCGGCCAGGCCGGGACGGGTCGTCGCGGCGTCGCTGGCCCAGATCGACCTGGCGAGGCTGCGCGGCCTGGTCTCGGCCGGCTAGCCCCGCGCCGTCGCCCAGTCCGGCCCAGGCCGCGACATGTGCGACGATGAGGGAAAGCCGCGCCCGGACCGCGCGCCCGGACCGCGGCGCCCGCCGCGCGCCCGCCGCGACGGCCATGAAGGGAGCCGGGAATGAGCTGGAATGACGTCGCGGCTTCGGTGTGCGTCGCGCTGACCGCCGCGGGTCTGGCGATCAGCTGGCTGCGCTGGCGCCGCAAGGGAGCGGTGAGCGGCCTGCGGGCCATCGCCTGGTCGCTGCTGCCGCTGGCCGTGTACCTCGTCAACGCGGTCCGGCTGGTCCACCAGATTGTCTCCGCGGTAGCGAGTTTCGCGGGATCCTTCGTGTTCTCGCCCAAGACGTGGGCAGGGGTGATCCTCCTCGGCGGCGCCGTGCTGCTGTTCCTCGGCACGGGCGGTATTCCCATGATCAGGTGGCGGAAGTCGCGGGGGAAGGGCAAGAAGGCAGCCGCCGTCGGCGCAGCCGGGGGCGCGCAGCTGCCGGCCGTCACCGGGAAAGGCAAGCGAGCCGCCGCGGCCCCTCCGGACGACGACCTCAGCGACGTCGAGGAGATCCTGCGCCGACGCGGTATCCAGTAACGCTAGGTAACCAGACCTGGCGCGAGACTCCGGTGCGTAGCGAAATAATATTCATTTCAGTCACAATAGAGCTACGACCCGCCCCATGGTCTGGCGCTGACCGGGAAACTTGATAGACCCTCCCCATAAGGTCGTGCATCCGCTTGCGGCCTATCTGAATTCGGCCAGCCTGGCTGGCCGACAGGGGAAATGCCGGATCTGCAGGAAGTAGCCCAAATGACTGCACCGATCGAGGCCTCGCCGGCCGCCGTAGAGGCGGCGCCGGAAGCTGTGCTCGCGGGCATCGACGGCAAGACCATCGAGGGCCGCTCCCTCGGCCAGATCGCGTGGATGCGGCTACGCCGCGACAAGGTCGCGATGGGCGGCGGCCTGTTCATCATCTTCCTGATCCTGGTCGCGATCGTCGGGCCGCACCTGGTGCAGAACCCGAACATCTTCCACTCGAACCTCATCAACGCCACCTTCAGCAGGCCAAACGGCCCATTCGGCGGGATCAGCGGCGCGCATCCGTTCGGCGTCGAGCCGATCAACGGGCGTGACATGCTGAGCCGGATCGTCAACGGCGCTAAGTACTCGCTGCTCATCGCCTTCCTCGCCACCGTGCTCGCGGTCGGCATCGGCGTGCTCATGGGCGTCATCTCCGGCTATTTCGGCGGCTGGGTGGACACCGTGATCGCTCGCGCCATGGACATCTTCCTCGCCTTCCCGCTGCTGGTCTTCGCGCTGGCACTGGTCGGCGTCATTCCGTCGAAGGCGTTCGGCCTGAGCGGCAACTCGCTTCGGATCGCCCTGCTCATCTTCGTCATCGGGTTCTTCGCCTGGCCCTACATGGGCCGGATCATCCGCGGCCAGACCCTGTCCCTGCGGGAGCGGGAATTCGTGGACGCGGCGCGCAGCCTGGGCGCGCGGGGACCGTACATCCTGTTCCGCGAGCTGCTGCCGAACCTGGTAGCCCCGATCCTCGTCTACTCCACCCTGCTGATCCCCACGAACATCCTGTTCGAGGCGGCCCTCTCCTACCTCGGGGTCGGCCTCTTCCCGCCGACGCCGACCTGGGGGGGCATGCTCTCCGACGCGGTCAACAACGGCTTCTATTCCATCGATCCCATGTTCATGATCATCCCTGGCCTGGCGATCTTCTTGACCGTCATGGCCTTCAACCTCTTCGGCGACGGCTTGCGCGACGCGCTCGATCCCAGAAGCCGATAGGGTCATGCAGCTTTCCGCTCATAACGAATCACGACAGGAGGCGTTTCACCCCATGAAGAGACGCAGGACCACAGGGCTTGCCGCACTCGGCGCGGCTGCCGCGCTCGTTCTTGCCGCATGCGGCAGCAGCGGCGGTAGCGGCGGCGGCGGCGGTAGCGGCGGCGGGACCACCGCCGCCACATACGGCGCGGCCATCACGGGCGTGGTCAATCCGTCCACCCACAAGGGCGGGACGCTCACGTTCGGCGACAGCAGCACACCGGACTCCACTGACCCGGCCAACACCTACTACGCGTTCATGTGGAACTTCACCCGGTTCTACACGATGCCGCTGATGACCTACAAGTCCTGCCCGGGCCAGTGCGGCCTGCAGGTCGTCCCCGACCTGGCGACAGCACCCGGCATTGTCAGCGCGAACGGGCTGACCTGGACCTACCACATCCAGAGTGGCGTGAAGTTCGAGGACGGCACCGTCGTCACCTCGGCGGACGTCAAGTACGCGGTCGAGCGCACCTACGACAGGACAACCTTCCCGCTCGGCCCGAGCTACTTCCCGCTGCTGCTCACAGACCCGACGTACCCGGGCCCCTACAAGGACAAGACGCCGGGTCACATGGGCCTGACCTCGGTGACGACGCCGAATCCGACCACGATCGTCTTCCACCTGGCCAAGCCATTCGCGGACTTCAACTTCGTGACCGCCATCCCGCAGACGGCCCCCGTGCCGCCGAGCGCGGACACTGGCAAGACCGGCGGAGCGAACTACCAGCTGCACCCGATGTCGACCGGCCCCTACAAGTTCCAGAGCTACCAGCTGAACAAGACGCTCACGATGGTCCGCAACACCAACTGGAACCCGGCGACGGACCCGAACGTGAGCCAGCTCCCCAGCAAGATCGTCGTCAACATGAACGTCAACGCCAACGACATCGACAACCGGCTGATGGCGGGCGACCTGAACGTCGACATGCCCGGGACCGGCGTGCAGGCGGCGGCGCGGGCCAAGATCCTTGCCTCGCCCGCCCTCATGAAGCAGGCCGATAACCCGGTCAGCGGGTTCCTCTGGTTCGCGTACATCAACACGAAGGTGGCACCGCTGAACAACGTAGCCTGCCGCCAGGCGATCGAGTACGCCGCGAACAAGACCAACCTGCAGACCGCATACGGCGGCCCCATCGCGGGCGGTGCGATCGCCAGCACCGTGTCCCCGCCGAACGTCATCGGCCACAAGGCATTCGACCTGTACGAGGCCACCACCAAGCCGGCCGGCGACGCGGCGAAGGCGAAGCAGGCGCTCAAGACGTGCGGTCACCCGAACGGCTTCTCCACCAGCATCGCCTTCCGCTCCGACCGGCCCAAGGAGGTCTCGGCCGCCACGGCGCTGCAGCAGGCCCTGTCCCAGGTCGGGATCAAGACCCAGCTGCACGGCTACCCGGCCGGCACCTACTACGCCAACTTCGCCGGAGTGCCACGGTTCGTGCACCAGCACGACCTGGGGATCGACTTCGGCGGCTGGGCACCCGACTGGCCTGACGGCTATGGCTTCTTCGACTTCATCACCAACACCAACGCGATCGGCGCGGCCGGGAACACCAACATCGAGGAGCTCAACGACCCCCTCGTGAACAGCCTGCTCGGCAAGTTCGGCACCACGACCGACGCGGCGACGAGGAACTCCTATACCGCGCAGATTGACATGCAGGTCATGAAGGACGCGGGCATCCTGCCGGAGGTCTACGCCAAGTCGCTGCTCTACCGCGGCCCGAGCCTGACCAACGTGTATGTCCAGTCGTACTACGGCATGTACAACTACGCGGTGCTCGGGCTGAAGTAGGTCCCGCACAGCACTTCCGCACGCTAGAAGAGAGAGCAGGTGAGAGTGCCGGTGCCCGGCCGGGACGTCCCGGCCGGGCACCGGCACCGCACACAGTGATCACATTCATCATCCGGCGCATGATCGCCACGGTCCTCCTGCTGGTCGTGGTCAGCATGATCACGTTTCTCATTTTCTTCCTGCTGCCGCGGCTGGCCGGGCAGAACAACTACCAGCTCGCCACGCAGTACGTGGGGCGCAACCCGACTCCGGCGGCCGTTCATGACGTCGAGGTGAAGCTCGGCTTCAACGCGCCGCTCTACCTGCAGTACGGGAGGTTCCTGAAGGCAATCGTGTTCGGGGCTCACTACAGCAACGGCCCGAGCACCACCTACTGCCCGCCACCGTGCTTCGGCTACTCCTTCAAGACCCAGCAGCCGGTCTGGCCGCAGCTGGTGAGCGACGCGCCAGTGACGCTCTCCCTGGGCGTCGGGGCGGCCATACTCTGGCTGACCGGCGGCGTGTCCATCGGGGTGCTGTCGGCACTCAGGCGCGGCACCTTCTTCGACCGCGCGGCCATGGCGGTCGCGCTGGCCGGGGTGTCCCTGCCGATCTTCTTCACCGGACTGATCTCGCTGACGCTCTTCAGCTACAAATGGCCAATCTTCCCGAATGTGCAATATGTCGGAATAACCCAGAATCCACTCCTGTGGGCGCGGAACCTGGTGCTGCCCTGGATCATCCTGGCGTTCCTGTATGCGGCGCTGTACGCCAGGCTCACCAGGGCGGGCATGCTGGAGACGATGAACGAGGATTACATCCGCACCGCCCGCGCCAAGGGCCTTAAAGAGCGGACAGTGATCGTGAAGCACGGCCTGCGGGCCGCCCTCACCCCGATCGTGACGATCTTCGGCCTGGACCTGGGCCTGCTCCTGGGCGGCGCCATCATCACCGAGGTCACCTTCGGTCTGCACGGGCTCGGCCAGTTCACGGTGGAGGCGATCCAGAATCAGGACCTGCCCGAGATCCTGGGCGTCACCATGCTGGCCGCGTTCTTCATCGTGGTCGCCAACCTGGTCGTGGACATCCTGTATGCATTCGTCGATCCGAGGGTGAGGCACTGATGGCGATCGGCGGCAACCGCCGAGGCAAATCTGGCGGCCGGCCTGAGGCACTCACCGATCAGGTCGACTTCGCCAGCGGTCCGGCTTCCAGTTCCCTGCTCGAGGTCCGGGACCTGCGCATCCACTTCCCGACCGACGACGGCCTGGTCAGGGCCGTGGACGGCGTCTCGTTCAAGCTCGAGCGGGGCAAGACGCTGGGCATAGTCGGGGAGTCCGGGTCCGGCAAGAGCGTTACCAGCCTCGGCATCATGGGCCTGCATCACGGGACCAGCACGAAGATCGAAGGCCAGGTCTGGCTGGATGGCGAGGATCTCGTCACCGCAGCCCCGTCTCGGGTACGCGAGCTGAGGGGCAGCAAGATGGCGATGATCTTCCAGGATCCGCTGTCGTCGATGCACCCCTTCTACACGGTGGGCGCCCAGATCAGCGAGGCTTACCTGGTCCACAACAACGTCGGCAAGAAGGTCGCCCGCAAGCATGCGATCGAGATGCTCAACCGGGTGGGAATACCGCAGGCGGCCAGCCGGGTCGACGCCTACCCGCACGAGTTCTCCGGCGGGATGAGGCAGCGCGCCATGATCGCCATGGCGCTGTCCTGCGATCCTGAGCTGCTGATCGCGGACGAGCCCACCACCGCGCTGGATGTCACGGTGCAGGCGCAGATCCTGGACCTGATCTCGGACCTGCAGGAAGAGTACGGCTCCGCGGTCATCATGATCACCCATGACCTGGGCGTGGTAGCCGAGCTTTCCGACGACATTCTGGTGATGTACGCCGGGAAGCCGGTCGAGTACGGCTCCGCCGAGGACATCTTCGGGCGCGCGCGGCACCCGTACGCCTGGGGACTGCTGGCCTCCATGCCCCGCATCGACGAGGAACGAGTGACCCGGCTGGTCCCGATTCCCGGCACGCCGCCGAGCCTGATCCACGTGCCATCCGGCTGCGCGTTCCACCCGCGGTGCAGCTATACCGAGCTGACCGACGGCCGCTGCGTGGCCGAGGTGCCACGGCTGCGAGAGCTAGAACCTGGCCACCTGGCCGCCTGTCACCTGACTGCTGGCCAGCGCATGGAGATCCGGGGAGAAGATATCGACGGCGCCGGGATCACGCGGGAGGACAAGTGAGCACCTCGCTGACCGAGGTCGGGCCGGCCGGCAGCGGGGGAGCCGACGGCGATGCCCTGCTCCGGGTGACCGGGCTGGTCAAGCACTTCCCCGTCACCCGGGGCGTGATCTTCCGGCGCAAGGTCGGCGCCGTCCAGGCCGTCGACGGGGTCAGTTTCTCCGTCGAGGCCGGCCAGACCTTCGGCCTGGTGGGCGAGTCCGGCTGCGGCAAGACGACGACCGGGCGGCTGCTGACCCGGCTGCTGGAGCCGACCGGCGGGAAGATCATCTTCGACGGCCATGACATCTCTCACCTGTCGGCCGGGAAGATGCGCCCGCTCCGCCGCGACGTCCAGATGATCTTCCAGGATCCGTACTCGTCCCTGAACCCGCGGCACACCGTCGGGGCCATCGTCGGCGCCCCGCTGCGGCTGCAGAAGGTGCAGACCGAGAAAGGCACCAAGGCGACCGTCCAGGAGCTGCTTGAGCTCGTCGGGCTCAACCCGGAGCACTACAACCGCTATCCGCACGAGTTCTCCGGCGGCCAGCGCCAGCGCATCGGGATCGCGCGGACCCTCGCGCTCAAGCCGAAGCTCATCATCGCCGACGAGCCGGTCTCCGCGCTGGATGTGTCCATCCAGGCTCAGGTCGTCAACCTGCTGGAGGACCTGCAGAACGAGCTCGGCCTGACCTACGTGGTCATCGCCCACGACCTTTCGGTGGTACGGCACATCAGCGACCGGGTCGCGGTCATGTACCTCGGCAAGCTGGTAGAGACGGCGGCGAGGGACCAGCTCTACTCCCGGCCCCGCCACCCGTACACGGTCGCGCTGATGTCTGCGGTTCCGGTTCCCGAGCCGGTGCGCGGCGTGGGCGGCACGCGGGAGCGCCGCAAGCGGATCCGGCTGACCGGCGATGTGCCGAGTCCGCTCAATCCGCCGCTCGCATGCCGCTTCCACACCCGGTGCTGGAAGGCACAGGACATCTGCCGCAGCCAGGAACCGCCGCTCGCGGAGCTGGCCCCGGGCCACCAGGTCGCCTGCCACTTCCCGGAGAACACCAGCCCGGCCGCCTAGCGCGAGCGCTCAGGCGTTTTCCCGCACGAAGGCGCGCCCGGCCAGCCACAGGCACGCCATCGCCAGGCCCACCGCGACTGCTATGCCCTCCGCCATGATGGTGGTGAAGTAGTGCCCGGCAAAGGCCTCGCGCATGGCGTTGATGATGTAGCCGAACGGGGTGGCCCTGGCCACGTCGCGCAGCCAGTGCGGCCCGAGGGTCATCGGCAGCATGATCCCGGACAGCAGCATCAGCGGAACGACGATCATGTTGATCAGCGGGGCAAGCGCATCTTCGCTCTTGAGCAGCAGGCCCACCGTGTAGGAGATGGCGGACAGGCTGACCGCGACGACCGCGACGAATCCGAGCCCGATCAGGACCCCGCCGAGCGGCGCGCGCAGGCCGAATGCCAGTCCGGCCAGTACGAGCACCACGGCCTGGACAAGCAGCGTGACAACATCGCGCAGCACCCGGCCGGTCAGCAGCGCCAGCCTGCTGACCGGGGTGACGCGGAATCGCTCGATCACCCCGGACCGCCAGTCCGAGATGATGGCGAAGCCCACGAAGGCCGCGCCGAACAGGCCCAGCTGGATCAGCAGGCCGGGGACGAAGAACCCGTAGGGGTTGTGGCTCGGGATCCCCGGCATGCCGCTGCTGGCGATCCTGGTCAGCAGCGGGCCGAAGAAGGCCAGGTACATGATCGGCTGGATCAGCCCGATAATCACCCAGGCCGGGTTGCGCAGCGAGAGGCGCATCTGGCGCCGGAAGATCAGGAGTGTGTCACTGGCGAAGGTCATGTCTGTGCTCCGTTTGTCCTGCGGGATGGGATGGCGGGTGCGCGTTCGGCGGTCAGCCGGCGCGCGTGCCGGCGGTCAGCTGTGACCTGCGTCGGCCAGGACGGATGCTGGCTCGGCACCGGGCTCGGGCTCGGCCTTGTCCGCGCCGCGGGAGTCGTCGCGCAGGGACCGGCCGGTCAGGGTCAGGAACACGTCGTCCAGAGTCGGCCTGGCGAGCTGGATCGACTCCATGGTGATCCCGTCGCCGTCCAGGGCGCGCAGCATTCCTGGCAGTGCTTCCTCCCCGTGCTCCACTGACAGCCGCAGCGCGCGGCCATCCATGGTGATCTCGCGCACGCCCGGCAGCCGAGCCAGGACGTCCCTGGCCAGGACAGGGTCGCCGCTGACGCTGAGCGTGACAACGTCACCGGAGATCCGCCGCTTGAGCCCGTCGGGGGTGCCCTCGGCGATGATCTTCCCCTGATCGATGACCATGACCCGGTCGCAGAGCGCGTCGGCTTCCTCCAGGTAGTGCGTCGTGAGGAAGATCGTCGTGCCAAGATCCCCGCGCAGCGATCGGATGTGGTCCCACAGGTTGCTGCGGCTCTGCGGATCCAGGCCGGTGGTGGGCTCGTCGAGGAAGACCAGCGCCGGGGAGTGGACCAGGCCGAGCGCGATGTCCAGGCGGCGGCGCTGCCCGCCGGACAGCGTCTTGCACAGCCGGCGGCCCAGCCCGGTGAGCTCGAGCTGGCCAGTGAGCAGCTTCGCGCGCTCGGCCGCCTCGCGCGGGGGAATGCGGTACAGCCGGGACTGAATCTGCAATTCCTCGTCCACCAGGCAGTTCGGATCCGAGCCGCCGGCGGTGGCCCCGATGGCCTGGGCTACGTAGCCGATCCGGCGGCGGACGCCCACCGGGTCGCGCAGCAGGTCTGCCCCGGCTACGGTGCCGGTGCCCGCCGTCGGCGTCAGCAGGGTGGTCAGCATCCGCAGCGTCGTTGTCTTGCCCGCGCCGTTCGGCCCGAGGAAGCCGACAATCTCGCCGTCATGCACGGTCAGGTCAACGCCTCGCACGGCCTCTACCGCGTGCCTGCGGCTCCTGAAGGTCCGCGCGAGACCACGCGCCTCGATCATCGCCATGTCTCATTCCCTGCGCTCAGCTGGGGCGGGCATGCCTGAATCGCCTTCGGCACCGCCGCGCGGTATCTCCGCCAGTACCTTCGCGAACTCGTCATGCCAGTGCACCTCCGCCAGGGTGTACAGCTCGGCGCGGCGCATCACGGTCGCCTCGATCGGCCCGATGAATCCCTTCGCTACCAGGCGCTCCCGGTCGGCCGAGATCTGCTCCGCGGCGATGGCGAGCATGTCCCGCCTGGTCCGGAGCCAGCTGGCAAGCTCGTCGAGATCACTGCCGGCGCCGGCGAAGGCGAGCGCCACGCCGAGCGGATCCGGTCCGGGGTGGATGCCGGTGATGGCCCGCTCGCGCAGCATCGCCAGCTCCAGGCGGCCCTCGTTCGTGATGTCGTACACAGTCCTGGCCGGCCGCCGACCGATCTGCTCGGTGCGGATCTCGGCGACAAGGCCCTCGCCCTCCATCGACCGGAGCTCCCGGTACAGCGCGCCGACGCTCACGCCGCCCCACTCGCCGACATTGGTGACCTCGGCCGCCCGCCGGATCTGGTGGCCATGCTGAGGCCCGTGCCTGGCCAGGGTCCCCAGGACCATCAGCCTTGTAAGATTCATGCGATTAGTATCGTGAGACTAATCGCATGTTGTCAAGTGGTGGACGGCTCCGCGCTGGCCGGAGCTTCGGCGGCCGGAGGCGGGTCGCCGGGGGGCGGGTCGCCCGGCAGCGACGGGACGCCGGGAAGGGGCGAGCCGCCGGGAAGGGGCGGGGGAGTACCGCCGAATGCAGGGCATAGTGCCTGGTGGGCGCACCATGCACACAGCTTGCTCGGCCGCGGGCGCCAGTCGCCGCTTGAGCGCGCGCGCTCGATCGCTCGCCACAGCGCATTGATCTTGCGCTCGGTAGCGAGCAGGTCGGCCTCATCCGGTGCATACCGCACGATCTCGCCGTTGCCCAGGTAGATGAGCTGCAGCAGCCTCGGCACCACTCCTCCGGTTCGCCACAGCACCAGGGCGTAGAACTTCATCTGGAACAGCGCCCTGGCTTCGAACTCCTCCCTGGGCGCCGAGCCGGTCTTGTAGTCGACGATCCGGATCTCGCCGGTGGCCGCCACGTCGAGCCGGTCGATGTAGCCGCGCACTGTCAGGCCGGACTCGAGCACCGCCTGGACCGATAGCTCGCGGTGCGCGGGCTCCAGCCGGGTCGGATCCTCGAGCGTGAAATAGCGGTCCAGCATGCCGCATGCCTCGGACTGCCACGCTGCTCGCTGCTCATCGTCGCCGAACAGCCCAGCAAGCTCCGGCTCCTCCGCCACCAGCCTTTCCCATTGCGGCTGAACCAGGTCGCGCGCGGCCTGCGGGGTCCGGCGGGCCGCCGGCTCGTCGAACAGCCGCTCCAGCACCGCGTGGACCAGCGTCCCGCGCGCCGCGGCAGGGCTGGGCGGCTCGGGCAGGCGGTCGATCACGCGGAACCTGTACAGCAGCGGGCAGGTCAGGAAGTCCCCTGCCCGTGACGGCGAGAGTGCCCGCAGGGGCCGCAGGTCCTGCGGGTCGCCTTCGGCCGGAACATCGGTCCCGCCAGCCTCGCCGGCCCTGACCGTATCAAGCCCGGCTCCGGCCGGGATCTCGACCTGAATATCGCTCACTCGTGGCAGATTAGGGGACGGCACCGACAGTTACCGGCCTTTACCGGGTCCGGTACCGCGCTGATATCACCTGGGCCGTCCCGCGGCACCGTCCGCCGGGCCCGGCGGGACCGATTCCCCGCGCTCATGGCCGCTGCGAAGGTGCCGCAGCACGTAGCATCGAACCGTGGCAAGCATTCCCCCAGAGGACGGCTCGCAGAAAACCTGGCCGTCCGAGCCGCCGACGCCCGGGCCGTCCGCGCCTGGCCCGCCCCCGCCCGAGCCGCCCGAGCCCGAGCCCGCGGGCAAGTCGCGGCGCGATCCCAAGCTCGGGCTCATCGTCGCGCGCCCGTTCGGCATTCCCGTGTACATCTCGCCGTACTGGTTCCTGGTCGCGGCACTGCTGATCGTGGTCTACGCCGACACCCTGGACAACGCGATCAGCCCGGCCGCGGACCGGTACGGCATCGCGGCCGCCTTCGTGGTGCTGCTCTACGGCTCGGTCCTCGTCCACGAACTGAGCCATTGCGTGGTCGCGCGGGCCTTCAAGCTGCCGGTACGGCGCGTGCTGCTGTACCCGCTCGGCGGATTCTCCGAGATCGAGCAGGAGCCGCCGACTCCGGCCCAGGAGTTTCTCGTCTCCGCGGCCGGCCCGGTGGTCTCGCTGGGGCTGGCCGCCATAGCGTTCGGTCTCACCCGCGTGGTGCACCCGAACCTGCCGCATCAGCTGATCGACCAGCTCTTCCGGGCCAACGTGCTCGTCGGGATCTTCAACCTGCTGCCGGGGCTTCCGCTGGACGGCGGCCGCATCTTCCGGGCCGGGATCTGGCGGATCACCGGCAAGCCCATGCAGGCCACGATCGTCGCCGCCTGGGCGGGCAGGGTACTGGCGATCCTGCTGATCGGAGTTCCCCTCGCGCTGAGCGGGACACATCTCCAGGCGCTGGCCAGCTACTCGTGGCTCTGGCTGGCCGTCATCGCCGTCTTCATCTGGATCCAGTCAGGACAGGCGATCCGGTCGGCAAAGGTCCGCGACCGGCTGCCGGGGCTGCAGGCCAGGACCCTGGCCCGGCGGGCCATCCCGATCCCGTCGAACCTGCCGCTGGCCGAGGCCATCCGGCGGGCGGACGCCGCGCAGGCGCGGGCGCTGGTCGTGGTCGACCACGAATCCACGCCGATCGCCATCGTGAATGAGAACGCGGTGATGGCGACGCCGGAGCAGCGCAGGCCCTGGATCGAGGCCGGGTCGCTCGCGCGGGCGCTGGATCCGGGCATGGTGCTGTCTGCTGACCTGTCCGGGATGGCGCTGATTGAGGCCGTGCAGCGCACGCCCGCGTCGGAGTACCTGCTCATCGAGCCGTCGGGGCAGGTATTCGGTGTGCTCGCGGCCACCGACCTGGACCATGCCTTCGCCGGAGTGTGACGCACCGTTAGCCTTGCGGCGTGATCAAGCACCCCCGAGGGCCGTTCGCGCCAGGTGACCAGGTCCAGCTCACTGATCCCAAGGGACGCCGGCACCGCGTCGTCCTGGAGGCAGGGCGGTCCTTTCATACGCACCGCGGCTCGGTGGCACACGACGATCTCATCGGGAGCCCGGACGGCAGCGTGGTGAGCTCCTCGGGCGGCACCGCATACGTCGCCCTGCGGCCGCTGCTGGCCGACTACACGCTCTCCATGGCCAGGGGGGCAGCGGTGGTCTATCCGAAGGACGCCGCCCAGATAGTCGGCCTGGCCGACATCTTCACCGGTGCACGGGTGCTCGAGGCCGGAGCCGGGTCCGGCGCCCTGTCGTGCTGGCTGCTCCGGGCGGTCGGCGAGGCGGGGCTGCTCGTCTCCTATGAGCGCAGGCCTGACTTCGCCGAGATTGCCCGGCAGAACGTCGAGCGCTATTTCGGCGGCCCGCACCCCGCATGGCGGCTCGTCGTCGGTGACCTGCCGCCCGACAGCACGGCCGGCGGCCTGCCGCCCGACAGCACGGCCGGCGGCCCGCTGCCCGACAGCACGGCCGGTGGCCCGCTGCCCGAGGCGGGGGCGGGCTTCGACCGCGTCGTGCTGGACATGCTGTCACCGTGGGAGCACGCAGCCACCGCGGCGCGCTCGCTGATCCCGGGTGGCCTGGTCTGCTGCTACCTGGCCACCACCACCCAGCTTGCCCGCACCGTCGAGACCCTGCGCGGGCAGGGCAACTTCGATGAGCCTGCGGCCTGGGAATCGCTGATGCGCGGCTGGCATGTCGACGGGCTCGCCGTCCGGCCAGAGCACCGCATGATCGGCCACACCGGCTTCCTGGTGACCGCCAGGCGGCTCGCTGACGGAGTGACGCCGCCACCGCGCAGGCGCCGGCCGTCGAAGGGCGCGCAGGCCGCCAGGGAGCAGGACGCCAGGGAGCAGGACGCCAGCGACACGCGCGACGCCCACCAGCAGGACATCCCGGACGCCGGCCGGTAAGACGGGCCGGCGCCGCGCCGCGAACTCAGAGCAGGCGGCCCGCTGGCACCGCCCAGGCCCCGGTCGCAGGCCGCCGACCTGCGGCAATGCGAATTGCGGGCGGACAGAATCAGATTCCGCCGACGGTGCCGGCGAGGCCGATGACCAATTTTCGAGATCTCGCCTTTCCCGGATCGTGACGGGAGAAAGGAGAGTCTGAGGCCGCCGCGAGGTTACGGAACCACCTTGGATAGGTAGGGTCTAGGTTAAGTCCGCTCTCAGGAGGGGGTGAGGGGCATGGCCTCTCGTGACGACAACGCTCGCGCTGGTCGATGTGACGACGAGGTCAAGGTCCTGACCACGCAGATCTCGTTCCTCGAGGAGGAAGTGGCCGCTCTGCGCGGCCGGCTGGTGGACTCGCCCAGGCAGACGCGGCTGCTGGAAGAGCGCCTGCGCGAGACAGAGGCGGGCCTGGCCAGCATCACCGGGCAGAACGAGCGGCTCGCGGGCACCCTGCGCGAGGCACGCGATCAGATCGTGGCGCTCAAGGAAGAAGTGGACCGCCTGGCCCAGCCGCCATCGGGCTTCGGCATCTTCCTGCAGGCCTGCGAGGACGGCACGGCGGACGTGTTCACAGGCGGCCGGAAGATGCGCGTCAGCGTCAGCCCGGCGATCGAGCTCGATGAGCTCAAGCCGGGCCAGGAAGTCGTCCTGAACGAGGCCCTCAACGTCGTGATCGCCCAGGGCTTCGAGACGATCGGCGAGGTCGTCATGCTCAAGGAGATCCTCGAGGACGGCGAGCGGGCGCTGGTGATCTCGCATGCCGATGAGGAGCGGATCGCCCGGCTGGCCGAGCCGCTGCGCGACGCCAGGCTGCGGACCGGGGACTCGCTGCTGCTCGAGCCGCGCTCGGGATATGTCTACGAGCGCATCCCCAAGGCCGAGGTCGAGGAGCTGATCCTCGAGGAAGTGCCGGACATCTCCTACCTGGAGATCGGCGGCCTGGGGCCGCAGATCGAGCAGATCCGCGATGCCATCGAGCTGCCCTACCTGCATGCCGACCTGTTCAAGGAGCACCAGCTGCGGCCGCCCAAGGGCGTCCTGCTCTACGGCCCGCCAGGCTGCGGCAAGACTCTGATCGCCAAGGCCGTGGCGAACTCGCTGGCCAAGCAGGTCGCGAGGAGGACCGCGGAGCTGGCCCGGCAGAACGGCACCGAGGGCAAAGTCGGCTCGGCGGCCAAGGAAGGCAAGAGCTTCTTCCTCAACATCAAGGGCCCCGAGCTGCTGAACAAGTACGTCGGCGAGACGGAGCGGCACATCAGGCTGGTCTTCCAGCGGGCCAGGGAGAAGGCCAGCGAGGGCATGCCCGTCATCGTCTTCTTCGACGAGATGGACTCGATTTTCCGTACCCGCGGGTCCGGGGTGTCCAGTGACGTCGAGAACACGATCGTGCCCCAGCTGCTCAGCGAGATCGACGGCGTCGAGGGCCTGGAGAACGTGATCGTGATCGGCGCATCGAACCGGGAGGACATGATCGACCCGGCGATCCTGCGGCCAGGCCGGCTGGACGTCAAGATCAAGATCGAGCGACCGGACGCCGAGGCCGCCAGGGACATTTTCTCCAAGTATGTCGTGCGCGGCCTGCCGCTCCATCCCGACGACCTTGCCGAGCACAGCGGCTCGCCCGGCGCGACCGTCGAGGAGATGATCCAGCGCGTCGTCGAGCGCATGTACAGCGAGACGCAGGAAAACCAGTTCCTCGAGGTCACCTACGCCAACGGGGACAAGGAGGTCCTGTACTTCAAGGACTTCAACTCCGGGGCGATGATCCAGAACATCGTGGACCGCGCGAAGAAGATGGCCATCAAGGAGTTCCTGGAGACCGGGCAGAAGGGTATCCGGGTCGCGCACCTGCTGACCGCCTGCGTGGATGAGTTCAGGGAGAACGAGGACCTGCCGAACACCACCAACCCCGACGACTGGGCGCGGATCTCCGGCAAGAAGGGCGAGCGGATCGTGTACATCAGGACGCTGATCTCCGGCAAGCACGGCACGGAGGCCGGCCGCTCGATCGACACGGTGCCCAACACCGGGCAGTACCTATAGCCGGGGGCCGGATGCAGGGCCAGGATGCCGGGCTCACGGTGCGCGGCGTCTCCGTGACGTGCTGTCCGGCACTAGGCTTTCAGGCATGAGCGTGCGCCGGGTCATGGGAATCGAGACCGAGTACGGCATTGCCGTGCCCGGCCAGCCGGGCACGAACGCGATGGTGACCTCCTCTCAGGTCGTCAACGCCTACCAGGCCGCCACGTCGGCACGGGCGCGGCGGGCGCGGTGGGACTTCGAGGAGGAGAACCCGCTTCGCGATGCCCGCGGCTTCGACCTGTCCCGCGACGCGGCCGACTCGACGCAGCTCACCGACGAGGACCTGGGGCTGGCCAACGTCATCCTGACCAACGGCGCCCGGCTGTACGTGGATCACGCCCATCCGGAGTACTCGGCGCCCGAGTGTACCGACCCGCTGTCGGCCGTTACCTGGGACAAGGCCGGCGAGCGGGTGATGGAAGAGGCGGCCGCGCGGGCCGGGGCGCTGCCGGGCGTGACCGGGATCCAGCTGTACAAGAACAACACCGACAACAAGGGCGCCTCGTACGGCTGCCACGAGAACTACCTGATGAACCGCTCGACCCCGTTCGCCGACATCGTCCGGCACCTGACGCCGTTCTTCGTGTCCCGGCAGGTGGTCTGCGGGGCGGGCCGGGTGGGCCGCGGCGCCGACGGCAGGGAGGATGGCTTCCAGATCAGCCAGCGGGCGGACTTCTTCGAGGTGGAGGTCGGCCTGGAGACCACCCTGAAGCGGCCGATCATCAACACCAGGGACGAACCGCACGCCGATCCGGAGAAGTACCGCCGCCTGCATGTGATCATCGGCGACGCGAACATGAGCGAGATCTCCACCTACCTCAAGCTCGGCACCACCGCCCTGGTCCTGGCGATGATCGAGCACCGCTTCCTGGCCGCCGACCTCGGCGTCGAGGCGCCCATCACCGAGCTCCGCGCGATCTCGCACGACCCGACGTGCCGACACCTGGTGGCGCTGCGCGATGGCCGCCGGATGACGGCCATCCAGCTGCAGATGGAGTACCTGGAGCTGGCCAGGAAGTACACCGAGGACAGGTACGGTGCCGATGTCGACGACGCGACGGCCGACGTGCTGGACCGCTGGGAGTCGGTGCTGACCAGGCTGGCCGAGGACCCGATGCTGGCCGCGCGGGAGCTGGACTGGGTGGCCAAGCTCCAGCTGCTCGAGGGCTACCGGTCCAGGGATCACCTGGGCTGGAATCATCCGCGGCTCCAGTTGGTGGACCTTCAGTACTCCGACGTGCGGTCCGACCGCGGCCTGTACAACCGGCTCGCGGCCAGGGGCCGGATGACCCGCCTGGTGGACGAGCGGGACATCGCCCGGGCCGTCGACTACCCGCCGGAGGACACCAGGGCGTACTTCCGCGGCCGCTGCCTGCAGCAGTACCCTGATGCAGTCGCCGCGGCGTCGTGGGACTCGGTGATCTTCGACATTCCCGGCCGCGAGTCGCTGCAGCGGGTTCCCACCCTGGAGCCGCTGCGCGGCACCAAGGCGCATGTGGGCGGCCTGCTCGACCGGTGCGAGACGGCCGCGGAGCTCGTCGCGGCGCTGACCGGCCAGGACTGAGGCAAGCGGGAGAGCCGCCGATCCCGGATCGATACCGATCCGGACCCGGAGGGTTGGGCAGACCGCGCCGTGGCGAGGATAGCGTTTGAGACGGCGGTCACTACCGCGGATCACGGAGGTTCATCATGGCGACCAAGGACACCGGCGGCCAGCGGCAGGTTCCCCGGCGCACCGAGGAAGAGCAGGAGAGCGAGAAACAGGCAGGAGAGGACGTCAGGGAGCGGCAGGACAAGCTCACGGACGACGTGGACGCGATCCTGGACGAGATCGACGAGGTTCTCGAGGAGAACGCCGAGGAGTTCGTCCGGTCGTACGTGCAAAAGGGCGGCGAGTGACGGCACGCCCGAGAGTGCGAAGATCACTGCCGTCGCAGTAGGGTCAAGCAGGTACACCAGGCGCACACTTACGGAAGGATCCGCGTGGGCTCTGATTCCTACAGACGGCAGCTGCCTGCGGCATACCTGAGCGCGGGGAACTCGTCGTTTGCTGACTTCCTCACCGCGGCCGCTCCCGAGCTGCTGCCCTCCGCCAGCACGGCCAGCACATCCGGCCCCGGCACGGCCATCCGCGACCTGCCGCACGGGACCACGATCGTCGCGGCCGCCTTCGACGGCGGCGTAGTCATGGCGGGCGACCGGCGGGCCACGGCAGGCAACATGATCGCGCAGCGCGACATCGAGAAGGTGTTCCGCACCGATGAGTACTCCTGCGTCGGCATAGCCGGGGCCGCGGGCATCGGGATCGACCTGGTCCGGTTGTACCAGGTGGAACTTGAGCATTACGAGAAGATCGAGGGCCGGTCACTGTCCCTGGAGGGCAAGGCCAACCGGCTCGCCACGATCGTCAGGAGCAATCTCGGCGCTGCCATGCAGGGGTTCGTCGTGGTGCCCCTGTTCGCCGGCTATGACGACGACACCGGCCAGGGCCGGATCTTCAGCTATGACCCCACTGGGGGCAGGTACGAGGAGTACCGGTTCCATTCGATCGGCTCGGGCTCGGTCTTCGCCCGCGGATCGCTGAAGAAGCTCTATGCCGACGGCATGCAGGGCTCCGACGCCGCGCTGGCCTGCATGCAGGCTCTCTACGATGCCGCCGACGACGACTCGGCGACCGGCGGCCCTGACGTCACCCGGCGCATCTTCCCCGTGATCGCGACGGTCACGGCCGACGGCTTCCGCCGTCTGACCGACGCGGAGTCTGCGGGGTACGCCCAGACAGTTCTCGAGGGGCGGATGCAGGAGCCAGACGGACCGCCTGCATCGCTTCATCACGCCAGCACCCGAAACGGATAGTCCCCGGTACCGTCCTCCGCCGGCCAGACCCGGCCGCCGGCAGGCGAAGGGCCTGGCCCGGGCCAGCCCGACCAGCACAGCCCGACCAGCACAGCCCGACCAGCACAAAGCCAAGCCGACCACTCGAGTAAGGGAAACGCCAGCGGTGTCGATGCCGTTCTACGTCTCGCCCGAGCAGGTAATGAAGGACAAGGCGGACTACGCGCGTAAGGCCATCACGCGCATCCGCAGCGGTGTCGTGATGACCTACGACGCCGGGATCCTGTTCATCGCGCCGAACGCGTCCCGGGCGCTGCAGAAGTTCAGCGAGATCTACGACCGGATCGCGTTCGCCGCGGTGGGTCGCTACAACGAGTTCGAGAACCTGCGCAAGGCGGGAATCCGCTATGCCGACATGACCGGCTTCCAGTACGACCGCCAGGATGTCACCGCCCGCGGCCTGGCCAACTGGTACGCGCAGTTGCTGGGCACAATATTCACCGACAGCAACAAGCCGTTCGAGGTCGAGATCGTGGTTGCCGAGGTCGGGGCCGCGGCAGACCGCGACCAGATCTACCGCATCACCTTCGACGGCTCGGTGGCCGAGGAGCACAACTTCGTGGTCATGGGCGGCCAGGCCGACCAGGTCGCCGCAGTGATCAAGGAGAGGTACTCGGACGGGATGACGCTGCCGGGCGCCATGACGGTGGCACTAGCCGCGCTGGCCGGCCAGGGCAACGGCGAGCGCCAGGAGATCACCGCCGCGCACCTTGAGGTGGCCGTACTGGACCGGGCCAGGGAGCACCGGACATTCCGCCGGCTCACCGGCGCCCGGCTCGATGCCCTGCTGGCCGAGGCGAGGCCGGCCAGAAACGGCGCGTCCGCCTCGTCGGGCAGCGGCTCGGGGGGCGCGGAACCCGCTGCGACCAAGACCGCCAGCACCGCCAGCCCTGCCAAGTCAGCCGACGCTCCGAAGGCAGCCGGTGCCCCGAAGGCAGCCGACGCTTCCAAGCCCCCGGACACCGCCAAGCCGACGGACACCGCCAAGCCGACGGACACCGCCAAGCCGAACGGCACGGGGGGGACCGGTCCGGCCGGAGCCGGTGGCGACTCCCCGAAGTAGCCCGCCCGCGCAGGGGGCGCCGGCGTGCGCGTGATCGCCTGGCTCGGCCTGAACTGCTGGCGCGCCGGGCGCTGATCGACAACGCCGGGTACCTGCCGCGGCTGTACGAGCGATGGACCGAGTGGGCCGCCGATATCTCGGAGAGCCATGTCAACTACCGGACGCTGATCTACTTCAGGTCGCCCGACCCGACCACATCCTGGCTGCTGTCCCTGCTGTCCCTGCTGTCCCTGCTAGCCGTGCTGGACGTGGCCGCCCTGCACCTCGACCTGCCGCCTGCGTTGTGGTCCGGACCGCGCGGGCCAGGCAGGTCGGCGGCGCAGCCACCGCTTCGTCCCCACGACCGCAGGCCGCACGCTAGCAAGCTGGCGCCTGGCCAAGCCGAGCCGCCGGCATGAGAATGGCGTATCGCCACCCATTTCTCCCTTTCCTAGCACGAGGGCAAGGTGGCGATTTGATCTCGGTTCTGTTCCAGCATCGGAGTTCCGGGTTAGAGTCCAGCGAATAGGCAAAAGTCATGACGGCCTTCTCATGGGGGATGTGAATCCGTGAAACCGATCAGCCCCGGCTGCGCTCGCGTTGATGTGAGACGGACGCGGTGAGCGACGGTATCGACCCGGCTATGGCCGAGTTGGGACTCGGCGCCAAGGTCGCTGACTACCGGCTGGATGAGCAGATCGGCCGGGGCGGCATGGCGGTCGTGTATCGGGCACAGGACGAGCGCCTGGACCGCCGGGTGGCGTTGAAGATTCTCGCGCCGGAGCTGGCACAGGACGCCGCGTTCCGGATGCGGTTCATCCGCGAGTCACGGGCGGCCGCGGCGGTGGATCATCCCAACATCATTCCGATCTACGATGCCGGCAATGCCGTCGGCGTCCTGTACATCGCCATGCGGTACGTGCAGGGCGGTGATGTCAGGTCGCTGCTAGAGCGACTCGGCCCGCTGCCGGCTGCTCAGGCCTGGAGCATCATCGCCCAGGTGGCGTCAGCGCTGGACACGGCGCATGTCCACGGCCTGATCCACCGCGACGTCAAGCCCGCCAACATCCTGCTCGATGCGAGCGGCGCGCCGCCAGGGGCGACGCCCCAGCCCGTCCCTGGTGATCACTTCGAGCACGTGTACCTGTCCGACTTCGGGATTAGCAAGCAGTCGCTCTCCAAGGGCTTCACCTCGACCGGCCAGTTCGTCGGAACCCTCGACTACGTCGCGCCCGAGCAGATCGAGGGGCGTGGCGTCGACGGGCGCACGGATCTCTACTCGCTCGCCTGTGCTGCCTTCGAACTGCTGTGCGGCACGCCGCCGTTCCAGCGGGATCAGGGCCTGGCACTGTTGTACGCGCAGCTGTCCGAGCCGCCGCCTTCGCTCGTAGCACGGCGTGCCGATCTGCCTGCCGCTGTCGACCGTGTCCTGGCCAGGGCACTGGCGAAGAAACCGGCAGAGCGCTATTCGACCTGCATGGAGTTCGCTAGAGAGCTGAGCACAGCCCTGGGAGTCGCCCAGGGTGAGCATGGGGGCCCAGAGACTGGCGCGCCACGCCAGCCAAGGCCGTGGCCTGCGACAGAACTCGCCGGGCCGCTGTCGCAGCCCGACCCCGAGGCCACCGGGAACATCATGCCTGGCGGACAGGGCGAGGCTCCGTTGCCGTTGCCGCTGGCGCCAGGATTCCCGGCCGCCGCCCCAGGCGCTCAGGGACCGACCGGGCAACCGGCACGTCTGTACGACCCCACGTCGGCCACTGGCGCTGCTGAGCGGGCCCCGGAACCTCGGCCAGGCGATCAGGCGGGGCAAGCCCAGCAACCCTGGCCGGGCGGGCCGGGCGGCCAGGGCCAGCGGGACCCTCAGCAGCCCTGGCCGGGCGGGCAGGCCCAGCAGCATCCTCGGCAGCCAGGGCCGGGCGGCCAGGGCCAGCAGGATCCTCAGCAGCCCTGGCCGGGCGGCCAGGGCCAGCGGGACCCTCAGCAGCCAGGGCCGGGCGGCCAGGGCCAGCAGCCCTGGCCAGGCGGCCAAGTCCAGCAGCAGCCGCAGCAGCCCTGGCCGGCCGACCAGGCTCAGCAACGCTGGCCAGGCGGCCCGGGTGGCCAGGCTCAGCAGCCCTGGCCAGGCGACCCAGGTGGCCAGGCCCAGCAGCCCTGGCCAGGCGGCCAAGTCCAGCAGCAGCCCCAGCAGCCCTGGCAGCCCCAGCAGCCCTGGCCGGGCGGCCCGGGTGGCCAGGCTCAGCAGCCCTGGCCAGGCGGGCAGGGCGGCCAGGGCTGGCAGGGCACTCAGGCCGCCCAGGCCGGGCCCGGTGGGCAGGGCTGGCAAGGCCAGGGCGCCTCTCCGACCTGGCCAGCCGGTCCCGGCGGGCCTGGCTGGCCGCAGCAGGCGTCCCAGCGGCCGCCCAGGCGGCGGCGCTCAGGCGCGGTGCTGGCGGGTGTGGCCATCGCCGCGGTAGTCGTTATCGCCGTGGCAGCCGCTGTGATCTTTGGTTTGCGCAAATCCTCGCCACACGTCACTCAGGGAACCTCGCCACCGGTCACATCGTCGACGTCATCCTCAACGTCCGCCTTGGCGTCCAGTGAAGCGACACAGGTGAATAGCCTGCTCAACGCCAGCGACTCCACTCATCAGGTGCTGGTCACCGGGCTCAACGACGTAGAAAACTGCTCAGACCCGTCAGGTGGGGTGACTCTGCTGCAGAAGGTCGTCAGGCAACGCAGATCCGAAGTCAGTCATGCGTCGGCGCTGCAGGCAGGGGCGCTTCAGAACGGTGCTGCCCTGCAGTCCAACCTGCAGCAGGCCCTGAGCTACTCGCTCAGGTCTGACCAGGCCAACCTCACATGGGCGAGGCAAGATGTCAGTAACGGGTGCGCCCCGCACGGCGCGCCCGTGAACGCAAGCGATACGCAGGCGGCGAAATACAAGACTCTATTCCTCCGAATGTGGAATCCAATGGCGCCCCAGTACGGATTCCAGGTGAGGTCGTTCTTCTGATCAAATCGGACATCCAAGCCGGCTGATGACAGCGGTAAAGCCGCGGGAACTGCTAGCGCACAGCGAGGAAGCGGATGATCGCGGCCTCAAGTGCGTGAGCAATCCGCATCTGGACACTGGCAGATGTCAGCAGGGCTGCATCGCTGGCGTTGCGCATGTTGCCGCATTCGATGAGGACCTTGGGCACCGTGCTGAGGTTGAGCCCGGCAAGATCATCGCGAAGGATCAGCCCGTTAATCCCGTCGTAGCTGCTGGTCTGCATCGGCGTGTCGGCGAGGAACGCCGCCCGGACATCGCTGCCGAACTGAAGCGAGCCGGCGACTGACGCGTCGTTCGGCCCGTCAGCGACGGGCTCCAGGACCGTGAACCCGCGCCCGGTCGGGGGGCCGCCGTCCGCGTGGATGTCAATCGCCACGTCGGAGTGGCTGTGGTTGATGATCTGAGCGCGGCGGTCCACGCAGGGCCCGACGTCGGCGTTGTTCTTGCGCGTCATCACCACGCGTGCGCCATCCCGGCGCAGATCCCTGCGCAGGTACGTGGCGACGTTGAAGTTGAACTTCGCCTCGGTGTACCCGCCGTCAGTCTCGGTTCCGGTGGTGTCGCAATTCTCCGATTCCCGGCCGTTCCAGATCTGGCGATCGATGTAAGCAGGATCGGTGTAGTTCAGGCCGTTGTGCCCGGGGTCGATCCCGACCACCTTCCCGGCGAGCAGTTTCGCGCTGGGCGCGCCGCCGGCCGATCCGCTGCTGGCGGCCGGGCTTGGCCGAGCGGTCGCAGGCTGCGCGGTCGTTGGCTGCGCGGTCGCGGGCGGGACGGTCAGGGCCTTGGATGTCTCAGGGCTGGCCGACGCGGCAGGTGAGCCGCTGCCGCCACACGCCGAGGTCGCCAGTCCAGCCGCGGCGCCGACAGCGAGCACTTTCATCAGGTTCCGGTAGGCCCGGCCGGCGCGCGAGCTACCGCTGCGATCAGTCACGCCTGTCTCCTGCTCCCGCCCTATCGCCAGGATCCGGCGCCGGTGCGCCAGTTCATTAGGGGTCATCGGGGGTCATCGGGGGTCATCGGGGTTGATCGGAAATTCGCGGTACGCGGTTAGCAGGTCATTGAAACGCGCGATCTGGCCGCTTGCCTTCAACGCAATGATGCCTCACAAGGACAATGCCGGCCTGCCGGACGGTTGACAGTCGAGTGGCGCGCACGTTGACGGGCGGACGGCGCGCACGTTGACAGGCGGACGCCGCGCACGTTGACTCGGGCTGTGCGACCCGGCCCGGACCGTGGCGTTGGTAGTGTCGGCAACGTGCGCAGCCCGGCAGAAGCTCGTGCGCGCGACAGAGGAGGAAACGTGACGGGCGACCTGGCCACTCTGACCGGTATGGATGCACCGACCGGGCTGCTGATCGGAGGGAACTGGTCCGCCGGGCGGGCAGGCGTGCTGTCCGTGACCGATCCGGCGACAGAAGATGTCATCGCCGAGGTGGCCAGCGCGAGCGCGGAAGATGCCCTGGACGCGGTGACCGCCGCATATGATGCCCTTCCGCTGTGGGCCGCGCGGCCGCCCAGGGAGCGCGGCGAGTGCCTGCGCCGGGCCTACGAGCTGATGATGCGCGACGCCGAAGCGCTGGCCCGCCTGATGGTCGTCGAGAACGGCAAGGCCCTGCGCGATGCGCGCGGCGAGATCGCCTACGCGGCGGAGTTCTTCCGCTGGTACGCAGAGGAGGCGGTCAGGAACGAGGGCTCGTTCCTGGTGGCACCCTCCGGCGCGAACAAGATCCTGGTTCAGCGGCAGCCGGTCGGGGTCAGCGTGCTGATCACGCCGTGGAATTTCCCGGCCGCAATGGCTACCCGAAAGATCGGCCCGGCGCTCGCAGCGGGCTGCACCGTGGTGCTCAAGCCTGCCAAGGAGACGCCGCTGTCCGCGCTCGCCGTCGCCGCCCTGCTGCAGGAGGCCGGGGTACCCGACGGCGTCGTCAACGTCCTGCCGACGACCTCGCCCGGCCCGATGACCGAGGCGATGCTGGCCGATCCCCGGGTACGCAAGCTCTCCTTCACCGGCTCGACCGAGGTCGGCCGGATGCTGCTGCGGACGGCCGCGGATACCGTGACGAACTGCTCGATGGAGCTCGGCGGCAACGCCCCGTTCCTCGTGTTCGAGGACGCCGATATCGACGCTGCCATCGACGGCGCGTTCCTGGCCAAGATGCGTAACGGCGGCGAGGCGTGCACCGCGGCCAACAGGTTCTACGTGCACGAGGCAGTCGCTAGCGAGTTCTCGGCCAGGTTCGCCGACCGGCTGAGTGCGCTACATGTCGGCCCCGGCCTTGAGGAGGGCGTTGACCTCGGCCCGCTGGTCAACTCCGACACCCGCTCGAAGGTCGCCACGCTGGTCGAGTCGGCGGCCAAGGATGGCAGCCGGGTAGTAACGGGCGGCAGGGCGCCGGACCGGCCCGGATACTTTTACGAGCCGACCGTGCTCGATCACGTCCCGCCCGATGCGGGCATCCTGTCCGAGGAGATCTTCGGCCCGGTCGCTCCCATCGTCCGCTTCACTGAGACCAGCGAGGCAATATCCCTGGCCAACAGCACCGAGTACGGACTCGTCTCCTACCTCTACACCAGGGACCTGCGACGGGCGCTGCAGGTGGCAGAGGCGCTGGAGGCCGGGATGGTCGGCATCAACCGTGGCGTGGTGTCCGACCCCGCGGCTCCGTTCGGAGGCGTGAAGCAGTCCGGGCTTGGCCGGGAAGGCGGGCACGACGGCCTGCTCGAATTCACCGAGACCAAGTACATCGCAGTCGACTGGTGACCTGAGCGCATGGACAGACGGATATTCGGGCTGGAGAACGAGTACGGCGTCACCTGCACCTTCCGCGGGCAGCGGCGCCTGTCGCCCGACGAAGTCGCCAGGTACCTCTTCCGCCGCGTGGTGTCGTGGGGCCGCAGCAGCAACGTCTTCCTGCGCAACGGCGCGCGGCTCTACCTGGACGTCGGCAGCCATCCCGAGTACGCGACGCCCGAGTGCGACAGCCTCATCGACCTGGTCACCCACGACAAGGCCGGCGAGCGGATCCTCGAGGGCCTGCTCGTGGACGCCGACCGGCGGCTGCGGGAGGAGGGCATCGCCGGCGACATCTACCTGTTCAAGAACAACACCGACTCGGCGGGCAACTCCTACGGCTGCCATGAGAATTACCTGGTCGGCAGGCACGGCGAGTTCGGCAGGCTAGCCGACATCCTGATCCCCTTCCTGGTCACCCGCCAGATCATCTGCGGCGCCGGGAAGGTCCTGCAGACGCCGCGCGGGGCGGTGTACTGCGTTAGCCAGCGCGCCGAGCACATCTGGGAGGGCGTCTCCTCAGCGACCACCCGCTCCCGTCCGATCATCAACACGCGCGATGAGCCGCACGCGGACGCCGAGCGATTCCGGCGGCTGCACGTGATCGTCGGCGACTCGAACATGAGCGAGACGACCATGCTGCTCAAGGTCGGCGCGACTGACCTGGTGCTGCGCATGGTCGAGGCCGGGACCGTCATGCGCGACCTGACGCTGGAGAACCCGATCCGCGCCATCAGGGACGTGAGCCACGACATGACCGGGCGGCGCAAGGTCCGGCTCGCCAGCGGCCGGGAAGTCAGCGCCCTGGACATCCAGCGCGAGTACCTGTCCAAGGCGCGGGACTTCACTGACCGCAAGGGATCCGACGCGATCACCGAACGCGTGCTCGACTTGTGGGAGCGGGCTCTGCACGCGGTGGAGACCGGCGATCTCGGCCTGGTGGCACGGGAGATCGACTGGGTGACCAAGTTCCAGCTGATCGAGCGGTACCGGGCCAAGCACGACCTTCCGCTGTCCTCGCCGCGGGTCGCGCAGCTGGATCTGGCCTATCACGACGTGCATCGCGGCAGGGGCCTGTACTACCTGCTGCAGCGCCGCGGCGCGGTGGCGCGGGTCTGCCGGGATATCAGCATCTTCGAGGCGAAGTCGGTGCCGCCGCAGACGACGAGGGCGCGGCTGCGGGGAGAGTTCATCCGGCGGGCCCAGGAGCGGCGCCGTGACTTCACGGTGGACTGGGTGCACCTCAAGCTGAATGACCAGGCCCAGCGGACGGTTCTGTGCAAGGACCCGTTCCGCTCCGTCGATGAGCGGGTGGAGAAGCTGATCGCGGGCATGTAGCTCCTAGTGACAATACGCACTCGATCTATTACCTAGAGTCGCTAGTATGTGCGGGCGCGCCCAGCCCGCCTCCGCATTTTGGTGCGGCCCGGCGCCGCAGTCACAGCAGACGCCGCCGGGGGTTCATCTTGTGGTCGATCGACACCGCGCTAGCCGTTTCGAATGTGATGCGGTGGTAGTCCGCGGATGCGGACTGGGCGAGGTGACCCCCAGGATCTCGGTGATCATGCCGGCCTGCGCGGAGGGCGCGCGTATCGTCCCGGTGCTCGACCGCCTCTTTGCGGCGGTCCGGCTGCCCTGTGAGGTCCTGGTGGTAGTGGACAGCCCGGATGACGTGACGATTCCTGCCGTCGAGGCGTATGCGGACTCCGAGCCGCGTCTTGCCTGCCTGATCAACACCTACGGCCGGGGCCCCGCCAACGCGATCCGGTTCGGCATGGACGCTGCCCGTGCGCAGGTGGCCGTGGTCTCGATGGCTGACGGGTGCGACGACGCCCGGCAGATCGACGATCTGGCCTGCCTGGTGGAGCGCGGGGCAGCGGTCGCCGCCGCGTCCCGGTACATGGCCGGGGGCCAGCAGGTGGGCGGCCCGGTGCTCAAGGGACTGCTGTCGCGGCTGGCCGGCCGGTCGCTGCACCTGCTCGCGCGCACGGGCACGTGCGATGCGACGAACTCCTTCAAGGCATACTCCACGGCGTTCGCCCGTGCGGTCGGGATCGACTCCCGGGACGGCTTCGAGATCGGCATCGAGCTCACCGCCAAGGCCCGCAGGCTGCGCCGGCCCGTCGCTGAGCTTCCCACGATCTGGCTGGACCGCAGCGCGGGAGCCTCGAACTTCAAGATCGTCGCGTGGCTTCCTTGCTACCTGCGCTGGTACCGGTTCTGCTTCGGGCCGCGGCTGACGCTCCCGCAGCTGCGGGCGCGGGCCCGGGCCGGCGGGAAGGCGCGGTGATGGAACGGGTACTGGTCAGCGGCTCCGCGGGCTTCATCGGCGGATATCTGGTCGGCGAGCTGCTGAGCCGCGGCTACCAGGTGGTGGGCGTGGACAACTTCTCCAAGTACGGGAAGCTGCGAACGTCGCACGAAGGCAACCCGAGCTACACGTTCGTGCAGGGCGACGCCGCGGACGCCGATCTGATGACGGGCCTGCTCGCCGACTGCGACCACTTCATCGCCGGCGCCGCGATGGTCGGCGGCATCTCCTACTTTCACACCTACGCTTACGACCTGCTCGCCACCAACGAGCGGATCATCGCGGGATCGTGCGACGCGGCTATCCGGGCGCACCGCGCCGGCAGGCTGCGCAAGGTCACCTACCTGTCGTCCTCGATGGTCTTCGAGAGCGCTGCCTGCTGGCCGTCGCATGAGGGCCAGCAGAGGGAGGTGCCTGCGCCGGTGTCCTCCTACGGCTTCCAGAAGCTGGCCGTGGAGTACTTCGCGCGGGCGGCCTGGGATCAGTACCGGCTCCCGTTCACCATCGTCCGCCCATTCAACTGCGTCGGGATCGGCGAGAGCAGGGCGCTGCGCGATCACGAGGTCATGTCCGGCAACGTCAAGCTCGCCATGAGTCACGTGGTCCCCGACCTGGTGCAGAAGGTCATCAAGGGCCAGGATCCGCTGCGCCTGCTTGGCTCAGGGACCCAGCTGCGGCACTACACCTACGGCGGAGATCTGGCGCGCGGCATCGTCAGGGCGATGCGGCACCCGGCGGCGGCCGGCGAGGACTTCAACCTGTCGGCGGACCGGGGCACGACGGTGCTCGAGCTCGCCGGGATGATCTGGCGCAAGATCCGGGGGGCTGAGGTACCGCTGCGGATCGTTCACGACCGGCCCTACGAGTGCGATGTCCAGCGCCGAGTTCCCGCGACGGGAAAGGCCAGGAGCATCCTCGGCTTCGAGGCGACGACAACGCTCGATGAGATGCTGGACGAGGTCATCCCGTGGGTAGCCCGCGCCATCGAGGCGGGGACCATATGAGCCTCCCGCGGGTCAGCCGCGCCAAGGGCACGCTCCGGCTCCAGGCACTCCGGCTCCATGGCCTCAGGCTCCATGGCCTCAGGCCCTCGGCCCGGCTCCAGGCCCTCCGGCCCTCGACGCTCAGGCCGCGGGCGATCAGGCTGCCGCAGCGCCCCAGCTGGCCCAGAGCACTCCGGCTGCCGCGGCGTCCCAGCTGGCCCAGAGCACTCCGGCTGCCGCGGCGCCCCAGGTGGCCGAGAGCACTCCGGCCGGCGGCGCTTGCGGCCCTGCTGGCCTGGGTCCTGGCCGGGATCTTCCTGTTCACCTGCTACCTGCACGTGTCGCGCACGGCGGCGGTCACCTCCGACGGCGCATCCAACGCCCTGCAGGCCTGGGACATGCTGCACGGAGATCTGCTGCTGCACGGCTGGCAGCTGTCGGATGTCTCCTTCGCCACCACCGAGCTGCCGGAATACATGATCATCGAGCGACTGCGCGGTCTGGGTCCCGATGTGGTGCACGTCGCCGCCGCGACGACCTACACCCTGCTGGTGCTGCTGGCAGCGTTGCTGGCCAAGGGAAAGACGCGGGGCAGGGAGGCCGTGATCAGGATCCTGATCACGGCCGGGATCATGCTTTCGCCGCAGCTGGGCGGCGGCGTCTCGGTGCTGATGCTGTCGCCGGATCACGTCGGGACCTCGGCGGCGGTCCTGCTGACCTGGATCCTGCTGGACCGCGCGCCCCGGCGGTGGCATGTGCTGCCGGCCGTCGCGGTCCTGCTGGCCTGGGTACTGATCGCTGACAGGATAGTCCTGCTCATCGGGGTGCTGCCGCTGGCAGCCGCGTGCGCGGCGCGCGCCTACCTGGCCGCCTCCCGGCAGCGGCGATCGCCGCGGTCGAGATGGTTCGAGCTGTCGCTCGTGGCCATGGCTGCGCTGGCGGCGTGGATGGCCAGGACGGCAGGCGCCATCATCAGCTCGCACGGCGGGTACGAGGTCTGGCCGGTGGGGAACCAGCTCGCGTCCTTCAGCCAGATGCTGCAGCATGTGCTGCTCACCATCCAGGGGCTGCTGCTGATCTTCGGGGCGAACTTCTTCAGCCGCAGTCTCGGGTATATCTCGGTCCTTGCGATGCTGCACCTCGCCGGCCTCGGCCTGGCTTCCTGGGCCCTGTGCGCGGCCTTCCGGCGATTCGCCGGCCAGGAACTCGTGGTTCAGATCCTGGCCATCGGGACGGTGATCATCCTGGCCGCCTACGTATTCGGCCCGCGGGCACAGGATCTCAGCAGCACCAGGGAGATCGCCACGGTGCTGCCCTTCACTGCCGTGCTGGCCGGCCGACTCCTGGCCGGGCCGCTGGACAGAGCCCGGCTCCTGCCCGCACTGGCCGTCGTGCTGACCGCCTACATCCTGAGCCTGAGCCGCCTGGTCACCCATCCGCCCGCGCCGGGCCAGAATCAGCAGCTGGCCACGTGGCTGGCGGCGCACCGGCTTGACTATGGCCTGGCCGGATACTGGCAGGCCAGCAGCTCGACTCTGGACAGCGGCGGCCGCGTCCAGGTCCGGCCGGTGCGGGTGGCGGGCAGCATCGTGGCGCGCGACCCGTGGGAGATCCAGCAGTCCTGGTTCAGCCCGGCGGAGCACGACGCAACGTTCGTCGTCCTGACCCCTGGGGCGCCTGGCCGCGACCCGTTCCCGTGGAGCGCGGACGTCCGTGCGACCTTCGGCCAGCCGGCCCGGGTTTACTACGTCGGCAGCTACACGGTCCTGGTCTGGAACAAGAATCTGCTGACCGAGCTCGGCTGAGCGAACATCCCGGGGCGGTCCGGGTCTTCCCGGGCGCGCGCACATTCAGAGCGGGTAGGCTGACTCCGCTCATGACCCCGAGACCGAGGAATTACATGCGACGCATTGCCGCTGCGCTTCTTGTCCCGCTGACCGCCGCTACGGTCCTGGCCGGATGCGGTTCCGTGTCGTCGTCCTCGGGGGCCAATCCCAATGCGTCGGTCGCGGTGACCGGTGCCTTCGGCAAGAATCCCGCCGTCAACATCCCGGACCGGAAGGCGAGCAGCAACCTGCGGATCAAGACCGAGATCCAGGGCAACGGGCCGGCGCTGCCATCAGGCGACTCGATACTGGGCAACTTCGCCATCTACGTATGGAGCGGCAAGACGCACAAGCTCCTGGACAGCACCTTCAAGACAGCCCCGCAGGTGCTCCCCGCGCAGCTGACCCTGCCGGGCCTGGTGGATGCGGTGAAGGGGCAGAAGATGGGCACTCGGGTGCTGGCGGTGCTGCCGCCGAAGTACGCCTACGGGACGCACGGCAACTCCAACATCGGGATCAAGGGGACGGACACCACCGTTTGGGTCATCGACCTGATCAAGGCCTTCGGCCCGACTGCTTCGGCGTCCGGCACCCACGTGTCCAACGGCGGCGGCAGCCTGCCGACGGTCACCGCCGGGGCCGCGGGCAGCGCGCCGACAATAAAGATCTCCAAGGGCACTGCGCCCAAGAAGCTCATTGAGAAGACGCTGATCAAGGGCACAGGGGCGCCGCTCGTCAACGGCCAGACCGTGGTCGCGCAGGTGGTCGGCATGAACTGGCGGACAAAGACGATCTTCTATTCCACCTGGCCCTCGGCGAGTTCGCCCAGCGGCGCGCCATTCGGCTTCCAGCTCGGCGGCCAGGTCATTCCCGGCTGGAACAAGGGCCTGGTCGGCGTTCCCGTCGGCAGCAGGGTGATGCTCGTGATCCCGCCGGCCGACGGCTACGGGAAAACCGGCAACTCGCAGGCGGGCATTAAGCCAACCGATGACCTGGTCTTCGTCATCGACGTGCTGGACTCTGCCCCCGCCAACGCGTGACGGCCAGCGCAGCCCTTTACGACCGGCCGCTAGCTGACGGTCGTAAAGGGCTTGGTCCCTAGCTGGCTGACCAGGCGGTGAGCGCGTCGGCCGTCAGGCCGAGGCCGATGGCCAGCATCCATACGTCCTTGGCCAGGGCAGTGCCCTGCTGCGAGGGGCGAAGGCTGCCTTCCCGGCGCATTCCAGGGGTCCGCATGTAGATGCCGAGCAGGCCGCCGGAGAACGCGGTCAGCCCCGCCCCAGCCAGCCCGGTCGGCACGACCGGCAGCAGCAGCGCGGCCCCGAGTGCCATCTCGCTGACCGACAGAAGGCGGGCGAAATCCGCTGGCTTCATCTTGGCCAGGAACGGATAGGTACCCACGGCCATCCCGTGCAGCCTGACGGCGGTCTCCTCATCAGCGGACCACTTGCCCACGCCAGCGTTGAGGATGAACGCCCCCGCGGCAAGCCGTCCTGGCAGCCGCCTCGCTATCGCCGCGATTCCCATCAGCACCTCTCACTCTCGGCTCGTTGCTCCCGTCCGGGTCTGCCCCATTCTTACGCAGTCACCGGAACCGCTCAGACGGCGGGCGGACAGCCGGGCAACGTGACCGGGCCCGCACGCGGGAGACGCGCGGGCCTGGATAATGACGGACGCCCGCCCGCGGCGCGGCCTATCGTGGCCCTGTGATCACGTGCCGGTGGCGGGACCCGTTCAGCAACGCTGAAGTCAGCGCCTTGCATGCTGAGGGCTTCGGCCACGAGCAGCTGGACAACGACTGGTGGGAACAGGTGAACGATCACAGCCTGGGCTGGGTCTGCGCGCGAGAGGGAAACGACCTGGTGGGCTTCGTCAATGTCGCCTGGGACGGTGACGTTCACGCATTCATCCTCGACACCCTCGTCACGGCCAGGGTGCGGCGGCAGGGAATCGCAAGCCGGCTGGTCGCCCTCGCCGTGGAAGAAGCGCGCGCGGCCGGCTGCGAGTGGCTGCACGTCGACTTCGAGGACCACCTCCGCCCGTTCTACTTCGACCGCTGCGGATTCACGCCTACCAACGCAGGGCTCATCGCGCTGTAGGGACATTCTCACGTCTCGATCGCACGATGACGCCGGGCTCTACGCCGGGCCCGGAGCCGAGCCCGAGGCCCGTCGCCGGGCTCTACGCCGCCGGTTCTTCACCTGCCCTGCGGCTAGGGACCACTGCCTTTCCGGTCAGGTGCCGCTGGTCCGCGACAGGGCCGCCGCGTGCCGGCCGGCGGCGGCGGCGGCCAGGAAGTAGGCCAGGTCATCCTCGAGCCCGCGGCCCATCGTGGACAGCGGCACCGGGCAGGCCCGCAGTACCTCGTGCAGCCCGGCCACGCTGACCCGGACCAGCGAGTGCCGGGCAGCGAGCGGCGCGGCCTGCGCGATCACGCGCGCGCCGAAGCCGCCCGGCAGGTCGGGCACCACCACGTCCGCTCTGGCCAGGGCGACCCGCCCGTACGACGTCAGGCTGTGATGCGAGATACCGCGATGCCGCTCCCGCGGGTCGGCCTCGCTGATCCGCAGCGAGGCAACCGGCCGGCCGCCCAGCACCGCAGCGGCATTAACCGCCTCACCCGACGCCACGCCGGAGAACCCCCACCTGGTACCCGTGCCGAGGTTGCCCGGCCCCTGGGACACGACCACCAGTTCCGCGCCGAGCGCGTATCTCGCGGCGAGCAGCCCGCTGTGCGGCGTGACCGCCTCCAGGTCGCCGCCGAAAGCCTGCCCGACCGTCACCGTCCCGGCCAGCCAGCCGATGTCGCGCAGCATGGCCGTCGTGCGGGAGAACCAGGCGGGCAGCGCGCCCCCGTCGAGCATCACGTACACCACCCGCGGCGGTGACCCGTCGGCCACCCGCGGCGGTGACTCGTCGGCCACCCGCGGCGGTGACCCGGCGGCTCCGGGACCGGCGGACGCGAGCCGTTCTGCATAGAAGGCAGCCAGCACGGCGGGCAGCGCCGAGTGCAGGTCGGCAACCACCACCGGTATCGCGCCGAGGTCATCGGCTTCCCGCAGCAGGTCGTGGTAGGGGGAGCCCTGCTCATCCGCGCCCTGCACGGTCGCCTGGAGCGGCGTGTAGCGCGCCTTGACCAGGTGGCCGGGGCCAGGCGGGTCCGGCGGCAGAGCGTCGGGAAGCGCCACCACCAGCGCGTACCCGCCGGTGCCGAGGCCCAGATCCAGCGCGCTGGTGTTGAGCAGCACCCGGTCGCCTGGCTCCGGCTGCCCGGTCAGCTGCGGGTACGCCAGCGCGCGGACCGGCGCGCCGTCCACGGTCACCTCGAGCTCGACCGCGCCCGCCCACTGACGCCGCAGAACCGAAACCACGCCACTACGCCACCTGATCACTCCGGCAGGGTAGCGTCGGTGCCGGAAGGGCGGGCAGGCGGGAGAGGACAACGATGTCGAGGCGGAAGACCGAGCGGCTGCTCAGCCTGGTGGTCTGCCTGCTGTCCGCGCGCCGGTACCTGACCGCCACCCAGATACGTGACGCCGTGCCCGGCTACCCGGACTCCTTCGACGCGTTCAAGCGCATGTTCGAGCGGGATAAAGACGAGCTGCGCGAGCTCGGAATCCCGCTGGAGACAGGGGTGAATTCCGGCTCGGAGGACGAGGCGGGCTATCGCATCCCGCGCCAGGCCTACGAGCTGCCGGAGATCCGGCTGGAGCCCGACGAGGCCGCTGTGCTCGGCCTGGCGGCCAGGGTCTGGCGGCGCGCTGAGCTGGCCGGGGCGGCGGCGGGCGCGCTGCTGAAGCTGCGCGCGGCGGGAATCGACGCCGAGGACACCACCCAGCCGGGCATCGAGCCGCGGCTGCAGACCGGCGAGGCAGCGTTCAGCCCGCTCTGGGAGGCGGTGCGGGACGCCCGTCCGGTGTCCTTCGCCTACCGCGCGGCCGGGCGCAGCTCGCCGCAGCAGCGCCACCTGGAGCCCTGGGGGGTGGTCAACCGGCACGGCCGCTGGTACGTGGCGGGCCAGGACACCGACAGGGGCGAGGAACGGGTGTTCCGGCTGAGCCGCATGGACGGGCCGGTCACGTTCTGCGGGCCGCCGGGCAGCGTCAAGGTCCCGGCGGGAACCGACGTGCGCAAGGCCGTCAGGGCGTGGGACACCGAGCCGCCGCAGCAGCGGCCCGGCCTGCTGCGGCTGCGCCACGGCGCCGCGCACGGGCTGCGGCAGCACGCCATCTCGCAGGCGCCCGCGCCGGAGCAGCCCGGCTGGGACCTGGTCGAGGTGACGTTCTCCGACACCGGCTGGTACGCCGATCACATCGCCTCCTTCGGCGCGGATGTTGCCGTGATCGAGCCCGCGGACCTGCGGGACGCGGTCATCGGGAGGCTGAAGGGAGTGCTGGCTTGACCACCGATGCGCCGTCCCGTGACGCCGCGCCGCGGCCCGGTACCGCGACGGACCGGCTGCAGCGGCTGCTCTCTCTCGTGCCGTACGTGATCAGCAGGAACGTGGTGGGGCTGGCGGACACCGCCGCCGCGTTCGGTATCACCGAGCGGCAGCTCGTCGATGACCTGAACATGCTGTGGTGCGTGGAGCTCCGCTCGCCCGACCCGTACTGCCCGATCGACCTGTCGTATGAGGGCGGCGAGATCGTCGTCAGCCAGGCGGAGTCCATCGGCCGCCCGCTGCGCCTGGGCACCGACGAGGCAAGCGCCCTGCTGGTCGCCCTGCGGATGCTGGCCGAGGTGCCGGGCATCGGCGACCGGTCCGCGCTCAGCCGCACGATCGCCAAGCTGGAGATTGCCGCGGGCTCGGCGGCGGCGGCCAGCGCCCAGGTATCTGTCCAGGTGGACGACCGGGCGGCGCGCAACGTGCTCGCCGAGGTAACCGACGCCCTCCGCCAGCGCAGGCGGCTGCACCTGTCTTACTACGTCCCCGGCCGGGACGAGGCCACCGAGCGGGACGTCGACCCGATGCGCCTGCTGGTCGTGGACGGCCGGACGTACCTGGAGGGCTGGTGCCGGCGCGCCGAGGCTGTCCGGCTGTTCCGCCTCGATCGCGTGCTGTCGGTGTCGAGACTGGACGTGGCGGCATCGGTTCCGCAGGAGGCGCAGCCGGTAGATGTCGACAAGGGCCTGTTCCGGCCGTCGGCGCAGGACGTGCACGTGGTCCTGGAACTGTCAGCGGCCGGCCGCTGGGTCGCCGAGTACTATCCGTGCGAGCAGACTGATGATCTGGGCGAGGGCAGGCTGCGGGTGAGCCTGCGGACCCCGGACACTCAGTGGGTGCGGCGGCTCGCGCTGCGGCTCGGCGAGGACGGCCGGGTGATCTCGCCACCGGAGCTCGCCGCCGCCGTGCGGGACGACGCGATAGCTGCGCTGGCGCTGTACGCATGAGTGCCCCGGCGACCAATCCGTCGCCTCAGCCTGGTACGAAGATACCGCGTGTAGACTACGACTCGGAAAACCATGAGCGCTCGGACGCTTCCCGACGATTTGGGGAACTGATATGGACGGTATTTTCGGTCCGACGCACATCATCATCCTGCTGGTGGTGCTCGTCATCCTCTTCGGCTCGAAGAAGCTGCCCCATGCCGCGCGCTCGCTCGGCGAGTCCATGCGGATCTTCAAGGCAGAGACCAAGGCCCTGCATGATGACGGCCAGGTGCCCGACGGGACTCCCGTGACGCAGGCGCGCCAGCAGCAGCTGCCGCCCCAGGCACCGGTCGACCCCACCCAGCAGCAGATCCTCGACCTGCAGCGGCAGGTCCAGGACCTGCAGCGCCAGCCGGCCGGCGACGGGACGACCGTGAACGGCGGGCCGCTGCCTGAGGCACAGCGCACCCAGCAGCCGTCCTGACCCTGCACCGCAGATGACAATCCCGGTCGGCCCGGCGCGGCCAGGGGGCTCGCGCGGACTGCGCAAGCTGCTGGCATCCGCGGAACACCACCCCGACGGGCGCATGCCGCTCATGGACCACATCCGTGAGCTGCGCAACCGCCTGCTCAAGGCAATGCTTGCGGCGTCCGTCGGGGCGATCATAGGCTGGTTCGTCTACCCGCACGTCTGGCACTTCATCGAGGCGCCCTACTGCCGGCTGCACCTGCACAACACGCTAGGGCCGCGCAACAGCTGCACGCTGTATGTCAACGGCCTGTTCGACGCGCTCTTCCTGCGGCTGAAGGTCGCGATTGCCACCGGCCTCATCCTGACCTCGCCCGTCTGGATGTACCAGCTGTGGGCATTCATCGCCCCCGGGCTGTATAGCAAGGAGCGGCGCTGGGGCTACTTCTTCGCCGGCTCGGCCGTCCCGCTATTCGCGATTGGCGGCGGCATCGCCTACTTCGCGATGACCAAGGGCCTGCGGTTTCTCATCTTCCTGATCCCCAAGGGCGTCCTCCCGCTGATCACGATCGACACCTACCTCGGCTATGCGATGGCGATGCTGCTGATCTTCGGGCTCGCCTTCGAGCTGCCGCTTGTCCTGATACTGCTCAACCTGGCCCGCGTCCTTACGCACGAGCGGTTCAGGAAGTGGCGACGGATGATCATCTTTCTGGTGTTCGCGTTCGCCGCGGTCGCGACGCCGAGCCCTGACCCGCTCAGCATGCTGCTGCTCGCGGTGCCGTGCGTGATCCTCGTCGAGGCCGCGGAGGTATTCGCCTGGGCGAATGACCGCCGCATCGCGCGCCAGCCATCGCCGTATGACGGGCTGTCCCCGGACGAGATCGCCCCGCTCGATCTGGGCGAGGACTCTCGTGACGGCGTCGACGCCGGCCGCTCCAGCGAATGACCGGGTGTGACTGGATGGCCGCCTGCGTGCCGCGCTGACCCGCCCCGCCTAGTCTTGATCGCGTGGCCACCCCAGCGAGCCCGGCTCCCGCAGACCGCTATGCCGCCACCACCAGGCGCCGGTCGGCAGACGGGCCGGTACTCACCGCCTTCCAGACGCTGTATGGCTTCAGCTTCGACGACTTCCAGCTGACTGCCTGCAGGGCCCTGAACGAAGGTCACGGCGTGCTGGTCGCCGCGCCCACCGGATCGGGCAAGACGGTGATCGGCGAGTTCGCCGTGCACCTGGCCCTGGCCGGCGGCCGCAAGTGCTTCTACACCACGCCGATCAAGGCGCTGTCCAACCAGAAGTACTCCGACCTGGTACGCAGGTACTCCGCCGCCAAGGTCGGCCTGCTGACCGGCGACAACAGCATCAACGGCGAAGCGCCGGTGGTCGTGATGACCACCGAGGTGCTGCGGAACATGCTGTACGCGGGCTCGCCGACGCTGGCCGGGCTGGGCTACGTAGTGCTCGATGAGGTGCATTACCTCGCGGACAGGTTCCGCGGCGCGGTCTGGGAGGAGGTGATCATCCACCTGCCCGAGTCGGTCGCTCTGGTCGCGCTCTCGGCGACGGTCAGCAACGCCGAGGAGTTCGGCGACTGGCTGGCCCAGGTCCGCGGCGGCACCACGGTCATCGTCGACGAGCACCGCCCGGTGCCGCTGTGGCAGCACGTGATGGCCGGCAACCGGCTGTACGACATGTTCACCGAGCCCGGTCCCGCGGGCCGCGGGAGCGCCCGGCGTACCGCGGACGCGATGGTCAACCCGGAGCTGCTGCGGATCGCGCAGCGGGACACCTGGTCGGAGCGCAAGGGGCCGGGCAGGCCCGGCCGCGGCGGGCCCGGCCGCGGCGGCCCCAGCCGCGGCGGGCGCCGGCCGACCAGGTTCTGGGTACCCCGCCGTCCCGACGTCATCGAGCGGCTCGACGCGGCGGGACTGCTCCCGGCCATCACGTTCATCTTCAGCCGGGCCGGCTGCGACGAGGCGGTGCAGCAGTGCCTGAACGCCGGCCTGCGGCTGACCACGCCCGAGGAATCCGCCGAGATCACCGCGCTGGTGCAGGAGCGGACCGCGGACATTCCCGCCCAGGATCTGCCCGTGCTCGGCTTTGGCAACTGGCTCAGCGGCCTGCAGCGCGGGATCGCAGCGCACCACGCGGGGATGCTGCCCACCTTCAAGGAGGTCGTCGAGGAACTATTCGCGGCCGGGCTGATCCGTGCGGTCTTCGCGACCGAGACCCTCGCGCTCGGCATCAACATGCCCGCTCGGACCGTCGTCATCGAGCGCCTGGGCAAATGGAACGGCGAGCAGCATGCCGACCTGACGCCGGGGGAGTACACCCAGCTCACCGGCCGGGCCGGGCGACGGGGCATCGATGTCGAGGGACACGCGGTCGTGCTGTGGGAGCCTGGCCGGGATCCGGCCGACGTGGCGGGCCTGGCGGGCACCCGGACCTATCCGCTCAGCTCGAGCTTCCGGCCCTCGTACAACATGGCGGTCAACCTGGTGGGCCAGGTGGGCAGGCAGCGCGCTGCGGCGCTGCTGGAGTCGTCGTTCGCCCAGTTCCAGGCCGACCGCGCGGTGGTCGGCATCGCGCGGCAGGCCAGGAAGGCCCGGCAGGCCATGGCCGAGGTCGCGGTCAGCTGCGATCGCGGTGACTTCGCCGAGTACGCCAGCCTGCGCAGGCAGCTGTCCGGGCTTGAGGGCAATCAGGCCAGGGATCGCGCCGCGGCCCGGCGCGCCGAGGCACGAGCTTCGGTGGACAAGCTCCGCCGCGGGGACATCATCGAGGTTCCCGGCGGCCGGCGGGCCGGCCTCGCCCTCGTGCTCGAGCCAGGAGGGAGCGACGCCGATCCCCTCGTGCTCACGCTCCACCGCCAGGTCAAGCGGCTCTCGCTCGAGGACTTCCCTACCCCGGTGGAGCCCATCGTGCGGGTACGGATACCGACCTCGTTCAGCAGGCAGTCGGCCAATCACCGCCGTGATCTCGCCGCCACCATGCGCAACAAGCTGGCCGGCCACCAGCTGGCCAGGCCGCACCGGGCCCGCCAGGACGGCGCGGCACGCGGCGAGAACGCCGAGATCGCGGACCTGCGACGGCGGCTGCGCCAGCATCTGTGTCACAGCTGCCCCGACCGTGAGGCACACGCACGGCAGGCGGAGAAGTGCCTGCGCCTGGAGCGAGAGGCCCAGGCACTCGAACGCAGGGTCGCCGGCCGCTCGCACGTCATCGCCCGCACCTTCGACCGGGTCTGCGGCCTGCTCGGCGAGCTCGGCTACATCGACGGCGGGACGGTGACGCCCGACGGCCGGCAGCTGGCCAGCCTGTACACCGAGCTCGACCTGCTGGCCGCGGAGTGCCTGCGGCAGGGGATCTGGGACCAGCTCGCGCCGGCCGAGCTCGCGGCCTGCGTGTCCGCGCTGACGTTCACGTCCAGGAGATCTGACGACCCGAGCGCGCCCCGGCTTCCGCACGGCCGGGTGCGCGAGGCGCTCGCGGCGATGCGGGAGGTCTGGGACCAGCTCGACGGCGTGGAGAAGGATCACGAGCTGTCGTTCCTGCGCGAGCCCGACCTTGGCTTCGCCTGGACCGCGCACGCCTGGGCGCTTGGGCGCCCGCTGGAGCAGCTGCTGTCGCCCGACCTGACGCCGGGAGACTTCGTCCGGGCGGTGAAGCAGCTCGTCGACCTGCTGGACCAGGTCGCCGCGACCGCGGGCTCGACGCCGGTCGCCGCGACCGCGCGGTCGGCTATCGGTTCCCTGCGGCGCGGCGTCGTCGCGTATTCCTCCGTCGGGTAGCCCAGTTTCGCAGTCAGTCAGTCAGCCAGCTGTGACCCAGCGTCACTGGGCCCTGGTGACCTTGCCGCCGCATCGCGGGCACTGGAACGGCTGGACGACGCCGAGCAGGCTCCGGATAGCGAAGATGATGTAGGGGAAGCGTGCTGCGCGGCCGCGGCACTGGTGTCAGGGACGGGGGAGCCAGCTGAACCGGCGCAGGGCGATGATCAGGCCGCCGATGCCCCAGGCTCCGAGGATGAGCAGGTCCCAGCCCGCGAATCCGCCCCCGGCCGAATGCGGGTTGTATGCGGCGAGCAGCGCCAGCTGGAAATGGTGCACCGGGAAGACGCTGGCGACGCACCCGGCGCAGAGCTGCTCAAGGCCATCAAGACCGTGGCAGAGGGCGGGTCATTTCTCGACCTTGCCGTTACTGCCCGAGTACTCGACGCCTACCGAGCCCAACCGGAGCCCATCAGGCCTTCTCCGGAGCAGACCGGGTGGTCTGGTGCAACGTTCCGCCGTAGGCAAGCTCGGCGACAGTTACGATCTGCTGGACCTGGCCATGCCGGCCGAAGCGCACCTCGTAGCCGGTAGCAATCCGCCCGTCCCAGTTTGCGGGCGCGCCGAGCCGGTCATGCACCCAGCCGGGCGCCGACGCGGTGACGCTCGCGGACCATTCACGCGAGATGCTGAACCCGCCGCCGCTGTACATCGTGAGGTAGGCCCGCCCGTCCTCCTTGCCTTCGGCGGCGACGCCGATCACGTCCGGGATACCGGCCGTCGCCGAGCCCGCCACCTCATTTGCCAGCGTGACGATTAGCTTGTTCCAATCGCGTGAGGGCGCGTATTGCCGGAGGATCCGTTCGGCGTCCTGCCTCCGTGCGCGGTCGTATACGAACTCCAGGCGCGCTGAATCCGTCACGTGGGCGCTAAGCGCGGGCGCAAACTGGCCGAGCCAGCCCTGTGTCCGCAAGCCGAGGTGGATGGCGTCCTCCGGCCCTCCGCCGAGCCCGTAGCCGAGGGTCGCGGCATACACCCGCCGGCCTGTCGCGGGATCGACGAGCACATCCGAGCTGCGTGATGCAAGTGCGACGATTTGCAGCCCCTGGTAGGTGGACATGGCCTGGGTCTCCAGGTGACGCGCGGAGACCGTGCACTGATAACCAGTAGAGCGCTCCGGCCTTCCACATGACGTGAATCCGGTGAGGGCGGCGACTATCGACGCGGCGAGCACGGCCGAGAGCGTCTTGCCAGCCCTCACCTGCCCCTGATGAGGCGGGATCATGTATCGCGGACGTATTCCGGCTACGCGTGGGCGCCTGCGCATGGCGTCATCTCCTCGATGCGCGCACTCGTCGCAGCCTCTGCGCGTGCTGGATGCCCCACATGGCGGCCGGATCGGTGCCTAGTTATGGGGAGATGGCGACACCGGCTGAGATACATGGGCTGGCCGAGGCGACTGGAAGTGAGGGCTCGCAGCAGCGCGGGCGGAACTGGCAAGCGGCGGTCCGCGTTGCCAGAATGACCCGGAAGGGAGGCCGCCGTGGAACGCACGGAGCTGGACCAGCTTGGGCGGGCGGTTGACGAGGAGATAAAGGCTCGGTTCCCTCGCGACACGGTGCAGCGGGTCGCGGTGCTGCAGCACGGCGACGATCCGGTCATCGAGCCCGGCGAGCTGCTGGTCCGGGTATTCATCCCGGCTCCGGACCAGCCTGAGGGCTACGCAGAGTCGCTGGCCGGATGGGCGGAAACGCACAGGGCCAGGATGGAGCAGATCCGGCGGGAACTCTCACTGCGGCTCCCTGCGGCCAGGCTGCTCGAGTTCACCTTCGACGACACCAGCGCCGCCGCAACTCCCCGGATCACGATGCGTGACGATGGCACGCTTGCAGCCGAGCAGCTGTCGGGACCCGAGATCGTGACGATCGCGCTGAGGCTGCTGCGCTCCCATTACGTGTTTCCCGAGCGTGCCGAGCAGGCCGCCACCGCGATCGAGGCGAGGCTGGCCGCCGGCGAGTACGACAACCTGGACGAGATCACGCTCACCGGCCGGCTCACCAGTCACCTCTACGAGATCTGCGCGGACAAGCACCTGCAGGTGCGGCTCGGCGGCGGTCCTGGCCCTGGCCCCGGCGCTCCCGGACCGGGCCCTGGCCCCGGCCCGGCACCCGGCACGGGCCTGGGTGAGCACGCCGATCACGAGGCGCGCCTGCTGGCCATGCGGCAGCGGGGGCGGCTGGACAACTTCGGCATTCACCGCGTCGAGCGGCTGGATGGCAACGTCGGCTATCTGGACATCCGCCGGGTGCCTGTCCCGGCGAATGCCGGGCCGGCCATCACCGCAGCGATGGAACTGGTCGCGGGGACATACGCGCTCATCATCGACCTGCGGATTCCCGATCAGCGCCGCCGTCCACATCGCGGTGCCGTTCGCCCGGTCCATCAACCCGGTCACGGGCACGAACTGGGAAGGCACCGGCGTCGTGCCCGATATCGCCGTTCCCCAAGCCCAGGCCCGCGACGTTGCATACCGCCAGGCGCTGCAGCACGTGCTCTCGATCGACGTGCCCCCGCCCATCGCCGATGAGGCACTTTACTGAGCGGCCCCGGCGCGTCCGTTATGTGCGCGATCCGGTCTTCGCGTAGGGTCCGTCCTGTCCTTTACTGATCTTGTCGTTGACATGGTGTGCCTTCGCGGGTGTGCCCCTGGGGGGTGGCATGCGCGCCGCGCTGGTTGTCGGTGATCTGCGGGTCCAGATGGTCGTGCGGCGGGACGGGCGCCGTTCGTTCACGATCGTGGACGCGGCCGGGGTGACGGTCGAGGCGGCTGAGGGCTTCCTGCGGTTGTTCGAGGGGTCGGGCACGCAGCGCACGTACGCGTACTTCCTCGTGGATCATCTGCGGTGGCTGGTGCGGGAGGGCCTGGCGGCGGAGTCGGTCCGGCTGGAAGACCTGATCCGGTATATGGGCGCGGCCGGGGCGAAGCTACCGGTGCCGGGAGAGCGGCCGTGGCGGGTGGCGCCCAGGCGGCCTTACGGCGCGCGGGCGCTGCAGGTAGCGGCGGCGTGCGTGAAGGGCTTCTACCTGCACCGGTGCGCGCTGGGAGTGAACATAGCGCTCCGGGCCGGGCTGGACGCCCGGAGGTTGCCGGCGCGGGCTGACCGGGACCGCCGGATGCTGGGTCACCTGACGCGGTCCGTGCCGGTGAACCCGCTGGCGGTGTTCCGGCCTGCTGCCGCGCACCCGAAGATGCTGCCCGATCAGGCCCGGCCGTTGCTGCTGGCGGCGGTGACCACTGCTCGTGACCGGCTGGTGGTGACGTGGCTGGCGGACGGGGGCCTGCGGATCGGGGAGCTGACCGGGCTGCATCTGGCCGATCTGCATCTGCGCGCTGATGCGGCGTGCGGGCAGTGCGGCCCCGCACGTGCACGTGTGCCACCGGCCGGGGAACCCTAACCATGCTGCGGCCAAGACGAAGCCGGACTGGCTGGTGACCGGCGGGGTGGTCACCGGGGGCCTGGTGAAACGGGTCAGCCCGGCGATGGTGCATTCCTACTTTGAGTACCTGACCAGCGAGTACCCGCGGCCGGGTACCGGGCACGGGATGCTGCTGGTCCAGCTGGCCGGCCCGGGTGCCGGGCAGCCGTGGACAGCGGACGCGGCGCGGGGGATGCTGCGCCGCGCGGGCGCCCGCGCCGGGCTGGGACCGCGGGTCCGGCCGCACATGTTCCGTCACTCATTCGCCACGGCCGTGCTGGACGCTACGGGCGGGAACCTGCTGGTCGCCCGCCAGGCTGGCGGGTGGGCGTCGACACGGACCGTCGAGGACATTTACGGTCACCCGGACCTGCATGACCCGGTATTCACCGCTGCCCTGACCCGGGTGTGGGCGGGCGGCCAGCAGTGACCGGCGCGGGCACGCTGGCCCTGGTCCCGGACTGGGCGGCACGGCGGGCGGTCCCGGACCGGCTGGAGATGCTGACCGCGCTGATCGCCGCGCCGTCGTTCGATCCGCTGTTCCGTGCCGAGGTGATCCAGGTTCCGGCCGGCCACCCGGTCTTCCGGTGGTCGTGCGTGGTCGCGGAGTGCCGCCGCGGGCGGGGCGACTGGCGGGAGTTCTGCGCTGCGCACGAGCACCAGTGGACGGCCGCACGGGAGTCCGGTACGGGCTTGCCGGCGTTCCTGGCTGCGGCCGTGCCGCAGCCCCCGTCACGGTTTCATGATGGTGTCCCGTGCCGGATCTGCCCGGGCCCGCCGGCCGGCTCGGGCTGTGCGGGCGGCACCGGGCCCGGTGGAACACCCGCCGGCACCGGTTCACCGAGTTCGCCGGGTGGTGCGCGGCGCAGGCCGCGCTGCCCGGATACGGCTCGTGCCAGGTGGTGTCCTGCCCGGCCCTGGCTGGCTCGCCGCTGCGGCTGTGCGTGTTCCACGAGCGCCGCTACGACGCGGACGGGCGGCCCGGCGCCGCCCGGCTGCCCGGCAGGTGGGTATTGCTGCAGGGCCCGGTCGTGGCCGTGTTCGGTGACAAGGCGTTGTGGCGCGAATGGTGCCGGCGCGCCGACCCTCAGTGCCGGAACAACGGCCGGGTGTCGCTGCTGGGGGCGCGGCCGCTGCTGCGCGCCGAGATCCAGTGGCTGCTGTACCGCCGTACCCAGCAGCCCGACGGCAGGCAGTGGACGCTGATGCAGGTGCAGAGCCTGGTCAGCCAGTGCCGCGGCCGGGACCTGAACTCCCTGACCGAAGCGGACCTCGGCACGTTCCCGGAACTGGCCGCCAGGGCAGGCAAGAGCATGGTCACCGAGCTGCGGCTGATTTACCACACCCGGCAGGACACCAGGCGCGCCGGATTCCTGGAAACCGACCATTTCGGGGTGCGGTTCGGCGGCCGGGGCAGCCATTTCAGCCTGACCGAGGTCACCCAGCCGTGGCTGCGGGACCTGCTGTGGGACTGGATGGCTGCGCGCCTGACGGCGCCGGCCCCGCCGCGCAGCCCCGGCCCGCTGGTGATAGCCCGCCGCGGATGCGTGGAACTGTCGGCGTTCTTGCGGGCCAGCGCCCGGGCGGGC
>Ga0209871_1000007_pt1 | contig 62656 bp, 55 predicted proteins | sample OrgsoiDNA2013045_FD_185795 | JGI IMG/M metagenome (GOLD analysis project Ga0209871, IMG submission 185795) | Permafrost soil microbial communities from the Arctic, to analyse light accelerated degradation of dissolved organic matter (DOM) -... | ecosystem: Environmental > Terrestrial > Soil >... | reverse complement strand
GACGCGGCGGGCGTCCGGGAGGCAGCGAGCGTCCGGGACGCGGCGGGCGTCCGGGAGGCAGCGAGCGTCCGGGACGCGGCGGGCGTCCGGGAGGCAGCGCGCCGGCAGGCCGCGGCAGCTACAGACGCGGAGCAGACCCTGACGGCGATCGAGCCGGCGGTCGGCGACGCGCCGGAGGTTCCGGAGCTTGCACCGCGGCCGGAGCTTGCGCCGCGGCCGGAGCTTGCGCAGCGGCCGGAGCTTGCGCCGCGGCCGGAGCTTGCGCCGCGGCCGGAGCTTGCGGCGCGGCCGGTGTCTGCGCCGAGTTCGGTGCCTGCTGCGGTTCGGGCGGTCGCGCCAGCATCCATGACTCCGCTAGCTTCCGGCGATCCGGAAGGCTCGCCCCGTCCGGGCGAACTGCGGGAGCCAGGAGTGGTTGCCTTCCGGCCAGGGACCGACCTCGCGTCCTACCTGGACGAGGGACCGGAGCAGGACTTGTTCCTGGACGGGGCCGACGAGGATCAGCGCTCGTCCGCCAAGCACGCCAGGGCGAGCCGGATCACCCTGGGTCATTCCATGCCGAGGCTGACCAGGCCGAAGCGTCCCAGCATGGCGCCGGAGCGCGACCTGTCCGCTTCGGCGGCTGCGCTGCCGCAGGTGCCCGGCCGTAAGCCGGACGGCAATGAACGCAAGGGACTGGCCGCCATGGCGGCCGACGCGATTGGCTGGGCCTCCGGCGAGCTGCCAGGTCAGGCGGCCGCCGAGGATACCGCAGTCTGACCGACGGCACCGCTGATCAGGCCGGAGGGGGATGCGCGATCTGGTGCGACGCGCATCCTCCCGTTGTGCCCGCCGGAGCCCCGGCTGCCGGCGGCCGGGATCGGGCAGCCGGATTTCGCCAGCCGGCATTGCGCGGGAACTCAGGGTCTTCTCAGGTCCCCGGGGGAGCCTCATGATAGGCACAGCGGATCAGGTGCCCGGAGGGAGTCCCGCTCAGATGTCGGCTGACGTGCCAGGAAGCCACGAGCCCTGGACAGATGATCCCGCACGTTCCACCCGCCTCATCGGCCCGATCGGCCGCGCGGCGCCCGGCAGTAGTGCGGGGCCAGGCCGCCAGCGAAGGTCATCGCGGCGTCCGTTTATCCTCGGCGGGGTCGCCGCGGCCGCCCTGCTCGGCGGCGCCTCGGCAGCACTTGCCGCCACCGCGCAGACGGGATCGCCGCCAGCGGCCCCACGCGTGGCTGCCGCGACGCCGGCCCCGCCGCACGCTCAGCCGGGCGGATCCGGCCAGGGCGGCGCCCCGTTCGGCAAAGCAGGCAGGGGCCTGCGGCGCTTCGGCGGACCTAGGCGCGGCGCGGGCCTGTCCGGCGCCCTGCACGGCCAGATCGTCGTGGCCACGCCCAGCGGCGGCTACCAGACCGAAGACATCCAGACCGGCCAGGTCACCGCGGTCAGCGCCACCTCGGTCACGCTCCGCAGCGCCGACGGATTCACCAAGACGTACGCCATCACACGTTCCACTATCGTCGAGGCGCAACGCGCTGGCATCGGCTCGGTCACGACGGGCAACGAGGCGTCTCTGCTGGCGACGGTCAGCGGCAGCACCGCCACCGCGGTCGGCCTCGAGGACCTGACCCAGCTGCAGCAGCAGCGCCAGACCCACGGCTTCCCTGGTCAGGCCGCGCCCGCTGGGCCTGGCGAGCAGACCGGGTGAGGCGGCCCGCCGCGCGGCAGCAAGAATCGGCCAGGGCGGCCCCGCGGGGGCCCCGCCGCCTGAGCCGGCACAAGCGTCTGGGGCCCGGCCCGACCAGCTACCGGGCTGGGCCCCCAGACACCAGACGCGCACCATCGCCCTCCGGAATGGCCGCAGACTGTCAGACCCGTGCCGCACAATCGGAGTTGTGCGGATAGCTGTCGCGCCGGGGCCAGGGCAGTCGGGGCTGCTCTGCCAGCTGGGTGAGGACGGCAGCCGCCACGGAGCCCCCGTTCGGGCAAATGATCTTATTGCGGCCATCCGGGAGCTCGATGACTCCGGCAGCGTCCGGTGGGTGTGGTCTGCCACGTCGGAGCAGTACCCGGCGCTGCTGCACGGAGGCGTTCGGGTGGCGCGCTGCCATGACGTGACGCTGGCGGAGGCACTGCTGCTCAGCCGGGACGGGCGGGCGAGCGAGCAGACGGCCCTCGCGGCCGCATGGGCCCGGCTGCGGGGCGCGGTGATGCCCCGCCTGCCGGCGCCCGCGCGGGACGGGACGCAGGAGGCGCTCTTCGACCCCGTGCCGGCCGGGGCGGACGAGGCGGCCGGCGCTGAGGAAGTCCTGGATGCACTCATCGCGGTGCACGCGGACCAGCTGGCGCGGATCGCGGCGGATGAGCATCCGGCCCAGTTCGGCATGCTCGCGGCCGCTGAGTCGGCGGGCGCGCTGGTCGCCGCCGAGATGAGCATGGCGGGTCTGCCCTGGCGGCCAGATGTGCATGACGCGCTGCTCACGAGCATGCTCGGGCGACGACCGCCGGCCGCCGCGGGGATGGCGTCGCGGTCGGCGGGAGGCACCGTGCTGCGGCCGCCGAGGCTCGCCGAGCTGGCCGGGCAGATCTCGGCCGCGTTCGGCGCGGGCCGGCCGGTCAACCCGGATTCCCCGGCTCAGCTCATCCGGGCGCTCGCCGCGGACGGGGTGCGCGTGTCATCGACCAGGCTCTCGGTGCTGCGGGAGATCGATCATCCGGCGATCCCGATGCTGCTGGAATACAAGGAGCTGTCCCGGCTGCACTCCGCGTTCGGCTGGGCCTGGCTTGACACCTGGGTCCGCGACGGCAGGTTCCGGCCCGAGTACCTGGTCGGCGGGGTGGTGTCGGGGCGCTGGGCCTCGCGCGGGGGCGGCGCGCTGCAGATTCCCAAGGTCCTGCGCCGTGCGGTCGTAGCCGATCCGGGCTGGGTGCTCGTGGTCGCCGACGCAGCCCAGCTTGAGCCCAGGGTGCTCGCGGCCCTGGCGGGGGATCGCGCCTTCGCCGAGGCGGCGGCAGGCGGCGACCTCTACGAGGCACTGGCAGGCGCCTTCGGCGGTGACCGGGCGAAGGCGAAGGTGGCCTTGCTGTCGGCCATGTACGGCGGAGCGGGCGGCGAGGCCGGCCAGCTGCTGGCCGTGCTCAGGCGGCGCTTCCCGCTCGCTTCCGGCTACGTCGAGGCGGCCGCGCAGGCGGGCCAGGAAGGCCGCGTCGTGCGGTCGGTGCTCGGCCGGACCTGCCCGCCACCGTCGGCCCTATGGCGCGCCCTGACCGAGGAATCCGGCGACCCCGACAGGGAGCGGGACGCTAGCGCGGGCAGCGCGTCGCGCGCCCGCGGCAGGTTCACCCGCAACTTCGTGGTGCAGGCGAGTGCCGCGGACTGGGCCCTGGTGCTGCTGGCCGGCCTGCGCGCAGGACTGGCCAGAATTCCCATCCCCGACGGCCCGCCCGCCCCGCTCCCGCCCGTCGGCCCGATGCCGTCCGCGGCCAGTGCATGGGGCCCGCATCTGGTGTTCTTCCAGCATGACGAGGTGATCGTGCACTGCCCGCAGGACCTGGCGGATTCCGTGGTCACGGCAGTGTCCCAGGCGGCAGACGAGGCGGCCCGCCGCGTGTTCGGCGCGACGCGGGTCGCCTTCCCGATGACGACAGCGGTCGTCAGCTGCTACGCCGACGCGAAGTAACTCCCCGCCGCAGTACTCGGGTTAGGAGCCGGCGTTAGGGAGCCGGGCTGGCCGGAACCGGGCTAGCCGGCGGCACGGCGGCGGTGCAGTACATGCAGCGCTTGGCCGCGACGGGGATCTGGCTCAGGCACTCGGGGCACTCGCGCTCACTGACTTCCTTCTGCCGCTCCAGCCGGGCCGTGAGCCGGGCAGCCGGCGAGACGAGCAGGTAGTAGACCACCGCGGCAATGATCACGAACGTCAGCACGGCGTTGATGAAGCTGCCATAGGCGAAGGGGCTCTTGTTGATGACGAACGTCAGCTTGCTGAAGTGCGGCTGGCCGCCGATGGCGCCGATGAGCGGCGTGATGATGTCCGCGATCAGCGCCTGGATCACTGCGTTGAACGCCACGCCGATGACTACCGCGATGGCAAGCTCGATGAGATTGCCTCGGAACAGGAACTTCCTGAAGCCGCTCATGCACCCATCCCCTTCCTGGCTGCGCTGCGCCGAAGACCGGTCGCCGGGCCTTCTCTGATCACCCGGTCACTCGGGGACGTTACCAACCAACTGCGCGGCTCCGGGGGAGTTGCGCACGTGACGCAGCGGGCAACCGGCAAAATGTGATGCGCGGCGACAGCAGCCCGCGCGACCATGAGGCATGGCCTGGACGCTGACCGAAGACCCCGGCGAGTATGTCGCCGCGGCCGGCGTTTTCGTGCGGTCGCACCCGGTGCAGCACACCATTCAGCTCTCGGTCATGAGCCGTGCGGCACTGGCGGCCGGCGCGCAGGATGTAGTGCTGTTCACCGATCTGGCCAACCCGACGAGCAACGCTGTCTATCAGCGCCTCGGGTACCGCGCGGTCGAGGACCGTATGGTGCTGGGCTTCGGGGGCTAGCTGCAGTCCTTCGAGATGTAGGTCAGCACCGTGCGGAACGCCGCTCCGCCCTGGCCCGTCGTATTTGCCCTGACGATGGACGAGCCCATTTCCTTGATCGACCCGTACGTCGTGATCCGCCGCTCATCCGAGGTGTAGATGGCGATGATCGTCTCGATCGGCCCCCGGAGCTTGCCTGGCGCCTCTCCCTCAAGCGCCGCGAAGCCCGTAGTGGCCGACTTCAGGATCCTGCCCATCTCGATCCTGGCCACGGCCAGGGTTGCCTTCTGCCCGGCTGGATTCGTTGACTCCTCGCGCATGACGGTGTTGGCGTCGGGGCAGAAGTGCCCGGTGAGCTTCGCCGGCGGGTCGGTGATGGTCGCGGACGCGGCGGGTGCCTTCGCGGCGGCGGAGCCCCCGCCGCACGCGCTCAGCGCGAGGCACGCTCCGGCGGCAGCGACCAACAGGATTCGGTGGCTCTGGCGGATCATTGCTGATGCTCCATGCATATTCAGGTGAGACTGCTGACCCGCCGCATTCTTCCTCATGCCGGGCAGCCATGTAGCAGATTGTGACAGGCCGATCGCAGATTCAGCACATTGCGGATGCTTCGCTGTCCGGATGAACGCCAGCGGCCGAGTGCTCGTCTGGTAGGAGAACACTCGCTACCTCCCGACGCCCGTGTTTGACCACTTCCGTCCGGTCCTGCGCCTGCTAGCCCGGCGCTGCGCCATGGCTAGGGAGCGCCAGCATCGCTGAGCGCGCGGCGTGGCTGTTCCAGTTCCGCGGGCCGCTGACGTGCACCATGCTGGGAAACACCGCGCCTGCGGCGATGCCGCCCCAGATGCCGTCGGGGAAGCGCTTTTCCCGTTGACTTACGTGGTAGGCAGGTGAGGTGACGGACGAGAGCGTGCCGCCCGGCGGGACAGCAGTCGTGGATCCCGTCTGGCAGCCATGGCGGCCGGAGGAGGTCGCCCGGCGGCTCGCCGGCGTGACGGCTCCGTGGTACGTCGCGGGCGGCTGGGCACTGGATCTGCACCGGGGCGAGCAGAGCCGGGAACATGAGGACCTGGAAATCGGAGTTCCGGCCGGAAGGTTCGGCGAGATCCGGAAGGCACTGGGGGGCCTGGACATCGAGGTCATCGGGGCCGGCCAGCGGTGGCCCGTCGACAGCCCCGCGTTCAGCGAACTGCACCAGACGTGGGTCAGCGACCCGGCCACCGGCCGCTACGTGCTGGATGTGTTCAGGGAGCCGCACGACGGCGACATCTGGATCTGCCGCCGTGATGACTCCATCCGCTTGCCGTTTCGGCAGGTTGTGGGTCATAGCCAGGACGGCATTCCGTATCTCGCACCGCAGCTCGTCCTGCTCTTCAAGGCCAAGCACTGCCGCCCGAAGGACGAGGCTGACTTTGCCGGCGCGCTGCCTCTGCTCGCGCCGCAGGACCGGGACTGGCTGAGCCGCGCGCTGCGGCGGGTCCATCCCGGGCACGCCTGGATCGGCATGCTGTGACCAGCCTTGAGGTCAGCGTCCGCGGCCTGGTGATCCCGCCCGATGAGCTGTCGTGGCGGTTCTCCAGGTCGCCGGGTCCCGGCGGGCAGTCGGTGAACACCACGGACAGCCGCGTCGAGCTGTCCTACGACCTGGCCGCGTCGCAGGCGTTTGCGGCAGTCCTGAAGGAACGGGCGATGCGGGCGCTGGCGGGACGGCTGACCGACGGCGTGATCACGGTGACAGCGTCGGAGTACCGCTCTCAGTTGCGCAACCGGGAGGCCGCGGCGGAACGCCTGTCCGCGCTGCTGGCCGAGGCGACCGCGCCGCCGCCGCCGCGGCGGCGGCCGACCAGGCCGAGCCACGCGGCGAGGCAGCGCAGGCTGGCGGACAAGCAGCGGCGGTCGCAGACCAAGCGCCTGCGCCGCTCGACCGACGACTGACTCCGCTACCGGAGTCTTATCCAGGGAGCGAGAGCCCAGATGGGACAACAGCCCGTGCTCAGCCAGCTCAACCTGGTCGTCCGCGACATGCCGGCGACCCTCGCCTTCTACCCGAAGGCTCGGCCTGCCCATCGAGGCGCCCGCCGGCCGTAAGGACTTGTGCCGCGCGGCCCGTAAGGATCCCGTGCCGCCGGCCCGCAAGGACCCCGTGCCGCCGGCCCGTGCCGAGCGGCTACAGGCAGTCGTAGACGGCGTCGATCAGCGCCCGGTTCCTGGGATTCTGCCAGCGGGGCCCCATTCGGCTGGTCACGTACCCGAAGGCGATCCCGGCCTCCGGGTCGCACAGGCCGACCGATCCGCCCGCGCCGAAGTGCCCGAACGACAGCGGGCCGCGGCCGAGCTGGCGCTCGGCGTGGGTGAGCTGGAAGCCGAGCCCGAACCGGGTGGGCCGCTGCAGGACGAGGTCGTGCCCGTAGACCTGTTCTGCGGTGGCGGCGGCGAGCGCGGCGGAGTCGACTATCCGGACGCCGTCCAGGGCGCCGCCGCCCGCCAGCGCCGCGTAGACCCGGGCAATGCCGGCGGCCGTCGCGTGCGCGTTGGCCGAGGGTATCTCCGCGGCCCGCAGGCCGCCGTGTTGACCACGCCGGCGCCCGAGAGGCCGGGCGGATTGAAGTAGGCGTGATGAGTCATCAGGGCGCCGTGCGAGAGCTCGGCCCAGCCGGGGTCGGCCGGCCGCTCCGGCCACAGGAACTCCGCCACCCGGCCATGCTCGGCGCTGGGCAGCCCGATGTGCACGTCAGCGCCGAGCGGACTGGCGATCTGGCGGCGCAGCAGGGTGCCCGGCGTCATCCCGCTAACGCATCTGATCAGCTCGCCGGCCAGGAATCCGAAGGTGTTCACGTGGTAGCCGTGCTGCTCGCCCGGCGGCCACCACGGCGGCTCGGCGGCCAGCGCTGACGTCATCGCCGTCCAGTCGAGCATGCTGCCCTCGGCCATCGGCTGCCTGAGGGCGGGCAGGCCGGCCTGATGGCTGAGCAGCTGGCGGACGGTGATCTCGGACTTGCCGCCGGCCGCGAACTGCGGCCAGTAGCTGGCGACCGGCACGTCGGGGTCGAGCCGTCGCTGCCCGATGAGCCGGGCGGTGGCTATCGCGATCATGCCCTTGCCGACCGAGAACACGTTTACCAGCGTGTCCCGCTGCCATGGCTCGCGGCGGGCACAGTCGCGCCAGCCGCCCCAGAGATCGGCAACGACGGTCCCGTGCACGGACACGCAGGCCGCGGCGCCGGTCTCGCCGCGGTCGGCGAAGTTCGCCGCGAACTGCTCGCCGACGGCCGTGAAGCGCGGATCACACCAGCCGCCGGTCACTGCCGTCATGCGCCGGTCACTGCCGTCATGCGCCGGTCACTGCCGTCATGCGCCGGTCACTGCCGTCATGCGCTGGTCACTGCCGTCATGCGCCGGTGAGGCGCACTAGCTTGTTCACCGTGTTCCAGTTGCGGGAGGTGGCCGAGACTCGCAGGCGCTTCTCGATGACCGCGTTGGTCAGCATGGTGTCCGCCGCGCCGGCCGGGCACCACAGGAACGCCTCTCTGCCGCTGACCCAGATCTTGTCCGCGCCAAAAGACTGCGCCTCGATCTCAGCGACGCGGTCCGGCTCCGGCGGGGCGGACAGGAAGGCGACGAAGAACCGGGAGGGGTTCTCCGGCTCGCCGGGCACCGGATTGCGGGCGACCACGTCGGCCACCTCGCCTGCGGTGCGGATCATGACCTTTACGTCCATGCCGAACTCGGCGGCGATGGCGTCCGCGATCGTGCCCGCGAGCGCGGACGCGGACCGCTTCGAGCTGGTGAAGACCGCGTTGCCGCTCTGCAGGAGGGTGGCCACCTCGGTGTAGCCCAGGCCGCCGAGCAGCTCGCGCAGCTGGGCCATGGAGATCTTCTTGTTGCCGCCGACGTTGATGCCGCGCAGCAGCGCCGCGTACCGCATTGTGGATCAGCCGCCTTTCCGTGACCTGTGCCTAGCCACGCTCTCATGAACCAAGCCGGCGTGATGCGCGCCCTATTGTGGCCCAGATCGTCCTGAACTAGCCTTTCGTGATGCGTCATCATCGCAAGGTCACCCGCCGTCCTCGCGCCCAGATTCCGATGCCGGCCCGGCGCGCCGGCGCGCGAGTCGCGGTCACAGTCACGGTGCTCAGCATGGCGCTCAGCATGTGCGCGGTGGCGTCTGGCGCGGTGGCGTCCGGGGCGGTGGCGTCTGGCGCGGTGGCGTCTGGCGCGGCGGCGTCTGGCGCGGCGGCAGGCATGGCGGGTGCACGTCCGGCGGGAGTGAGTCAGGCCGCGGCGCAGGTGGCCTGCAGCCAGCCGGCGCAGGCCAGCACGCCGGTCGCGGGATCCCGGAAGCAAGCGGCCAAGGCGCCGCCCGCCGCCGCGATCCGGGTAGACCAGGTCGGCTATCCGAGCGCCGCAGCTCAGCGCGCCGAGATCATGACCACGACGAACCAGCCGAAGGGCATCCGCTGGGTGCTGGTGCGCGCCGGGGCGAAGGCCGGGTCGTGCACGATCGCAGCGTCCGGGACCGCCCGGCGCGACCTCGGCTCGTGGAGCAAGCGGTACGGGTTTGTGTGGGCGGTCAGCTTCCGTATGGCCCGGCCGGGAAGCTACCGGCTCGGCCTGGCCGGCAGCCCGGCGGTCACCTCTCCGTGGTTCAGGATCGGCGCGGCCGCGCAGCTATACGCCAGGCCGCTGGCGAACGCTCTGTCCTTCTACCAGAACGAGCGCGACGGGCCTGATTTTATCGCCTCGGCGCTGCGCACCGCGCCGGGCGACCGCAGCGATGAGGGTGCGATGACCTACCGGACGCCGCACGTGAACGCAGACGGCGACTTCAAGGGCAGCCTGGCCAGGCTCGCAACGGGCGTGCGGATCAATGCCGCCGGAGGCTGGTTCGACGCGGGCGACTACCTGCACTTCGTCGAGACGACGAGCTACACTGAGGCGATACTGCTGCAGGGCATGATCTCGTTCCCCCGCCAGATGGGCCGGGGCGGGCAGGCCAGCTTCGCCGGCGAGACCAGGTTTGGCCTGAATTTCCTGCAGCGGATGTGGAACGAGCGGACAAAGACGCTGTATTACCAGGTCGGCACCGGCGAGGCGAACAACCGTTACTTCGGTGATCATGACATCTGGCGGCTGCCGCAGGCCGACGACCACTACAAGGGGTCGAACCCGCGCTACAAATACATCCGCCATCCGCCCGTCTTCCGGGCTGGCCGGCCAGGTTCTGCGATCAGCCCCAACCTGGCCGGCCGCCTGGCCGCGGACTTCGCGCTGTGCTACCGGGCACTGCGGGTCTCGGCTCCGGCCTACGCGAACCGGTGCCTGCGGTCGGCCGAGACCGTCTACTCGCTGGCCGGCACCCACTGGAAGGGCCGGCTGCTGACTGCGATCCCGTTCGACTTCTACGGCGAGACGTCGTGGCGCGACGACATGATGCTCGGCGCGACCGAGCTGTCACTCGCCCTGGCCGCGGCGGGCCGCCCGGCGCACCTGCCGTCCGGGCTGGCGGTGCGCTCGGCCGCTGTGTACCTGCGCGACGCCGCCCAGTGGGCTGACCAGTGGGTGCACGGACGCAGCGCCACCTCGGACACGCTGAACCTCTACAACGTCAGTGCCCTGGCCGACTATGAGCTGTCCCTGGCCATCCGCCGTCATCCGGTCGCGCGGCTGGCGGTGACCAGGACTGCGCTGCTCGGCAATCTGCGGGCTCAGATCAGCAAGGCGCGGCACATTGCCGCGGGCGACCCGTTTGGCTTCGGCTTTGCCTGGGATCAGTACGACACGACGACCCACGGCACCGGGCTCTCGGTGATGGCGAACGAGTATGACGCCCTGGCGGGCCGGCCGGTCTTCGCCCGGCTGGCCCAGCGCTGGCTGGACAACATCCTCGGCTCCAACGCGTGGGGGGTCTCGCTGATCGTGGGCGACGGGACGGTCTTCCCCGACTGCATGCAGCACCAGATCACCAACCTGGTCGGATCGCACAACGGGACGCCGCCGGTGCTCGCCGGGGCGGCGGTGGAAGGGCCGAACTCGTTCGCGGCCACAGGGACCGTGCCGAATATGGCGCCCTGCGCCGCCAATGGCGCGGGCGACGTGCCGTACCGGTCCTTCAACGGGCATCGTGCTGTCTTCGCGGACAATGTCCAGTCGTACTCGACAGTCGAGCCTGCCATCGACCTGACGGCGCTGAGCCCGCTGGCGTTCTCCTGGCAGGAGGCGGCGGCGCGGTCGGCGCGGTCCGCGCCCCGCCCTTGACGGGGCAGGGCCGGCCATTCCGAGCGGCAGACGGCCAATCGGCCACTCCGTACATGTAACCGGTCAACTAGTCAGCTATGGGTGAATAGCCGGGCAACAGTGTTGCCCGGTGAACCAGTATCCGTTAGGTAGTAGCTGAGATGCACACGCAATCTTTGTTATGTAAAAGTTATATACCTTTAAATTTTCAGGGTCGCCCGTGCCTGCTAACGTCCCGGTTGTATATGACGTCGAGTCTTTACGTGCCCGGGTGAACATTTCGGCACGCCAGGACCCGCTCACTGCGCGGCCGGACCGGCCGCCCTCGAGGATGAGGCAAGCATGCGAGCACGCAGGACTGGCGGCGCGCTGACAGCGCCCGCCAAGGTCAGAGCCGTTTCCCTTCTTGTGGCCACAGCGTCGGTACCCGCCCTGATCCTCGGGCAGTCCGTAGTGGCATCAGCGGCGCCGGTCGCCAGGGCAGCGCCCAGCGCGGCCGTGCAGCCGATGACCGCGGCGCTCGCTGCTCAGCTTTCCACGAACGTGAACGATCACGTGATCGTGATCATGAAGAGCCAGCCGAAGGTGGTCCGTGAGGGCACCATGGCATCGACGCGGCGCTCCGCCGCGATCGCCGGCGTCCAGGCGCCCATGATGCGGGAGCTCAAGCAGGTCCACGCCGCGCACATCAGGTCATACCGGCTGGTTAACGCCTTCGCGGCGACGGTGTCCAAGGCCGAGGCCACGCGGCTGAAGTCGGAGGCCGGGGTCAAGGAAGTCATCCCGGACGTGACCATCCGGCTCGCGTCCCCGCAGCAGCCCAGCGCAGTCGCGGCGAAGACCTCGAAGTCAGCCAAGGCATCCGCCGCGCCCAGCGTCAGCACCTCGCTGACGCCTAACGTGATCCCCCGCGCCTGCGGCAAGAACGGCAAGGTCCTGCTTGACTCCGAGGGGCTCGCGCTCACGCATACCGACTCCGACAACTCGCACGCGAAGACCGCGCGCTCACTGGGCATCACCGGCGCGGGCGTGAAGGTCGCCTGGATCGCCGACGGCATCGACCCGAACAACGTGAACTTCCTGCGTAACCCGTCCGATCCGACCAGCTCGGCGTTCGTGGACTACCAGGACTTCAGCAGTGACGGGCCCGGCGCTCTGACCAGCGGTGACGAGGCGTTCCTCGATGCCAATACGATCGCCGGCCAGGGCATCCACGTCTACGACGTCAACGGCTTCAGCGCCCAGCCGGATCCGGCGGCGTGCAACATCCGCATTGAGGGCGTGGCCCCCGGTGCCTCGCTTGTCGGGCTCGATGTCTTCAGCACGTTCAGCGCCACCACCGAGTCCAACTTCCTGCAGGCCATCAACTACGCGGTCCAGACCGACCATGTCAACGTGATCAACGAGTCGTTCGGCTCCAACCCGTTCCCCGACGTGACGGCACTGGACGCGACCAAGCAGTTCGACGACGCGGCAGTCGCGGCCGGCGTCGTGGTCAGCGTCTCCACCGGCGACGCGGGCTTCACGAACACCACCGGCTCGCCCGCCACCGACCCGAATGTCATCTCGGCCGCGGGGTCGACAGACTTCCGCTTCTACGCCCAGACCAACTACGCGGCGGCTCGTTACTTCGCGACGACCGGCTGGCTGAACGACAACATCAGCTCGCTGAGCTCGGGCGGGTTCAACCAGGACGGCGGCACGGTCGACCTCGCAGCCCCCGGCGACCTGAGTTTCGCTTCCTGTGACGCTAGCCCGACCTTCTTCGGCTGCGTCAACTTCCCCGGTAAGTCCTCTGACATCGAGGAGGCCGGCGGCACCAGCGAGTCTTCGCCGTTCGTGGCGGGTGCCGCGGCGCTGGTCATCCAGGCTTACCGCAAGACCCACGGCGGCGCGAACCCCGCGCCTGCCCTGGTCAAGCAGATCCTGACCAGCACGGCCACCGACATGGGAACCCCCACGACGGAGCAGGGCGCCGGGCTGCTGAACAGCTACAAGGCGGTCGAGCTCGCCGAGTCCATCAACACCTCGCATCCGGCGGGCAATACCCTGCTGACCAGTAAGAGCCAGCTGAATGCGACCGGCGCCGCTGGCAGTACGCACAGCTGGCCGGTCACCATCACCAACACCGGCGCGAACACCCAGGCTGTTCACCTGCACGGGCGGACCTTCGGGCCGGACCAGAACGTGCAGACCGGCTCGGTCGCCCTGACCGACGGCACTAACCCGCAGTTCGCCAACTTCTCGGGACTGCAGAACAACTACAGCGTCATCCACTTCAACGTCCCGCGCGGGGCCGACCGGCTGGATGCCTCGATCGCCTACCCGGCACCGCCCGGCTCCAGCAACAACGCCAGGGTGCGGCTGATCCTGATTGACCCGCGTGGCCGCCTGGCGGCCCACTCCCTGCCGCAGGGCGTCGGGAACTTCGGCAACGTGGATGTCCGAGAGCCGGTCGCCGGCCACTGGACGGGCGTCATCTTCAGCATCGTGAAATCGTCTGGCGGGACCAACGGGACCATCCCGTGGCGGGTGGCCACCCAGAAGTTCGTGCCGTTCGGCTCGGTCTCCCCGAGCGATATCACGCTGGCCGCTGGGGCCAGCCGGACCGTCACGGTGACGGCAAGCACGTCTGCCCAGCCGGGCGATTCGGCCGGGTCCATCGTGCTGACCTCGTCACGTGGCGGCCACGACGGCACTCTCGGTGCGCAGAGCACCTCGATCCCGGTGACGCTGCGCAGCCTGGTGGACGTCGCTCACGGCGGCGCCTTCAGCGGCGTGCTGACCGGCGGCAACGGACGTCCTCCCGGCGAGGGACAGGTCGACTACTACCAGTTCGCGGTGGGCGCCGGAGTCAAGAACGTCACCGCGAACGTCTCGCTCACCAACGACGCGACCGACCCGGTCGGCGCTTACCTGGTGAGCCCGAACGGCGACGTGCTGGGCTACGGGCAGAACTTCCTGGAGACAGGGAACTTCGCTACCGGGCCGACCCTGAATCCCGGCACCTCGCTGACCGCCTACACCCTCAACCCGGCGGCGGGCACCTGGACGCTCATCGTCGAGTTCGCCGAGCCGGTGGCCGGGGACGAGGTCTCTCAGCCGTTCGCCGGCAGCATCAAGTTCAACAACGTCAGCGCGAGCGCTGCCGGGCTGCCGAACAGCGCGGGCACCAAGCTGGCGGCGGGCACCCCGGTAACTGTACCGGTGACCATCACCAATAACGGAGCGGCGCCGGAGGACTTCTTCGTCGACTCCCGGCTCAACTCCACGGCATCCCTGGCGCTGGCGCCGCAGTTCGGCAGCAGCCAGACCGGGATCGTGCTGCCGCCTGTAGCTGAGCCGCTCTGGCTGGTGCCGACGCAGACCTCCAGCGTCTCGGTCACGGCCAGTGCGTCCCTGCCGATCCAGTTCGACTTCGGCCCGGCCGCGGGTGACCCGGATCTCTCCAGCGCTCCGCCAGGACCCGGGTCGCTCTGCACTACCACTCCGTCTGGGTCCTTCACCCCGGGCGGCAGCATCACGGCCGGGATCTGGGTCGCGCTCCCCAGCGAATGCGGGCCGTACCCGCCGGGCGGTGCTCCAGCCGGGACGGCGAACCTGGCCATGACCGCCACGGCGAAGGCGTTCGACCCGGCGGTCACGTCCTCCACCGGCGACTTCTGGCTGCAGGCCGTCAACCCGGCAGCCTCGTTCTCGCCGATAGTCATCAACCCGGGCCAGACCGCCGTCGTCAACGTGACCATCACGCCGGCCGGCGCCTCCGGCACGGTGGTCAGCGGCAACCTGTACGTCGACGACTTCACCGGCGACATACCGCCCTATGCCCAGGAAGCAGGCGACGAGCTGGCCGCTATTCCGTACACCTACACAATCAAGTAGCACGCCGAACTAGCACGCCGCATCCCGCGGGGACAAAAGCGCCCCGCGGGATGCGGCATTGGCACGGGCCGTCACATTGCGACGGCCCGTGCGCATTTTTGTCTCTGGGTCCGGGAAGGATACAGATGAGCGATGCCTGGCATTTAGCACGTTGCCAGGCAGCAGGGCAGAGCACTAGCACTCCAAATTCGTGGCACATTCTCATATTCAAAGCGTTATGCACTGCTAAATTCCGCAAGTCCGATATCTCAGCTAGCGTCCGCCCTGGGCCATGCCACTTCCGCGGCTATTGTCGGCCGCCCTTTTACCGGATGAGGAAGAGTATGCGACGACGCCTGAACAGCGAAGGGCCCCGAGCGCACCAGGGCGGCAGGGCCCGATCCGTCGTGCTGGTAGCAGCATCCGCCGCGGCCCTGGTCGTCGCGCAGGCGGCCGTAGCCGTTCCCGCGGCCGTAGCCGTTCCCGCGGCCCTGGCGCTGGCCGCGGGCCAGGTGCCGGCGCCGCTGCGGGCAGCCGCAGCGGCTCAGCTGTCGCACGATGTCAGCCAGCACGTGATCGTCTTCATGAAGGACCAGCCGGTCATGGCCCCCGCCAGGAGCGCCGCCCTGACGTCGCGCTCCGCTGCTATAGCCGCCAGCCAGAACTCGCTGATGAGCGAACTCGCGCAGGTGCACGCCACCGGAGTCACCGCCTACCGGCTGGTCAACGCCGTCGCGGCCACCGTGTCACCGGGCGAGGAGGCTCGGCTGACGGCCGACCCCGCGGTGCAGCGGGTCATCCCCGACGCGATCATCCACGGCCCGGCGCTGCCGGGCCGGCCGGCTGGCGCCGCCAACGCTGCCGCGAAGGTCGTCCAGGCGCTTCCCGGTGCCTGCCTGCCGCACGGCAAGGTGCAGCTTGAGCCCGAGGCGCTGCAGGTCACGCACACCCAGTCGGTCAGCACGACGGCTGCGACCGCCCGCTCGCTGGGCATCACCGGCGCCGGCGTCACGGTCGGCTGGATCGCCGACGGCATCGACACCAATAACGTCAACTTCATCCGCAAGAACGGCAAGCACGTGTTCGTCGACTACAAGGACTTCAGCGGCGACGGCACGAAGGCGGTCACCCCGGCGGGCGAGGCTTTCCTTGACGCGAACTCGATCGCGGGCCAGGGCCGGCATGTCTACAACGTCCAGCATTTCGGCGCGCAGTCACTCTCAGCGCCCTGCAAGATCCGGATCGAGGGCGTCGCGCCCGGAGCGAGCCTGGTCGGGCTGAAGGTCTTCGGTACCAACAACGCCACCACGACCTCCAACTTCCTGGACGCCATCAACTACGCCACGGTCGTTCATCCGGTCAATGTGCTGAACGAGTCATTCGACGCCATCCCGATCCCGGACACCTCCGCCGACGCCCTCCGGCAGTTCGACGATATGGCCGTCAAGGCCGGCATCACGGTGGTCGCATCGACCGGCGACGCGGGTACGACCAACACCATCGGCTCGCCGGCCACCGATCCCGCCGTGATCTCGGCGGGTGCCTCCACCGACTTCCGTGCCTACGCCATGGGCAACTTCCTGGAGGCGGACGAATTCGCGCGCAGCGGCTGGCTGAACGACAACATCAGCGCGATCAGCTCCAGCGGCTTCGAGTCGACCGGGGCCACGGTCGACCTCGTCGCGCCGGGCGACTCGAGCTTCACTTCCTGCTCCACCAACATCAAGATCTACTTCGAGTGCGTCAACTTCCGCGGCAAGCCATCCCCGGTCCAGCTGACGGGCGGGACGAGCCAGTCCTCGCCGCTGACAGCCGGCGCGGCGGCGCTGGTCATCCAGGCCTACCGCACGACCCATCATGGCGTGACTCCCCAGCCTGCCCTGGTCAAGAAGATCATCCTCAGCACCGCGACCGACCTCGGCGCCCCGGCGGACGAGCAGGGCGCCGGCCTGCTGAACACCTTCAAGGCGGTCAAGGCGGCCGAGTCCGTCCAGGATGGCAGCGGCTCGCCGGCGGCGACCGGCGCCGCGCTGCTGACCTCGACCAGCCAGATCAGCGAGATGGCGCGCCCCGGCACGCACGAGCAGTCGACGGTGATGGTCACGAACACCGGCTCGAGCACCCAGACGGTGCACATTTCCGGCCGGTCCTTCGGCCCGGCCACCGACGTGCAGCGCCGCAGCGTCACCCTGAGCAACGCCCACAGCAGGCACATCACTGACTCGCTCGGCTTCCCGAACAACTTCGGCGAGGTCCATTTCACCGTCCGCAAGCACGAGAACCGGCTCGACACCTCGATCGCGTTCCCGGGCAAGATCGTCAGCGGGTTCGACGGCGCGGTGCAGCTGGTCCTGGTCGACTCCCGTGGCCGCTTCGCCGGGAACTCCGAGCCGCAGGGCCTGAGCAACTTCGGCAACATTGACGTCGTCAACCCCGCGGCCGGCCGCTGGACGGCCATCATCCTGAGCCTCAAGGGCGGCAAGCCGCTGCTGGGAACGACGGGCAAGGTCGCCTTCGAGGCCAGCACGCAGAGGTTCGCCTCCTTCGGCACGGTCAGCCCCTCGAGGCTGACGCTCAGGCCGGGCGCGAGCGGCAGCTTCACCTTCCGCGCGTCCACGCCGTCGCGTCCCGGCGACGCCGGCGGCTCGGTGGTGCTGAACTCCGGCCACGGCGCGACCTCCATCCCGGTGACCCTGCGCAGCGACGTGCCCGTCGGCTCCTCGGCTCGCGGCTCCTTCAGCGGCGTGCTGACGGACGGCAACGGCCGGAACGCGTCCGACGGGCAGGCTGACTACTACCAGTTCCGGGTCCCGCCGGGGACGCCGAACGTGTCCGCGGACCTCGCGCTGGCTAACGACGCGTCCGACCCCGTGGCCGGCTTCCTGCTGGACCCGAGCGGCCAGATCCAGGGCTACGGGTCGAACGACGTCGCGACCAGGTTCAGCACCAGGACAGGGTTCGCCTTCGCCGCCAAGCGGCACATGACCCTGTACAGCGCCAGGGCGAGGGCGGGCCTGTGGACGCTCATCATCGAGTTCGGCCAGCCCGCTGCCGGAAACGAGATCTCGCAGGAGTTCACCGGGCACATCGCGCTGCACTCGGGCGTGAGCGTGACCGCCAGCGGGCTGCCGGACAGCACGGCGACCACGCTGTCGGCGGTAACGCATATCCCGGTGAAGATCACCAACAACGGCACCGCGCCCGAGGACTTCTTCGTCGACGCGAGGCTCAGCACTACGTCGTCTTCGCAGGTACTGGCCCTGCAGACGCCGTTCGACCCGTCGCCGGTGCCGCTGACGCCAGCCAGCCCGCCCGCGGAGTGGATCGTGCCGACCCACACATCGGCGGTGATCGCCGCGGCGAGCTCAACCGTGCCGATTACCTTCGATGTGAGCCCGGTCCCCGGCGACCCCGACGTGTTCTCCGGGGCCCCGTCGCGGACGGCAGCGGCCACGGTCTCGGCCGGCGGCGGCACGCTGACCGCCGGCGAGTGGGTCGCGGTCCCGGCGCTGGCGGCCACCGGCGGCTTTACCGCCCGGCCCACGGGCGGGACGGTCAGCAGCATGACCATGACGGCGACGATGAACGAGTTCGACCCGTCCGTTACCTCCAGCGTCGCTGATTTCTGGCGTGCCTCGCTCAACCCGGCCCTGGTGCCTGGGGTGCTCCAGATCGGCCCGGGTCAGACCAGGACGATCACCGTCACCATCACCCCTGCGACCGGGCCCGCCACCGTCCAGGGCACCCTCTACATCGATGATCTGGTCCCGGCCGTGCAGGCCGGGGGAAGCGAGGTGCAGGCCATCCCGTACGCCTACACGGCCGGCTAGCACGTCCCGGTTGCCGGGCGGGAGACAATGGCGCGATGACGCCCTCCCGCCGGCTGCTGCCGTCAGCTGGCGGACGGGGACCGCGCCGGGCGGCCCGGCGCGGTGCCGCGCGGCCGTCGCGGGTACCGGTCGCCGTGCCCGCCGCCCCGCGGGGAGCGGCCGGCCGCACCACGCGCAGCGCGGGACTGGCCCTGCTGTGCCGGGTCGTGACCGAGCCGGCGGGGCGCCGGGGGCGGGGCCGGGGGCACCGGCGTTCCCGAGGTCGCGATCTCGCGTACTACCTGATGGCCAGTCTGCACGTGGTGGCGTGTCGGCGTGACTCCCGCGGCGTCATGCATCCGCTCGACCTCGCGAACCTGCCCGTGCTCGACCAGGGCGACGACCATCCCGGTAGCGCCGGCCCTGGCCGTGCGGCCGGAGCGGTGCAGGTAGTCCTTGTGGTCGTTCGGCGGGTCGAAGTGAACGACGAGCTCGATGTCGTCGACGTGAATGCCGCGAGCGGCGACGTCCGTGGCGACAAGAACGCGAGGATGGCCGGCCGCGAAGCCCGCGAGGGCCCGCTGCCGCTGGTTCTGGTTCAGGTTCCCGTGGATCGCGGCCGCCTCGACGCCTGCCCGGCTGAACTGCTTGGCCAGCCGGTCAGCACCATGCTTGGTGCGCACGAAGAACAGGGTCCGCGCCGGGCGGCTGGCGATCTCCGCCGCGACCGATACCTTGTCCTGGGCCGACAGCACGAGCATGCTGTGCTCGGCATCCCCGGCCGCTGGCACCTCGTGCGGCACGGCGTGCAGCGCGGGATCGGTGAGATAGGCGGTGACGAGCTGCCCGACGCCGCGGTCAAGGGTCGCCGAGAAGAGCATCCGCTGGCCGCCGGCCGGCGTCTCGTCCAGAATGCGCGTCACGGCCGGCAGGAAGCCGAGGTCGGCCATGTGATCGGCCTCGTCGATCACCGTGATCTCGATATCGGACAGCGTGCACGCCCGGCGGTCGAGCAGGTCGATGAGCCGGCCCGGCGTGGCCACCACGATGTCCACTCCCCGGCGCACCCGGTCGATCTGCCGGCCGATCGAGACGCCGCCGTAGATGGTGGTGACGCTGACGCCGACGGCCCGGCCGAGCGGCTCGATGACGTCAGCGACCTGGCACGCGAGTTCGCGGGTAGGGACAAGCACGAGCGCGCGCGGCGCCTTCTCGCGCCGCTTTCCGGCTGATGCCGCGAGCCTGACAAGAACCGGGAGGCCAAACGCAAGCGTCTTGCCCGATCCCGTCTGCGCGCGCCCGAGTACGTCCTGGCCAGCCAGGGCGTCGGGAAGGGCGCGGGCCTGGATGGCGAACGGTGACTGTATGTCGCGCGCGGCGAGCGCGCTGACCAGCGGAGCCGGAAGGCCGAGCGCCGCGAACGTGGTCACCGCGGGCGCCGGGATTTCCATCGCGGCATTCAGGGCGCGGTCGAGCGGGGACTGCTGCGGTGCGGGACGGGCTGCGGCTGGCCGGCGCCTCCCGGCGGCGGGTCCGCGCTGTGTGCGGGCAGGGGAACGCCGACGTGCAGCGTTATGCGGCATTAAGTGAACTCCATCAGTTGCTTCGGTGGGCCGCGTCGCGGGAGGGGCGTCGGCGACGGCGGCGAAAAGGGCTCACCGAGAAGCGAACTACTCACACAAGCGACCTCGCGGGCTGCTCGCCCGCGGAGTGGCGGCAACATGTGCCGCTGTGAAGGTAACGCTACCAGCAGGCCCCTCTGTTCCCCTCAGGGCGCGCTTGTCCCGGATCGGCCGTAGGCGTCCTCGATCCGGACAATGTCCTCGCGCCAGCCAGGCCCGGCGGTCGACGCTTCCGCGAACGTCAGGTCGGCCACGGCCGTGACGCGGTGCACGATGCCGGCCGGGAGATGGATCGTGTCGCCGGCGCCGAACAGCTGTTCGCTCAGCTCTCCGCCGAGCGGCCCGTGCTGGATCAGCGCCTCGCCGGACAGCACGCTGATCGTCTCTTCTTTCTCGGTGTGGTACTGCAGGCTCAGGGACTGCCCGGCGGTCACGTGGATGATCTTGCCGACGTACTTGCCCTCGATGGCGGCAAAGATCACCTCGTGTCCCCATGGCTTGTCCTGCCGGGCGGCACGGTAGACCTCGGCCTGCGGGCCGGCTGCTGCCGGGCCGCTGCCGTCCTGCGCGCGGGTCACGTCGGCCTCCTGTGCTCGAAGTCTTGCGGACGCAGCACGAATCTTACGTGCCGTGGATGCGCTGGAGACGTGCCGCAGCCTCGGCCAGGACCTCGTCCCGCTTGCAGAAGGCGAACCGCACCTGGCTGCGGCCGGCCTGCGCATCATCGTAGAAGACCGCGTTGGGGATGGCGACGACGCCGCACCGGCGCGGCAGCGCCCGGCAGAACGCCGCGCCGTCCTGCTCGCCCAGCGGCGAGATGTCGGTAGTGATGAAATAGGTGCCCTGCGGCGGGAAGACATCGAAGCCCGCCTGCGCCAGGCCGGCCGCGAGCAGGTCGCGCTTGCGCCGCAGGTCGTCCGCGAGATCGGCATAGAAGGCGTCCGCCAGGCCCAGCCCGGTGGCGATCGCGTACTGGAATGGCCCGCCGCTGACGTAGGTGAGGAACTGCTTGGTCGTGCGGACCGCGGCGACCAGGTCCGCTGTCCCGGTCACCCAGCCGATCTTCCAGCCAGTGAAAGAGAACGTCTTGCCGGCCGAGCTGATCGACACGGTCCGCTCGCGCATGCCCGGCAGCGAGACGATCGGGATGTGCTCGCCATCGAAGAGGATGTGCTCGTAGACCTCGTCAGTCACCACGATCAGGTCACGCTCGACCGCAAGCTCGGCGATCGCCGCCAGTTCGTCGCGGGTCAGGACCATGCCGGTGGGGTTGTGCGGCGAGTTCAGCAGCAGCAGGCGGGTGCGGTCGGTCACGGCGTCCCGCAGCGCGCCGATATCGGGCCGGAACGACGGCGGCCGCAGCGTGACCGGGATCCTCGCGGCCCCTGCCATCGCGATGCAGGCGGCGTAGGAGTCGTAGTAGGGCTCGAACGCGATGACCTCATCACCCGGCTCCAGGAGCGCGAGCATCGCAGCGGCGATGGCCTCGGTCGCCCCGGCGGTCACCAGGACCTCGGTGTCCGGGTCGACCGCCAGCCCGTAGAACCGCTTCTGATGCCCGGCGATCGCCTGCCGCAGTTCCGGGATGCCGGGCCCCGGCGGATACTGGTTGCCGCGCCCGGCGAGCACCGCGTCCGCGGCGGCCTGCGCGATCTCGCGCGGGCCGTCGGTGTCCGGGAACCCCTGGCCGAGGTTGATCGAGCCGGTGGCGACCGCCAGGGCCGACATCTCGGCGAAGATCGTCGTGCCCATGCCGGATAGCCGGCGGTTCAACAGCGGTCGATTCATGAGCGCACCTCGATGCAGCGGGGAGCCTGCCGGCGCAGCTCCTCAGGGCAGCCTGCCGGTCGTCACCTGTCGGGCGCGACACTACCGGGCCGGCGGCCGCTGCTGGCCAGCAAGACGGCATAGACCACTACGTTGCTCAGGTACGACCTCAGGCCCGGGTCGAAATTGCCGCCACAGGTGATCAGGCGCAACTGCGCGTCCGGCACTGGCCCGTAGACGGCGGCAGCCGGGAAGCGATCCTTGGGATACGTGCGCACCTCGGTGACGGCGAACACCGCAAGCGTGCCGTCTGCCCGCCGCACGTAGATCTTCGCTGCCGGGCGCAGCGTGCGGAGCCGGAAGAAGACGCCAGGGCCGAGGTAGGAGTCGACATGGCCGGCGATGACCGAGGAGCCGATCTCGCCGGGCCGGGGGCTGCCTGCGTACCAGCCGGCCACCGTCGTGGTCGACGGCACCTGAAGGGTTCCCGCCGCGGTGATACCCAGCCGGATGACAGCGGCGCGGACGCCGATCGCCGGGATGATCAGGTCAGCCGGGCGAGCCACTGCCCGGTTCGCCGTCGCAGCGAGCGGGGCGGCGGCTCGCCCGTGCGGGACGGGGACGAACGGGACGGGGACGAACGGGGCCGGGCCCGCCGGCGCCGGGCCGTGACCGGCCTGGCTGACTATCGCCAGGCCGGTCACGCCCGCTGCGCAGAGAAGTACGCCGCAGGCGACGGCCACCGCCGTCAGCGGCCGTGCGGGGCGCACCTCAGCGGGCGCGGGCGGGCATCCGCCGGGAGTGGCGCATCCGGGTCCCGCCGGCCAGGATCAGCGCCAGCCCTGCGGCGGCTGATACCAGCCACGGCAGGGGAGAGGGACCAGGCCGCGGCGCCATGCCGCCGAATCCGGTAGCGGGCCCGCCCACGGGGAGCCGCGCGCTGCCTGCCGCATCCTGCAGGACGGTCAGGGTCAGGTGGCCAGGATCGTCGAGCACGACGATCGTGTGAATGCTTCCGGCCGGCAGCGCAATCTTCCTGGTCGCTCGCTCACTCGCGCCCAGGCCGCGCACGGTCCGGGTGCCGGGAGACACCACCTGATAGTGCGTTATGGTACCAAATGCCAGCTTGCTGGCCAGCACCTGGCCGCCTGCCGTGACGGTGACCCGCTGCTGCTGTAGTGAGGCCTGGATCACCCGGACGAGCGCCTTGCCCGGCGGGGTGGCGAGCTGGTCCCGGATAACCTGCAGCCGCAGGGCCTTGAGCGGGCCCATGCCGGCCACCGTGTAGGCGTCACCGGACGTCACCTCTACCGTCGTGGACAGCACCGGCTTTGACGCTGACGCAGCGCCAGCGGACCGCATGGCGATCGTGTACTCGCCGCTCGCGACCCTTTCGTACGGCGAGACGGTGCCGTAACTGACGTGCTTGAGCACGATCGTCGCGCTGCCATCGCCGAAGGAGTAGAGGTACACATCCACGGGCGGAGTGTTCGGGGACAGGTGCGCGAGGCGAAGATAGCCGAAACCCGCCGATGCGCGGGCGGCGGGCCCGGCGTAGCCGAGAATTGCGAGTGCGAGCGCCAGGATGGCAATCAGCGTGGCCGGTCGTAAGACCCGTGCGGGCCGGTCCATTGCTCCTCGATTCTGCCCTGCCGGGCATCAGTTCCCGGCGCTGGGCGTTTGTGACTGCTTGCGGTTGGTGATCGGTAGTGCGGTAGCTCCTGCGGTCAGCAGCCCGAGAGGGCCGGGGTAGCCGAACTCAATGCGAATAGCGGGCTGGCCATTGCCGAGCCGCTCAGATCGCACGCTCGCCGCGAGAAACGGCGGCCGCTGCGCGCGCAGGAAACTAACGAACGAATTCAGGTAGTCGGTGCCCTTTCCGGCCCACCCGCCCTTTCCGCCCTTCCCGGGCGCGGATCGGCTGATCTGGACGGCGGGCATCGGCACGCCACCGCTCGCGTCGGGGCTTCTGCCGCCGAAGCCGATGATCCGCAGTGGGTCCATGCGGGCCAGCACCGCGAGAGTTATCAGCAGCCTGGAGTCGATCAGGCCGTCGGTGAGCTGCCGCCTGGCCGTGCCCGCGACGGTGATCTGCTCGTTGAGCAGCAGTTGGGCGCCGGCGCTGCGACGGGCCAGCAGGTCTGACCGCGCAGCGCTCAGGTACGCGGCCGCGCCGTCCGGCGCGACCACCCTGACCTGGATACGCGCGCTTCCGGCGCCGAAGGCGGCGACCACGGCGGGCGCATAGACACTGGCGAGCCGGGCGCCGAACTGGCTGCGCACGGCGGCCGTGGCCACCACCACGTTCGAGCCCAGCGGATCGGCGGAGCCTGCCGGCCCGAGGGTCACCAGGCTCCCGGCTGGCACGCCCTGCGCCTGCAGAACTGAGCACATCGCCGGGTCGCACGCAACGATGGCGGTCTGGCTGACCTGGTGCTTCACCCAGATGGCCGTCCGCAGTCGCACCGCGCCGGCGGCGCCGGCCCGCACCACCCCAGTCCTGACCGCCGATGAGCGGCTGCCTGATGGCGCGGTGAAGACACCAGCGATCTGGACCGCCGATACCGCGGCCGCCAGCGCAGCGGCCGCCAGGACTGGCAGCCGCCAGGACGAGGTCCAGCGCGTCCGGTGCCGGTGGCCGGAAACGGCGGCCGCGCCGGCCAGGGAAGGGCCGGCTGGCCGGGAGGGGTCGTCGTGCCTGGAGCCGGTCAAAGGCGCCGAGCTGACGGCTAGCGCCGGAGGTTCCTCCGCAGAGACTGCCGCGGCGACCTTCGCTCCTGCCGGGAGGCCCTGCGCCGCCTCGGCTGAACGCTGATAGCGGTGCTCGGCCCCCGCGTAGTCCCCCTGCGCCTGGGCGAGGATGCCAAGACTGTGGTAGCTGCGCGAAACGCCTTCGCGGTCGCCGACGGCCGCGAACATGTCGAGTGCCTGCTGGTAGCGGCGCTCGGCATCGGCGTAGTCGCCCCTGACCTCCGCTATCCTGCCGAGTTCGTGGATCCACCCGGCCCGGCCCGCGCAGCGCGCGGGAAGCCGGTCGAGGGTCTCATAGATGAGCGCAGCCTCGCGGCCGAGGTCCCCCCAGGCGTGCAGCTGGGCGCACACCGCGTCGGTGAGCGCGCTGGCCTGCTCGCTATCTCCGGCGTCGAACAGGTGATGGCGGGCTTCCAGCAGGTCGTGCAGGTCAGCTCGCCGGCCCTGGGGCCAGGCGGCCGACCGCCACTGCCAGTACTCCGCGGCGCGCCGGTGAGCGCGGGTCAGATCGGCATCCCGCCCCGCAGCGGCCAGCATCCGGTGCAGCTCGCTGGCTAGCCATGCCTCGACGAACACGGTGTGCCCGTCCTCCGCCGCGGCAGCCCCTGCTGACCTGCCTGCCACGATGAACATTCCTGAGGCTTCGCACACGGCGAGCGTCTCGGCAAGGTCAGCCGGCGGCTGGTAGGGCGGGACCGGGCCTTGCCGGTCGGGCGCCCTGGCTGCGGTCCAGTCGCGCAGGCCCACCTGGAAGAGCACCGCGTTGCGGTCGGCCGGCTCGCGGTAGACCGAAACGCCGATAAGGAGCTGCTCAGCCGCCGTATCCAGGTAGCCGGGGAGGCCATCGAGTAAGCGTCTTGACCGGCTGCGTTCTCCGGACTGGCCGTCGGCGGACGTGGCCTCATCTACTCCCGCAGTCATCACTTTCTCCAGCACATTGCTCCCTCCTGGCATAGCGGGCAGGAGTGGGGTATGAGCGATATATAGCACGGTAGAAGTCGCTACATGAGCATCTTTGAAGTAACAATGCGAGCGTCGCGAAAGCGATGCGGTTAAGTGTAATAGAATGACTGGCAATGTCACTTTCGTACAACACCGTTTTGGCCGTTTTTAACCTTTGCGATAGGTTATGACGCAGAATAAAAACAGCCCATATGGTGCGGACTTGCCATTCGGCATCGACCGGGCGTCGGCCGAATGCGTTCGCAAACAAGCCGAAAAGGGCCACCCGGTTTCGCGTCGGGAGAACCGGGAAGCGTGCTGCGGTCGCGGGTCCAGCCGCACCCGGTGTGCAGGCAGCCAGGCACGCAGGTGGACATCCAGCATGGCGAGCCGCGGCCGCGGCCTTGCCGCGGCCCGTGAAATGAACAAGGGGCGGCTCGCGAAGAGCCGCCCCTTGTTCAGTCGTGGAGCCCGCCAGGCGGGTCTCCGTGGCCGTGAGGCCGGGTGGTTGGTTAGGTCAGAGCGGGCGGACCTGCTCAGCCTGCGGGCCCTTGGCGCCCTGGCCGGCGGTGAACTCGACCCGCTGATTCTCCTGAAGACTGCGGAAGCCGTCGACCTGAATCGCGGAGTGGTGCACGAAGACGTCTGCGGTGCCATCGTCCGGGGCGATGAAACCATAGCCCTTGTCGGCGTTGAACCACTTCACGGTGCCCTGAGGCATGTACATTCTCCTACTTGAACGATCTCCGGGACCCACGGATGAGGACCCCGGGTTGCTATGACGGCGCGCTCTTTCCTGAGGCCGAGCTCCCGGTATCGAGACCCCGCTACCAGATCTGGCAGCCGCTGTCACACGTGCGACAAGCCACGAATGCAACCAGCCCCATCAAACACCATCCGGCCGCCGGATGTTCCCCTGTCTTGCCAGTTCGCTCAGATCACCTTCCCGTAGCCGGTGCCGGCTGGCCACGATTTGCCCCGTCCGCAGCGGGATTGACGGGCCGCCGGACGAGCCCCCGCACGGCGGCTGGGCAGCATCAGGATCTCGGCCCGCGTCATTCCGCGGGCCCTCCAGAGCGGCGGGCAGCCCGCCCCTGACGAGGTCAGCGGCTAGGTCCCCGGCGGGCGCGTGCTCTGCGCCAGCCTGGCGGCGATCCCGTCCAGCACGCAGTCCAGGCCGAATTCGAAACGTTCGTCCCTGGTCGCCTCGGCGTCAGGATCAACGTCGTCGTTGAGTATCCGCAGGAAATGATCGAACTGGCCGGTCGCGGCCAGCTTCTGCCGCCAGGCGGCGAAGCCGGCCACGAACTCAGCGCTGCTCGCGCACTTCCTCTGGAAGCAGTCCTCGGCCCGGCCAGCAACTCCGGCTGAACGCCGCCCGGCCGAGCTGAACATGCGCACCGGTCCGGGCGGCGAGGTGGTCGTCGCCCGGACGCGAGTCGTCGCCGACCGCGCACCAGGCCGCGCGGGGCAAACCCACCACGGCGCGCCTGCACGGCCCCCCTGCACCAGGAAGCGGATCCGAGCACCCGGGCGTCCTCCGGGCACTCACCGCCAAGACCCAGCCGCCGCCGCGCCAAGTACGCCACAGCTCCGTTCCATGATCACGGAGGATCCGACGGGCTGCAGCACGTCGGATCCTCCGTGATCATGGAACGTGACGGGAATCGACGGGGGGCCAGAGTGGCCGAGCCATTCTGGCGGTCGGGATCCGCCGAGGTATTCCGGCATGGCTACACCTACTCCGCCCATCCCACGGCGTGCGCCGTCGGCCTGTCGAACCTCGACCTGATCGAGCGCGAGCAGCTGATCGGCAGGGTCATCGAACTCGAGCCGGTACTGGCGGGCAAGCTCCGGCCACTCGCGGATCATGATCTTGTCAGCGAGGTACGCGCTGGCACCGGCCTGCTCGCGGTGGCGGAGATCGCGCAGGACGCCCGGACCCGGGAGCCGGGCATCGGCCCGCGCCTGGTGGCCGAGATCCGCGACCGGGGCGTGATCACCCGGCTGGTCCGCGGGGAGGCACTGCAGGTCTCCCCGCCGTTCGTCGTCACCGAGCAGGAGATCGAGCGGGTCGCCGAGACGTTCGCGGCCGCGTTCGACGCCGTCGCCGGAGCTGAGCCCCCGCCCGGGAGCTGAGCCCCCGCCCGGGAGCTGGTCCCTCGCCCGGGAGCTGGTCCCTCGCCCGGGAGCTAAGCCGTCACTGGGAGCTGAGCCCTCGCCCGGGAGCTGAGCCCCCGCCGGGAGCGTCGCGCGCCCGGGCGACGCGGTCAGGACACCCTCAGCGCGTTGTCGTCAACGAAGAAGCTGGTGTTATGCCCGCTCAGGGTCTCGGTTCCGGTGAACTTCAGAGTGATTTTCTTTCCGATGAAGGAGCCCAGCGAGAAGGAATGCTGGCTGTAGCCGCCAGTGGCGTTCAGGTTGGAATAGGTCGCCAGCGTGGACAGCACCGTGCCGCTGGTGTTGAGGACCTTGATCGTGATCGTGTCGGAGGCTTTGTTCGTCGGGTCGTCGGTCTGGACGTTCAGCCAGAACGAGAGGGCCGCGTGCTTGCAGCCAGACGGGATCGCGACGGTCTGGGCGAGGGTGTCGGTGTGCGCGGAGCCAAAGCCGTCCAGCCATGCCAGCCACGAGCCGGAGTGTGCCGGGACGCCTTCCGAGGTACTCGCCAGCACCTGAGGAGTCGATGTCCACGGCGAGATCCTGCCGGTCTCGAAGCCTGGGTTGGCGATCAGCTGCGCCGCCGTGCAGCCGCCTGCGCTGGAGCTGACTGCCCAGGTGAACGACGCTGATCCGGTAGCCCCGGTGGTGTCCTTCGCGGTCACTGTCACGCTGCTGGAGCCCGTGGTGGTCGGGGTCCCCGTGATCTTTCCGGTGGTGGCGCTGATCGACAGGCCCGCGGGAAGCCCGGTCGCACTGTATGTCAGGGTCTGGCCAGCGGCGGAGTCGGCGGCATGGATCTGAAGGCTGACGGCGGCGCCCACGGTGCCTGTCTGGTTGCCGGGACTGGTCACAGTCACGGTGTTGCCGGTGGCGGTGCTGGTGAACGCGGCGGTGCCGTCCGGCGTGCCCAGGCCGGTGGGCCCGTCGTAGCCCGGCTTGGCGGTGCACAGGTAGGACCCGCCGCAGCTGCCGTCGGCCCCTGAGGTCACGTCGAACAGGCTGGCGGCATGCTGGTAGAGGTACGACGCCGGGTAGGTGCCCGCGGCGGGCGTTCCGGCCAGCGCGAACACGGCTGCGATCAGCGGCGAGGATGCGCTGGTGCCGCCGACTTCCAGCCAGCCGCCCTGGTCGTAGGTGTCGTAGACGGCCACGCCCGTGTTGGGGTCGGCGTCCGCCGCGACGTCATTGTCGGTCCGCCTGGCGCAGCCGGTATCGGCCTGCCAGGCCGGCTTGGCGTCGTCGGCTGAGCAGCCAGATCCCGTGCCTTCGCCGCCGGAACTGCTGCCCCAGACGGTCTCGGTCCAGCCGCGGGCATTGGAAGCCTGAGTCAGTGATGTGCCGCCGACCGAGGTGACGTACTGGGAGGCGGCAGGATACGAGACGCCATAGCCGTTGTCGCCGGCCGAGGCCGTGACCGCAACCCCGGCGTGCTTGTAATAGTCAGCGTCGAAGGTGGGATCCGAGGAGGACTCCGAGCCGCCGTAGCTGTTCGACACGTACCTGGCGCCCAGGCTGACCGCGGCGTTGACCCCGGTACCCAGGTCGGTCGTGTCCGGGGTCGTGGCCTCGACCAGGATGATGTGGCACTTCGGGCACATCGCGGACACCATGTCCAGGTCCAGCGACTCCTCGGTAGCCCATCCGCTAGAGCCAGACGCGGCGGGCAGCGGACTAGCCAGCCCGTTCTCGTTCACCTTCTCAAAGCAGCCGGCGCCGCAGGCTGGCAGGCCCCAGTCGGACCGGTAGACCGCCAGGTCCGATGCCGCGGCCGGATCGTCGAAGGCGTCCACGACCGCCACCGTCTGGCCGCCTCCGGCCGATGCCGCCGCCGACGCCAGCTTGTAGGCGCTCTGCAGGCTGGACGGCCCGTAACCGACGCCGACCGGTGCCGCGTCGGGACCGAACGCGGACTGGGGCGCTCCCACGCTGGTCCGGATCAGTGCCATGCACGCCATCCGCCCTGGCCGCCTGACCGCCGCGCATGCCCGCCGGTAGTCGTGCGAGCCGGCGGCGGCGGGCGCAGCGGCCGTCGCCTCAGCCGCGCCGCGTGACGCCGAGACCGGCTGCGCGGACGCCCCGGCCGCGAACGCCAGCCCGCTTCCGGCCAGTGCCGCGACCGCGAGGCAGACCAGCCAGACCCGGGCAATGCTTGCCCGCGCCGGTCGGGGGCAGCTTGCTGACCGCGCGGCGTGACGGGTGTTGGATAGCACGACACATGCCTCTCTGGCCGGTGATCAGGGCCGCAAGGTAAGCCGGTGATCAGGGGCGCGACCAGCCCGGATTCGGGCTCCTGCGACCCATGCTGTCCGTCCGGGCGGCCGCCCGCCATGCGAATATGTAAACGTACGGATACGCTAGGTAATCACACGGGCTGCCCAAAAGTGGGGTACCGCGGGGGGTGTCGCGGTGCCGGGCGTGGTGCCGCGGGTGCCGGCGGCGGGTCGCGGGTGCCGGCGGCGGGTCGCGGGTGCCGGCGGTGGTGTCGCGGGGGCGCGGTGGTGTCGTGCGCGCCGGCCCAGGGACCTGGCTCTACCTGGCGCCGAGGCCGAGCAGCAGGCCGTCCGCCGCAACCGCGGGGGAACTGGTCATGAACAGCATCACCCCGTCGCCCGGCGCTGTGACAACTTCCTGCGTCCGGGCGCCGTCGATGCTGTCAACGCTGCCGAGGACCTGCCCCTGCGCGACCCGGTCGCCGACGCTGACGGCCGGTGCCCACCAGCCTTCATCAGCGCAGCGCAGCCAGAGGAACCGGCCGAGAACCTCGGGCTGTGCGTGGCCGTTGCCGCCGTGCGGGGAGTCGGTCATCTCGAGATGCGCGAGCACCCGGTCGAGCCCGCGGACATGCAGGTCAACGGCCGCCTGCTCGACCAGTCCGCAGCCGCCGGCCTCGGCCGTGATCGCCGGGACGCCGATCTGGGCAGCGGCTCCGCTGGTCGTGCCGCTGACAGCACGATCCGGGCCCGCCTCCTGACGCAGGACAAAGCCGAGCCCGTACACGACCGCGAGTTCCCGCGCCTTGTCCTCGGCGGGCCCGGCCTCGTACAGCGCGAACGGCTCGAGCGCCTCGACCATGTCGCCGCAGTGCACGTCGATGACTGCGTCGGCGCCCTCGATGAACTCGGTGAACGTCGCGTGCGCGAGCCGCTCGGCGAGAGTGCCCGATGGATCGCCGGGGAAGCACCGGTTGAGGTTCTTGCCGTCCTCGGGCACCACGAACGGGCTGCGGGCGCGGTACGCCGACATGTTCAGCACGGGCACCGCGCGCACCCGGCCGCGCAGTTCCCTCGACTCCAGCGCACGGGCCCACGTGCGGACCCCGGCCATGGATGCGTACTCGCAGCCGTGCACGCCCGACAGCACGGTCAGCTGGGGGCCATCGTCGCTGCCGGTGATCTCGATGACCGGAACCTCGATGCCGGCCAGGTCGAGCGTGTGACGGTTGACCTTCGGTGGCATGGAAATCAGCTCCCGTTCCGTTGAGCCCGCGCCGGGGCGTGGCCTGACATCAGCTCTTCGGCGGCGGCCGCGACGGCGAGCAGGGCCTGATCGCGGCCGCGTCCGCCAGCGAGCTGGAGGCCGGCCGGAAGGCCTGCCGAGGGCGCGGGGAGCGACACGGCAGGGTGACCGGAGAGATTGTACGGCCCGGTAAAGCGGCCCTCGGCGTGGTCGTCGCCGACGCCGAACGGCGGGTCCTGCTCAGGCGCCGGATAGCCGACTGTCGGCCCGGCCAGGACGTCAACGCCGGCCAGGCTTGCGTCGATCTCGGCGGTGAGCTGCGCTCGCCGCCCGAGGGCGCGCAGGTACTGCTCCTCGCCCACCGAGGCCCCGAACGCGAGCAGCGCCCTGGTGCCCTCGGCGTACCGGCGGGTGTCGCGGTCCCGGTGCACCTGGCAGGCCTCCCGCGCCACGATCACCCCGAGGATGTCTTCCCATTCGGCGAGTTCCTCCAGCCAGGGCGCGGTCAGCTCCCGGATCCGCCACCCGGCCGCGGCCAGCAGGGCCAGCGCCCCGCTGACCGCGGCGCGTACCTCGGGGGTCACCGACGGGTCGGCCAGCTGCGCGGACAGGACGCCGACCGTGAACGTCGCGGCCGCTGGCTGGGACAGGGGGCCGGGCGTGACGGATGCGGCCGCTGGCTGGGACAGGACGCCGACCGTGAACGTCGCGGCCGCTGGCTGGGACAGGGGGCCGGGCGTGACGGATGCGGCCGCTGGCTCGGCTGGCGGCCTGGCAGCAGGATCAGCCAGGATCGACAGTAGCTCCGCGGCGCCGGGCACGGTGGCGGTCAGCGTGCCCGCGTGGTCGCAGCTGGGTGAGAGCGGGAAGATCCCGCCTACCGGCAGCAGCCCGTAGCTCGGCTTGAACCCCACGACGCCGCAGTAGGCGGCCGGGATCCGGATCGAGCCGCCGGTGTCCGTGCCGATGGCCAGATCGCACACGCCCGAGGCCACGAGGGCCGCCGACCCGCCCGAGGACCCGCCGGAGGTGCGAGACCGGTCACGCGGGTTGCGCGTGTCGCCGATCTGCGGGTGCGCGAATCCGGCCGCGTACTCCAGGCACTGCGAGGCGGCGAACACCTCGGCCCCGGCGTCGCGCAGCAGCCGTACGATCTGCGCGTCGCGGGCGGCCGGCTGGGGATCGCTCGCAGGACTGCCGCAGCGGGTGGGCACGCCGGCGATCGCGACGATGTCCTTCACCGCGACCGGGCGGCCGGCCAGCGGCCCGCGCGGCGCCCGCTCCGGCGCGCCGATCACGGACGCCACCGCGTTCAGCGGCCGGCCGAGTCGCTCCAGCCGCTCGTAGGCGGCCAGCAGGTCGAGGTTCGCCCGCGAGCAGGACCGGCGGCCGCGCTCGATGGCCGTCACGAGCTCGGCGACCCGCCGCACCAGGGGCCCCTCCAGCCGGCCGAGGATCGCCTCGACTTCCGTGGGCCGGTGCAGCACGGCCAGGTCCCGGTAGACACCTGAGTGAGTCTTGGCTGATCCCCGGTTGAACACCGCGAGCCGTCCGAGCGAGCCCTCCAGGTCCGCGGGGTCAAACCCGTCGAAGGCCATCGGGGGGACCGGGGCCTGAGCCAGGACCTGCCGGGCGAGCTCGAGCAGCAGCGGGCCGTAGGCGGGGTCCTCGAGCACCTCGAAGATCGCCAGGTCGCTGACGGCGGTGGCGAACAGCATCGCCCCGTAGGCCTCCTTGGCCCACAGGTAGCCGAGGACGTGCCGGGTGGCCTGCGCATCCGCGATGTCAGCGGCCAGGGCGTGGACCCGGTCGGTGAGGCTGCCGTCGAGCTCGCCGATCACGAAGGTGCCCCGGTTGCCGCGCAGCACCACGCCTGGCTCCAGCACATCGGCGCCGAAGTTGACGAAGGCCTCCACGACGCGCTCCGGGCCGACCGCGTCGGCGATCAGGCTCGCGTTCAGGCCGTTCTGCAGCGAGACAACGTGCGCGCCGCCGTGCAGGCGGCCGGCCAGGACGGCCGCGGCGGCCGCCGTGTGGTGCGCCTTGACGGCGAGCAGGACCGGTCCGTCCAGCCGCTCCGGCAGGTCGCCGGGGAGCACCGCGGGCACCTTGACGGTGAAGCTCTCCACCGGCCCTTCGATGCGCAAACCCCGTGTGTTAACGGCTTCTACGACCGCGGGGTCGGCGTCGCTGACCAGAACATCGTGGCCGTCACGAGCCAGGCCAGCGGCGACTGTGCCGCCGATGGCACCGCATCCGAGCACGAGGTAGGGCACGGCGCGCAACGTTACAACACTGTAAAACCCTGGGTCCAGGTATCGCCCGCTATTTACAAGTGACAGCTTTGACGACAGATTGACTGGGACAAAGGTTTGCTCTGACTTCTCCCGGCGGCTGCTATGGCCGCTATTCCTACAAATGGGGAGCTTCCATGACATACAGGACCGTTGCCGCGAAGGCGCTGGCTGCTGCCGGTGCCCTCGTGCTGATGGCAGGCTGCGGGTCGAGCGGATCGTCGACCGGCAGCAGCACCGGCGGCACCGGCGGCGGGCCGGTACACGGCGGCAACCTCGTCTTCGACGCCGTTCAGGACGCGCAGTCCATGAACAACACCACCGTGTTCGACAATAACTCGATCTGGATCTTCGAGCAGATCTTCCAGCCGCTCTACACGGTGACCAACGACGGCAAGGGCGTGATGCCCTGGCTCGCGACCAGCTACACGGTCTCCTCAGACAAGAAGACCTACACGTTCAAGCTCAGGCCCGGCGTCAAGTTCTCCAACGGCAAGCCGATGACCTCGGCGGACGTGAAGTTCTCTATCGACCAGAACCGCAAGGCCACGGCGGGCTGGGCCTACCTCGACACGGCCATCGCGTCCGTGGACGACCCCTCGCCCGGGACCGTCGTCATCAACCTCAAGTTCCCGTGGGCGCCGCTGCTCGCCGACCTGTCGATCTTCGCCAACGGGATCGTGCCGAACAACTACGGCGGCCAGACCGAGGCCCAGTTCTACACCCACCCGATCGGCACCGGCCCGTTCAAGTGGGACTACTGGCACAAGGGCCAGGCGCTCAAGCTGGTGCGCAACCCGTTCTACTGGCAGAAGGGCAAGCCGTACCTGAACAGCGTCACCTGGGCCGACGTCCCGAATGACAACACCAGGGAGCTCCAGCTCAAGGGCGGCCAGGCACAGGTCGACCAGACCCCGGCCTGGTCCACGGTGTCCAGCCTGAAGTCCACGCAGGGCGTCAGCATGGACCTGTTCAACTCCACGCAGACCAACTACCTGGCCTTCAACGAGCAGGTCAAGCCGTTCCAGGACGTGCACGTGCGCCGGGCCATCTCACTGGCCATCAACAGGGATGCCCTGGTCAAGGCCGTGCTGTTCGGTAACGGCAAGCCGGCCAACTCCATCTTCCCGCCGCAGGTGCCGTTCTACCAGGCGAACACTCCCGGCCTGCAGGTCAACGCGGCCGCGGCGAAGCAGGAGATGGCCAAGTCCACTGTCCCGCACGGCTTTACCACGACGATGCTCATCCAGTCGGGCAACTCCAACTACCTGACGATCGCCACTATTGTCCAGTCCGAGCTCAAGCCACTGGGCATTAACGTCAAGATCCAGCAGCTCGATCCGAACGTGGCCAACGCCGACGAGCAGAGCCTCAAGTACGACATGACGCTCACCTTGTGGACGATGGACATCCCTGACCCGGACGAGCTGGCCACCTTCGCCGTCGACCCGAAGTCCGGAGCCAAGTCCTTCTTCACGGACTATAACAACCCCACCGTCGTCAAGGACACCCACCAGGCAGAGCTGACGACCGTGCCCGCCAAGCGTCAGTCGCTCTACAACGTCGTCCAGGCGGACTCGGCCCAGGATGCCTTCATGGCCTTCCTGTACTACTCGCCGTACCCGTACGCCACCACCACCAACGTGCACGGCTTCTACGTGACGCCGCTGGGCAACATGCACATGGAGAACGCCTGGCTCAGCAAGTAGCAGCGTCCCGACAGCGCGGAAGGTAGCGATCGCCCGTGGGGCGGATGTCATTCGTGGGCCGGCGGCTCGTGCAACTCGTGCCCGTAGCCGTCGGCGTCACGATCGTCGTGTTCTTCATGATCCACCTGATCCCCGGTGACCCGGCCAGGACCATCCTCGGGATCCACGCGACTCCCAGGGCAATCAACGAGCTGCACGCCGAATGGGGCCTGAACCGGCCGCTGGCCAGCCAGTACTGGCTCTTCCTTGACCGGCTCCTGCACGGCAACCTCGGCCAGAGCCTGATCTACGGCGGTCCGGCAGCCACCCTCATCGTGCAGCGGCTTCCGGCCACCCTGTGGCTGATCGCCTACGCAACCGTGCTCGCGATAGCGATCAGCGTGCCGCTGGCGATGATCGCGGCCACGCGGCGAAATGCCATCCGCGACCAGGTTGTCCGTGCCGTGCCGCTCTTCGGGCTCGGGATGCCCCCGTTCTGGGTGGGGTTCTTGCTCATTTACGCGTTCGGGATCAAATTCCGGGTCTTCCCTGTCGGGGGCTACGGGATAGGTATCGGCGGCCACCTGAAGTCGATGTTCCTGCCGAGCCTGACCGTGGCGGTAGCGCTGTCGCCCGTGGTCATCCGCAGCCTGCGGGCCAGCATGCTGAGTGTCCTTGGCGCGGACTACATCACCACCGCCCGGTCCAAGGGCGTGCCGGGCCGGCGGCTGTTCATCCGGCACGTGCTGCGCAACGCGGTCATCCCGGCGATCACGGTGCTGGGCATCAACATCGGATTCCTCATTGGCAACACAGTGGTCATCGAGAATGTCTTCGCCATCCCGGGCATCGGCCAGCTGATGATCAACTCCATCTTCCAGCGGGACTTCCCCGTCGTGCAGGGCGTCACGATGGTGTTCGCGGTCATGGTCGTCCTGGTGAACCTGCTGGCCGACATGACGTATGCGTCGCTCGACCCGAGAGTGAGCTTCGACCGGTGACTCTGTCTGGAGGATCGCTGTTCGGCGCGGGCGGCAGCGCACTCACCGAGCTTGCCCCGGTGCCGGCTGAGCGGAGCGCCCAGCCGCGCCGGGCGAACTGGTACCGCCAGCCCGCGCTGATGGCCGGCCTGGTGATCACGCTCATCCTCGTGGGGCTGGCCCTCGCGGCGCCGCTGCTCACCTCGTACAACCCGATCGGGCAGAACCTCAACGCCACGCTGCAGGGACCGAGCGCGCACCACCTGCTGGGCACCGACCAGTTCGGCAGGGACACCTTTACCCGGCTGCTCTACGGCGCACGGGTAGACCTGCGGGTCGGGTTCATCGCCGTGCTCTTCCCGTTCTGCCTGGGCACGATCCTCGGCAGCCTGGCCGGGTACTTCGGCGGCTGGGTTGACCTGGTGATCATGCGGATGGTCGACGTCGTTGTCGCCTTCCCGTTCTACGTGCTGCTGATCGCGCTCGTGTTCGTCCTCGGCCCCGGCGAGAAGAGCATCTACATCGCGATCACGATCGTCGGCTGGGTCTCCTACGCCCGGCTGATCCGGGCCGAGATCCTGGTGGCCAAGCGGCAGGAATATGTGCTTGCGGCCCAGTCCGGCGGACTGTCCAACCTGCGGATCATGGGCCGTCACCTGCTGCCGAACGTCATCACCCAGGCGATCGTCTATGCGATGTCCGACATCGTGCAGGACATCCTGGCGATCGTGACCCTCGGCTATTTCGGCCTCGGCATCCCGCCGCCGACTGCTGAATGGGGATCGATGATCAACGACGGGCAGAACTTCCTGAGCACGCACTGGCAGCTGACGACGATCCCCGGCCTCGCCGTCGTCGTCGTCGGGCTCGGGCTGTCCCTGATCGGCGATGGCCTCGCCGACCTGCTGCGGCCGGGCCAGTCATGACCGGGTCGCTGCTCGAGGTCCGTGATCTGCACGTCCAGATCGCCACCCGGCGGGGAATCGTGCGCGCCGTCGACGGGGTGTCCTTCGAGGTACCGCGCGGCGAGGCGATGGGGCTGGTCGGCGAGTCGGGCTCCGGCAAGAGCATGACGCTGCGAGCCATCCTCGGCGTCCTGCCGACGGAGGCACGCGTCACCTCCGGCCAGGTCCTGCTCGATGGCCAGGATCTGGTGCCGCTGCGCCAGTCCGACCTGAACCGCATCCGCGGCCCCAAGATGTCGATGATCTTTCAGGAGCCGATGAGCGCGCTCAACCCGGTGATGCGGGTAGGCCGCCAGATCGCCGAAGGACCGATCGTTCACCTGGGCGTCGGCAACGCCAAGGCCGCCCAGATCGCACTGGACCTGATGCGCCGGGTCGGCATTCCCGACCCGGAGCGCCGGTTCCGCGCCTACCCGCACGAGTTCTCCGGCGGCATGCGCCAGCGCGTGATGATCGCGATCGCCCTCGCCTGCGAGCCGGAGATCATCCTGTGCGACGAGCCGACCACCGCGCTGGACGTGACCATCCAGGATCAGATCCTTCGGCTGCTGGCCCGGCTCTGCCGGGAATCGGGCGTGAGCCTGGTATTCGTCACGCACGACCTGCCGGTGGTGGCGCAGGTCTGCCAGCAGCTATCTGTCATGTACGGCGGGAAGCTGGTGGAGTCGGGGCCGGTCCGCGACGTGCTGCATGAGCCCCGCCATCCGTACACGCTGGGGCTGGTCCGCTCCGCGCCGGACTTCGACGATGTCCGCGAGTCGCTGGTGCCCATTCCGGGCTCGCCGCCCAGCCTCATCTCACCGCCGGACGGCTGCAGGTTCCACCCGCGCTGCAAATTCGCCGAGCAGGACTGCCAGGTGACCGAGCCGCCGCTCAGGCTGCTGGCGGGCGGCCGGGCCACTGCCTGCCTGCATTATGAGCGCTGCATCGAGTCACTCGAAGCGGAAAGGGCAGCGCAGTGACGGCATCGGCGGTTCCGGCGCCCGCGCCGGCGCCCGCGGCGGAGACCGGTCCGCTGCTGACCGCCCGCGGCCTGTCCGTCACCTTCGGGGCCGCCTCGATCGTCTCGAGGCTGCGGCACGAGGAGCGGGTGCTGCGCGCGGTCGACGGTGTCGATCTGGAGATCAGGCGAGGCGAGGCACTTGCGCTGGTCGGGGAGTCCGGATCCGGCAAGTCGACGCTGGCCAGGGCACTCACCGGCCTGATCCCCCCGAGCAAGGGAGAGATCGCCTTCGAGGGCAGGGTCCTGCCTGCCCGGCGCTCGCGCTCCGACCAGCGCCGGATCCAGATGGTCTTCCAGGACCCGTACTCATCGCTGAACCCGCGGATGACGGTGGCCAGCATGCTCTCGGAGCTGCTGCGGGTGCACCATGTGGTGCCCAGGAGCGAGGTCGGCTCGTTCAGCCGGGAGCTGCTCGACCTGGTCGGGCTGGGCGAGGAGGCCCTGCCGGCCTATCCGCGGCAGTTCTCCGGCGGCCAGCGGCAGCGCGTGGCGATCGCCAGGGCGCTGGCCCTGCGGCCGGACATCCTGCTCGCCGACGAGCCGGTCTCCGCCCTGGATGTCAGCGTGCAGGCGACCATCCTCAACCTGCTGCGGGACCTGCGCGCCGAGCTGGGCCTGACCCTGATGCTCATCTCGCACAACCTGGCCGTGGTCCGGCACCTGTGCGACCGGGTAGCCGTCATGTACCTCGGCCGCATCATCGAGGTCGCTCCCACCGAGACGCTGTTCAGCGACCCGCAGCACCCTTACACCCGCGGGCTGCTGGCCGCGATCCCCCGGATCTCGGCGCCCGTCGAGGAGGCGCCTGCCGTGCAGGGTGACCCGCCCAGCCCGCTGCGGATCCCGACCGGCTGCCGGTTCCGCACCCGCTGCCCGATTGCCCAGCCGGTGTGCGAGCAGGAGGATCCCGCCCTGACCGTGTCGGCCGGCGCTCCGGCGCACAGCGCGGCCTGCCATTTCGCGTTCACCTCCTTGCCCGTGCCCGTGCACGGGGCCGGCCACCAGGGGGAGGATCAGCCATCGCCGAGCCAGTGATGATCGCCAGCGAGCGGGGCGAGGTCGGGCTTGCGGCCGGCATCGCCCTGCTGCGCGAGGGGGGCAGCTCGCTCGATGCGGTGGAGGCCGCAGTCCGGGTGGTGGAGTCCAACGAGGCTGATCATTACGTGGGCGTCGGCGGCCTGCCGAACCTGCTCGGCGAGGTGGAGCTGGACGCGTCGATCATGGAAGGCGCGACGCGCAGGGCGGGCGCGGTGGCCGCGGTGAAGGGCTTCCCGCATCCGATCTCCATTGCACGCGCGATCTGCGATCGGCTGCCGCAGCACCTCATGCTGGTCGGTCCCGGTGCGGAGCGTTTCGCCGATGAGGCCGGCATCGAGCGCGGGCCGACGCTGACCGACGAGGCGCAGCGGATGTGGCGGGCCGGCCTCAGCGCTGCCGGGCTCGAGCTGGCGGAGGCCAAGCACGGGCCTGGCGAGGTCAGGTACCGCCGCACGGTGCTGGACCGGCTCGCGGCGATGCCTGCGCCGGACGGGCCCTGGGGCACCGTCAACGTGCTGGCCCTGGACGCTGCGGGCAACCTCGCGGCAGGAGTGAGCACGAGCGGCTATCCCTGGAAGTACCCGGGCCGGGTGAGCGACTCCGCGGTCATCGGCGCGGGCAACTACTGCGACAACCGGGTCGGCGCGGCGGCCTGTACCGGCCGCGGCGAGCTGGCGATCCGCGGCAACACCGCCCGCTCGGTGCTGCTGCGGCTGGCGGCCGGAGCCGGCCCGGCGCACGCGTGCGCGACGGCGCTATCGCAGACCCTGGACCTGCCCGATGAGTTCCGCACGCCGCTGCAGGCCCTCTGCCTGACCCCGGACGGCCGCCACGGCGGTGCCGCCACCACGGCCGGGGCTACGTACAGCGTTATGACGGCCGATGACCAGAGCGCCCGGATCCAAGAGAGAAGGCACCTATGAAGGTCTTCCTGTCGAGCGACATGGAAGGGACAGCTGGTGTCGTCGACTGGGAGCAGTGCGTCGGCGACGGCCCGCAGGCCGCGGCCGGGCGCCGGCTGCTGCTGGCCGAGGTCAATGCGGCGATCGAGGGGGCGCTCGAGGGGGGCGCCAGCGAGATCGTGGTCAACGACTCGCACTCCACCATGCGCAACCTGCCGGCCGACGAGATCGCCGGGGGCGCGTCCTACATCTCCGGCAGCCACAAGCCGCTGTACATGATGCAGGGGCTGGACGACAGCTTCGGCGCCGTCCTGTTCATCTCCTACCATGGCTCCGTGGGCGCCGCGGCCGGGCTGTCGCATACCTATAACCCCCGTGCGGTCGTGGAGGCCAGGATCAACGGCACGGTGACCGGGGAAGCTGGGATCAACGCGCTGGTAGCGGCGCACCACGGCGTGCCGGTGGTCCTGGTGACCGGAGACAGGTGCGCGTGCGAGGAGACGGCCGCGCTGATCCCCGGCGTGCACAGCGCCGTCGTCAAGGAGCATGTCAGCCGGCTGGCCGCGCACAGCCTGCATCCCGCCCGCGCGTGCGCGCTGATCCGCGAGACGGCGCAGCGGGCGGTCGCCGCCGCGGCGCAGGCGAAACCGCCGCCGTTCACTGCTCCGGTCGCGCTGGATGTCTCGGTCCGCACGACCGATATCGCCGAGGCCGCCACCTGGGTGCGCGGCGTCGAGCGCGCCGGTCCGAGGGAGCTTCGGATCTCGGGTGACAACCTGCTGTCCGTTTATCGCTCGTTCTGCGCGGCCATCCTGCTGACTCGCACGGTCGCGGAGGCAGTGTGACCTCGACGCAGGACGCGGCCGGCGGTGCGTCCGCGCAGGCCGGCGGGGCTGGAGGGGCTGGAGGGGGCAGAGAGGCTGGAAGGGGCGGAGGGGCGCGGGTTGCGGTCGTCACCGGTGCGGCAGGCGGGATAGGCGGGGCGATCTGCCGGCGCCTGGCCGGCGGCGGATTCGCTGTCGCGTGCCTCGATGTGCGCGAGCAGGACGCTGGCCGCCTCGCCCTTGACCTGCCGGCCGCTCGCGGCTATGGGGTCGACGTCCGCGACGCGGAGTCTGTGCACCGGGCAGGCGAGCGGATCCGCAGCGACCTCGGCACGCCGTGGCTGCTGGTCAACGCCGCGGGCGTGTTCAGCATCCAGCGCATCACTGACCTGCAGGAGCAGGAATGGGACCGCATCCTCGACACCAACCTCAAGGGCCCGTTCCTGACCTGCCGGGAGTTCCTGCCGGGGATGGTGGAAGCTCACGACGGCTGCATCGTGAATATCGCCTCCACAGCCGGAGTGCGCGGGGGGCGCCGGCGCGCGGCCTACTGTGCCTCCAAGGGCGGGCTGGTGCTGCTGACCCGCAGCCTCGCTGTTGATCACGGCCCGGACGGCGTCCGGGTCAACTGCCTGTGTCCCGGCCTGATCGACACCGAGATGGCCGAGTGGATACGCCACGATGAGGAAGCTCTCGGCCGGTTCTCCTCGAGCACTCCGGCGGGCCGCATGGGCACGCCAGAAGAGATAGCCGACGGCGTTGCCTTCCTGGCCTCGGCGGGCGGAAGCTACCTGCACGGCGTGGTTCTGATGGTCGACGGCGGCGTTACCGCATGATCAGGCACCAGGTGATGGGCAGTTGTCCGAGAATCTAGGCTCGGTGAGCGCCGATGGCCGGCCTGCCAGGGTTCCGGCCCAGCGCCGGGCGTCCCGGCTGGTCGACATCGCCGAGGCTGTCGGCGTCCATGTGTCGACCGTGTCGCGGGTGCTCAACGGCGATCCCGCGCAGTCGATCCGGCCGGAGATCTACGAGCGGATCCTGAGCACGGCGCGGCAGCAGGGCTACCGGCCCAACGCGCTGGCCCGCGCGCTCAAGCGCCGCCGTACCGGCGCCTTCACCTTCGTAGTCCCGCTGCTGCGCAACCCGATCTGGGCGCGGCTGCAGCGAGGCGCGCTGCAGCGGGCCGGCGAGCGCGGTTACGTCGTCATGATCATGGAGGAGCCGACCGACGACCCGAAGCCGCCCGACAGCTACCGCTACCTGGTCGAGGAGAGCCGCGCGGATGGCCTGCTGCTGGCCACCGCCCTGCGGATCGGCGAGCACGCCGGGGGCGTGGCCGGCATCCCGCATGTCTACGTGAATCGCCGGGGCCCGCACAGTGGCAACGACGTGATCATGGACGAGTCGGGCGCGGTCCGGCTGTTCCTCGACTACGTGGCCGGGCTGGGTCACCGCAGCGTCGCGCTCATCGATGGGCGGCCCCAGGTGGACACCGTGCACCGGCGGGTGAGCACGGCCCGGCGGATCTTCGGGGCGCGCGGGATCAGCCTCACTGTCCGGCATGCCGCGCCCACCGAGGACGGCGGCTGGGACGCCACCGTGCGGATGCTGCGCCGTTCCCCGCTGCCCACCGTCTGCGGCGTGGGCAGCCTGAACCAGCTGTTCGGGGTCTTGGCGGCCCTGCGCGATGCGGGCGTCGAGGTGCCCGGCGATATGTCGGTGGTGAGCTTCGACGAGGACGAGTGCCTGGCCTTCCTTGACGTCCCGGTCACCAGCATCAGCATGCCGCTGGCCGAGCTCGGCAGCGCCGCCGTCGATGCGCTGATCGCGCGCATCGAGAGGATGCCCGCCGGCGACGTGATGATCCGCGAGCCGATGCACCTGCTGGAGCGGGGGTCGGTTGCGGGACCGCCCCGGCACCGGGTTCAGGCGGTGGCAGGCGCCGGCCCCGGCGGTCCGTTACGGGCAGGCGGCTCGCGGCGCGCTGCCAAGCGCGTGCTGCCGTCGCTCCCGCGAAACCCCGACCATTAGCCGCCGATCGGCAGCGGATCCGTGGACATGCTCTCATCGCCCTCGAGCAGCGCGGGGGCTCGCTCGAGCACGTCGGGCCGCCAGATGGCCAGGATGAGCGCGTAGATGACGCCGACGGCGATCAGGCCGAGCGTCAGCCAGGGCAGGATGTTGTACGGGCGGGGCTGGCCGGGCCGCAGGTCACCCCAGACGGGGATGGCCAGGACGATGACCCCGACTACCGGCGTCACGACCCACCGACGCGCCGGCCAGTGCGACCATGACCCCGGTGGTGAAGAAGAGGTTGAAGGCCGGGGCCACCTGGGCCAGGCCGGGCATGATCACGCCGAACAGCCCGAGCTGACCGCGCTGCAGCGCCTGCGGTGATGGATCGGTGGTGGCCATTGCTAGCCCCTTCCGTGCTGTTGAACGAACTTGAGGAAGGCCTGATTGAACTCGTCCGGGTACTCCCAGAGGCAGGCGTGGCCGCCCTTGGCGGTGGCCCACTGCGATCCCGGAACCCCCTCATGCAGCCGCCGGGACAGCGAGACCGGGATGAGGATGTCGCTGTCTCCGGCAAGAACGAGAGCAGGCGTGGTGATCTGGCTCAGCCGCGCGGTGGTGTCGTGCTGCTGGATCACGGCCAGCTGCGCGAGGTAGGCGTGGACCGGCATGTCCATGTAGCGCATCGCCGTCTCGAGCTCGGCGAGCTCGGCGCCGCGCTGCTCGAAGAAGGCAACAGTGAATGCCCACAGGGTGACGTCCCGCATGATGAACGGGACGCCCACGACAGGCGCCATCTGCTCCCACATGGCGAACATCCGGGAGCAGAACGGCCCCGGCGCCGCGTAGGTGCAGCCAAAGGTGACCGAGCGCAGATCCGGGCCGTAGGCGAGCGCGTACTCCTGGGCGATCATCCCGCCCATGGACACGCCCATCAGGTGAAAATCGGTGATGCCCAGCGAGTCGACGAGCGCCTTGGCGTCGTCGGCCAGCATGCGGCTTGAGTAGGGCCCGGCGGGCTTCGAGCTGGCGCCGACCCCGCGGTTGTCGAACCGCAGGACCCGGTAGCCAGCGCCCAGGAAATCCTCCATCTGGAAGCCCCAGGTCTCCAGATCGTCGGCCAGGCCGTTGACAAGGACTATCGTCTCCTGCCCATCGCCCTCCAGCTTGTAGTTCAGCTCGATGTCATTGACCCTGGCTGCGGGCATCAGATTCCCCTCCAGATCGAAGCTTGATTCGGGCATGCAGCTCCCTGAGCATGTCCTCGGTGAGCGAGAAGTGCGTGGCCGCCAGGCTGGACGCCAGGCCGGGATCCCCGGCGATGACGGCCTCGGCAAGGCCGGGGTGCTGGCGAAGCGCGCGGTGACGCACATCGGGCGAGTAAGGCTCGGCGTCAAACCCGAGACCGACCTCACGGCGGATCTGGGCGCTCAGCTCAACCAGGCGGACGTTGTGCGTAGCGCGGGCGATCGCCTGGTGCAGCGCGTGGTCAGCCAGCCGGGAGGCGTCCCTGTCCGCCGCGGCGGCGTAGCCCTGCACCGCGCCGCGGATCGCGGCGATGTCATGCTCATCGCGCCGCTCGGCCGCCGTGCGCGCGATCAGCTGCTCGACCAGCCGCCGGAAGTCGAGTATCTCGGAGAGTTCCTCCCAGGCGGGCACGAGCGTGCGGCGGATCATCTCATCCGAGTCGGGGCCCCGGCCGGTCCGGACGAAGGTCCCGCCGCCACGGCCCCGCTTGGTGGTCACGTAGCCGGAGGCCTGCAGGCGCTGCAGTGCTTCCCGGACGGTGGTCCGGCTGACCTCCAGCATTGCCGCGAGCTCGCGTTCAGGGGGCAGCCGCTGGTCGGGGACGAACCCGCCGAGCGCGATCGCGGTCACGAAGCGCTCGGCGATGCGCTCGCCCGCGGTGCGCATCGGGATCGGGCTCAGCAGCGTGCCGAAGGGCTCGTCTGCCGCCGGCGGCTCAGTCGGCTCAGTCGGCTCAGTCATCGCCGTGCCCCTGGTGCCGTGCCCCTGGTGCCCGGATCAAGACCGGTCGGCTCGAGCAGCACGACCGCGTCACCGAGCACGCCTCCTGGTCTAGAGGACCGATCTTTGGACCATTTTGGGGTTCGCCATGCTCGGCGTCAATACTCCCGAACCGGCTGGATGCGGCAGCTGACCGGATTCGCCGTGACACGTCCCGGCGTGTCTCCTGGCGGCGTCCCGGCCAGCTCAGCGCCGGTTGCGAGCCGAGTTGCCAGCCACGGGCGGTTTAGCTCGCCCGGATTGGGTGACAGAAGAGACGGCACTAAAAGGAGGAACTCGTCATGTTGATCATCCTGCTGGTCCTGCTCATCGCAGTACTCCTTGGCGTGGGCGGACTCGCGCTTCACCTGCTCTGGTGGCTCGCGCTCATCGTGCTCGCCATCTGGCTGCTCGGATTCCTGTTCCGTGCTGCCGAGGGAGGCGGCCGCCGTCGCGGGCGCTGGTATCGCTGGTAGCCAGGCTGGTATCGCTGGTAGCCAGTAAGCCTCGCTGACCTGCCTGGGAGCCGGACAGGTCCGCGAAGGGGACCGGACAGGTCCGCGAAGGGGAATGGTGCCCGGCGGTCGCGGGTGCCCTATGGACCGCTGCCTGCCGGCTGGCCGAGTCAGGGCCGGCCGGCCGGCAGGCAGCTCTAAGGTCGGTTGAGGCGGGCGGGCGGGCGATTCAGGCCTGCCGCCTGTCTCTGACCCTCTTGCGCAGCTTCCGGGTATCCCGGAGCTCGACGAACGGCTCCTGGTCCGGCGGGGGCGCCGTCGGCGATCGCGCGTCCCCGCTCGAGCTCGGCGTTGAACTCGGCGCCGAACGGCTCCCCAGCTTGATCATCGGCGCCGTCTCCGCACGATCAGCCAGCCGACGAGCACCATTGCGGTGAAGCCCGCGGCCATGGGCACGCGACGGTCCATGGCAGCTGCCTTCTCCTTCACCTGACCGAACGTGCCCGTCAGCCGGCCGGCGATCTCGTTTGCCTTGTCCTGCGCCCGGCCGGCGATCTCGTTTGCCTTGTCCTGCGCCCGGCCGGCGATCTGGTTCGCCTTGTCCTGCGCCCGCGCCTTCACGTCGGCCCTGGCGGCGAGCGCCTCAACGGTCTCGCCCAGTTCGGCGCGGGTCCGCTCGATCTCGGCGTTCAGCGCCTGCAGGTCGTCCGGCGGGGCCGGCCGTGCTCCTGCGATGTCATCCATGACGTCCGCCCCTTTCTGCGCCCGGGTGCACTACCCCCCGCGGGGGGTGCTAACCCTGCCTCATCCGCCGCCGACCCGGGTAACGATCTCAGCAGCGAGATCGCGGAGCTTCAGGTTGCGGTTGTTCGACGCCCGGCCGAGCGTTGCGAACGCCTGGTCGGCATCGCACCGCGACTCTGCCATGACGATGCCGATGGCCTGGTCGATCACAGCCCGCGATCGCAGCGCCTGCTCCAGCTGAGCGGCCAGGTCACGCGCCTCGGCGTAGCGGCTTGCGACGACGATGGAGGCCGCGGCCGGCTCGGTCAGCAGCGAGATCAGCTCCTCGTCCAGCTGACTGAAGCCGTTGGTGTCCCGGCTGGACAGATTCAGCGCTCCCAGCGGCCGCCCGGTCAGGCTGAGACCAGCGGACAGGTAGCTGCACAGCCCCATCTCCTGCGCCAGGCTGGTGAAATCCGGCCACCGCTGCTCCGCTTCCTCCAGGCTCCACCGGTTGACCTGCAGGCGGCGCGCAGCGTCCAGGCAAGGGCCGTCGTTCAGCGCATACTGCCGCTGATCCATCACGCGGGTTTCCTCGTCGGTGGCGGCCATGGTGCTGGGCCTGCCCTCGTCGTCCAGCACGGTCACGCTGGCGGCATGGCACCCCGGGACCGCCCGCAGCACCAGCGCGAGGATGCTCTGCAGCGCCTCGGGGACGGACTCGTCGCGGGCCAGCGCCCGGATCAGCTCGGTCAGTGACGTGACCGCATCTTCGTACCGCTCGCTCAGCAGCATCGGCGATTCGTCGCCTGCCATGGCTGCCCCTTCTCCCCTGGTATGCCCCGTGGTACCCCCGGAATGCCTCAGCCGGCCGCGCCGGTCAGTACCGTCCTGCGCCGCCGATGTCCACAGCGGAGCAATAGGCGTTCCTGGTACCCAGAACGCCGGGCGGCAAACCGCCCGGCGTCGGCTGGACCGGATCCGGCAGGTCTCGCTGCGGCAGGTCTCACTTGTCTGTCACGTGTCCTCGGTGAGCAAGATCGCCCGCAACCGGGCGAGCGATGCCGACAGCATCCGGGAGACCTGCATCTGGGACACCCCGAGCTCGGCCGCTATCTGCGACTGAGTCAGGTCGCCGAAGAAGCGCAGCAGCAGCAGCCGCAGCTCCCTGGGCGGGAGCGCGTCGAGCAGCGGATGGAGCGACTCACGGTCGACGACCGCGTCCAGCGCTTTGTCCACGGCGCCGAGCGTGTCGGCCAGCGAGAAGTTCTCGTCCGTGCCGTGGGGCACGTTGAGCGAAAGAGCCCTGTAGGCCGCGGACGCCTCTGTCAGCTCGGCCAGCTCCTCCATCGATATCCCCAGCTCGGCGGCAAGTTCCTTCATCGCCGGCCGCCGACCCAGGCGCTGGGAGAGCGCGCCGGTGGCCTGGTTGAGCTCGATCCGACCTTCCTGAACCTTGCGCGGAACCCGCACGGCCCAGGTCAGGTCCCGGAAGTGCCGCTTCACCTCGCCCGTCATCGTGGGACGCGCATAGGCGAGGAAATCACGCCCCAGCCGCGGGTCGAATCCGTTGATCGCCTTGACCAGGCCGACCAGCGCGGCCTGTTCCAGGTCCTCAATCGGCTCGCCGCGGTTGGCGTAATGGCGCGCGATCCGCCTGGCTAGCCCCATGTGCCGCGCGACGACCTGAGCACGCAGGCGCTCGTATCGCGGATCATCCGCCGGCATATCCCGCAGCCGGCCTAGCAGTCGCTCGGTCTCGCCGTCTCCGGAGCCGGACGTGGGCGCAGGATCGGCGGCAGGCGGCAGATCGGAGGTGGCCACTCCAACGTTCCTCTCGGAACCAGCCAGGCACCGGATCTGAGAAGGCGGCCGCAGCTGGGATGCCCTCTGCCTGGCTGCGGGCCGCTCTCAAGCGTGACCGCAGGTGCCGCCATCGGGTGCCCACGAAGCTGCGTATCGCCCGGCGGGGTACTAGCCAGGCAACCTTGGCCATCACCGACGGTCGCAGTCAGGCGCCATCCCCCGCCGTAGGCCCGCTGCTGGACCCCGGTGCGTCTCAGAGCTTAGACCCGGCACCACAAGTCCGACGATGCGGGGGAATCACCCCGCGGCCGCCGCAGCCGGTCTGCAGGCCTATCCGGGCTGGCCCTGCTCGCCGGGCGCGGGCTGCTCGGCCGCGACCGCCTGCGAGGCAGGCGCGGGCTGCTCGGCCGCGACCGCCTGCGAGGCAGGCGCGGGCCGGGCATCAATGCGGCGATGGCGACGGGCGGTGATCCGCAGCTGCACGATCCTCCCGGTTCCCGGGATCACCACGAGCAGTACGCCGAGCACAGCGGCGAGAAGCAGCGCGACTCCCAGCGGCAGGTGGCCATGAGCGCCGAAGAAGCTGACATTCGCCCGCTGGCCGTTCTCCAGGATGAAGATCAGCAGCAGGAGCAGGACCACCGCGAAGAGCGCGGACGCGATCCATACTCCGCCCACCCGCGTGCGCTTCACGACATGCTGAGCGGGCAGCTGGCCGGGCGCCTGACCCTGAGCCGGGCTCACGGGAAGCTCGCTCGCTGGCGGTGACGTCATTGAAGGTCACAACCTTCCTGCACGGGCCTATCCATCTTCCTGCACAGGCCTATTCGTCCCCCTCTTCCCCGGCCGGCCGTACCTAATCGCCGCGCCTGCGCGCTGATCGATTCCTGAGGTAGCGGACCTGTAGCGTGGTGGTGCGGGCATCTCCAACCACAGTGATCAGCGACGGCACATCACTGACCGCGCGATGCCGCCTGGCGGTGCGATGCCGCGCCGTGAAAGGCTCTGCGCATGATGATCTCCTGCCCGGGCGGAGCGAAGCTCAGGGCACCGGCGGGGCTTGCGTGATCCGCAACGTCGTGGTCGGCCGCCTCCGGCCAGCCGCTGATTCCGGTCAGCGGGCGGCGGACGTCGCGCTGCTCCAGGAGGGCCTGGCTGGCATCGCCGCGCTCCGGTTCGCCGGGTTGCTGGCGATGAACGTCGGATCCGACCTCGGATTGCGCGACGGCGGATGGAGTTTCGCGATCACCAACGACTGGCAGGATGCCGACGCCTACCGCGCCTACGACGCCGACGAGGAGCACAACCGGCTACGGCGCGAGATCTTTGCCGTGATCTGCCAGGACATCGCACGGGTCCAGTTCCGGGTCGACCGCTGACTGGTGTGCTGGTCGCCTGAGTGCGACAGTGGCGTGTACTGTTCGGCTTCCTGCTCTCGCTCCCGTTCACTAGCAGGTTCACGGCGCTCGGCGCCCGCCACCTGCTGCAGGCAGTCCTGACCGCCGGGATGCCGAACGCCGCCGCCAGGATGGGTGCCAGATTCCGGCCGGTGTTTGAGGTGCTGCCTGGGCGGTACGGGGATAAGGGCTGACCCAGCAGACAGGACATGACCCATGCATTCCCCAGGGCTCGAGAGCAGGCGAACAGGCGCGCCGGTCACCTGCTCGGATTTCCGCCGGGATACGCCACCGGCAGGGCCTTCAAGGCCTTCGTGGACATGCCCGCCCGCGCGGCTGTGAGCAGCCAGGTGGCCGCTGCCCGGCGCGCCGGCGGGGCGCGCCAGATCAACTGCGGGCTGCTGGGTGCTGGAAATGGATACTTCGGCATAGCAGACGTCGGCCTGGTGGAGGAAATCGGGGAGTACCTGGCGCTCGCGATCAGGGTGGACCAGAGGTTCCGGCGGCGCGCCGATGCCGCCGAAGCGCTGCGGGCAGGTAAACCGCCGGGGGCTGGCCGGTGAATCCTATCGAGCGCGGGATCCGGCGGGTCGACGCGGCACAGCAGCGCCACACGGCTGCCGCATTCGCCTTCGGCGTCATCAAGAAGTACGGCGACGACAACGGGGGGTCGCTGACCGCGAGCCTCGCGCACTCGGCCTTCGTTGCCGTCTTTCCGCTGCTGCTTGTCCTGGTGACGATCCTCGGCCTCGTGGCGGCCGGCGATCCGTCCTTGCGCCATCATGTGCTGAACGCCGTCGCCGGGCAGTTCCCGCTGATCGGCAAACAGCTACGCGACAATGTCCACGCCCTGCGGCGCTCGAGCGTGATCGGGCTGGTCTTCGGGCTGCTCGGAATGATCTGGGGCGCGACCGGGCTCGCCCAGGCAGGCCTGTTCACGATGGCGCAGGTATGGAACCTGCCGGGCCCCGCGCGGCCCGGCTACGTGCAGCGCCTCGGCCGTGCCGCGCAGTTTCTCGGCGTGCTCGGGGCCAGCGTGATTGTCACGACGCTGCTCACCAGCCTGGACACCTTTGGCCATCATGCCGTCATCGTTGTCGTGGCCGCCGAGGTGCTCGCGATCGCGGCGAATATCGGCCTGTACTTCATCAGCTTCCGCGTGCTGACCCCCAAGGGCGTTCCGGCCAGGGACCTGTTCCCTGGCGCGGCCGCCGGCGGGTTCGCCGGGACGCTGCTGCAGGCCGTCGGCGCCTACCTCGTCCACCACTTCCTGCGCAGCGACGCGGTCTACGGCGTGTTCGCGACCGTGCTGGGCCTGGCCGCCTGGTTGTACCTCGCAGTAGAGCTGACGGTGTACGCCGCGGAAGTCAATGTCGTGCTCGCGCGTCGGATGTGGCCGCGCTCGATCGTCCAGCCGCCGCTGACCGAAGCCGACCGGTCGTCGATGGCTCTCCAGGCGCTCCAGAATCAGCGGCGGGACGAGCAGGACGTCACGGTGTCCTTCAACGACCGGCCGCGCGGCACGGAAGCTGGCCCGCAGACCCCGCAGACGCCCGCGGAGGTGTCGCCGCCCGCCCGGCCAGCCACCGGGACGCAGGACAGCTCGGGCTAGTCCAGCGCCGCATGGACTCGTCAGTGCCGAGCTCAGCAAACCCGGTCGATGTGCCGTAGTAAGGGTCAGAACTCTCACGCCGGCACATCGACCGGGTTCCCGAAGGCGAGAACCCGTCCGCCCGGCCGAGGGGACGGGAGTCCGAGCTACCGGGGCAGCAGTTCCAGCTCGCCGGAGTCGATGGCGACGGTCACGGTGCGGGGAGCGCTGCTGTCCTGCGGGACGCCGACGTGGACGTAGCCGGAGGTGACCTGGCTGCTGACCGCGTAACTGGTGCTGGCCGGCAGCCGGAGCGTGGCCTGCGCGGATGTCAGCGTGATGCTGACCTGGCGGGGCGGCAGGTCGAACGCGGCACTCAGGTGTCCCGAGGTGATCGTGGCGGCCAGCGACGGGGATGCCAGGCCGGTCGCGCTCACGTCGACGCTCCTGGCGGTGATCCGCAGGGCCCCGGCCAGCCCGGAAAGGATCACGTGGCCGGAGGGCTGGCGCAGGTTGACGGCAGCCCTCCGGGGCACGACGAGCCGGTAGTTCTCGGTGCAGGGGCTCGCGGTGGCGCATCGGTAGGTCAGGCGGAGCACGTGCGTGGCGCGATCCAGCCGAGTGGTGACCAGCGGGGCGTGCCCGGTCCAGTGCAGCTGCCCGGTCAGCGTCACCGCTGTGGTGGCAGCCCCGGCGATGATGACCTGCCCGGGGACGCTCTGCAGGTCCACCGTGTTCACCAGCGAGGCGGATACCGAGACGGCGCGAGCAGTACTGGCCCGGCCGGGAACGCCGTGTGCCGCCGCGGCGAGGATGGCCACGATAGCCGCGACGGCGACAAGGCCAATCGCGAGCGCGGGAGGGGGCCTGCGCCGCCATCGTGAGCGCGGCGCCGGGCCAGGGCCAGGATCACCGGGCGGGGGATACGGGTTCATGAGCACCGACTGCCCCGCTAGGCCCGAACTATTCGCCCGCTTCGGGCGCCTCGCGACGCCGCAGGACGACCAGGGAGCGCGCGGCGACCGGCAGCGGCCCGCCGCTCTCGAAGACTTCGCCTTCCCGGTCAGGGCCGGCGGTCTCCAGGATCGTCTCCCAGCGGTCCCCCCATTGCTTGGGCAGCGTCCACGCGACCGGCTCGTGCTGGGCATTGAACAGCAGCAGGAAGGAATCGTCGGTCACCCGCTGGCCGCGGCGGTCCCGGTCGGTGATCGCCTCGCCGTTGAGGAACAGGCCGACCGAGGCGGCGACCCCGGCGCTCCAGTCGTTGTCGCCCATCTCCGCTCCGTCCGGCTTGCACCAGCCAAGATCTACCGACCCTCTGATCGGCAGGCCCTGGAACCAGCGCCGTCGGCGCAGCACCGGATGCTCGCGCCGCACCGCGATGAGACGGCGGGTGAACTCCAGCAGATCCTCGTCAACGTGGTCCCAGTCCTGCCAGGAAATCTCGTTGTCCTGGCAGTAGGCATTGTTGTTCCCGCCCTGGGTACGGCCGGACTCGTCCCCGCCCAGCAGCATCGTGACCCCCTGCGAGAGCAGCAGGGTGGCCAGGAAGTTGCGCTGCTGCCGCCGCCGCAGCACCAGGATGCCGGTGTCGTCGGTCTCGCCCTCCGCGCCGCAGTTCCAGGAGCGGTTATGGCTCTCGCCGTCGTTCCCGTTCTCCCCGTTCGCCTCGTTGTGCTTGTCGTTGTAGGAGACCAGGTCGCTGAGGGTGAAGCCGTCGTGCGCGGTGACGAAGTTGACGCTGGCTCCCGGGTGCCGGGCGTCGGCCTGGTAGAGGTCGGAGCTGCCCGTCAGGCGGGACGCGAACTCGCCGAGGGTGGCGGCCTCGCCCCGCCAGAAGTCCCGGACCGTGTCACGGTACTGGCCGTTCCACTCCGACCACAGGGCGGGGAAGTTGCCCACCTGGTAGCCGCCTTCGCCGATATCCCACGGCTCGGCAATGAGCTTCACCTGGGAGACGACCGGGTCCTGCTGGATGAGGTCGAAGAAGGCCGACAGGCGGTCGACCTCGTGGAACTGGCGGGCCAGGCTGGCGGCCAGGTCGAAGCGGAACCCGTCGACGTGCATCTCGGTCACCCAGTAGCGCAGCGAGTCCATGATCAGCTGAAGGGTGTGCGGGTGGCCCACGTTGAGGCTGTTGCCGGTGCCGGTCGTGTCGTAATAGCAGCTCAGATTGTCGGCCACCAGGCGGTAGTAGGCGGCGTTGTCGATGCCCTTCATCGACAGGACCGGGCCCAGGTGACTGCCCTCGGCGGTGTGGTTGTAGACAACGTCGAGGATCACTTCGATGCCGGCCTCGTGCATCGCCCGGACCATCGCCTTGAACTCCGCGACCTGCTCGCCACGCTGACCGCCCGCGGCGTACCCGTTGTGCGGGGCCAGGAACCCGATCGAGTTATAGCCCCAGTAGTTCCGCAGCCCTCGCTCGACCAGATGAGCGTCGTGGATGAACTGATGAACGGGCAGCAATTCCACGGCCGTGATGCCGAGCCCGGTGAGGTACTCGATCGCGGCCGGATGCGCCAGGCCCGCGTAGGTGCCCCGCTGCGCCTCGGGGATACTCCGATGCCGGGCGGTGAAGCCCCTGACGTGGACCTCGTAGATTATCGACTCGTTGAGCTGGATGTCCGGCGGCCGGTCATTGCCCCAGTCGAAGTACGGGTTGTGGACCACTGACCTGGGCACGTAGGCGGCGCTGTCGTCGTCATTGCGCGAGTTCTCGTCGCCGAAGTTGTAGGGGAAGCAGGCCTGGTTCCAGCTGACCTGGCCCTCGATGGCCTTGGCGTAGGGGTCGAGCAGCAGCTTGGCCGGATTGCAGCGCTGGCCGTTCTCCGGCGCCCACGGCCCGTGCACCCGGTAGCCGTATCGCTGTCCGGGCGACACCGTGGGCAGGTAGCCGTGCCAGCAGGAGGCATCGATCTCCTCCAGGCCGATCCGCGTCTCGCCGCCGTCGTCATCGAACAGGCAGAGCTCGACGCGGTCGGCGACGTCGGAGAACAGGGAGAAGTTCGTCCCGCCGCCGTCATAGGCTGCCCCCAGGGGATAGGGACGCCCCGGCCAGATCTCGATGGCATCGGTCATCTACGGCTGAATCCTTTCTTCGGCCGACCCAGAGCCGACCAGGCTGGCACGGCGGGGTGGGCCGGCCCGGCGAGCACAGGGCAGCTCGGCATCGGTCATGATTCGCGTGCTTGCGTCAGGATGACGACGGTATCTGGCGGGAGGACAACGCCGTGCGCCAACTGCTCGACGCGGGGATCGGACACGGCGAGCAGTTCTGCCGACGCGCCAGCCGGGAAGTTCCAGCTTCTCCTGCCGAGGTTACCGGCCACCACGACTGGTCCCCGGCGGAAGACCAGCGTTCCCGCGTCCTGGTCGCATTCGGTCCCGACCCGATCCAGGCGAGGATCGGTGAGCTCGGGAATCCGCCGGCGCAGGTCAATCAGAGCGCGGTACCAGGCCAGCAGGCCGGCGTGGCCTTCTCTGGCGGGCTCGCTCCAGTCGAGCCTGGAGCGCTCGAACGTCGCGGGGTCCTGCGGATCGGGCACGTCGCAGGCGTCCCAGTCGAAGGCGGCGAACTCCGCGCGCCGTCCCTGGCTGACGGCCCGGCCCAGCTCGGGATCGTCGTGACCGGTGAAGTACTGGAACGGGGTGGCGGCACCCCACTCCTCACCCTGGAAGAGCATCGGCACAAACGGCGAAGTGAGCAGCAACGCGGCCGCCACCCGCAGCCGGCCGTCGCTCATCAGCGCGCTCGAGCGCTCCCCGGCGGCGCGATTGCCGATCTGGTCATGGTTCTGCGTGCAGACCACGAACTGGCTGCCGGACAGGCCAGCCGGGGACCGGCCGTGGACTCGCTGGCGGTGCGGGGAGTAGATGCCGTCGTACACCCACGCCTGGCGAAGCGCTTTGGCCAGCAGCGGCAGCGGCCCGAAGTCCTCGTAGTACCCGCTCCTCTCCCCGGTCAGCGTGGCGTGCAGGGCATGGTGCCACTCGTCGGCCCAGGAGGCGTCGAGGCCGTAGCCGCCCGCATCGTGGCTCCGGACGAAACGCGGATTGTTGCGGTCGCTCTCGGCGATCAGGAACAGCGGCCGGCCCAGCTGGGCGGCCAGCACCGCTATCTTGGCGGCGAGCTCCTCCAGGATATCGAGGGCGGAGTCGTCCGCGAAGGCATGCACGGCGTCGATGCGCAGCCCGTCGCACTGATAGTCACGCAGCCACATGATCGCGTTGTCGATCACGAAGCGCCGGACCTCGTCGCTGCCAGGGCCGTCAAAGTTGATGGCCTCGCCCCAGTTGGTCCGGTGCTCCGCCGAGAAGTAGGGGCCGAACTCCGGCAGGTAGTTCCCGGCTGGCCCGAGGTGGTTGTAGACGACGTCCATCACCACGCCGAGCCCGCGGGCGTGGGCGGCATCGACGAACCGTTTGAGCCCGTCCGGGCCGCCATAGGAGTGATGCGGCGCGAACAGGTCGACGCCGTCATACCCCCATCCTTGTTCACCCGAAAATTCCGAAACGGGGAGCAGCTCGATAATGTCGATCCCTACCTCGGCCAGATGCGCCAGGTGCTCGATGGCGCCGTCGAAGGTTCCCTGCGCCGAGAAGGTACCGACGTGGCACTCGTACAGGACTGAGCCCGCCAGCGGCATCCCCCGCCAGTCCGAGTCGCCCCAGGCGAAAGCCCCGTGGTCGACGACGCGGGACGGCCCGTCGATGCCGCGCGGCTGGAAGGCAGACCGCGGATCGGGCCGGGGCGGCCCGCCGTCGAGGCTGAATGAGTAGTCAGTGCCCGGGCCCGCCTCCGGTACCCGGCACTCCCACCAGCCGCCGTCGCCGCAGGTCATCGGCAGCCGCCGCTCGCCGAGCACCAGCTCGATGCGCTCGGGACGCGGCGCCCACACCCGGAACTCGTGCATCAGGACTCTGCGCCCAGGACCGCGACGGGGAATCGCCGCAGCAGCGATTCGATGCTGACGCCGCCGCCGGCGCCCACGTTGGCCCGCTCGCCGGTGAGCACGTCGACCCAGTCGCCCTCAGGCAGCGTCACCGTAGTGCAGTCCCAGTCGCGCCTGTCGGAGACGCGCCTGTCGGAGTCGCGCCTGTCGGAGTCGTGCCTGTCGGAGTCGTGCCTGCCGGAGTCGTGCCTGCCGGAGTCGCGCCTGCCGGAGTCGTGCCTGCCGGAGTCGCGCCTGCCGGAGTCGCCGCCCCGGTCGCCCGCGCCGCCGAGGCCGACGAGCAGCCGGGGCACCACGACGGCCAGCCCGCCGGTGCGGGTGAAGGCTACAGCGTGCCCGGCCTTCGGGCCGGAGACGAGCAGCGGCTCGTAGCCGGAGCCGGGGCCGTAGGCGCCCGGGTGACGCCGGCGGTGGTCCAGCAGCCGGCGGATGAGCCAGAGCTTCGGCCCGCCCTCGTCGGCGCGGGCCAGCGCCTCTTGCGGCCCGGCGCCGGCCAGCGCGTCCAGCAGGCTGCGGCGGGCGCCGTAGTCGACGGGCCTGCGGTTATCGGGGTCCACCAGGGACAGGTCCCACGTCTCGGTGCCCTGGTACAGGTCGGGCACGCCCGGGCAGGTCAGCAGCAGCGTCGTGGCGGCCAGCGAGTTGACCCGCCCTCGCTCCACGAGAGCGTGCTCGGCCAGGAACGCCTCCAGATCGGTGACGAATCCGTCGTCGGCCAGGACCGCGGACACGAACCTCGCCAGCGCGTCGTCGTACTCGGCATCCGGGTCCGTCCAGGAGGTGCGGACCTTGGCTTCCCTGGCCGCCTTGGCCATGAACGCGCCGGCCCGCGCGGCGTCGATCGGCCAGGCACCCACCAGGGTCTGATACAGCAGATACTCGGCATTGGCATCCGGCAGGTCGTTGTGCTTATATCCCTTGTTGCGCTCCGCCCAGAGCCGCGCGGCGCTTTCCCATTCGTGCGGCAGCTCCGACAGCAGGCTGATGCGGGCGCGCACGTCGCCGCTTCGCTTGGTGTCGTGGGTCGAGAGCGTGAGCATCGCTTCGGGCCAGCGCCGTGCCGCCTGCACCATGTCCCGGTGGAAGTCTTCCGGCGGGGCGCCGAAGCGGCCGGGGTTGCCGCCTACCTCGCCTAGGGACAGCAGCGGGTAGTAGCGGTAGAAGGCCGTATCTTCTACGCCCTTGGCCATCACCGGCGCGCTCAGCTGGGCGAAGCGCACGGCGAAATCGGCCTCCGGCGCGCCGGGATGGCGCAGTACCAGCAGCTCGCCGATGAAGGCGAGGAGCTCGGCGTCGATGTCGGGCCGGCGCTGCGTGGCGGCGGCCACGGCGGTGGCCGCGTGCGCCTGGTCCGCGGCGGTGACCGGGTAACCCGGCCGCAGATAGCTGCGGTAGACGTCATATGCGGCGATCACCTCGCGCAGCGCGTCGCGCAGTTCCCGGCGGGTGTGGTCGCGCTGGCGCCGGTGGCGCTCGCAGACCTCGGCCAGCAGACCGGTGAGGCGCTCAAGCTCGGCGGCGAGATCCTCGTGCATGATCTGGAGCTTGGCCGCGTGCACGATATCGGGGTAGGCCGCCTGCTGCCCGGCGAAGCGGGCGTAGCCGGCCAGCATGGCCCGGCGGCCGCCGGGATCGACGAAGAGCTGGTTGACTCGGTTCAGGAACTCATACCCCGAGGTCCCGGCCACCGGCCACGACTGCGGCAGATCCTCGCCGGTGGCCAGGATCTTCTCCACCACGACGTACGCGCCCGACGTGGTCTCGTGCAGCAGGCGCAGGTAGCCCTCGGGGTCGGTGAGGCCGTCCACGTGGTCCACCCGGAGCCCGTCGACGGTGCACCCCGACACCAGGTCCAGGATGAGGCGGTGGGTGTCGGCAAAGACGGCAGCGTCCTCGGCCCGCAGGCCGGCAAGCGTCTCGATGTCGAAGAACCGCCGGTAGGAGAGCTCCTCCGCGCCGGTTCGCCAGTACGCGAGCCGGTAGTTCTGCTGGCTGAGCAGCTCGTCCAGGGCGTCCGGGTTCCGGTTCAGCGCCTTGATCTGGGCGTCGACGGCCGCCGCGACTTCCGGCCGGGACTCGCACAGGCTGGCCAGCGCGACGCGCAGGTCCTCCTTGCCGCGGTGGCGCTCGGCCACGGCGGCCGGGTCGGTGAGCATGGCGTGCGGCAGGCGGCCGAAGGCGTCCGCCAGGCTCTCCAGCTCCGGCGAGCCCGCGTCCGCCGCCGCCCGGCTCAGCAGGCCGTCCAGGGTGCGGGGCGACAGCGGCGCCTCATGGTCGTGGTAACGCACGGTGAACGACCCGCCCTGGCGCTCGACAGTCAGCTCGCCCGCCTCAAGGACCCGCCCGTAGTGGTCGCCGAGCACCGGCATGAGCACGGTGGCGGTCAGCTTGCGCTGCGGCGGATCCCAGTCGATGTCGAAGTGAGCGGCGTAGCGGCTGGACGGCCCGTTCTCGAGCACGTCCCACCACCAGGCGTTGGCCCGGCCGGCCAGGGCCATGTGATTCGGCACGATGTCCAGCACCTGGCCCAGGTCGGCGGCGGCCAGATGCTCGGTGAGGCGGCGATGGGCGGCGGCCCCGCCGAGCTCAGCGTTCAGGCGCCCGTGGTCGACGACGTCGTAGCCGTGGGTACTGCCGGGCGCGGCCTGAAGATACGGCGAGCAGTAGAGGTGGCTCACCCCGAGATCGGCGAGGTAACCGGTGATGGCGGCGGCGTCGTCGAAGGTGAACCCGGCATGCAGCTGGACCCGGTAGGTCGCCGCCCGCTGGCGCGGGGCGCGCTGCGCCGGGCCGGTTTCGTGCCCCAGCGGGCTGGTTTCGTGCCCCAGCGGGCTAGCTTCGTGCCCCCGCGGGCTGGTTTCGTGGCCCAGCGGGCTGGTTTCGTGCCCCAGCGGGCGGGGGCCTTGCGTCGGCGTGACCATCGTGCGGCGTGCTCCCGAAAATTAGGGGCTGACTGAGCGTAAAGATCACTGCTTCTGGGTAGTGCCGTTCGCCGGGCCTTCACTACGGGCCTCAAGTACACCAAAGCACGGCTGGCAAACGCAGCGCCCGTCAGCACAGAAGCGATATATCCGAACCAGACGCCGGTCATGGCCGCGCCCAAGGCCTAATGGTCGCGCAACGCGTGAATCAGCTGGCCTGCGCCCGGGCAACCGCCTTCCCGCGGAAGCAGGCCCAGGGGTGCGACCGGCCCGGCGGTGACTCCGGCTCGACGGGCCCGATTGGCGATCGCGTGCATGTTTAACGGGGCTTGTCGCGGAGACCTCTGCTACACGCGCCGACGGCGCGCTGCGGATGCGGGAAGTGACCGAGGGAGGTCGCCGGGCAGATCGTGGAAGCCAACCAGGTGCAGTGCCGAAAACGGCAGCACCTGCTTTAATTTCATCACCTTAATAGAACCAGGCGAAATAGTCGTCGGAGGTAGCAATGCGTATCGGAGCGGCCCTCGTCATCATCTGGCTGGTCATTGGCGCCATCGCCGCTGGTCAGCGCCACTACTTCAACGGGAATGTCACAAGCTGCGTGAAGGCTGGCAACATCGCCTTGACGATTGTCGCTGGCCCGCTCAACTACTTCGGCGTGAACCCGAAGACTAACTGCACAGCACCCAAGCCCAGCAAGTGAGGAGCAGGCCAGCCGGAGCAACGACCGCACATCCGGGCGATGACAGCGAGTGGCTGGCGTGGAAGTCTGGTGCTATGAGCGCTCGACGAAAGGGACAGCCATGAAGACCGCCACAGGGCTGACGTTAGTGGCCATCGGGGCGATCCTGGCCTTCGCTGTCACGGCCCACCCCCGCTTCCTGAACCTGCAGGTAGCGGGCTGGGTGATCATGCTGATAGGGCTGGCAGGGATCTTTGTTCCCCGGCGCGGATACGGCTGGGTGCGCAATCGCGTAGTGGTCAGGAGGCCGCGGGCGTCGCTCGCCAGTCCTGACCTCGGCCCCCGCGCCGACGCCGTCCGGCCGCCGGCGGCCGAGACGGTCGAAGAGTATTACGAAGAGTAATCGCTCATGGTGGCGAAGGCGCACCCCAGGGCGGTCCGGAAGCCAGCGGCAGGGCCGCGCGGGATCCCCGCTCCCGCGCGGTCCTGCGCATCTGCAGTGCGGCATGAGTCACTTCGGCTGCCCAGGGTAGGGGCCTGGCTATGGCCACCGAAATCAGGGAAACCGAGAGAAAGTACGAGCTCGAGTCGGGAGCTGCCCTGCCCAGCCTGCATGATCTGCCGCAGGTCTGCGGGCAGTCGGACCCCGACGAGCAGACGCTCGAGGCCGAGTACTACGACACCGCAGACCTGCGCCTGATCCGTGCGGGCGTCACGCTGCGACGGCGCCGCGGCGGCACCGACGCGGGCTGGCACCTGAAACTGCCGCTGGATTCTGACTCGCGTCGCGAGATCCAGGTGCCGCTCGGGCGCACGGGCCGCCGTGTGCCGGCCGAGCTTTCGGTGCTCGTGCGTGCCTACGCCCGCGGAGGGGTGCTGCGGCCGGTGGCGCTGATCACCACCACCCGCCACCTCCGGGTCCTGCTTGATGGCGCCGGCGCATCACTGGCGGAAGTGATGACCGATGACGTCTCGGCGCAGACGCTGGGCGAGTCCACCATCCTCTCGCAGTGGCGCGAAGTCGAAGTTGAGCTGACCGGCGGCGGCCCTGACCTGTTGCGAGCAGCCGACCGGCGGCTCCGGCACAGCGGCCTGCGCCCCGCCGGGCACTCAGCGAAGCTTGAGCGGGCGCTCGCTGACCAGCTGCCCGCGGCGCAGGGCGCGCCGCGGCTTGCCGCGCAGTCAACAGCCGGTGACGTGGTGCTCGCCTACGCGCGAGCGCAGGTCGCGCTGCTGCCCGCACTCGATCCCCTGATCCGCCGCGACGAGCCCGGCTCCGTGCATGACATGCGGGTCGCCACTCGCAGGCTGCGCAGCACGCTGAAGACATTCGGCGAGATCCTGGGTCTGCCCGACGGCAGCAGCCTGCGCGCGGAACTGAAATGGCTCGGCGGCGTCCTCGGCGGGGCCCGCGACAACCAGGTCCTTTCCTCGGACCTGCAGGGCAGGCTGGCCCGGCAGCCTGCGGAGCTGGTCGTCGGGCCGGTCCAGGCGCGAGTCCAGGCGCACTTCGCGCCTCGTGCCGCCTCTGCCCGTACGGCGCTGCTGGAGGCCCTGGATTCCCAGCGCTACATCCTGCTGCTGAACGCACTGGACCAGTTTCTGAGTAGCCCCTCGCCGACAGCGGAGGCGGACCTGCCTGCCGAAGATGTCCTGCCCGCCGCCGTCAGGCAGGTCTATCGCCGAGTACAAAAGCGCGCGCGGCGCGCAGTCCGTGCGCCTGCCGGGCAGGCCAGGGAGGTAGCCCTGCACGAGACCCGTAAGGCGGCCAAGGATGCCCGGTACGCGGCCGAGGCGGCCAGCCCGGCTGTCGGCAGGCAAGCCCGCCGGTTCGCCCGGCGCATGAAGCAGCTTCAGTCGGTTCTCGGTGACCACCACGATGCCCTGGAGGCGCGCGACACCGCGCTGGAGATCGCGATGCGGGCCCACCTGGCCGGGGAGAACGCATTTACCTTCGGCCTGCTGTATGAGAGCTGCCGACGCGATGCGGTCGGCCTCGAGAGCCAGGTGACGAAGAAGTGGGAGCACGCGTTCCGGCCCAGGTACAGCAAGTGGCTTCGCTAGGAGGACATGTCCTCAGGTCCGCTAGGAGGCCGTGTTCGCCCCGTGCCGGGCGGGTCGGCGTAGTCATCATACATGTCCTGCGCGGTGCGGCCGGTCTTCCTGGTCAGCCAGCGTTTCTGAAAGCCGATCGATGCCAGGAACGCGTAAATGCCGAAAGCCATCAGCAAAATAACCACGATGTCGATCCACGACACATTGATCATCCCGGATCCGTGCGAGCGTGCCGTTCGGTGGGACTCAAATCCCGCAACTAGCCGCCTTACCCTGCCTGCCGCGTTTAAACATCGTGCGAGGGCTTTAGCCCTGCGCCAGGGACCTGCGCGGCACAACCCTGGGCCCGGTGCAGGTGATCTCGCAGGTCAGCCGGTCATTGTCGGCTATCTCCCCCGGCTGGTGGCCATTGAAGACTAGTCGGCGCGTTTATAGCTGCTTGTGTCGGGCAGTGGGTCGGGGTCCTTAACTTGAAAGCAGGTGATTGTTATGTCGGCCGGGATCATCGTGGCCATCGTCGTGGCCGTCGTCGTAGTAACGGCCCTCGTGATTGGTGCTATGGCGGCATCTCGCCGCCGTCGGCTTCAGCAGCGCTTCGGCCCGGAATACGACCGCCTGGTCGGCGAGCGCGACAGCAAGCGCAAGGCCGAGGCAGAGCTGACCGAGCGGGAACGCCGGGTCCAGGACCTCGATATTCGGCCGCTCACAGACTCGGCCCGCGCGGGCTATGCGCACCAGTGGGCAACCCTCCAGGAGCAGTTCGTCGACATGCCGGCGGACGCCGTCGCCGCATCGCAGGTGCTGGTCGCCGCCGTGATGAATGAGCGGGGCTACCCGACAGACAATCGCGATCAGGTCCTGGCCGACCTGTCCGTCGAGCACGCGAAGACGCTCGATCACTACCGCGCTGCCGAGGAGATCAGCGAGTCTGCCGCCGGCGGCAAGGCGTCCACAGAGGATCTCCGGCAGGCCATGATCCACTACCGGGCACTGTTCCGCGAGCTGCTGGGTGAGGCAGCGGATTCTGGGATCGGGTCAGATGTCACCCGCCCGGCAGGCGATCGGGCGGCAGACGATCGGGCCGCGCAGGAACTGGCGACCCCCGAGTCGCCTCGCGAGGAGCTGACCGCATCGGATCCGGCTCCCGCGGAGCTGGCGGCATCGGATCCGGCTCCCCAGGAGCTGGCGGCATCGGATCCGGCTCCCGCGGAGCTGGCGGCATCGGAT
>Ga0209871_1000006_pt1 | contig 63180 bp, 59 predicted proteins | sample OrgsoiDNA2013045_FD_185795 | JGI IMG/M metagenome (GOLD analysis project Ga0209871, IMG submission 185795) | Permafrost soil microbial communities from the Arctic, to analyse light accelerated degradation of dissolved organic matter (DOM) -... | ecosystem: Environmental > Terrestrial > Soil >... | reverse complement strand
GGGAAAGCCGTGTTCCAGCCAGAAGCCCAGGTCACCCGCCTGCAAAGAGATCAAGGACCCGTACCTTGACAGATGATCATGCGGAAAACGCGGCTAGGTGCGGACCCGGAACTTGGCGGCAGGCTAGCCGATGCGGGTGACTTAGGCCCCGACGATACTGGCGCGCTGCTGATCGACCTCGCCGTCGCGGCGCTCGGCGCCGATCGCGCATGCCCACGGGCTGGTCGTGCTCACCCTGGCCGGCGATCAGATCTGCGCTATCACGCGCTTCGGCGACAACGGCCTGTTCCCCCGGTTCGGGCTGCCCCGGACCCTGCGTGACTAGCGCAGATCCGCGCGCCGGGACCCGAAAATAGGTGTCCTTTCCGGGACGGCCGGGAGATGATGCAGTCCGTGGACAAGGCCGCCATCACCCCAGCGCTGGTGTCCCGGCTGGTCGCAGCTCAGTTTCCGCGATGGGCTGATCTCCCGGTCCGGCCAGTCGAGCTTGACGGGTGGGATAACGCCTCATTCCGCCTCGGCCAGGACTTGTCCGTGCGGCTGCCCAGCGGCGGCGGGTACGCCCTGCAGGTCGACAAGGAGCACCGGTGGCTGCCGGTCCTGGCCGGCCAGCTGCCCCTTCCCATCCCTGCGCCCATGGCGAAGGGAGCCCCGGGGTGCGGATACCCGTGGCAGTGGTCTGTCTACCGGTGGCTGGAGGGTGACCGCGCGACCATCGGCCGGGTCGCGGACCTGGGCCAGTTCGCGGCGGACCTAGGTGACTTTCTCACCGCCCTTTACCAGGTCGATTCCGCTGGCGGGCCGCCGCCGGGTGAGCACAGCTGCTGTCGCGGCGGGCCGCTGGCTGTCTATGACGGCCAGACCAGGGAGGCGATCGCGGCCCTGGACGGGGAGGTCGACACTGGCCGTGCGGCCGAGGTCTGGGAGGCAGCCCTCGGCGCGGCATGGCACGGCGCCCCGGTGTGGGTCCATGGAGACGTCAGCCCGGAAAACCTGCTGGTCGGTCACGGCCGGCTGAGCGCCGTTATCGACTTCGGGTGCTCGGCAGTGGGAGATCCCGCCTGCGATACAGCGATTGCATGGACGTTCTTCGCGGGCGAGAGCCGGGAGGTGTTCCGGACCCGGCTTCCGGTGGACCAGGGGACTTGGGCGCGTGGTCGCGGCTGGGCACTCTGGAAGGCCCTGATCGTGCTGGTCCGCGCGCTCAAGGACGATCCTGACGACGCAAGAGAGACCAAGCGCGTCATCGAAGAAGTGCTCGCCGAGCACGATCCGTAGGATGGTGACCTGGATCCAGACGGGGGAGGTCCTTACGCCCGCGCCACCGCGGGCCGCCAGTCGGGGCTAGTTCCTCGGCTTGCGCCGGGCCGGGGCAGAGGCACGGGCCGGGGAGGCCGGCGCACGGGCGCGAGCCGGGGCCGGGGCCCGCTTTTTCGGCCGCAAGGCCAGGATCTCGTCGATGCCCTCGTTGAGGTAGTCCCGCAGCAGCCCCGGCTCGGTGATGGCCGCGGCGTCAGTGTTGATCCCGATGCAGCACATACCGTCATGCGAGATCAGCGTGATCATGGCCGCGCAGCCGGGCAGCGGGCCGAACGGGTACATCCGGGTGATTCTCGCCCCCGCCATGTAGACCGGGTACGGTATGCCGGGCACATTACTGATCTGCGCGTCATTGCTGCTGGTCAGGCTGGCCAGGATCGGCGCGACCAGCGGGCCCGGCAGGTGGCTGAGCGCCGGGGACAGCAGCGCCGCCGCGTTGAGCGCGGGCTCGGCCCTGGCGGTGATCACGAACTCCCGCACCTGCCGCATCCTCTCGGCGGGATCACGCTCGGCGACCGGGGCGGCGAATCGCGCGCCGGCGAACCTGTTGCCGCCCGCCGCGTCCGCCGCGGTCCGCAGGCTGATCGGCATCGCGATCGGCATGGTCTCGATCGGCATGGAGAAGTGCTCGTGATAGCGGCGGAACCCGCCGAGCACCGCGGCCAGGAACGCATCATTGACGGACCCGCCGGCCGATTTCGCTGCCGCCTTCAGGTCCGCCAGCGGGACCTCGGCGGTCTCGAACCGCCAGGCCAGGCTCCGCGGGCGCAGCAGCGGCGAGGGGTCTCCGGTCGCCGGGTCGGCCACCCGCCGCAGCGAGGCCGCGAACGCGAGCGCGTCCGTCACCGAGCGCGCTGGCGATCTCAGCAGCCGCGCGGCGAGCCCGGCGACGGCGCTGCCCTGCCGCACCGCCCGGCCGGGGGCCTCGGCTGCCTGCCGTGCGGCCTGATCGGCGAGTATCTCCAGGGGCGTGCGGGTGTCGGCTGGCGGCGCGGCAGGTTCGGGCCGGTCACGCTGTGGCTCACGGGAGCGGCTGTGCAGCAGGGCCAGCAGCTGGACACCGCCGATTCCGTCGGTGACGCAGTGGTGCGCCTTCAGGATGTAGGCCGCCTGGCCGCCTTCGAGCCCGTCGATGACGACGGCCTCCCACAGCGGCCTGGCCCGGTCGAACGGCCGCATGGCGACGGCCTGCGCGATCTCGAGTACCTGACCCAGCGTGCCCGGCGGGAGCAGGTGCATGTGCTGGAGGTGGTAGCTGAAGTCGAGCTCGCCGTCGGTGACCCACGCGGGCGCGCCCAGGGTCAGCGGCGGCTCGACCACCCGCTGCCGGAATCTGGGCACGATGCGGGATGCCCAGTCGTGCGCCCTGAGCAGCCGCTCGGGGTCCGGGGCCTGGTCCAGGATCTCGACGATCGTCAGCGTCGACCGGAGCCGGGGGTCGGCTTCGGAGCGCCACATGACCGTCTCGAACGGGTCCATTTCCGGGGCGGCGGACCAGGCGGCCCCGGCCGTGACGAGATCGGGCGTGGGCTCGGTCATGCGGGAACCTCCAGACCGGAACCGGAACCGGAACCGGGCCCGGAACCGTAGCCGGAGCCAGGCCCGGACTCATGCCCTGGCCAGCTGGCCAGCGTGTCGATATACAGCTGGCGAACCTCGGCGACACGCTCCGTCAGCTCGCCGGTCTTCCAGGAGCTGACGTCGATCGCCGGATGGACCACGACGTCGACGCAGCCGGGACGGATGGTCACCGCGTCCCGCCACATCATCTCGCCGGCGTTGCGGATAACGATCGGCACCACCGGGACGCCTGCCTGCATCGCCATGTGGAAGGCACCTTTCTTGAACTCTCCCAGGGCCGGGGTCACCGAGCGCGTGCCCTCGGGCGCGATCAGCACGGAGATCCCGTCCCGGAGCCGCTGCACCGCGGGCTCCAGCGCCTGACGCGCGTCGCCGTGGCCGCCGCGGTCCACGAAGGCCACCCCGGCGAGCCGGAAGGCCAGGCCGAACACGGGGTCGTTGGCCAGTTCCTTCTTCGCTACCGCGGTGAATCCGTCCCGCAGCAGCTTGCACAGGATCGCCATGTCGAGCTGGCTCTGATGGTTGAACAGGAACACCGCCGGGCGCCGATCCCACAGGTTCTGCTCGCCGCGGACGCGCAGCTGCACGCCGGCCAGGCTCAGGCCGAGCTCGCCGATCAGCGCCGTCGTGGTGTCGAGCCCGACGCGATGGCTGCGGTTGAGCACGCCGAAGGCGACGCCGGTCGCCATCGCCGTGAACATGCCTCCGTACGCCGCCGCGGTCCTGGCGACTTGCGCGGCCCCTGGCCGCCCGCGACCCGCGAACGTCAGGACCGGCCAGTCCTCCTCGCGAGCGTGGGCGAGCAGGTGCCTGCCCGGGTTCACCGCCCGAGGATGGCCGACAGTCGACAGGAACGGCACGTCCTCATCACCGTTGGAATACGCATAACTAGATCCCAGGTCCACGTCGTTGGCCTGCGCGAAGGAGCGAACGGCGTCAGCCTTGCCTGCGCGCCACAGCGTCGGGCCCGCCGCTCGCCCGGTCAGAATGCCGTCGGCGGTGATCTCGACTGGCGTGCACAGCACGTGCTCGATCCCGGTGGCGCGCGCCGCCGGCTCCACCTGGAACCGGGACGCCGAGGACGCCAGCACGAGCGTATGACCCATCCGCTTGTGCGCCTGGATCAGCTCCCATGCCTCGGGAAACAGCCTTCCGGCGATCTGCTGGGCGAACAGCCGCTCGCCGAGTTCGGTGAGCTCATCCTCCGACCGGCCGGCCCACGCGGCGAAGCCGAGGGCGACGAACCGCTCGAAGTCCTCCTCGCTGGTGACCCCGCGCAGGCCGAGCATCAGCGTCTGCGCGGCCTCGAGCGGGCCGATAGAGAAGCTGCGCAGCCGGTGCCGGTAGAAGTCGCGCGCGGAGTACCCGTCGATGACGGTGCCATCGAAGTCGAAGAACGCGCCGACGGCGGGGCCAGCCGGACTGGCCAGGACGCCGGCGACTGCCTCAGCGAGCGACACCGGTGACCTCCGCCCGGAGCGAGGAGTCCAGGGACTCCGCGGTACGAACGCGCGCGACCAGGTCACGCACGTATGACGCGGACAGCTCCCGGCGTGCCTTCAGATCCTGCCTGCCAGCCTGATTCTGGCCGCCAGCCTGATTCTGGCCGCCCGGCTGGAGGAGATCGTGATTCTCGGCCAGCTTCAGGGCGGAGCTGAACAGCTCACGAGACAGCGACTCCGGCCCGTGCAGGCGTCCCTGCAACAGCATCTGCCGCCCTACCGCCTCGCACTCATCCAGGAGATTGTCAGACTCGACCGGGATACTGGCATCGCGTGCCGCCAGGCGCTCGGCGACGACGAGCTGCGCATCGAGGAAGGAGCGCAGGACCCGGTGCGCCATCAGGAATCCCGACCGGGTCAGCAGCTCGCGGACCTGCTGCGCCGTTGCGATGTGCTGATCCCAGTCGGGCGCGATCAGGCTCATCTCCTCCGTAAGCTCGGCCTCGAACGTCTCCCGGTCCGGGAAGAAGAACTCGAACTTCAGCTGATCGCGAAGGTGCCTGGCCTCGGCCCGGCCCTCGGCCAGCGGGCCGCCAGAGCCGGTTCCGGATATGGCCGGCTCGGACGACCCCGTTTCGCCCGTAGGTTTCTCGGCGGTGCTGGTCTCGGCGGTGCTCGGCTGCGCCGCGTGCAGCATCGCGAGCTCGACTATGGCCCTGTTGACGAACCAGTGGATCGCGTTGTTCCGGTAGAACGCGGCCACCAGGTGCTGGCCCGGCTCGATGGCGTAGACCGGTTCCTCGCCGCCGGCGTACGTGCTGACCACACCGGAGCGATGCAGCTCGCCGAGCACGGCGCTGACGCCGGCCGGGTCGCGCAGCGCGGTGATGCCGGTGGCCGGGATCTGCCGGATGTCGATGTAGCGCAGGATGGGCTCGAGTACCTGGCGTACCTGGGCGAGGGTGAGTGCCTGATCGCGGACGCCGAGCAGGGTGAGGGTGACCAGGGCGTTGGCGGTGACCGGCGCGGCCCGGTTGATCCGGACGGCGACCTCGAAGGCGATCTTCTGCAGCGCCGCCCGCTGCTCCTTGTCGCCGGCCTCGGCGCCGGCCAGCCGCTCGCGCATGAGAAAAGCAGCGCCGAAACGGACATAGGCGGCGCCGGCGTTATGCCGCTGCGACTGGGCGTACCGGGCCAGCCAGGTGAGTCCTTCCTTCTTCTTGGTGGCCCCGGACTGCTCGGCGGCCATCTGGGTGACCTCGGCCAGCCGGTCGTAGGTGATGGAGACGGGGACGAGGTAGACGTCGTCGGTGCGGCCGCTGTGCAGGGCGGCGGCGGCGTAGTGCAGCAGGCCGTAGCGGGGCGAGCGGAGCTTGCCGGTCCTGGAGCGGCCGCCTTCGAAGTACCACTCGAGGTTGAACCGCTTGGAGAGCAGGTAGCCGAAGTATTCCTGGACAACGGTCTTGTAGATCTCGTCGTGGCCGAAGCTGCGGCGGATGAAGACGACTCCGGCGCGGCGGGCCAGCGGGCCGACAGGCCAGATATTGAGGTTGCTGCCGCCCACGATGTGATTGCCAGGGAAGTCGTGGCGGGCCAGGACTCCGGCCAGGACCAGGGAGTCCGCGTAGGAGCGGTGGGAGGGCAGGAAGATCAGCGCGTGCCGCTTGTTCAGCTCCCGCAACTGGTCCAGGCTCGCTTCGTCGGCCTGGACGGTCCAGGTTCTGGCGTGCAGCGGGCGCATGACGCCGGACCACAGGTCGATCGCGGTGCGGCTCTGCACCGCGACCAGCTCGGCGAGGGCGGCCTCGGCCTTGGCGCGTACTTCCGGCTCGGGTATGCCCAGCCGCAGGGCGAGCGCAGAGATCTCCGCGCGGAACGCCGCGCCGTCGGTGATCTGCTCGGCCACCAGCCGCGGCACCTTGTAGCGGTCGCCGGTCAGGCGCCGCTCGGCGCGCTCGAGCGTCACCACCGCTGCGCGCCGGACGTAGCGGGCGAGCGCGGCAGGATCGGCTGACGGCCCGGCCTCCGCCTGGTGGCGGGTGCGCAGCTCGCTGAGCAGGGCCGGCTCCCCGGCGACGATGTGGCACCGGTCGGGTTCCCGGCGGGCGATGTGCTGCTGCCTGCGCCGTCCGGGCCGGCGGGGATTGGCCATCAGCACCAGGTCGGACCAGCGGGTGCGCCGGTCGCCATCGCGTTCGCGCGGAAGCCACACCACGCGCACCGGGATCAGCAGGGCATCGGCGCCGGCCTCGCAGTGGCGCTGCAGGCAGTCGGCGAAGCTGGCGTCGGCGGCCACGAGCAACTCGGCCGGGGTGCTGCTGTCCGGATCGGCTGACCTGGTGTCGTCCGGCGCGGCTGGCGTGGAGCGGTCGAGTCCGCCGCTGCGGAGCCATTGCCCGATGAGGCGGCGCTCGTTGTCGCTGACATCGACCGCCAGTGCCAGCCGCGGCGTTCGGGCGGCATCAGCGGGCTCGGCGGCCTTGCCTTGCTCCGGCAACTGGCGTCCCCTCGCTGTGCAGTGCGCTGACCATGACTAGATCACGCAACCACTTCTCCACCGCGATGTACAGCCGGCCTCCACCCCTGATCCTTAGCCAGGGCTGATCCGGTTCGAGACACACGCGACGGCTGGCGGTCCAGGCTGCACGTCACCAACCTGCTCGCCTGGCTGCAGCGCCAGGCCCTGGCGGCTGGCCCTGGCGGCTGGCATCGCCCGCCGCCCGAACTCGCATCAGCGGCATGAGCGACCTGTCGACGGATATCGCGTCAACCACTTGCTAGCTGCGCCGCCCATCTGTCCAACTTGTCCCGCACCCGCTTAGCACGCCGCGCGAGGGTCCGCGCAGAAACGTGATCGAGCGGTCCGGCGGTCCTCACCAGACGACTTACAACCTTGGGGTCTGTGAGCAAGTTGATTCGGTCCAAAGCTGCTTCAAGCTCATCAACGGCTTCGGCTTCCCGACCTGCCGCCAGCAGCGCGCCGGCTCGCCGGTTAATGCTGAAGATGGCTGAATCGGAAAGTCCCACGCTGTCAGCGATAGTTATCGCTTGCCACAGCTCATCGAGTACTGACGGGAGTGCATCATGCGCCCTAGAATCGCGCGCGGACCTGCCATCGGTACCTGCTACAAGACACCACTCAGCTATTGCATGCTCGGTCAGAGCGTATACCTGATATGCTTTATTTTGAAGGCTCCTCGCCTCCTCGCGGTTTTCCTCCGCGAGGGTCAGTGCAAACTCCAGGTGCCGCTGCGCTTCGACGCTTTCGCCAGCCCTGGTCAACTCGCTGGCTTGGGTGATATGCGCGCTGATTAACGAGTTCCGTGCCATTACTTCATTTTCGCTAAGCTCCAGCCGTTTGCTGAGCTCAACACTGTCCGTGAGAATCTTGATTCCAGCGTCGCCTTGCCTGAAGCACAGGGCATACAAATGCAGGCCTATCGCCTGGTAAAGATCTTCAATACCTTCACTGATAACCACTTCAAAATGCTGTCTTGCCTCTTCTCTCTTGCCTGCGACATAGGACCGGAAGCCCATAAAGAAGGAGATTACTCTGGCATGGTTACTGAGCATCGGCTCTTGGCGCAGTACCAGCGTTGAAAGCCACATTCTCGCCGCGTTCAAATCGCGCTGGGGTGCAGATTCGAATGCCTCGCCAAAACGGTCGGCTGCCTCAGCAGCATGTATCCCGGCCAGGTAGAATGCGAGTCGGCTCTTTACGAACCACTGGTTTACGTCGTCAAAGTCGCTGAGGTTCGATTCCAGCTCATCAATCTTCCGCCGTTCACGGTCGGCTAAAATTGCATGCGCCTGCTGAAACTCACTAGGATCATTGTACATGAAATGCAATGCAATTCGTGGCGCGAGCATACTGTTAAGGCGCCAGCCTGCCGCCGTCTCCTCAACGAACGGCGCCGCAAGTAGTCGTTCGATTGCTGCGGCAGCCTCCATGTCGTTGCCAGGCCACACCTCAGTCACGAGACTGTGCAGTTCATCCGGCTGAGCCGTCAAGCAGATCGAAAGCGTCATTGCAGCTCTGCGATATGAATCGCCACTCTTGGAGAGTATATCCTCGGCGAGGGTGTCGAGATCATGGAGCACGGGTGCGCCACCGTCCTTCTTCATAGCAGGTCATTGTAATCCTGAACCGGGGCGAGCACCAGTCGTTGGATCTGGGCGTAGGCGATAATGGGTATGATCTCGTTCGCCGGAGGACCGAAGAACTTGTCTAGGTAGCTCGGTATCCGGTCAAGGTTACCGCCTTTCTCCAGAACGATCTCGCGAACGATATTCGCCAAGTCCTGCCTGGTGAACCGCCGCAGTCCTACCTTCCTTTCAGACAAGTTTCGCCAAGCTGTACTATCGTCGCCGATGGCCACCCAGCATCCTCCCGCGCTTTCCCAGAGTCGCCGCAAATGTACCAGATCACTCGAGTTTGGCGGGCTGTTTTGACCGATAGAAGTGACAATAATAGCGAATTTCGGAGGCCGCATTCCCATCAGCGGCCGTAGCGCATCCACGCAGTAGGTGAACAGCTTATGGTCTGAGATGGATGCATTACTCGCCGCGAGACTAAGTCCGGCGTCCTCGCCACCGGCTTCTATTCTAGCCCAGCGGACGATGTCGTTAAGAAGGTAACGAAGAGTGCTAGGCTGGTCGCCGGCGTCGAGGACTCGGTGAGTACGGAGGCCTGCCGCTTGGAAGAACAAGGTAACAATGCGGGCTGCCTCGTTACGCCCCGACAAGCTATCGCCGACCGCTACTAGCAAGCCGCCCTCGGAAGCTAAGATTGAGCACTCGTCTCGCAGCTCGCCGCGGTCGATGTTGATCCAAGCTTCGGTGTCCAAGTGTGTCACGCACCATCCTGGGCCGGCGCCTTAGACGCACTTATCGCGTCTCGTGGGAGTTTGAGTGCCCGGAGCGCTTCAGGCAGGTTAACAGCGATCGCGTCGAGTGGTTGCTTCAGCAGTCGGATCGTTTCGTCTCGGTAAGTATCTCGGACTCTTTCATCGGTCGCTAATTGGCTGATTTGCAATGCCGTCGGCATTAAATAGATATACGTGTTAGCTGTAGTGACCGCTTGGTACAGCCGCCCTAGTGATACTCGCCGCTGGTCGTGCATGTATTGACGCTGCGGTGCATTAATTAAGGAGTTCCATGCATTAGTGGGCAGGGCCGGATAAAGTGGAACCATAAGATCTGAATGGTTTTTCCGCTGCTTGACCTGCACGGCTATCTCTAAGACCTCCGCCTGCAGCAGCCCTAGGAGGAACCTGTAGCTGCGGTAATTGCGAATCATCCCCGTTATGAATTGAGTAATCACGGCAAGTACGGCGCCGGTGAGCGCACCGACGATGACGTCAGCAGGAATCTGAACGCTACCGAGTCGGACGGTATCTGGCGAAGGGCGTGGGCTGGGGGTTGTCGCAGCTAGCTGCCAGGCCCATGTGGCTAGATACGCTGCTGACAGAGTTTCCTCGGCCACGAAGCCCACCCCCCGCTCGTCGCGTACAGCCGCTCGCATCCCCCGAACAAGATAGCCCGCATGACCTGTAGAGTCACTACTTGTCATCCTTTCCTGTACCAGATTCAGACCGAGCGGACTCTGCTGACCTGGCACAAGCAGTACGATTCCGCGGGATGCAGGTCGCGATCGAAGCTGATCTAGGCCCGCTGCACAGGCCTTGCCCGGTGCCTGGCTGAGGCGAGACGGCGACGGCGCCTCCGTACCTGCGCCGCCACGGTACTTGCCCCGACGGGCACGATGGTGTGTTAAGGACGATAGTCACTACGGCCACGCCGCCCACCGCAGCCGAGCATTGTCCTGCCCGGCCGGCCGCGGCGCCGTCAGTCGGCAGGGCGCGAGTAGCGCGCCGGCCCTAGTGCGGCTCCTCGCCTGAGAAGAGCGGCGGCCTGGCCCAGTGCCGGCTGGCCGAGGAGGTCGTGATGGAGCGCAACCTGGAGGGCGTCGCGGATGAGTTTCATGTTGGCCAGACTCCTGGCCCGACGGAGGGCGACGGTGAGCACCAGTGGGGCGAGGGAGTTCTGGCGGGGGGGCGCAAGCGGACGAAACGCCTCACGCCAGCGTGGCTCGGGGCTCCGAGGCGCGATCAGTCGCATGAGGTCTGCCGCCGCAGGTGTTGAAGAGCTGCTGGCCGGCACGGCGGCGGGGGGAGTACGGCCTGGTCTGAGCGCAGCTGCGCAGAGGAATCCCATGACAAGCGCGGTGTGGTAGGAGGTGACGAGGTTGTAACGCGACCGTCTGTTGCCGGGCAGTGACCGGAGCTTGGCACGACTGAAGGCTGGCCCCGGGAGGAATCCGATCTCGTCTTCGATGGCGGCCAGGACCTGGAAGGCGAATGTTGCCGCTGGGCTCCAGTCAAGCCCGAGCATCGGCCAGGTCCATAGCACCTCCGCGCTGAGGTCGAAGTCGTTCGCGTCGAGGCTGGACGCCAGCGCCGCGTCCGCGTCGGCAGCGATGTCCGCCGCTGACCGCGGCAGGACGATACGCCGCCCTCCGCAGTCACTCGCGTACAAGACGCAGTGCGTGAACGCGTACTTGTCGAGCAGGGTCGACCCGAGTGCGTCCATGGGCCTGCCCAGGCTCGACTGGGCGAGTATCTCCGTGTCGGGACGCAGCGGCGCGTTGTCGGCGGAGTGGATGCGCTCGAGCCATCGTTGCTCGAGCTCGCGGTGGGGAAGGCGTTCCGGCCCGAAGCCGGAACCGGCGGCCAGGCTCTGCCGAAGCAGCCGGTCGGCGCCGGGGTCGGGGTAGCCAAGATGGCTGAGGATCACATGCGCTACAGAGTGGTCCCGAGCCAGGGCCGGATCGATGCAGATCGCAGCCAGGGCGCTGTCGCTCCGGGCGTGCGGAATCAGGAGGCGGGCGACCAGCTCGACGCCATCGCGGATCCGCTCGTCTACGCCCTGGATAGGCGCTGCGCAGAAGAGCAGCATCGACGCCTCGGCGGCGACCTTCACGCTCGACAGCTGCGGGCCGGGGTGGGCTGCCTCGGCTGGGCGATCTGCATCGGGCACGCCAAGAGCATGCAGCGCCTGGGCGGCGATGCCGAGCGCCCCAGCGACTCGCCGAGCCAGGTCGGCCTGGTCCCATCGGGCTAGCTGGCTTGCTGGCATGGCAGGCCCCCTCGCTCTTGCCAAGGCTCCGGCCGGCCGGCAAGCGGCACCGGCCGGCCGGAGCTCGCTAGCCGGATCAGTCCTCGCCCTCAGCCAGCCCGAACGTCTCTGGGGGAATGCAAATGTCCCGCACGACCCTCCAGTTGACGTTGAAGGCGAGGCCGTTTCCTTCCAGTGCCGCCCTGGCGCCATATGTTGCGAGAACGCTTCCCGCGGCTTCGAAGTCGATGGCCTTGCTCTCGATGAGCGCCTTGATCACTTCCTGCTGAAGCTCGGTTCTCTTCTCGACAGGCATGCCTGCCACCTCCGATCAGGTCCCGTCGGCACGATGCCGGCGAGTACATCAACAAGAGGCGGCCACCGACCTCCAGATACATGATTGCGGCGGCCCCAGCCGGGCGGGCAGTGCGGCGTTTCACGCTTCCGGCCGGCCGCCTGGCTTCGGCATGCCCGCGAACCGGTCGCCGGACATGGCCACCGACGCGGTCGCCGCGTCCATGGTGTCGCCCGCGCCGACCATCAGGCCGACGAGCTGCGCCTCGATGCAGCGGCGAGCGTCCCAGGGGGGGATCAGGTAGTCCCCCAGTTCAAGCGTGACGATCCCGTGCACTGCCGTCCACATCTGGTGCGCGACCAGCTCGGCGTCGGCCGGCCGGAACCGCCGGGCCGCGATGCACCGCTGCGCGCAGGCGATCACGTTGGCCAGGGTGTACCGGCCGTACTGGCGGTCTTCCTCCGCGAGGGAGAAGCCGGCCAGTGATGCGCCGCCGAACATGACCATGAACAGGTGCGGATTCGCCAGCGCGTTGCCTCGGTATCCCCGCCCCAGCAGGGCCATGTCGGCGACCGGGTCGTCGGTTGGCTCGACACTGGTGAGATACCGCTCCAGCCGGGAGAATCCCTCGTGCACGATTTCCCTGACCAGCTCGCTCATGCTGCCGAAGTGGGTGTACACAGCCATCGTCGAGCTGCCTGTCTCGGTGGCGATCCGGCGGGTTGACAGTGACTGGGGCCCCTCCTGCGCAAGCAGCCGGGCGGCAACATCGATCAGCGCGGGGCGTGTCCTGGGATCCACGTGGCGCGGGCTCACATTGACAGTGTTACATAACAGGGTTATCTTCTAAAAACAACACTGTTATGTTAACTCATCTCAGATGAGGATGCGGGCGAGGCGAGGGCACGCTGGCCACCTGCTCAAGGGCGGCTACGCCGGGTTCGCCGCCCGTACTCGATGGCACGAACGAATCCCCGCCCTGGGGCCTACCGAATGGGGAGCGTGACGTCATGGCATACATCGACCTGGGCCCGGACGAGAAGGAGTTCCCGGGAATCACCGGCCTGATGCGGTTCAGGCCGGAGACCGCCAAGCCGCTCAACCAGCTGGCGGAGGTCCTGCTGCGCGGGCCGAATTCGCTGACGCCGGGGGAGCGGGAGCTGATCGCCGCCTATGTCTCCGGCCTCAACGAGTGCGAGTTCTGCTGCGCCTCGCATTCGGCGTTCGCCGCGGCGCAGCTGGACGAGGGCATGGCCGTGGTCGATCAGGTACGGCTCGACCCGGACTCGGCACCGGTCTCCGCGAAGCTCCGCTGCCTGCTGCGCATCGCCGGCGCCGTCCGCGCGGGCGGCAGCAAGGTCACCGGCGCAATGGTTGCTGCCGCTCGCGCGGAAGGGGCCACGGACCCGGAGATCCACGATGCCGTCCTGATCGCGGCCGCGTTCTGCATGTACAACCGGTACGTGGACGGGCTTGGCACGATGCCGGCCGATGACCCGCGAGCGTACGCGGAGTCGGCCAGCCGCATCGTGGAGGTCGGCTACTCAGCCTGACCGATGCCCGCATGGAAGGACCGATCGCCCCGCCGGCAGCGGTGACACGGTACTAGGCCATGGAACTGGGTCCCGTAGCCAGATCCGGATCGAGGCGACGTCGACGGTTCCCTGGTCGATGCGCTCGCGGTGGTCGTAGCGGGTCGCGACGGCCCGGAACTGCCTCAGTTTGCTGAAGCACCGCTCGACGGTGTTGCGCTGCGGGCTGTCGTGGTGCTGGCCCAGGGTGAGGATCCGGGTGACGCGGCGGCATCGCCGGTCGGCGGCCAGGTGAATCCTCGTACTCAGCCCACCGCGGGAACGGCCCAGAGCCTCCCGGCTCGTCCCGCCGCCCGGCGGATTCCTGTCATTCGCCGGCGCCCCCCGGCCAGAGCCCGCCGGCGCCCCCGGCCAGAGTCCGCCGGGGATTTCGTCACGTCCGAGCGATGACCCGCTGTCAGCTAAGGCGCCAAACCCGGTCGGCCCCTTAATGCACTTAATAATTCTGTCACGCCTGAACGAGATGATCTAGAAGCAAAGGCAGCTACGGGCTGCTACTACAAGAGCAGCAACGACGACTTTAGCTGTGCTTTGCAATGGCATTGGAGGGCTTTTGCATTCTGGTACCCCCGCATCCCGAGAAACGACGTGCGTGTCGCGACCGGGGGCGCAGCCGCGGGGCGCCGGATACGGACTCGACGCCCCACCCAGCCGTCGCCAGCCCAGCCGTCGCCAGCCCGGCCGGCACCGGGCCGGGCGTGGGGAGGCCGGCGTCCTGGCCGGTCGTGGGGAGGCCGGCGTCCTGGCCGGTCGTGACCGCCTTTACGAGATCGACCTGCTGCGAATCACCGCCGCGCTAGCTGTCGTCTTCTACCATTACACGTTCTCCGGCTACGCCGGTCACCTCACCTCTATCGCGTTCCCGGCCCTGAGTATCGTCACGCGCTACGGCTACCTGGGCGTCGATTTGTTCTTCGTAATCAGCGGATTCGTCGTCCTGCTGAGCGCGTGGGGCCGGCGGCCTCACGAGTTCGTTATTTCCCGGATCGTCCGCCTCTACCCGGCGTACTGGGTAGCCGTTACCATCACTGCGATCTTCGCGATCACGCTCAGCCACGGACTGTTCAGGGTGACGCCGGTGCAGTACGCCGCGAACCTGACGCTGTTTAACTCGCTGCCCAATATCCCGAACGTGGATGTCGTTTACTGGACGCTATGGGCAGAGATCCGGTTCTATCTGCTCGTATTCGCGCTCACGTGGATTGGCATCACCCGGGTGCGAGTGGTCACGGTGCTGTGGCTGTGGCTAGCCGCGACCGCCGTGATGGAGGCACGAGTCCTGCCGGCAGGCCCGGCCAGCAAGATCGACCTGATCGTGCAGTCGCAGTGGTCGCATTACTTCATCGCGGGCATGGCGCTGTGCCTGATCTACCGCACTGGCTTCTCCTGGCAACTCGGCGCCATCTTGGTGATCACGTACGGCAACGCTGTCTACCAGGCGCTCAAATTTGCGCACCGGGTCTCCGGCCGCTACCACCAGGCCCTGCACCAGCCCGTGATCGTCGCTGTCATCACGGCCATCTTCATCATCACCACGCTTATCGCCCTGCGGGCCACAAGACGGCTCGGGCGGCCCTGGTTCGCCACCGCGGGCGCGCTGACGTACCCGCTCTACCTGGTGCACGCATACAACGGGTTTGTGCTCTTCAACCGATTCGGCCGCATGATGAACCGCTGGGTGCTGCTGGCGGCGCTGGTTACTGGCATGTGCTGCGCGGCTTACGCGATCCACCGGCTTGTGGAAATACAGTCCGCGCCGCGGCTCAAGCGGGCACTCCTTCGGCTCGCCGACGCGGCCAGAGCGTCGCCTGGCCGAGGACGGTTCCGCCGCCCGTAGCCCCCATGGCTAAGGTTGGCCGCTGGCCTCGTCCATCATGGCCGTTGCTTCAGCCCCAGCAGCCGGTCGGCGGCGGCGGCCAGCGTGTCGTCGGGGTGGCGCGCGGGGCCCGCCAGGCGGGCTTGGCCGGCGCCCTCAGGTCGACGCGCACGCTGGCCGGCTGGCAGCCCGCGTCCCCTCGCCGGGAGGCCGGCTTCTGGTGAGCGTGACCACGGCAGCGAGCGACGCGGTCGCAGTGGCCTATGCCGATCCGTCCGGCGGACGCCGCGTGGTGCGGCACGCTGCCCTGGCCGCCGTCGAGCTGACCTTGCGCCGCCCCGGCGATCGTGAGCTCATCCTGTCGAGCAGTCGCAGCGCCTACGAATACGGCACCCGCCAGCCGCTGCCCGGGCTGGTGCTGGAGCCACTGCCCGATGGCTGAGCATCCAGGCATTCCGCGTCCACCTGTCCGTGGATGAGCAGCGGGCCCTGCACTACTTCGAAGCCGTCAGCCAGGCCCCTGCGGGAAGCGGTCGGCGAACTCGCCGGCGAGCTCCCCGGCGACGGCGAGCAGCGGGCTGGCTGACTAGCCGGCGCAGCGGCCGCGGTGAAGCGTCAGGGGCGTGCAGGGAATGTCAGGGTAAGCCTGGTGGATCATGGTCGCGTCGTGGGTGAGGTCTGTCTGGTCCATGATGAGCGCGGCGCGGGCCTGGCGGCCGAGTTCCGGCTTGACATGCCCGAGGGTGCAGGCGGTGAGCCGCAGCATGGCGCGGGGCACGTGACGTGACGCACTAGTGCGCCCGGCTGCTGCCTGGATCATTGTTGCGAGCTGGTTGAAGGTGAGGTTGCCGGGGCCGCCGATCTCCAGGATGCGACCGCGGGTCTCGGGGTCGGTGATGGCGTGCTCGGCGAGTGCGGCGACGTCTGTCACCGAGACGAAGTTGACGGGATTGGTCCCGCGGCCGAAGACGACAGGGCGCCCGGAGCGGGCCGCGGTCTGGCTGAGCAGGTCGATCCATAGCTCGAAGAACGCGGTGGCCCGCACGATTGTCCAGCGGATCCCGCTGGCCTGCAGGTGCTGCTCGGCGGCATGCTTCATGCGCAGCAGCTCCGATGGGCCGTCGGCCGCGGCGCCTACTACCGACATCAGCACGAACTCGGCGCCAGCCGCCCTGGCCGCGTCGATCAGGTGAACATTGCCCTGGTGATCGACTGTGGCCGGGGACGCGCCGCGGGTCCCGGCGAACCCGTGGACCGCGGATACCACGACCTGAGCGCCGCGGACCGCCCGGGCGAGGCTGGCGGGGTCGCGCACATCGCCGGTCACGACCTCTATGCGCTGCGCGCTGAGATGGGCGGCCCGTGCCGGGTCACGGGTGAGCACCCGGACCGGCAGGCCCCGCCCGGCCAGCCGGGTCGCCAGGGCAGTGCCGAGCCGGCCGGTGCCGCCGGCGAGCAGGATCACCGCGCGCCGCCCGGCATGAGCTGCGAGCGTACGGCCATGTCCGCGTCCTGGCCGTCCTGGCGGACGGGCTCAAGGTAGAGGCGGGCCCAGTCGGCGACGCCGCCGACCACGCCGAAGATCACTACGCCGCGCATGAGGTGACGGGACCCGTCGGGCCGGGTGCCACGGTGCTCCCACTCCGTCCATATCGTGTGCCCGTCCACAGTGCGGCGTACCACCTCGGCGCTGAGGTCCGGGACGGCGGCGAAGATCTGCTCCCAGTTCCTGCGGACCTGATCCCGCCCGGTGAACCCGCGCTCCGGGTGCGCCGGGGTCTCGTTGCGGTAGCCGGGCGCGAAGCAGGCGACGAGCGCCGCCAGATCGTGATCGTTGGTGGCCCGGCATAGCCGCTCGACCATCGCGGCCGGCCCGTGGTCAGTGCCGGTGTCACCCATGCTGATCTCCTAGCTTTCTGCTACAGTTCAATGTAATTGATACATGACTATGGAACGGAAATACGCTGACTGTCAACCCGAGACGCCGTTATGACTCGCCGAGGCGGGCCGAGCAGGCCCGCCAGACCCGGGCCGCGGTGATCGGCGCTGCGCAGGTGCTGTTCCTGCGCGGCGGGTTCGGCGCTACGACGATCGCCGCGATCGCTGCAGAGGCACAGGTCTCGGCTGAGACGATCTACAAGGCCTTCGGCGGCAAGGCAGGCCTGGTGCGAGCGATCTGCGAGCATGCGCTGGCCGGCGAGGGACCGGTCCCGGCGGAAGCGCGCTCCGATGACCTGCAGATGACCGAGCCGGATCCCCGCAACATCATCCGGGGCTGGGGCAGGCTCACCGCCGAGGTGGCGCCGCGGATAGCACCTATCCTGCTGCTCCTGCGCGCCGCCGCGGCCACTGATCCGGAGATGGCCGGCCTGCGGGCTGATATGGACGCCAGCCGCCTTCGCCGCATGACCCGCAACGCGCACAACCTCGCCGAGGCCGGGCACCTGGGCGACGGCATCACCACTGAGCACGCCGGCGAAATGCTCTGGACTTACAGCTCCCCCGAACTCTACGAGCTGCTCGTGCTGGGCCGCGGCTGGCCGGCGCAGCGCTACGGCGCCTTCATCGCCGACGCCATGATCGCCGCCCTCCTGCCGCCCGGACCGCCGGCCCATCGACCACCAGAACGCCCCTGATCCCGGCCAGATCCCGCGCTCAGTGGCGCTGCCGGAAAACTGTCACCGTGGTGCAGTGATCCGCTACTAGACACCTCGCGGCGCTGTCCGTATGTTGCCCATGTGGCCGCGTTCGCCATAACTGCATGAGCCTGCGTGCCCGCAGGAGCCGCGGCGGGCTCTCCCGATCGGTCAGCCGACGCCGGAATGGGGATATGCATGGCCGCGACTAGACGCGGGGCCGAGGTCCATCTGCTCGCACGGCCGCGAGGATGGCCAGCGCTCGATGACTTCGCGGTCGTCGGGGTGGAGGCGGCCGATCCAGCCGAGGGGGAGGTCCTGGTCCGCAACCGGTGGCTGTCAGTCGACCCCTACATGCGCGGCCGCATGAACCAGGCGCCCTCGTACGCGCCGCGCTACCGGGTCGGCGAGGTCATGTACGGCGGGGCCGTGGGGACGGTCGTCGCCTCGAGGGCACCGTCGCTGCCGGAGGGCGCGGTGGTCCTGCACTCACTGGGCTGGCGGGAGCTCGCCCGCGGCCCGGCGCGTGCCTTCCGCGAGATCGACACGGCACGGGCCCCCGAGCAGGCGTACCTCGGGGTCCTCGGCCTGACCGGCTTCACGGCCTATGTCGGCCTGCTCGAGATCGCAAGGATCGGCGAGGGTGACATCGTGTTCGTCTCCGCAGCGGCAGGCGCGGTCGGCAGCATCGCCGGGCAGATCGCACGGCTGCGGGGGGCCGCACGGGTCATCGGCAGCGCGGGATCCGAGGCCAAGGTACGGCACCTGACCGAGCGGCTGGGCTTCGACGCCGCGTTCAATTACCGTGCCGGGCCGGCCGCCGGGCAGCTCGCCGCGGCGGCGCCCGACGGCATCGACGTCTACTTCGACAACGTCGGCGGCGAGCAGCTGGAAGCCGCGCTCACCGCCCTGCGCCCATTCGGGCGGGTCGCCGCGTGCGGGTCGATCTCCGCCTATAACGCTGCAGAGCCGCCCGCCGGGCCGCGCAATCTCGGGCTCGTGGTCGGCAGGCGGCTCACGCTCCGCGGATTCATCGTGAGCGACCATGACGACCTGCGGCCGGAGTTCGAGCGCGAGATGACCGGATGGCTGGCCCGAGGGCTGATCGCCTACGAGGAGACCATCGTCGACGGCATCGAGCACGCAGTTGAGGCGTTTTTCGCCCTGCTGCGCGGCGAGAACGTCGGCAAGATGCTCGTCCGGCTGCCAGAGCACTCCTGAACGGCGAGTGCCGCGCTCTTCCGGCCGGTCAGGGCAGCGGGAGCGTTCCGGCCGGGCGGAGGGTCGCTCCTGCGTTATCGAGGCGACCAGGGGGCCGTCCTGGCGGTGCAGGGCTCCGGTGGCCAGGCCGCGGCGCCGTCACCGCCCCTTTCCTTCGTGCTGCGCAGGCTCATCGGCGAGTCGAACGGCCCCCGCACAGGAACCGGCTGCGTTCCTCGCACCGCCGCCGAGCTGGCTGTAGGCTGCGGCAGGTGGGCGAGGGCCATGGTCACGTGGATTCTCGCATCGACCGGAACCCTCTCATCGCGTTCAGATCATCCGCGCAGGGCCCGGGGGGACCGGCGAGGCGATGTCGAGCCAGCGCTTCGAGGTGCACAGCTGATGTCAATGGGCGCGGTCCTTGAGCTCCGTGGCGGCGGGGAGCACGGCTGGGGCTTCTTGTCGGACAGCGGCCTCATCGGTCCCGGGCGTGTGATCAAGGCCGGTCTTGGCTCAGTCCTCGTACGCCCCCTCGGCGGAACCGGGTGGACTGAATGGGACATCGGCAACCCTGATCGCCCGCCGCGCGAGGCACAGGGACCGCTCGCGGAGCCGGAGCACAGGCCGGGCTTGGCTATCTTCGCCCTCTGGGCCCAGGTCCTGTCGGGTGAGCGGGATCCGCTCGCTGCCGCCGAGAGCGCGAGGAATTTGGCGTCCGCGGGCGATATCAGCGACAAGCTGCTAGCGGAGTCAGCCAACCTGGCAATGCGGCTGGCACTTCAAGAATATCTGCAGGACGGGCTGAGCCTAGCCCGTCTCTTGCTGGCTGTCGTTACAGGTCAAGGCGCGCGTGCCGCGCCCCGCATGACGGCCAGGGTTCAGTGCGAGTTCCTGGAGGTGGCCAGAATTTGCCTGATAAAGGTCCCGGATCCGGAGCTGCTCCGGACGGCTCATGAGGCGGGCGATTCTGCGCTGGCCTGGGGCCGAGAACAAGGCAACGAAGAGATCGTGAGCGCCGCGTCATTCCGCCTGGGCGCCCTTTATCTCGATCCCTATACCACCGAGCGAGGCCAGGAGACCTATTGGCTGCAGCAGGCGGCGTGGTTGCGGCGCGGGATGAGCGCTCTTGGGATGTCGGCGATAGATGCATCTGATGAGAGTCTTCGCGCGTTCATGCCGTTGCCAGTGCCCGCGCTGAGGACTGCGGAGGGTTATCTGCGGCAGGCGGTCGCGGCACGAAGCGGGGAATACCGCGGACTTGCATTGAAGGCGCTCGTTCAGGCCCTGGCCGCGCTTCGGGGCCTTGGGGAAGCGATCACATCCGGTGACCTCGATGCAGTGGCTCAAGAGGCGCTGTCCCTGCTGCCGGCTGATCTCGAGGAGGCGCGCCTCTACGTATGGCAGTTCCTCTCCGCCGAGGCGAGGATAGGACTGACGCCCCCTCGGGTTCCCGGCGGCCCGGCCGCCGGGCAGGCGGACAAGTCCGCGGCGCTGATAGCTGCGGCCGCTGCCGCTGCGGGGCACAACCCGGAAGCAGCCACTGCGCTGGTGGCCCAGCATCATGAGTTGCTGGCCGGGCGCCCCGATCCGGACTGGGTCGGCCATCTGCTGCTGGAACTTAAAGTCGCGATTATGAACAGCCTGGTGCCGGCCCAGCGCAAACAGGAGACATGGCCGGCTGACACAGCTGCCCAGACGGAGCTGCGAGCCCGGCTCCTGGCGGGTGCGGAGCCGCCGTCGGTGCGGTGCGCGCTCCTGCTCGCCCTGGCCGAGCGGGCAACCGCGACAGGAGTCGGCCCGGACCAGGGACTTCAGTGCGTCGATGATGCCAGGGCCGCCGACCCGGAATGCCTTGGTCTGTCCGAGGACGCGATCCTGTACCTGCGCGGCCGTCTCTGGTTTGATCGTGCCGGGGAGCTGCGCCGGAACGCCGAAGATCATCTCGATGCCGGCGAGCTCGTCTGGGCCTATGCCAGCGCGACCAACCTCTTCCAGCGCGTTGGTGTCGATGCTCAGGCCGTGGAGGCCCTTGGCTTCTTGACTCCCTTTGTCCCGCTCCTGTCGCCCGCGGAGTGTATCGCCGTACGCGATTACCTGCTCGGGGCCACGCTTGGCCTGGGGGACCGGGCCGATCCCGAAGCCGATCGCGCCGTCCAGGCGTATTACGCCATGCTTCTGGGCCGCAGCGTGGCCGCGGGGACTACGCATGATTTCGTGATGCTGATAGCCCAGCTCGCCAAGGGCACGCGAATGGCATCCGCGCTTTCGGCGGGCTGGCGGACGGGCCTTGCGATACCGCCCAGACTGCGGGCGGAGCTCAGCCAGGCTGACGCCGAAGAGGCGGGAATGCTGCCCGCGGTGGCCGACGATCTCCTCGTCGCGGAACAAGAGGACTGGCTGCTGACAAGCTATGCGGACACCGTCGAGAGCCTTCCTTCGGACACTCCGCTTCATCGGCTGCGCCGACGCCAGCGACAGCTCGATCAGGCACTGAACCGTCTGCTACCGCAGCCAGGACAGAGCGTCCTTCGGTCTCTCGAGGGCATACAGGAACTCCTGGACCGACGGCAGATGCTCCTCCTCATGGTCCCCGCGATGTGGCAGAGCGGAACCTGGGGCACCGAGTGGCTGCTCGTAACGCGCACGGAAACCCAGGCGCAGTTTGTCGACAGCCGGGTTCCCTATGGCGATCTGGCCGTCGAGGTGGGTACCCGAAAGATGCAGAGCTCGCCCGACGCAGCACTGGCAGTGGCCATCCGGCAGGGTCTTCACGAGGACTGCGAGCCTGACGTGGCCACCGATGACGTCTTGCTGATGCTCGACGGACGCCGGCGCCTCGGCGATCTCTGGCAGCGCATCGACGAGCTCCTGTCCGATGGCCATGATCACTTGCTCGTAGCGCCCCATGGGCCTGGCCACTACGTGCCCTGGCACCTGCTTGGCCAGCCGGATGGCCCGCTCGCTGCCCGATGCGCGGTGAGCGTCCTTCCCAGCCTGTCGTTGCTCGAGCCGGGCAGCTTCACTGATCTGGCCATGTCCCGGCTGCACGCTCATCCGCCCGCCAGTTTCGGGCTCAGCTACACGAAGGTCAGCTCGCAGGGACTTGGTGAGTTGCTGTACGCCGAGGAGGAAGCGACCGAAGTTGCGCAGGCCCTGGGAGTCAGCCCGGTTCTGGAAGAGCGAGCAACAGTCTCGGCCGTCCTGGAAGCACTGCAGTCAGCGAGGTATGTCCATCTGTCCGCGCATGGGCGCCACAATGTTGACGCCCCTGCGTTTCAGGTGATCCAGCTGGCCGGCTCACCGGGACATCTGCCCGCGCATCGCCTTTCCGCCTGCGACCTGCGCGGCCTAAGCCTGGTAACGCTCAGCGCCTGTGATACGGCGCTCGGCCGGTTCGATCGAGCCGATAACCTCCGGGGTATTCCTGCCGCGCTCTGCCTGGCCGGCGTTCGCTCGATCATCGGTACCCTGTGGCAGGCGCGGTCCTCGGCGGCCAGGGTCTTTTTCGTAGCCCTCTATCGCTCCCTACTCGGCGGCGCCACGGTGGCTGACGCCTATCGGGCAGCGCAGGCCGAGACACGCACGATGTTCCCCTCCTACCGCGACTGGGGCGCGTTCGTGCTCATGGGAGGCCTGCCCGAACGCTACGCATCGAGGGAGTTGAAGTGATCGAGCTTTCGCTGCCGGAACCCCCCGAGCGCATCCCCCTGCCGCTCGAACTCCGCACGGTCAAGGGCGCGCCCACGACTGCGCCACCCAGGCTCGACGATCGGGTGATCCTTGGGGATCCGGCCGCGCTGCGGTTGACGCCCGAAGCGGTCTCCGGCGATACCGACCTTCGCGCCTTCGTCATGGCCGAGCGTGCTCGCGCCTGCTACTGGCTTGTTCAGTTCACGTGCACGTTTGAGCACGACGACGACGTCCCCTTCGCGACGGCATGGATCCAGCTGCACCTGGGGACCGAGGGCGGAACAGCGATTGCGCACTCGATGGAGCCTGCCAGGCTGGCGCAGGCTCGCACCATATCCTGGAGTGCCAAGCTGGTCGTGCCGTGCGTGCTGCAGCCCGAGGTCGGAATCGGCGGGGATCGCACGACCGAGGAGGTGTTCTGCGAGGCGAGCCGCGAAGGAACCGCGCAGCCCTCATGGAAGTACTTCAGGACCAGCAGCCTGATCCGGGGCCTGCAGAGAATGCGCCTCGTTGTGCGCACCCCGTCCGAGAGTGGGCTGTCGGCCACGGTCAGGATCGGGGCTACCGCGTCTCACCAGCGCTTCGGGCACAGGAGCCTCAGCTACGACATGCCCGCTGCGCCTGCGCGCCCTTGGCTGGACATGCCGCCAGAGTGATTAGCAGGAACTCCAGGTCAGGAGTTGATATGGACAATGAGGACGGATGGCGCCGAGCCACCGAGCAGCTTTTCCGGGTATTGGCTTTCCCCCAGGAGGGCCGCACAAAGCTGGATGCGTGCATGGCATATCTCGAGGTCTCGACTCCGGAGGCTTTCGATGAGCATCCGCGGGAGTATCAGGCGGTCGCGGCCGCCGCGTTTGAAGACGGGGCCACATGGGAGCAGGTCGCGCGCGCAGCCACTATGAATATGGCCGAAGCGCAGCGACGGTGGGGGACGGTCGGGCCGCCTCCCGTACCGGGAAAGCGTCGACCGTGGTATCGATGGAAGCAGGAAGCAGGCGGCGCGCAAGGAAACTAGACGGCCGGGCCCTCATGGCCTTGGGAGGGCCCGGTACTTACACGACGATATGACGAACTCCGGTCCGCTGGAGTTCCGCAATGATGACATCTGGATTTGCCGTCGTGGCCGAAATCCAGGGAGGCGATGTCTCCTGGTGCATTTCGAGGGCGCCTCCGGATTCGACGTGATCGATCACGAAGATCGCGGCTGCCTTGAACTGATGTGGCTCGGGATACACGTTGATCGTTTTCATCGGTGCTGCCCCGCCGCTCCAGGTTACCGGTCAGACTTCGAAGCTAGCACGGAGAAGGCCGGACGGTCGGCCGACGCCCTGTCAGCCACGAGCGACCGGAGCATCTCGGTAGGTCGCCAGCGAGCCCGGCACGGCCCCGGAGAACACGTCGGCTGGCACGTCAGCCAGCGGGATCGGGCCCGCACGGCATCGTCCAGCGGGGAGAACGACACCCGCTGCGTCATGCACAGGTCCACGGTGACCTCGTGGCTGATATCCGATGGCGCGTCGTCAGGCGTGGTCGATAGCGAGGATGAGCTTGCCGGTGTTCTCGCCCGCGAAAAGCATCAGCAGGACGTCAGGGAAGTCACCGACGCTGCCGTGGACGATGTGCTCCCGTGCGACCAGGTGACCGTCGCGGAGCCATTGGGCGAGCTCCGCCAGGGCCTGCGGGTACCGGTCCTGGTAATCGAACACCAGCATGCCCGTCATGGAAGCTCGTGCCACTAGCAGCATGAGGTAGTTAGCTGGGCCCCGCACCTGCTCCGCGTTGTACTGCGAGACCGCGCCGCAGATGATGACCCTGGCTCCGCGGGCCAGGCGGGTCAGAACAGCGTCGAGGACATCTCCGCCCACGTTGTCGAAGTAAACGTCGACGTCGCCTGGCGTGTGCTCGCGCAATGCCGTTCGCAGGTTGTCGCTCTTGTAGTCGATCGCGACGTCGAAGCCGAACTCCTCGAGCAGCGTGCGGCACTTATCCTGGCCGCCGGCGATGCCGATGACGCGGCAGCCCTTGAGCTTCGCGATCTGGCCAGCGACGCTGCCCACGGCGCCGGCCGCGCCGGAGATGACGACAGTGTCCCCTTCCCGGATCCGTCCCACGTCAAGAAGTGCGAAGTAGGCGGTGAGTCCGGGCATCCCGAGTGCACCCAGGTAGGTCGTCGGCTCGGCGAGTGAGGTGTCGAGCCTGATGACGCCCTGGCCGTCGGACACGGCGTATTCCTGGACGCCAAAGACGCCGTAGACGTAGTCGCCCACGGCAAAGCCGGGATGCTCGGATGCCGTGACGTGCCCGATCGCGCCAGCACGCATGACTGCGCCAACCTCTACGGGCGGGATGTAGGAGGCGCTGGCGTTCATCCATCCCCGCATCGCGGGGTCAACGGACAGATGCGAGATCGCTACGACGAACTGGCCGGGATCCGCGGTCGGCACCGGCTCACTTGCTACCTCCCAGTCGGAGGCCTTGGGCAGCCCGGACGGGCGGGCAGCAAGCCGCACCTGGCGGTTGGTCGAGGTCACTGCGCGGCTCCCAACGAGGACTCCAGGCGTGCTATCGGACGGTAACGCTGCCGCATCGGCAGGGCCAGCCAGTCAGCACATTACCGGTAGGCCCGACATGCGGAGCAGGTTGGCCGTTGCTGGTGCAGCAGGTCAACCAGGCGCTGCGGCTGGGCTTGCTGCGGCTGGGCCCGCAGCCTTGATCCGCCTCAGGGTGCGAGGTCGATGACCGCCGGCAGCCCGCAGCGCGCGGCGACCGCAGGATCGCGGTAGGACACCAGCGCAGTGATCAACGGCTCGCCCTCCACCGCACCGACCTGCAGGATCTGCAATCCGGTGACGACGAGGTGACCTGCTCCGTCTGGCTCGTAGGTCGCGAATGCTGGCTGCCCGTTGCACGAGCCCGCCCGCAGCGTCACCCCGTGCGGGCGAGCGGCAGCGAAGATCGCATTGTCGATGAACTGGGCCACCGCGTCCCGGCCGTCGAACCAGGCGCTCAGCGGCGGCATCGAGAAGCGGATGTCATCGGCGACCAGCTGAACGAACCCGTCGATGTCGGCGAGCTGCCAGGCGCGGACGTAGCGGGCGAGCAGCTGCTGGACTCGCGGGTCAGCGATGTCGGGTGCAGGCACGGCTGAGCTGGCCCGGACGGTCTCACGGGCACGGGACAGCAGGCTGTTGACTGCTGATGTGCTGGCGGCGAGCACCTCCGCGGTCTCCGGGTGGCTGAACCCGAGCACGTCATGCAGCAGCAGAGCAGCGCGCTGGCGCGGAGCCAGCCGCTGCAGGGCCGCTACGAAGGCCAGGCTGATCTCCTCGCGGCGGACCAGTGCCTCCTGCGGGTCGCCGGTCCCGCCCAGGTCCGCGTCGCTGACCGGCTCGACCCAGATCATCTCTGGGTCGGGCGGCGCCGGGACCGAGCCAGCTGCGGCTGGCGGTCCGTGGCCAGCCGGGCTGAGGCGTGCCCGCCTGGTTCGCAGCATGTCGAGGCAGACGTTGGTCGCGATGCGATGCAGCCAGCCGCCGAACGATCCTGAGCCGTCATAGGTCGCGAGCCTGCGCCAGGCGCGCTCGAGCGCGTCCTGGACGGCGTCCTCGGCGTCGGGGCCCGATCCCAGCATGCGATAGCAATGCCGGAATACTGGCCGCTCGTGCGCCCCGACGAGGGCCGCGAATGCCGCGTCGTCTCCGGCTACGGCCCGCGCGAGCAGGTCACCAGGGTCGGTAGAAGCAGCCATCGCGTCCCTCCCCGCCATCGGGCGTCCTGCTCGCGCCGGGCCGCCGCTCAGGCGTCCGCGCTGGCCAGGCCGACGACCTGGCCGTGCGGATCAGCCAGCAGCCCGAAGGTCACGCCGGGCACCGATGTCGCTGGCTGGACGATGCGACCCCCATGAGCGACCGCGGCGTCCAGCGTAGCGGCGACGTCTGCCACGCCCACGAAGAACGTCACCAGCGGCTCGCCGCCTTGCAGCGGGCTGATGCCGCCCGGCACGGCGCCCTCTCCCCCGGTGTCCACGTAGGTGTAGCCGGGGATGCCGCCATCGGGATAGGTCCAGCCGAACAGCTTCCCGTAGAACTCGCGCGTGGCATCCGGGTCATTCGACCGGATCTCGAAGTGAACCACTGGGCTGGGCATGAGTGCTCCTCTTGTCGTCGGTACGGGCTTATGCCAGGTATGACGAGGGCAACAGCCAGATCTCTCGGTCCACGGGCGGCCTGTGCTCATGAGTTTGCGGCCAGTTAGCCGGAGAAGATCTCCTGACCCGGACTTATGCGCTCGCGGCCTGCGTGACCGGGTGCAGGCTGTCGTACTGGCGTACGAGAGCGGACTCGTCCGCCCCGGCGCGGCCTAGGCATCCTGCCCGCACAGCTGGGCCGGGCCGCGTTCGCTCGACGGGGTCACTGCCGGGGACTAGCTTTGGCTCATGGGTTCGCGGGATGGGCGGGGCAGCACCGCCGGTATCAGGGATGTCCGGGTCCGCGGTTCACGGCTGCTGCTCAGAGCGCTCCGGCCCGGCGAGATCGATGAGGAATGGCGGGCCATGGTCACCGCCGGCACCATGGCCATCGCCGAGGTTCCCGATGAGGCCAGCTTCAGGGCCCGGCTCCAGCGCTCGGGACACCTGGAAGATGGCTGGCTCGATCTGGCCGTCGACCTCGACGGCGTGTCGATCGGGCGCATCCAGACCTTCGTGCCTCCTGGCCGGACGCTGCCGCCGGGGACATTCGATGTAGGGATCGGCCTGCGCGACAACGTTCGCGGCCAGGGCTACGGACGCGAAGCACTCGCGCTGCTCACGGACTGGCTGTTCGCGGAGGCAGCGGCTGAGGTTGTCGAGGCCGGGACCGATCCTTCCAACGTGGCGATGCGAACGGTCTTCCAGCGATCCGGCTGGACGCAGGCCGCCGCACTGACCGAGTTGGGCCGCGAGTGGGTGATGTACCAGATGACCCGGCGGCAATGGCAGGCCCGAAGTGCCCAGCGCGGCCAGCCACCCCCGGCGTGATGCCGGAGGACACCTCGACATGGTCTTGCGAGCCTGATTCCGCGCGGTCTCGCCCGGCGTGGCAGGCGGCAGGCCGATGAGAAGATAGGTGCCATGTCCAAGGGCAGCAGGAACCAGCAGAGGGCCAAGGAGAAGCTCGCGCAGATGCGGGCGCTGGAGGCGCGGCGCCGGCGTCGGCAGCGCTGGCTGGTCGGGACAGCCGCGGTGGCCGTCGTGGCGGCCGCCGCGGTGGGCATCACGCTGGCAGTCACCGGCGGCTCGCAGGCCACCGGCGGTGGCTCGCCGCAGCTGAAGCTCGCCGCGCTCAGCACGCTCGGCACCCTCAGGCCGGCGCCGTCACCCGGCCCGACCGGTCCCGAGGGCGTCCCGGTCCCCGGCGCCGCTGCGCTGGCCGGCCCGGCCACGACCACCACGGGCCAGGCCATCGACGGCATCAGCTGCCAGACCAGCGAGCAGACCATCTTTCACATCCATGCGCACCTGACTATCTTCGTGAACGGCTCGCCCCGCCAGGTCCCCGCCGGGATCGGGATCCCGGGCGCCCGTGCCCAGGGCACCGCCCAGGGCACGTTCATCTCCAGCGGGACCTGTTTCTACTGGCTGCACACCCACGCCGCCGACGGCATCGTCCACATCGAGTCACCCATACACCGCACGTACACGCTGGGCGACTTCTTCGACGAGTGGGGCCAGCCGATCGGGTCGGCGCAGGTCGGGCCGGCCAAGGGGCACGTCACCGCGATCTATAACGGCCAGGTGTACCAGGGCAACCCCCGCGACATCCCCCTCGCCGCGCACGCACAGATCCAGCTCGAGATCGGCACCCCGCTCGTCGCCCCGACATCGATCACCTGGCCCGGCGGCCTGTAACCTCCCGTGCAGGCCGCGGCACCGCTGACCTGATGGCCGGCACCCCACTGCCGCGGTGGGCGGCGCGAGGAGGGTGCCATGGGCGGGGTGGTAGGCGAAAGCGAACTTGCTGACGCGTGCCGGGAAGGACGCGTTCTCAACTGCGCGGACAATGGCGGGCGCCGCAGCGTCGATGCTGCCGCAATCCGCCGTTTCTGTCAGGCAAAGGCTGATGTCGACCCCCGCGGGCTGCGGCTTCGCAATGCCGTCATTGCTGGCTCCCTGGATCTGGCCGGGCTCGACCTGCCGTTCCCCCTCCGGTTCGAGGAGTGCGAGTTTGACTCGGCGCTGGTCGTAGAGGGCGCCACGCTGGCTGAGCTGGCCCTGACGGGATGCGCGAGGCTGCCGGGCTTGCTCGGCAACGGGCTGCGGGTACGCCGTGACCTTGACTTGTCCCGCTCTCGCGTGACCGGCGGCCACCGGACGAGCGCTAGCACATCTAAGCGCTCGGCGATCTGGCTGTGTGAGTCGTATATCGGCGGCCGCCTGCTGTGTGTCGGCACCTCGATCGAGGCAGATGGCGAGCGCTCGCTCCAGGCTGACCGCATGCACGTCGGCGGGACCGTCCGCCTGCTGCACGGCTTCACCGCGCGCGGGGAGGTGCGCCTGGTGGGAGCGCGCATCGAGGGATCGCTCGACCTGACCGGAGCGCACATCGAATCGGCGGCCGGGCTGGCCCTGGACCTCGGCGACGCGACCATCGAGGGCGGCGTCTATCTCATCTCTGACGGCACCGGCCGGCGCCCGGCCATCCAAGGCCGCATGGACATCGGAAGCGCGCGCATCTCAGGGCAGTTCCTCATCCGGGACGCCGTGCTCAACGGGCACAGCAGCGTGCCGGCCGGCAGCGCCTACGCGCAAGCAAGGGCCGGTGGCACAGCCGTCAGCGCCGCGCGGCTGTCCGTCGGCGCCGACGTGACGCTGGAGGGATCCTGCGAGGTGTCCGGCGGGCTAGACCTGTCCATGAGCGACATGAGCAGCCTGTCGATCGGCGACAACTGCTCCCTGCGGGGGCTGGGTCATCCCGCGCTGGACCTGACCAATGCCGAGCTGCGCTCCAGCCTGATCATCCGTCCGGGCGCTGCTGTCGAGGGCACCCTGTGCCTGCGGGGCACCCGGATTCGCGGCGACCTGTCGCTGCAGAAGGTGACGCTGAGCGCCCCGGGGAGCACATGGCTCATCGCTGGCCAGGGGATGAGCGTCGATGGCGACGTCCTGCTGCAGGACATGCAGGCCGACGGCGGCCCGCTGGAGTTCCGCGGGGCGACGCTGGGCAGCGTCGTCAGCGCCTCGCGGGCGCGGCTGAGTAATCCCGGCGGATATACCCTGAGCCTGCATCATGCGGTCGTCAGGGGCTCGGTCCACCTGATGGACACCGAGTCAGTCGGCTTGGTAGTGCTGAACCGGGCCGCTATCGGCGGACGGCTCCAGTGCACGGGCGGCTCGTTTACCTGTCCCGGCCCCTCCCAGTTCAACCAGCACGGTCACGCCATCAAGGCCACGTCCGCGACTATTCGCGGCGGCATGGAACTGAGCTGGGCATCGGCCTCGCCGAGCGTTGATTTTACCAACACGAGCACGACATACCTGGAAGACGATCCCAGGAACTGGCCGGAGCATTTCAGCATTTCCGGATTCACCTACGACCGCTTCGAGCAGTCGCGGCGTCCCGGCTCGGCCCGGCCGTGGGACCACGCCGCCAGGTGTGCGTGGCTGAGTCACCAGGTCGACTATGACGCCGGTCCCTACGAGCAGGCCGCGCGTGTTTTTCGCGAGCATGGCTACACCAGCGGTGCGGAAGAAATCCTGATCGCCCAGCGCAGGGGAGCAGGTCAGGTACCCGGCGCTGGCGGGGCGGCGCCGCGCCGGGTTCTGCACGGGATCTACGGCACCAGCGTCCGGTACGGGTACCGGCCCGGCCGCGTCCTCTGGCTGCTGGCCGCCCTGCTGATCCTGGTCATCGTCTCGCTGAAGATCCCGGCAGGCCAGGCCACGCTGCGCGCCACCGACGCCGCGGGAGACGTCTACTCCACCACCGGCCTGCTGCGAGACGCAGGCGCGGACGCGCCGGCGGCGGCCGCCGCCGCGGCACGCCCCGACGCCTGCGGCGATGGCCAGATACGCTGCTTCAGCCCTGTGCTCTACGCGATCGACACCGTGGTACCCCTGGTCACGCTCGAGCAGAGATCGACCTGGTACCCCGAACCGCACGAGCCAGACGGCACGTTCATGCAGTGGTGGCTGAACATCGCCACGTTGCTGGGCTGGCTGCTTTCATCGATCTTCGTCCTGTCCCTCGCCCGGATCGCCCGCAGCTCCCAGTGAATGAAGCCAGCATGCATCGGCTGGATGAGCTTCCAGCGAGATAGACGCCGCATCGCCTCTTTGCGCGTCTTCAGGTGCACTCGCCGCGCCGCACGAAATGCCCGCGCCCCGGAGTTACCCGTGCGACTGCGGTCCCGGCGGTCCTGACCGCTGAGCGGCGGAAAGGCCACCGCGGTGACGGTGCAGCAGCCACGCGCCGGCCCCGCTGGCGGCCGTGACTGCAGCCGCGATGATGAAGCAGGCGCGGGCTCCGGCCAGCCCGAGCACCAGGCCCGTTGCTATGCCGCTAGCGCCGTAGCCCATCTGCCCGGCGGCGGACAGGGTCGAGAAGCCCTCGGAGAGCTGGCTGGCCGGCAGCAGCTTGCCGAGGATGAGGTTGCGCATCGTCACCAGCGGCGCGAACCACAGGCCGCAGGCGGCGATGCCGACGGCCACGACGATCAGTGACGGCGCATTGGCGATCAGGATCGCGCACAGGCCGAGGGCCAGGAGCGCGAGGTTGGCGCGCTGCTCGGTGTTACCGGGCCGCCGGCCGTCCAGTGCCGCGTAGGTGAAGCCGCCGGCGGCGCTGGCCAGCGACAGGAGCGCGATCAGCAGGCCCGCCGTGGCGGGCCGCGCACCGACGGCGATCATGAGCGGGGCCAGGGCGATGTTGATGGTTCCCTCGGCGTATCCCATGACCGCGCTGACGAGGTAGGTGGGCAGCGCCTTGCGGCTTCTCCAGGCTCCGCGCGCGCCCGCCACGCGCCCGGACGGCTGCTGCCGGCCCAGCAGGCGCGCCCCGCTCAGTGCCCCGAATCCTGCCAGTGCCATCAGGGCGATGGCCAGCACGGGCGCGCCGAGAAAGCCGGTGATCGCGACCAGGGCAGGCGCGAACATCCATTCCAGCTCCAGCAGCGTCGCGTCCAGGGCAAACGCGCGATCGCGCAGATCAGCCGGGACAATCCGCTGCAGATACGCGCGCAGGGCGCCCATCACCCCCGCCGGCGCTGCGCCAGCCAGCCCGCTCAGGGCTATCAGCACCAGCGCCGGGGCGCGAGCAGCGGTCAGTCCCGCGAGCGCCGCGAGGATCACGGCGGCGGCGGCCAGCTCGATGCTCACCCCGCGCCGAAGTTCCACCCGGTCCATCAGCCGGCCCGACCAGGGCGAGGCGATCCCGTCGGCGAAGGTGTACGCGCTGGCCATCAGCGCGCCGACCCGGAATGACCCGACCGCGCCATGGCCAGCCAGCACCAGCGCCAGCGGCGCCATCGCGACCGACAGCCGCTGGAACCCGGCCGTCACAGTGAACCGACGCCAGGCAGCACTGGCCAGCAGCCGCCGGTACGCTCCCTGCCCGGCTGGCCGGCCGGTCACCGGCACGCAGCCACCGGCTTGCGCTCCCGGCTCCTGTACCTGCGCGGAATCGGCTGCGGCCCGGTGGCCGGGCGCGGCTCAGCGTCGGACGCAAGCTCGGCATCGCGGGCCGCAAGCTCGACGGGGCACGCGCGAAGAGGGCACGCCGCCACGTCGCACAGTCGGCATATCTGCTCGGCTTGAGCGCGACCGGCGGTAACCGCGGCGAGTATCTTCTCCAGCACAGCCGAAAGCAACTCAGCCTCGCCCGCGTCGAGCACTGCCAGTGCCTCGCGGAGAACGGCGGCGCGGGCGTCCAGGACGCGGGCTGCCGCGGCAGTCCCCTGATCGGTGAGGACCACCGATATTGCGCGGCGATCGGCGCCTGCTCGCCGCTCCGCCTGGCCCTCGGCCACGAGCTGATCGACCACGCGTACGGTGGCCGACTGGGTGCGGGCCAGCGACCGCCGGAGCTGCTCGATGCCAAGGCCCGGCTCTTGGGCGAGAACCGCCAGGGCGGCAGCCAGGGCGCCGGGATGCCCGGCTTGCGTCTCGACCGCTGAGGTGAGTGAGTCGGACATGGCCAGGACCAGCGCTCCCAGCAAGTTCTCCAGACGGTCGCTCATAACCTTAATGTATCACTCATACATATTAGTTCCGACTGACGTCAGCGACCCCAGTACCGCCGGGTGATGTCCAGGGCCGGCTGCGGCCCGTTCCGTGGCCGCCGTCAGCTCGGCGGCCGGCACCCAGGTCTCCTCGCTGGTCACGACGGCGAAGCGCGCCTGGCGCAGTCCTGGCTGGCTGGCAGGCGGGAGCGGGACCGGGGCGACGCCGGCGTCCCGCCAGTCCGGGCCGCAGATGATCGGCAGGACACGCTCCAGGTCCTCCACCCGGCGGGCCAGCGGCCCGGCAATGCCGTCTCGGGCGTAGGCCCGGTCCAGGTCACGGGCGTCGGCCAGCGCCCGCTCGTCCTCGAAGAACGCCACCGCGTTCGTCTGCGCATCAGCCCGCGCAAGCGCCGTCAGATGCGCTGCGACACCCTCAAACGGCGAGTGCGGCACATGACCGCCGAGAACCGGCCGTACCACCTTTGAGTGGCTAGACGGCGAGTTCTTCCTCGCGAGTCCCCTCAGACAGGTACCACGGGCGCGCGCGCGCTAGCTGAGTCATCGGCGCTGCGCTGGAGCTCCAGGTACTCCTCTTTCACTTGGACCGGGGCGAACGGCCAGGAGTGGTTGACCCGAGCCCAGCCGGCGAAGGCCAGCAGGCCGCCGACGATCCAGATGAGGGACAGAATGATCGACAGGCCGGTGGCCGACTTGTAGACGTACAGCCAGCCGACCAGGGCGAGCAGGCTCGGCACCGGATACAGCCACTGCCGGTACGGCCGGCGCAGGCCCGGCTGACGGCGCCGCAGCACGGTCAGCGCCACGATCTGGGCGACCGACTGCACGATGACGGCAACCGCGGTCAGCATGTTGATCACTGTGGTCAGGGTCAGGAACGAGCCGGCGGCGGTGATGACGCCCATGACCAGCAGCGCCACGTGCGGGAAGTCGTGCCGGGGGTGCATCCGGCCGAACACGCCGAAGAAGACCTTGTCGCGCGCCGCGTGAAACGGCACCCGCGAGCCGCCCAGCAGCCCGGTGAGCACGGACGCGCATGCGGTGACAATGATCAGCCCGGTCACCAGCTTGGCTGCTCCCGGTCCCCAGGCGGTGGTCACGGCCAGCGACGCGACGGAGGTGGATTTCGCCACCTCGTGCCAGGGCACGATGCCCATCACGCCGATGTTGAGGGCCAGGTAGATGGCCATCATCCCGCAGATCGAGTAGATGATCGCGCGCGGCATGGTCCGGCCCGGGTTCTTCAGCTCGCCGCCCATGTAGGCGACGGTGTTATAGCCGAGGTAGTCATAGACGGCGATGAGCAGCCCGGCGCCGAGGCCGGCGAAGAACCGGCTGTCCAGGTGGAACGCGCCGGCCGGGTAGGTGAAGGCCAGGTGCGGGCTGAAGTGCGACATGCAGGCCGCGATCACCGCGACAACCGTGACCAGCATGATCACCCACAGGACGGTGGTGAGCACCCGGATGGACTCGATCCGGCGGTACAGCGCCGCCACGATCAGGACCACGACGCCCAGGCCGATCAGGTGGCCCGCGAGCCAGCTCAGGTGCGGGAAGTAGAAGCCGAGGTACTGCACCAGGCCGATGATGCCCGTGGACATGATCAGCGGGATGCTGATCACGGCGGTCCAGACGAACAGGAACGGCATCAGCTTGCCGGTCCGGTACTGGAACGCCTCGCGCAGGTAGATGTAGGTGCCGCCGGCGCCGGGCATCGCGGCGCCCAGCTCGGCCCAGACCAGGCCGTCGGTGATGGCTAGCAGCGCGCCGACGATCCACCCCAGGATGGCCTGCGGTCCGCCCATCGTCGCGACCATGATCGGGATGGTGATGAACGGGCCGATCCCGCACATCTGCGTCATGTTGATCGCCGTCGCCGACAGCAGCCCCACCGACCGGTGGAACTGACCCGAGCCCGCCACGGGACCCGACGCCCGTGCCGAGGCCGAAAGCTTGCTATCTCCAGATCCGTTCACGGGGATCATTTCCGCGTCGCCTCCCGGCCAGTCCTGCGGACATGCCCCCAGTGCAGCGGCTACCGCGCAGCCATCAGCTGCCCAGCAAGATCGAGGCGAAACGGAAATCTTGTGGCCGCTGAGCGGAGCAGAGTCCCGCCAAGGCGCGTGCCGGGACGCTAGTCCCGCAGCAGGCGGGACTTGATCCCGCTCTTGAGAATCTTGCCGACCTTGGACCGGGGCAGGTCCGGCCACACCTCGACTTGCTTGGGGGTCTTGATGCTGCCCAGCTGTGCCCGGACGAAGGCGCGCAGGTCGGCCGGGGCGACGTGGTGGGCCGGGTGGGGCGGCACGACCGCGGTGACGCGCTCGCCCCACTTGTCGTCGGGCTCCGGAGCGAGGGCATCCACCTGCCGACCGGTCTTGATACGGCAGAGCCGACCGGGACCGGCTGATGCGGCGGGTGCGGCGAGTGCGAACCTCGACCTGGGTCCTGACGGCAGTCTTCCTGGTCGCCCTGGCGGCTTACGTGCTGTTCAAACCTACATCGCCGCGGGCTGCCGACGGCACTCAGCCGCCGGCGCATCACACAGCCTCGCATAGAGCCTCGCCCAGGGCGGCCCCCTCCACATCACGGCCGGAAAGGACCCCAAAACCAGCTTCGTCGGCCACGCCAACGAGTCCGGTGTCCCCGACCAGGACGCCACACCTGACCGGGTCGCCAAGCCCAACCGTCGTTCCGACCTCGCCCACTCCGGTGGTGACGCCAAGTCCGTCAGCCACCAGCTCCACGCCCCCCTAAGTGCGCTGGCCAGAAACGCTGGCCGGTCCGGGTGGCTTCTGCGGCTTGCGGTGACCGGGCCTGTGCCGCGAGCGGGCAGCTGTTCCGGCAGCTCGCGGCCGTGCACTCGGGTTTCATGATCACGTGGTGGATCGGGGGTCCTGGAGAGGACCAGTCAACCGCGCGATCATGTTGACCTGCCAGGCGGCAGGCGTGCGGCCGTTGTCACTAGCGCGAGTATCCGTAGTGGTGGCGGGGGTAGCCGCCATGCCAGTCCTGGCGCCGGTACTGGCTATGGGCGGACCACCATTCGCGACGCATGCGCCGCGAGAACCGGGCCACCACGAAAATCCCGGCCAGGCAGGCCACGAGCCAGAGCAGCAGGACAGCCTGGAAGAACGCCAGGAAGAGCCACCCGGCCCCTGGAATCAGCACGGCGGCAACCAGTGCCAGCACCGCCAGCGGCAGCAGCCGCGGCCCGCGGCGGCCGGGTATCCGGAGCGGCGCGACCTGCGGCGGGAGCCGGCTAGCCTGCCGCAGTACCGGCGCGGGCTCGGGAAGGTCGGCCAGGACGCGGCGCAGATCACCGAAAGTCCTGGCGCTCAGCGCCGCTGTGAGCCGCTCGTCCAGCTCTTCGGGTGTCAGGCGGCCCGCTGCGAAATGGTCGCGCAGCAGGGCGGCGACGCGGTCCCGATCGGCGTCCGAAGTCCGGAAGCGATCATCCATAGCTCTACTCACCTTCTACTGTTCGTCGTGCTCGCCGCTCATGTCATCGGCCAGGATCTGGTACAGCCTGCGCCGGGTCTGCTCCAGCAGCCGTTCCGCGGCGTGGATCTGCTCGGGCGTGCCGGCGTGGGCCACCTGGACGATGCCGCCGCCGACCCTGGCGGCCACCGCGAACAGGCCAGGCAGCTGCCAGGCTTCCTGCTGGGCCGTCGACTCCCACGCGCCGCGAGCCATCTCGGGATTCTGCTCCACATAGGCCCGGCCCGCGTCAGTGAGGCTGAACGTGCGCCGGCCGCCGGACTCCTCGCCTGCGATCAGGCCCTCATCGGCGAGCTGGGACAGGGCCGGATAGATCGCGCCGGGGCTGGGCCGCCAGGCGCCACCGCTGCGCTCTTCGATCTCGGACATGATCTGGTAGCCGTTGCGCGGGCCTCCCCCCAGCACTGCAAGGATCGCCGCGCGCACGTCGCCCCGGCCAGCCTTCGGCCCCCGCGACGAGCCGGGCGGGCCGGGCGGCTCGGGCCACCAGCGGCTCGATGACCCGTCGAAGCCGCCGCCCCACTGCCTCGGACCTCTCGCTCTTCCGAAGCCCGGGTCCAGCCGCCCGCCGCGCCTGCCCGGGCCGTGACCGGCCGACATCCTGCCGACGGCGCCATGGACCTGGTCGAGCAAGTCGCCCAGACAACTGAACACATCGAACAGCCGAGGATCGAATTCCCCGGCCCACGAGCCTGCTGTCGGCATCTGGCGCTCCCCGCGTGTCTCTCGCGATACGATCACGATATATCGACAGCGTACGACACGCTGGCCCCGAAGACAAGATATAGCTCGACCAGCCGACAGCCTGGATTGGATGCGCGGAGAAGATCGTGACGCTGCTCAGCGGGCAGGCGGTGCCGTTCTCGGAGGTGGCCGCGCACCGGGCGACGCTCGACGGCGACGTGACGCGGGCGGACCTGGGGCCGCAGGGAGCAGACTGGGAGTGTCTGCGGAAAGAGCGCTCAGCCGGCCGTGGTGCCTGGCCGGCGACTGGCCCGGGATCCGGCCGGCCGCGAGGTGCTAGGACGCTAGCCGATCCGCGCGTGGGCTTGGCGTCTGCTATCTCGCGAGCGCGAGCAGCTTTCCGCGGGTGGGGCTTGAACAGGCTCGGGAGCAGGTAGACGATTAACGAGCGAGACGGCTTTCCATTGGTGCCGGTGCCTTTCTGGAATTCGAGGTGGCGTACATGCGCTCGATCCTGCTGCCGATCTTCGTCGCGGCGTCCACGGCGGCCATGACTCTCTCTGCGATCGCGGTGTCGCCTGCCGGTGCCGTCGCGGCCGCACGGGGCGACACCGGGGCAGCCCGGTCGGTCAGCAATCCCGGATCCGGGAGCCCGACGCTGTCAGTGAGCTCGGAACTGGGCCAGCGCCGCTATGTGGCCGCCGGGGATCGCGCCTACGACCTGGGCACGCAGGACGGCCGGTTCCCGGCCATGGGATTTCACACGCGCGGCGAGATGGGCGGCATCTGGACGCCCCCGATCAAGCTGCTCGACGGCATCTGGTTCGGCCTTGACGGCCAGTGGATCGGCCCGGCGACGCAGTTCTCGTCCGGGTTCGGCTATGTGCGGATGGCGCTGCCGGCTACCGACGGCCTGCAGATCACGCGGACAGACTTCGCGCCGGACGGGCGCCGGGCGGTCGAGATCGGCCTGACCCTCACCGCGCCCGCGCGCGCAGCCAGCGTGGATCTTAACGTGGACGCGCACTCCGAGCTCATGAGTGCCTACCCCTGGGGCTTCACGACGCCCGACCAGTCCACCTTCAACCTGCCTGACCAGGCAGCGTTCAACGGCCGCCAGCTCGTCTTTAGTGAGGACGGCACCCCGCCGGTCGCGAACGCGGCGCCGCATCACTGGGCGGCCATCGTCGGCGCCAGCGGCCTGACCCCGGCCACCGGGATCACCGGCACCGGCTTCCGCGGGCCGCAGGACCCGCCGGTCATCTGCCCGGTGAGCACTAGCCCGGACATATTCCGCTGCGACGACACGGCGTACGGCAAGGGCGCTGGCGGCGAACTGACCTACGCGCTCAGCCTGCCCGCCCACGCCAGCCGGACGGTCTGGTTCACGGTGGCAGGGTCGGACCAGGGGCTTGCTGCCGCTCAGGCCGAGTACCAGGCGGCGAGCGCGGATCCTGGCCGCGAGCTCGCGGCCAAGGTCGCCGCCCGGCTCGCGCTCAATAGCCAGACTCAGGTGTCGCTGCCCGGCGACCCGGCCCTCGCTGAGGCAACCACCTGGAGCAAGCAGGTCCTTGCCGACCTTACCCAGCAGGCCGACGACCTGAAGATCCGCCCGACCGAGGAGGGCACCCTCTACCCGGCGCCCGTCGCCACCGTGCCGAGCATCCGGTTTGAGGGCGCGGGCTTCCCTGACTACCCGTGGATGTTCGCGACCGACCAGGAGTACACGATGTACGCGCTGCTGGCCGCCGGGCAGTTCAGCACGGCCGAGGACGGCCTGCGGTCCCTCGCCGGGGTGAGCGAGATTGCCAACCAGGATTCCGGCAAGGTCGTGCACGAGACCGTCACCGACGGCTCGGTCTACTTCGGGCTGAACGACGAAGCAGGCGACCTTGACGAGACGGCCAAGTTCCCCACCGCGGTGGCCATGGTCTGGCGCTGGACCGGCGACAACGCCTTCCGCGACGAGCTGTACGGGTTCGCGAAGAAGAACATGCAGTACCTGATTAATCTGACCAACGGCGATGACGACCTGTGGCCGGACGGCTCGGGCAACGTGGAAGCCAGCGTGCTCGGGCCCGACGCGGTGGATGTGGCCGTGTACACGATCCGCGGCCTGGTCGATCTCGCTGACATGGCGGCGAGCAAGCACGACACCGCGACGCGGAACTGGGCCCGGAGCCACGCCAGGGCGATGGAGCAGCGCTTCACCGCCGCCTGGTGGCAGCCGGGCATCCCGCAGTTCGCCGACTCGCTCGCCGACCCGGCCAATACCCCGCTCGTGCAGCGCTGGTGGACAGCGCTTACGCCGATGGAGGCCGAGCTGTACCCCGCGGGCTCGCCCGCGCCGGGCCTCGCGCCCAAGTCCGACGCCCTGGCCGCGCTTGCGCTGCGCGAGACATCCTGCTACTCAGGTCAGTTTGGCCTGTATGTGGAGGGCGCCCCGGGCTGTGATCCCGCGCCCTACCAGGGCTCGACGCAGCAGGCCTACACCCTGAATACCGGCGTGATGGCCGTCGCCCTCGGCAACTACGGCCTTCTCGGCCCGGCGGACCAGCAGCGCTACACCGACGACCTCGCGCAGCTGCAGCTCGGCGCGGTCGCAGAGCAGCCGGGCGCGATGCCGGAGATCGGGCCCTCACCGGCCTTCACCGCCAATATCGACCAGCCGTTCAATGAGCGTTCCTCGCTGGACCAGGCATGGGGCACCTACGGCGTCCTGTGGCCTGTCGTGCACCAGGAACTCGGCGTCGATCCCCAGCTCGGGAACGGCCTGCTCGAGATCCTCCCGAGCGTGCCGCCAGGGCAGACATCGGTGCGCGGCACGGCCATCCGGGTCGGCGCGGGCTCGGTCGATGTCGCCGCGAGCCACCACGGCAGCACCTGGACCACTACGGTGACCGGGCGCCTGGAGTGCACGCTGCACGTCGGCGCTACGTTGCCGGCCGGGGCGACGGTGAGCACCGTGACGCTCAACGGGGCGCACGCGCCTTATGTGGTCCGGGATTCCAACCAAGGCCGTCAGGTGCTGGTGTCCACCTCGTGTGACGGCACTTCGCGGGTGGAAGTGGTAACGAGCTAACCGGCGCGAGTTGTCGCCGGCTATGCGACCGGGGGCCGGCGTGCACTGTCAACGGCGCCGCCCAGGCACTGCTGGACCGTCAGCAGCCGGCCGTCACCGAACCTCGGCGGCCTGCCCGGCGCGGGCAGCCTCCTCCTGGTGGGCGCGCCCGGCTGGCACCGGGTATGCGGCCAGATATCCTTGCGCGGCTTACTTCGGCTTACTGCTGGGGCTGGGGCTGGGGCTGGGGCCTGGCCGCTAGCGATTCGACTGACGTGCCGCGGGCGGCAGCTGAGCACGTTCGCGCCCCGGGTCAGACGGCGAGCAGGTAGCTCGCGAGCCCGGACGGCTGGGCCAGCGCGATCAGGTGGCCGCCGGGCAGCACGTCCGCGTCGAGTCCGAGCCGATCCCGTGCCAGTTTCTGCTGGAACTCGGCGGGGAAGAACCGGTCATCCGCTCCGGCCACGACCCGGATCGGGACCGGCGGCCACGTGTCGAAGTCGCAGACCGAGCCGAACACCGCGTCTGCCTCGGGCCGCTGGTACGGCGCCCCGGCAGCCGCGACCTGGGGCGGGACGTCGTGCAGGAAGTAGGCGGCCTCATCGAACTCGGTGCCGTAGCCGCCTTGTTCGGCCGCGGCGGTACGCGCCTGGAGCGATCCGGTATTGGCCCACCATGCGCCGGGCGTCTCGCCGGGCAACGGAATCATCGCATTGACGAGGACCACGGCGCGTACCGGGACATTCGCGGCGACCAGCGGCGCGGTGAAGCCGCCGAGCGACTGCGCCACGATGGCTACTTCGTTCCGCTCACCAATGGCATTAACGACCCGCCGCGCGTACTCGGGCAGGCCGGCGAGCTCGTCGTCACCGGGCAGGTCTACGGCAATCGCCTCGTGCCCGGCCTGCCGCAGCAGCGGGACAATGCGGTGCCAGTACCAGGCGGCGCCGCCGGCGCCCGGGATCAGGACATAGGTACTCACGAGCCGTCCTCCCTGTCGGGTGCCGCTGACGGCTGCCACCGAAGTCACGCACCCGCCACAGCATCATCGCCTCAGTGTGTCACCGTCGGATAACTGGCCAGTGCCGGTGTCAGACTGGGTCCGCAGGCGAATGCCCTGCGATCGCGGACACGAAGAGGCACGATGACCACACCGCCCGAGTACGACGAGGAAGCGCGCCTGAGGCAACAATCCCAGGGTGCCCGGTCACGAGACCGCGAGGATCTGGCCGAGCGCGAGATCGAGGAGCACGCCCGAGAGGAGGCGGAGCTGGAGTACCTCGAACCCGAGGACAATGAGGCGCACGCCCCCGGCAAGGTCTGTGAGCGGTGCGGAGCGGCCATCACCGCGAGCCAGGATGCGCGGCGGCTGCCAGACGGCCACTGGGTACACGAGGTGTGCCCCCCAGATCTCAGCGGCCTGCCCGCGGAAGGGCCGTGAGCGGCGACGTCGAGGTTTACGTTGCCGTCGGTATAAGGACCGTGCGGGCCGGCTGTCTGTACTCCCGCCATAGCGGCGGAGCCGAGTCGGCGAGCTTCGTCTACGACGACCGGTACCTGGCAGACCCGGAAGCCTACGCCCTGGATCCGGCGCTGCCGCTGGTAACCGGCACGTTGCAGACGCCCGTCGGGCGGGAGCTGTTCGGGGCGTTCGCCGACAGCACGCCCGACCGGTGGGGGCGGACGCTGGTCAAGCGCGCCGAGCAGGTCCGGGCCGAGACTGCCGGAACGGCGCCGCGCTTGCGCGGCGAGCTCGACCTGGTGCTCGGCGTGCGTGACGACCTGCGGCAGGGCGCGCTGCGTTACCGGCTGGACGAGCACGGGCCCTTCGTCGCGGCCGAGGACTCGGGAGTCCCTGCCCTGACGGACCTTCCCGAGCTGCTGGACATTGCTGCGCGCGCTGAGCGGGGCACTGCCGGATACGACGACCTGACGCGGCTGGTAAGCGCAGGCAGCTCCCTGGGCGGCGCGCGCCCTAAAGCGCACGTCCTGACTGCCGCTGACCGCGTCGCGATTGCCAAGTTCCCCAGCGTGAGCTCGGACACCTGGAACGTGATGGCTTGGGAGAAGGTGGCGCTTGACCTGGCGCGGGACGCCGGGGTGACAGTCCCTGACTCTCAGCTGATCCTCGCGGGGGACCGGCACGTCGTCGTCGTCGAGCGGTTCGATCGGCAGGGCACGGCCCGAATTGGCTACGGCAGCGCGATGACGATGCTCCAGGCCGGCGGCCGCGAGCAGCGCAGCTACCTCGAGATCGCGGCAGTGATCGAGGAGCGTTCCCCCGCCGCGACGGCAGACCTTCGCCAGCTATGGCGGCGGATAGCCTTCTCGGTCCTGATCTCCAACACCGATGACCACCTGCGCAACCACGGGTTCCTGCACCAGCGCGCCGAGTCGTGGGCGCTGTCGCCAGCGTTCGACCTCAACCCCAACCCCCGCCCCGGCCCGAAATACCTCAGCACCGCCATCGACTTCACCGACACGCGCGCCAGCGTGGACACTCTCATGAGCGTCGCTGACTACTACCGCCTGGATACCGGCGCTGCGCTCGAGGTGCTCGCCGAGGTCACGCAAGCGGTCGCGCGCTGGCGCCGCGTCGCTGCGTCGCACGGCCTGCCGCAACCCGACATCGACGCGATGGAGCCGGCGTTCGAGCATGCCGCGGGCGAGCGGGCCAGGGCCCTGACCCGATAGCCGGGCCGGTATGTACGTCGTCCGGCTTACGATGAGGAAGGCCCGATCGGCTGGGAAGAGTTTTAGGGCACGCGCCATTTTCACCAAGCCGCAGGTGGCTGACAGAGCACCCGCCATCGTCCGTGCCAGCAAGCCGGGCTTGGCTAGGGAGGATCTGGCCCATGACCGCAGCGAGCCGGCCGCAGGTCGTAAGGCTCCGCTCGGGAGACGTCGTGCGGTTGCGCCAGGTGCGACCCGGCGACGCGCCCGCTATCGCCCGTGCGTACGCGAACCTCGGCGAGCAGTCGCGCTTCCGGCGCTTCTTCACGCTGATACCCGAACTGTCCCAGAGCATCCTGCAGGGGGCCACCGAGGTCGACCACGAGGACCACGAGGCGCTGGTCGCCTTGCCGCTGCTGTCCAGCGAGATCGTCGGGGAGTGCCGGTTCTTCCGCCTTGCGGACCATCCCGACACCGCTGACCTGGCGGTGACCGTGGTCGATGCCTGGCAGAATCGCGGGCTGGGCTCCGCGCTGCTCGAGCGCCTGAGCGAACGCGCGCTCGAGCTCGGAATCGCGTACTTCACCGCGGAAGTCCTCGCCGAGAACCGGGCCATGCTGGCGATGCTGCCCAGGCTGGGCCGGGTCGAGACGCAGGCGCAGGGATCGGTGGTCGGTGCCCGGATTGAGATCGCCGAGCGGCGCCCGCATGCCCAGCAGGAGATCCTGGACCTGCTGGCCGCGGCAGCCCGCGGGGAGATCGTGAGCATCCCCGCTCCGCTCTGGCGGCTGATCGGGGCATCGGACGAGTTCGCTCACATCGTGCGGATGCCGGTGACCATGCTGGTGCGGGCGCTGCTGTCCCGGCTCCCGGCCCTCGATCCGCCCGATCCGGCGGCAGGCGAGGCCGACCACGGGGCAACATCTGACCCCGGCGACTGACCACGCTCCGATCGGCGCCGCAGGCAGGTCCCGCAGGGCGCGGGCTCACCCAGCGACTCCTCGGCGCTGGGTGAGCCCGTGCCCTGCGGCGCGCGTCAGCCTTTGGCGTAGTTGCTGGCGCCCCACCAGTCCACGACCACTACTGGCTCGTCGCCGATGACCCACGCGTCGTGGCCTGACGGCAGCGCCGTCACCTGGCCGGGAACGGCGTCGAACTGGGTGCCGTCGGCCATCTCGATCCGCAGTGTTCCGGTGACGTGGTACTGGAAGTGCGGTGCCTCGCACAGGTCGGTGCCGGCCAGCGGCTTGACGTGCTCGGACCACCGCCAGCCGGGCTGCAGGATCAGCCGCCCGATGTCGCTGCCGCCGATGTGCAGCAGCTCCACCTGGCCGTTAGTGAATGTGCGGACCTCATCAGCCTTGTCGAAGTCCTTGTGTTCTGCGGTTGCCATGGTCGTTCTCCTTTGCTTGTCGATGCCGGACTGGCGGGCCGAGGCCGGGGCCGGTTACTCGTCCCAGGCCTGGACGCCGGACTGACGGGTGATCAGGCCGTCCTTCAGGTCGAGCACGGCTATGCACAGGACTCGCGCACCGCTCGGGTAACGGCAGGCCTGCACGAAGGCCGCGTTGTTCTCGCTGACGACCAGGCGCTCGATCTTGTGCGTCATGTCCCGGCCGCACACGTCGGCGAAGTACGCGCCGATCGCCTCCCGGCCGCGGATGATCTTCGGGTGGCTGGGCTGGTCGTTGCGGTCCGCGACGTGCAGTTCGGCGTCCTCGGCATACAGGCGCAGGAGTTTCGTGGCGTCGCGCTCCTCGATGCCGCGGCGCAGTGCATCGGCGTCAAACGACTGGCTAGTCCTGGTCATCTGGCTGGTGCTCATCTTGGTGCCCTCCTTGGTTGGCGTGCTCTCCTGAACTCCGGGCACGACGATTCCCTGGCACCGTCAACGGACCGTTAAAGCCCAGGCCGCAGGACATACGGCAGGTCAGGAACTGCCGCGCCGAAGACATGCGCCCCTACACTTGGGGCAGCCATTGGGGGCAGCCATGCTTGAGATCCATGTGATCGGCGAGCTAGAGGTGCAGCTGGCCGGGACGAAGGCGGAGCTTCCGGCCAGCAGACGAGCCAGGGCGCTCCTGGGCTGGCTCGCGGTCCATCCCGGCCGTCATCCCCGGTCCCGGCTGGCCGGCCAGTTCTGGCCTGACGTGCTGGACGCCAGCGCGAGGGCCAGCCTCCGAAGCGCCATCTGGGTGCTGCGCTCGGCGCTCGGGACCGATTTCGGCTCGTACCTGGCCGCCGACCGCGAGACCGTCGCCCTGGCCGGCGACGGTCTGTCGGTGGACCTGCTGGAAGCTCGGCGGCTCATCGCGCACGGCCAGCCCAGGGCTGCGCTCGACCTGTGCCGCGGGGATCTGCTGCAGGAGTTCGACGACGACTGGGTCGTGGCGGCACGCGAGGAACTCGACCGCGATATTGCCGCCGCGCTCCGGGACCTCATGGACCAGGCCAGCGCGGCGGGCGACTGGGCGGCGGCAGTCGGCTGGGCGCGACGCCGGGCAGTGCTCTGTCCGCTGGACGAGTCGGCCGGAGCTGACCTGATCGGCGCCCTGGTCCAGGCTGGCGATGGGCCGGCAGCGCTGGAGGCCTTGGGCAAGCTGGCGCAGCGGCTGGACAGCGAACTCGGGATCGGCGTGTCCGCTGAGACAGCGGCGCTGGTCAGTCAGCTTCGCCGTGCGACGAGCCGGCCTGGCGACGGCAGCCGGGACCACTATCCCGGCGACACCAGCCCGCGCACGTCCGAGCATGCGATCGAGCCAGCAGCGGGCCTGGTAGGCCGACAACAGGACTTCGCCGAGCTGGCCAATGCCTGGCATGCGGCACGGGGTGGCTGCGGGGGCGCCGTGCTGCTCGAAGGCGAAGGTGGTATCGGCAAGACCAGGCTCGTCGAGGAACTGCAGGCCGCGGCACGACGGGAAAACCCGAGCGCCACCGTTATCACTGTTACCTCGGCAGCCGGACCAGGCCCGGCATCGCCGTTTGCCATCTGGACCGATGCGCTCAGCGACCTCGTGAGCCTGACCGGCCATCCGCCTGAAGACCAGACCTGGACCGCGGACCTGGACAGGATCGTCCCGGCGCTGGCTCGAAGCACGGCAAGCGCTAGCCGACCGCGAGCCAGCGCTGATCCCCAGCTTGAGCGAGTCCGGCTGTGCGAGGCCGTCGTGCAGCTCGTCACGTGGGCGTCACGCCGCACCCCCCTGCTCCTTAGCCTGGAGGACCTGCACCTGGCGGATACGGCGAGCCTCGAGCTCATCGCCTACGCCGGACGCCGGCTCAGCCGCCTGCCGGTGCTTCTCATCCTCACGCGCCGCAGGCTGCCGTCGCGGCAGGATCTGGACGCCGTCCTCGGGGCATTGCGGTCGCGCGGCGCGCTCGTCGCACGGATCGATCTCAGGCCGCTCGCGGACGGCGCCGCGCGGGCCCTCATCCAAGCCTCGGCCGACCTGCCGGCCGGTACCGTCGAGCAGATCGTAACGCTGGCCGGAGGTAGCCCGCTCCTGGCCGTCGAGACCGCCCGCGCCGCCGCTCGAGACGACGCCAACCTTGCCGCTGGCCTGAGTGGCGCGGCACGACTGGCGATCAGCCGGCTGTCGGGGCAGGCACGCGTGTTCGTGGAATTCCTGGCCGCCGCCGGACGTGACCTGAACCGTCCTGAGGTCGCCTCGCTCCCCCTCCCGAACCCCCCGCGCGCAGCAGCCGAGGCCCTCGGGTCGGGCCTGCTGAGAGCCGACGACGGGCGAATAGGATTCCGGCACGCCCTGCTGCGCGACGCGGTTTACCAGGAGATCCCCGACCCGATCAGGGCACGCCTGCATAGCGAGCTCGCCCTGCTGCTCCGTCAGCGGGGCCAGCAGGCAGATCCCCGTGCGCGACACGCAGGAGGCTCCCGGCGCGGTCCGCGCGCAGCGGAGATCGCACGTCACCTCCGGCTGGCCGGCCAGGACGAGCAGGCCGTCAGCCACCTGCTCCTGGCCGCACAAGACGCGCGTGGCGTAGCCGCGATGGCTGAAGCAGCCGGCTTCCTGACCGAGGCCCTGCAGATCGAGCCACATGACCACGACCTGCTGGTCGACCTCGCCGAGGTCGAAGCATTCCGCGGCCTGCTCGAGTTCTCCGACGATGCCTTCGACCGGGCGCTCGAGCAGATATCGCCGCACGATGCCGGAGCCCTGATCAGCGCATGGCTAAGACGCGGCCGCTGGCTGCGCGGTGGTATCTGCCATCCTCGTGAGTCGCGCCGTTCCTATCAGAGCGCGCTGGACGTGCTGGACCGCGACCCTGCATCCGATCTTCGCGCGCGGGCCGAGGCGCTCGCGGGCATGGCATGGGCGCAGGCGGTGGCGGGCGATCCGGCCGCAGTCGATGAGCTGCTCGCCGAGTCTGACCGGATCCTGCGCGGCGACAGCCCGGACGACCTGCTGGCGCACGACATCGGGGTGGCGCGCGGGCACGCGCTGATCCGGGCGGGCCGGTTCACCGACAGCTTCGGGCCGCTGATCGCGGCGAGCGCCGCCGCGGGCCGCGCCGGGCGCCCGGACATGGCCTACGGCTGCCTCAGCAATGCAGCCAGCGCCGCCGCCTGCGCGGGCGAGTTCGGCCGGGCGCTGGACTTCGCTGACCGGTGCCTGCCCCTGGTCGGGCCGAACGGGCTGCTGCGCCTGAGTGTCTACGCGCAGACGGCGCGATCGGCCATCCTGCGCAGGCTGGGCCGGCTGCCCGAAGCACGCCAGGCATGCGACGCGGCGGCCGGATACGCCGACCGGGTCGGTCTCCCCGGCCTGGACGGGCTGGTCCGCCAGGAACGCGGGCTGCTCGCCCTGGCTAGCTCTGATCCTGGCGCCGCGGCGGCCGAGCTGGCCAGCGCGCTGGATCTGCATGCCCCGGTCAGCAGAGCCGCTACGCGCCTGCAGCTAGCGGAAGCCCTCGTGCTGTCCGGGCAGGCCGGCCGGGCCGAGGCGGAGGTAAGAAACGTCGCATTCGAGCCGGTCACTCCGAGCGATTTTCCCGCTGCCCTGGTCGCGCGGATGGGCCGGGTGCAGGCATTCATCGCCTCCTCGCGCGGCGATACCGCACTGGCCGAGCGGCGGCTGGCGGAGTCGGAGGCCGGATGGCAGCAGATCGCGCGGACGCTGGACAGCGCTCAGACCGGCGCCGGCTACGTCGCCTCCCTCATCGATCTCGGCCGGCCGCCCGTCAGCTCGCTCGTGGAGCCCGCGCGCGAACTCGCCATCGTCAGCGCCGAGCTGTCCGCGCTCCGCGACCGCCAGGCAGGAACGAAGGACCTCGGTGCCTGAGCCGACACCGGCGCCCGACCGGCCGACGGGCCAGGCCCCGCGCGGCCCGGACAACCAAGGCAGGAGTGACCAATGCAGACCTTCGACCAGAGCGCAGTCAGCACGGCGGCCCCGGAAGAGGTGTGGAAACTGCTCTATGACCCGGCCCGGTTCCCCGAGTGGTGGGCGGGCATCGGGTCAGTGGAGAGCGGCGGCGACGCCGGCGACTACACCATGTACCCGGTTGGGTACCCCGACTTCCCGATGCCGCAGGCGCTGCAGACCAGCCAGGAAAACGGCGCCGTGAAGATCTCCTGCCTGGTCTCCGATCTCTGCTTTGCCTGGCAGCTGCGGCCATCCGGCAGCGGCACCGAGATCTCCGTGCACGTAGAGATCCCCGACCACGAGGCCGACCGCCTCGACACGCAGCGCGACATCATCCGCCAGTCAGTGGCACAACTCGCCGAGCTCGCCGCCGTCCGCGCCTAGGCTCGACCCCCGGCCTCAGCCGGCTCTGGCTAGCGCGGCGCCGATGCGGCGCAGCTGGGCGGTGGCGCTGCCGAGGGCGAACTCGTTGTGCTTGGCGGCGGTGAAGTAGCGGTGCAGCGGGTAATCGGTGTCGATGCCGACTCCGCCGTGGATGTGGACGGCGGTGTGGGCGACGCGATGGCCGGCGTCGGCGGCCCAGAACTTGGCCACCGCGATCTCGGTATCGCAGGGCAGGCCGGCCGAAAGCCGCCAGGCGGCCTGCCACATGGTGAGCCGGATGGCCTCGACGTCGATGTAGGCGTCGGCCAGGCGCTGCGCGACGGCCTGGAAGCTGCCGATCGGCCTGCCGAACTGGACCCGGCTCTGCGCGTACGCCGATGTCAGCTCCAGGGCCCGCTCGGCCACGCCGAGCTGCAGCGCGCACAGCCCGACGGTGCCGCGCGACACCAGCCAGTCGGTGATCTGCGCGCCCGCCTGCGCATCGCGCAGTACCCGGTCGTCGGCCAGCGCGACTCCCGCCAGCTCGATCCGGCCCGCGCGGTCTCCGTCGACGACCTGCTGCGGCAGCACGCTCACCCCGTCGTCAGCCGGCGAGACGAGGAACACGGCCACTCCCTGTGCCGTCGCGGCCGGGATCAGGATCGCCCCGGCCCGCGGGCCCGCGGGTACCGCGGTCTTGGTGCCGGCCAGCAGCCAGCGGGCCCCGACACGCTCGGCCAGGACGGCCGGGTGACGCGGATCATCGCCGGTGTCCTCGGACAGGGCAGCGGTCAGCACGATCTCGCCGCGCCCGGCGGGCTCGGCCCACCGGCGCTGCTGCCGCGGGCTGCCGAACGCGGCCAGCGCGCCAGCGCCGAGCACGATCGAGGCGAGGTAGGGCGCCGGGGCCACCGCGCGCCCGATCTCGGTCAGCACCGCGCACTGCGCCAGCAGGCCGAGCCCCGCGCCGCCCAGTGCCTGCGGCAGCGCGGCGGCCAGTACGCCGGTGCTGGCCAGGTCAGCCCACAGCGCCGGGTCGAACCGGTCCCCGCCGGCCTCCACCTCCCGCAGCCGTTCCTGGGTGACCCGGTCGGCGAGGATCTTCCGGGTGAGGGCGGCTAGCTCGCGGACGTCTTCGTTCTGGGTGAAATCCATGGGTTCCCCTGTTGTCCGTCAGTCCTTAGCGGCGGGAGTACGGCAGGCCCAGTGCGGTGGCGGCGATGATGTCGCGCTGCACCTCGTTGGTGCCGCCGCCGAAGGTCAGGATCAGCGACGAGCGCTGCATCCGCTCGATCCGGCCGGACAGCACGGCGCCGGGCGACCCCTGCCGCACGGCGGCGTTCGCGCCGAGCACCTCCATCAGCAGCCGGTAGGCCTCGGTCGCGAACTCGGTACCGTAGACCTTGGTCGCCGACGCGGCCGCGGGGCCGAGTCCCTGGCCGGCCTGCGACGCGATCTTCCAGTTCATCAGCTTCAGGAACTCGGCCTTGGCGTGCACCCGGGCCAGGTTGAGCTGCACCCACTCCGCATCGATGACCCGCTGGCCGCTGGCCAGCTTGGTCGCCCGCGCCCAGGCGCACACCTCCCGCAGCGCCGAGCGGACCGGCGCCGCCGAGGTCAGGGCGACGCGCTCGTGGTTGAGCTGGTTGGTGATCAGCGGCCAGCCCTGATTTTCCTGGCCAACCAGAGCCGAAACGGGGACGCGTACGTCGCTGTAATACGTCGCGCTGGTGGTCGTCCCGGCGACCGTGCGGACCGGCGTCCAGGAGAAGCCGGGCGCATCGGTCGGCACGATCAGGATGGACAGGCCCTTGTGCCGCGGCGCGTCGGGGTCGGTCCGGCAGGCCAGCCACACGTAGTCCGCGTACTGGATCAGGCTGGTCCACATCTTCTGGCCGTTGATGAGGTAGGTATCGCCGTCGCGGACCGCGCGGGTGCGCAGCGCGGCGAGATCGGTGCCCGCCTCGGGCTCGGAGTAGCCGATGGAGAAGTGGATCTCGCCGGCGGCTATCCGGCGCAGGTACAGCGCCTTCTGCTCCGCCGTGCCGTACCGCATGATCGTGGGGCCCACGGTGTTAATGGTCAGGAACGGCACCGGGACGCCTGCGATCGCCGCCTCGTCGGTGAAGATGAGCTGGTCGAGCACGGAGCCGCCGCGCCCGCCGTGTTCGGCCGGCCAGCTGAGGGTCAGCCAGCCGTCGCGGCCGAGCTGCCGGACGACCTCGCGGTAGGCCTGCCCGCTGCCGTACTCGCCCGCGGCCGTGGCGAGAGACTCGCGGACCTCGGGCGTCATCAGGCTGGCGAAGTACGCGCGCAGGTCCTGGCGGAGGCGGTCCTGCTCGGGCGTGTACTCCAGGTGCATCCGCCCTCCACTGCCGGTAGAAAAGCCGGTATAAATAGAACGTGTTCTAGGAAAGTGTAACCGAGGGGAGTCCCGGTGGCCGAGGCGTTCCTGGTGGATGCTGTCCGGACCCCGGTCGGCCGCCGTGGCGGCGGGCTGGCCGGCGCGCACCCGGCCGATCTGGGCGCGCATGTCATCGCGGCGCTGCTGGCCCGCGTCCCGGATCTGGATCCGGCTGCGGTCGATGACGTCGTCTTCGGCTGCGTGGACACCATCGGCTCGCAGGCCGGCGACATCGCCCGCACCGCCTGGCTCGCGGCCGGCCTGCCGCAGGCGGTGCCCGGCGTCACCGTGGACCGGCAGTGCGGCTCGTCTCAGCAGGCGGTGCACTTCGCGGCTCAGGCGGTGCTGAGCGGGACCGCCGACCTCGTGGTGGCCGGCGGTGTGCAGAACATGAGCCAGATCCCGATCGCGGCGGCGATGCTCGCGGGGCACGCGTTTGGGGTGGACGATCCGTTCAGCGGATCGCAGGGCTGGCGTGCCCGGTACGGCGGCGAGGAGATCTCGCAGTTCCGGTCCGCGGACCTGATCGCCGCCAAGTGGGGGATCGGGCGGGCGGAAATGGAATCGTATGCGCTGGCCAGCCACCAGCGGGCCATCGCGGCTATCGACGCGGGGGCGTTCGAGGCCGAGATCGTGCCGTATGGCGGTCTGGCTGTCGATGAATGCCCGCGGCGGGATACCTCCGCCGCCCAGATGGCCGCACTCGCGCCGCTGCGGGCCGGCGGCGTGATGACCGCGGCGCTGGCCAGCCAGATCGCGGATGCCGCCAGCGCGGTGCTGATCGCCTCGGACCAGGCGGTGCGCTCGCACGGGCTGGCGCCGCGGGCCCGGATCTGCCACCTGTCCGCCCGCGGCGACGATCCGGTGATGATGCTGACCGCACCGATCACCGCTACTGCCTACGCGCTGCGGCGGGCGGGAATGACGCTGGACCAGGTGGATCTGGTCGAGATCAACGAGGCGTTCGCGTCGGTCGTGCTGGCCTGGCAGCGGGAGACCGGCGCCGACCTCTCGCGGGTGAACGTCAGCGGCGGCGCGATCGCGCTGGGCCATCCGCTGGGCGCGACCGGCACCCGGCTGCTGACGACGCTGCTCTACTCGCTGGAGCGGACCGGCGGGCGGTACGGGCTGCTGACGATGTGCGAGGGTGGGGGACAGGCGAATGTGACGATCATCGAGCGCCTGTGAGACATCACGGCACCTGTCGCCGTCCGCGCCGTAATTCTGGTCACCGACGTGAAGGCGGTAGTCGATGTCCCTGGAGATCAGGCGGTTGCACCTGGCGAGCCTGCGCGGTCCCGATGGCCGGGAGTGGCCGGTGCATGGCTTCGTGGTCACCCACCCTGGTGGCGCGGTTCTGGTGGACACCGGAGTCGGCGGGCCGCAGCAGGTGCTCAGCGACTGGCGCGTGGTGAACCGGTCGGCAGCGGACGCGCTCGCCGAGCTGGACATGAGCCCGGCCGACATCGGACTGGTGATCAACACTCACCTGCACTTCGACCACTGCGGCCAGAATGCCGTCTTCCCGCACGCGCCCCTGTACGTCCAGCGCGCGGAGGTAGAGCGCGCCCAGCGGGAGTCGCCGGAGCTGTACGACTGGTTCGATTTCATGAACGCGCGGTTCGAGCTGCTCGACGGGGACGCTGAAGTGCTGCCTGGCCTGGCAGTGATCACGACTCCCGGTCACACCGCGGGCCACCAGTCCGTCGTCGTCCAGTCCTCCGACGCCGCGCCCGACGTGCTGATCGGGGACGCGGCCTATACCCCGCGCCAGTACCTGGACCCGGCCAGCGACCAGCTGCCGCCCGGTCAGGCCAGCGATCTGGTGAGCTGGCGGGACTCGCTACAGCGGATCCGGTCTATGGGCCACGCGCGAGTGCACTTTTGCCATCACACCGATGTCATTCATGCCTGACCCGGCCAGTGAATCTGTATCGGCTTGCGCCGCAGGCTCATCGCCCTGCTTCTCTGCAGGGTGGCGTATAGATGTCCCCATTTATCGGCGGGTCCGATACGCCGCTAAATAAGGCCTTCCAAGGTTTCTAAGCCCGCTTCACTTTAGGCTGATCTTCGTGGTGGAACCGATGCTGGATGCGGTGGGTACCGCATGCCTTCGAATTGCGCTGACTGTCGCCGGATACACCAGCGACGGCCTGGATGCGGTCCGCGCAGCAGGCGGCCCTGAGCCGGGCAGCCCGCTGGAGACGCTGCTGCAGGTCTTCGAGCACGGCCGGACAGTCCCGGTGGGCCGGCTGGGGAGCGCCCTGGCGCCGCTGACCCTCGACCAGGCCACGGCGGCCGGGATCATCGAGGCCGGTCCTGACGGCGCCCGGGCCGCGGTGTCTATCCAGCCACATCAGCAGTGGTGGGTGCTGTCTGACCTTCCAGGCAAACTCCGGCCAGGGCCGCTGCCCAAAGATCATGTCGCCGGGATTGCCCAGGTGCCCGCCGTGCTGGCCCGCGCGGTCGTCCGCGATCCGGTCAGCTCGGCCCTGGATCTGTGCTGTGGCAGCGGCGTGCAGTCCCTCTACCTGTCGGCTCACGCGCAGACGGTGACCGCTGCCGACGTGTCCCCCCGCGCGCTGACCTTCGCGGCCACCACCGCGGCCCTCAACGGCCTCGACTGGCGGCTGCTGCGCGGCAACTTCCTGGAGCCCGTCGCCGGTCAGCGGTTCGACCTGGTTGTCGGCAACCCGCCGTTCATCATCAGGCCCGGTGGTGTCGACTACCTCGACCGGGACGGCGGCCAGCCGGGCGATCAGCCTGGCGCGCACCTCGCCGCGGCCGCTCCCGGCCTCCTCAACGCGGGCGGGTACCTGCAGTACATGGCCGGCTGGGCGCACGTCGCCGGCCAGGACTGGACCGAACGGGTGGCCGGCTGGGTCACCGACACCGGCATGGACGCCTGGATTATCCAGCTGGATCGTCAAGACCCGGTCGACTATGTCCGCACCTGGACCGCCGATCCCGGGTCGCCCGCCGACCGAGCCTGGCTCGAGTGGCTGCGTCAGCAGAAGATCGAGGCCCTCTCCTGCGGAATGATCACGCTGCGCAACGCCGGCCGGTCCGACCCAGTGATCCGCGCCGACGACCTGGCTGGCCATCAGGTGCTGGGCAGCGACGTGTCGGCCTGGTTCGGCCGCCACGATTGGCTCCGCGATCACGACCTGCTGACCTGCCGCTTCCGCGCCGTCGACGGGCTTCGCCTGCAGTCGACCGTGCACCTGCACGACGGTGCCTGGCAGAGCGACCGGCATCAGCTCACCGCGCCCAGCGGGCCCCGCCGCACCGACCGGGTCAGCGACCTGGTCGTCACCATCGTCACGAGCTGCGACGGCAGCCTGCCACTCGGCGAGCAATTCGCCACACTCGCGGCACAGCTGGATATCGACTCTGCCGAGCTCTACGCCGCGGCGGTCCCCGCCGTCATGCGGCTCATCGAACACCGCATCATCGAGCCTGTCCCGGCCAGCTGAAACGGGATGCTGCGTCCCTGCCTCGGCGACGAAGCGAAACGTTGCTTGGCCAGCGGACACATATAGAAACGATCAAGTAACTTATGCCACGATTGACGTCAAATTCGTGGCCTGAGCAAGGATCTGAGCAAGGCCCGGCTCGCCGGGCGGGCAGGGGGGATGGGCATGGCAGACCAGATCATCCTGCGCGCGAATGTCCAGCATTGCGACATCGCCGCGCTGCGGGACGCCTACAGCAAGATGCAGGCGCTGAGCCCGACAGACAACCGCAGCTGGATCTTCTGGGCCGACAAGCACGGATTCCCGGTCTACGACTGCTGGCATCACTTCCGCGAGGGACCGGCGGATCACCCTTTCCCGTATGACCTGTTCCTGCCGTGGCACCGGGCATATCTGGTGTACTGGGAGAACGTAGCCCGAGATCAAAACGCCGACGCGATCCCCCCGTGGTGGGACTGGACATCCGCCCGGTCGCACGCCATCGGCGTGCCCGAGGCATACGCGCTTCCCGAAGTGAACGGCCAGCCCAACCCGCTGTTCAACGGCCCGACACCCGACATGCCGGATGATCCCGCCCGGCGGACCCGCCGATTCCCCGGCAGCCCGGCGGACCTGCCTGCCGCCACGGTCATCGGCAAGCTGCTTGCGTTGAATGACTACAAGGACTTCTCCGCGCAGGTCCAGGACGTTCATGACCAGATCCATGGATGGGCCGGCGGCATCAACCCGGACAATCCCAGCCAGGGCGGCGATATGGGCAATATTGCCGTCGCTGCTTTTGACCCCCTCTTCTGGGCCCACCACTGCATGATCGACCGGATCTGGTACCTCTGGCAGCTCCGGCATGGCGTGAGCAACATCCCGCCTAGCTACCTACGGCTCAAACTCGTGCCGTTCGGATACGAGGTCAAGGATGTCCTCGACATCCATCGCCTGGGCTATGAGTACGCGACGTCCGCTGCCACGGGCTCCGGCCCGGCCGCGGCTGCCCCGGTCCCGGCTGCCCCGGTCCCGGCTGCCCCGGTCCCGGCTGCCCCGGTCCCGGCTGCCCCGGCCGCGGCTGCCCCGGCCGCGGCTGCCCCGGCCGACGCAGCAGGGCGACCAGATACCGGGGCGGCGCAAGCGGGGAGCCAGTCATGATCGTCTCAAACATCTTCCGCTCGCAGCCGATCAGCCTGGCCGGCATTGATCGTGACTTCACCAGGGCGGACATCGAGTTCCACGCCCTGGACCATTCCGGAGCCTCGTTCGAGGGCCGCGTGTTCCTGAATAACGCGGATGCCGACGAGAACACCGCTATGACGCTCGCCAGCGGGTACGCAGGCGCTTTTCACGTCTTCGGCCACGGCGGCTGCTTCGGTGATGACGGCCACTGCGACGTCAGGCCGCGGCGGACATATGATCCCCGGCCAGCGCATCCGCTGACTCCCGCGATCAAGGTGCTGATCGCGACCGAGGCGGTGAGCGCAGCGGTCGGCGGCGACTCGCAAACGATGACCGTGACCGTTGTGCCTGTGGTGACCAGCCTGACCGAGAAGTGCAGCGCCGACGACGTGCTGAGCTTCGAGTCCGTGCGGATCGTGACGTACCGCTAGGCCCGCCGGTACTGAGCGGGCTGACCCCGATGTAACGAGGCCGCCGGGCCAGGGCACCGGCCTCGGGCTCCGCCGGCCTGACGCCATCCGCAAGGGGGCAGCGCGGTCGCAAGGGAGCAGCGCGGTCGCAAACGCGGTCATTCGCGTCATCGAGGATGGCCCAGCAGCGCGACCGCGAGCGCCACCAGCGACAGGGCGGTGACCGCCAGGGTAACGAGAAGGAGCCGGACGGGCCGGGCGCCCGTGGTCGCCGCGTCGGGAAACAGGCGCCGCAGCACCCAGATCAGCACGCTCATGGCCAGCACGGTCAGGCCGGCGGCGATATTCGTCTTGAGGATCGCGCCGCCGACCGCGACGAACGCGATGGCGGTCCGGCTCCAGGCCAGCTCGGTTCGCGCTCGGGCCATGCCGGGATCGGGGTTCTCGGGTTCGTCCGGCGGTGCCATCAGTGCTTCAGGACGGCCGATAGCAGGAGAACCACCGCGGACACGATCGCCATGCCGGTAATGGTCGCCGCGAGGATCCGGGGCAGAACCGACCGGGGCAGCGGCTCACCGCGGCGCATTGCCCGCTGGTTGTGCGACCACTGGCCGTAGCCGACCACGGAGATGACGGCGCCGAGCACGATCAGCGGGACACCGAGCAGGTGACGGCCCCACGGGACGCCGGGAAACGGGGGGAGGAGCTGGACGATGGCCAGGCCGGCTACTACGAAGGCCAGGGCGGTGCGAGTCCAGGCGAGGAAGGTGCGCTCGTTCGCGAAGGTATACCGGGCGTCCGGCTCGGCCTCGGTGGCGGCCGATCCCGATTCGACCGGGTCCTGAGGACGATCGGCGGCGGTCATCCCCTCTCACCGGCCCTTCGTGGATGCGATCTCGCTACCTGACTGCACTAGTCTCTCAGCCGCTGACCGGCGCCACGGGCCGCCGAGTGCCATCAGCCTTCCGACAGCTAGCGGAGCTGTTGACAGCGAATCCGAATCGGCGATGGGAGCTGATGTGAGCCAGCACGTCACTGGACCTGAGGACTGGTTCCTGACCGCGAGGCAACGCGGCAACGACGCGACGGTGCTGGATAACCGGCATCCGGCGGGCGAGGCATGGTCGTACGGCAACCTGGTCCGGCCACTGATTCACGGCGGGCCGTACTTCGCCGAGCTGAGCCGTTCGGTCGAGCAGGCGCGGCCCGATGACCTGCTGATGTTCGTGGACTGGCGCGGTGACCCGGATGAGCAGCTGACCGGCACGCCGGGCAGCGAGGTCGGCCGGGTGCTCAGTCGGGCGGCCGCGCGCGGGGTGCTGGTCCGCGGCCTGGTGTGGCGCTCGCACTGGGATGACATGGGATTCTCGGCGCGGGAGAACCGGTACCTGGACGAGGAGATCAATCAGGCCGGAGGATGCTGCCTGCTGGATATGCGGGTCCGCGCCGGCGGTTCGCATCACCAGAAGTTCGTGGTGCTGCGGCATCCTGGCCGCCCGGAACTGGATGTTGCGTTTGTCGGCGGCATCGACCTGTGCCATGGCCGCCGCGATGATGCCAGTCACCGCGGCGATCCGCAGCGGCAGCCAATGGCCAGGGTGTACGGCGACCGTCCGCCGTGGCATGACATCCAGCTGGCTGTCTCCGGACCGGCGGTGAGTGATCTGGACACTGTGTTCCGTGAGCGCTGGGAGGATCGTCAGCCGCTCAGCCGCAGCCCGATCCGGCTCATCGCTGACCGCCGGCGGGGAGCGGGCCGGCGTCCGGCCCCGCTGCCCCCGCCGCTTCCGCCGCCGCCGCCAGCGGGCCCGCATGTGGTGCAGGTGCTGCGCACGTACGCCCGGCGCGCTGGCGGCTATCCGTTCGCTCCGCACGGAGAACGCAGCGTGGCCCGCGCCCACATGAAGGCGCTCAGCCGTGCCCGGGGCCTTATCTACCTGGAAGACCAGTACCTCTGGTCCCGTGACGTAGGTGACAAGATCGCCGCGGCGCTGCGCGCCCAGCCAGGCTTGCATCTGATTGCGGTCCTGCCGCATCACCCAGATCAGGACGGCAAGCTCTCGCTGGCGCCCAACCTCATAGGCCGTCGCGCCGCGCTCGGCGTCATCCGCGCCGCCGCACCCGATCGGGTCGCGGTCTACGGCGTGGAAAATCACGCGGGCACCCCCGTCTATGTCCATGCCAAGGTCTGCGTCATCGATGACGAGTGGGCGTCGGTGGGCTCGGATAACTTCAACCGGCGGTCGTGGACTCACGACTCCGAGCTCAGCCTCGCCGTGTGGGACACCACGCGGACCGCAGACGGCGCGGGCCGGTATCCGCGCGAGCTCAGGCTCGCGCTGACCCGTGAGCATCTCGACAACGACCTTGAGGACGCGACGGAGCCGCCGCAGGTGTACCAGGCGTTTGCCCGCTCGGCCGCCGCGCTGCAGGCCTGGCACGACAATGGACGCCTGGGTCGGCGACCGCTGGGGCGGCTGCGGCCGCTTCATGCCACAGCACTGCCCACAATCACTGCGCTGTGGGCTGAGCCCGTCTACCGCATGATCTACGATCCTGATGCGCGTCCGCGGGGCTGGCGGCGTGCAGGCCGCTTCTGATCGGCGGGTGTCGGGCATCACACGCTGCGTCGCTTGCGCGACGGCATGAGGGCAGGGGCCAGGCCAGCGGCGCGAGGGCGGCGACCGCTCATCTGAAAGAGGGCCACATGTCATCTGACGTGATCGTGCCATCGCCAGCACGGAGGCGAACGCCAGCAGCCGAGGTGGCGCCCCTCTTGGCGCAGCTTCCGCTGTGCCCAGGCGGCCTCCGGCACGGTCACGCGTTACGCGTAACATGACCACGATGGCTGATATCCGGAACTGCGCGCAGTGCTGCACTGTGTTCACGCCGCGCCGCGAGCACGCCCGGTTCTGCTCGGCCCGCTGCCGAGTGGCATGGAACCGCGAGAATACGGGCGATCCGGCGGCCGAGGTGAGCGCGCTCGAGTGGTCTATCACGGCAATGCGTGACGTGACAGAACGACTTCCCAGGGTTCGGGCACGGGACCGGCCGCGAGCGTTCGCGGTGATCGGTGAGGCGGTGTGGTGGGTCACGATCGTCGACGGCACATTGGTGCGCCATCACGTGGATGCCTACGACGGCGTCGTGGCTGGCCAGACTCCGGCGGAGCGCCGGCTGATCGAGGGAACTCTGGCCGGGCTGCGTTTCGTCCGGAACCGGATGGGTCATGAAGTGGATCACGTTGACTTCATCCAGCCGGAGGCAAGCCGTCCCGGCGCCGCTAGTAACGGCCGCATCACGGCCTGGACGTGGAAATCGGTGCCGGAGCCGACGCTCGCGTCGCTGCGACCGCGCGGGCAGGCGTGGGAGATGACGCGATATCGGGCGTACGAGTCTCAGCTAGCGGGCCGCACCATCGGGGAGATCTTCGAGCGTGCCGCTGCGTTCCTCAAGCTGGCTGCCGCTAAGTCAACCTCAGGCACGGATATCACCGCGCATGCCGCAGGCTGACAGGCGGTGCCGCCTAGGCCAGGCCGTGCGGTACAAGGTTAACGAAGATCAGGACCTGCCTGAGCTAGCCACCAGGCGGTGGCCCTCTCTGCAGGTCCGGGGTGCTGGAGCGGCTCGACGGCCGCCCAGACCTCCTGAGCGGCCGTCTGGAACGCAGTCCAGTCCGACCGGCCCGGATAATTTATGTATCTGTCGGCGATGGCCGCTGATGATGGGGTCAGCGGATCGAGCATGCTGTCCGGAGCACGGAACTCATCCGCGGACCCCGCATAGTGAGCCACGTATTCCAGCTCTCCTGCGGTGGCCGATTCCCGCGTCCACGAGATGGCGCTGCTGCGCGCCTGGACGGCTGGGCGGAGCGGGCGATATCCCAGGAGCCCGCCCGGCCGCCGCGCTATCTTTGCCGCTGCCTCCTGGATATCGTCATCTTCCTGGGCCGCCTGACTGAGCCGCGGCGCCGCCACGAGGATGCCGGTCCACTCCTGCGCACAGTCATGGGCGCGGCAGTAGACCGAGTAGACCAGAAGTGCTCGGCGAAGGCGGACGAGCACGTTGTCCATAAAGGTTCTTCGGTCCTCGGTGCGCTGCGCCGCGACGAGGAAGAATGCCGAGAAGGCTCCGAGGCAGAGCGAGAGCGAGACCAGCTGCCTGGTGATGACCGCATCTCCAGGCAGCGCACTGGAAAGAGCTCTGTAGATGTGGACTGACCCGGCGAGGGCTTTGGTCTCCTTCGCATCGATGAGGATCAGCCCGATGAATATCAGGGCGCTGGCCACAAACATCGCCGCGACAATCAGGGAGAATGCTGAAAGCCCAGCATAAGCGAAGTACACCAATGCCCGGCCGCCAAGCCCCGTGGGTCGCACCATCGGTGCGGGACAGGCACCGCGATCGATGAACTCGCGGAATTTAAGCTGGTGCTTATTCCTGATACCTCTTAAAAGAGTATGTGCCTGGTCCTCGGATGCGGCAATGTCGTACTCCCAATAATCGTTGAACCGGATCAGCAGGGCCAGGGCCGCCAGCAAGAATGCGCCCACGAGGCCGAAGAAGCGCGGGGTGAACCCGGTCCCCAGTATCCGCCAGGCATCGCTGGTCACGAACACGACGACGACGGCAGTGATGAGGGGAGGAAGGCTGCGTACGCCTTTCCTGATCACATTCAATGCGCTGAAGGCGCCCGACCTGGCGAATTCCCACGGCATAATAGTTACTGCCGGGATCAACAGGGGGGAGAGCAGGATAGAAAGCTGGATTTCTACCGGGATCTTCCGTCTCTGGAGCAATCTCGTCAGGAGAGCACGGCTCCATTTCGGCGCCCTGCGGAGGAGGGTCTTAGCCACCTCCTGCGCGATGGGGGGCCGCTCTGGTTCGGTGTCGGCCTCTAGCCATTTCTTGACGTAGGCCACCAGAAAGAGAAAATGCTTGAAGAAGAAGAACGGGGCGCTCCGGGTTAGCACGTACGCAGCGGTGTTATTGAGATCGACAATGAAGCGAGCCGGTGACAATTCCGGTTCCGTATTATCCCGCGCGATGATATCTGGGTGCTCCACGGTTTCCCCCCGTCATCCAAGGCTGCTGATGATGCTCCGTCACTTCTCCCAGGAGCGTTGCGCAGCTCTTAGTGCCTGAGAATATCGGCTGGCGGCGCGGTGGCTAGCTCTGCGCGGCGGCCGGGCGAGCCGCGATGATCATCAAGTGCCGGCAGCCGCGTACTCGCCGAGCCGGCCCAGGCACTGCTCGGCGTCGGCCATGATCGCGTCGATCAGCTCCGCGCAGGACGGCAGGTCCTCGATCAGCCCGGCCACCTGCCCGGCCGACATCAGGCCGAGGTCGGGCCGGCCGTCCACCATCGCCGCCCGCAGCAGCATCGGGGTGTTCGCCGCCATCAGCACCTGGCCCCAGCTCAGATCGCTGCCACGGCGCATCGCGCGGCCCTGCCGGATCAGGTCCGGCCACCTCAGCCCCGACACGCCGCGAAACGCTGCGGCGCTGCGAGCCGACCTCACCAGAGCGCTCACCCGCCCGGCCCGCTCCAGCCGCTCCACCAGCGGCGTGCGCAGCACCCGGTGCGGCACCCCGTCTACCCGCGACGTGACCACCGTCCCGGTGACGTCGCTGGCCAGGTAGACCTGCTTGACCGCGTTGGCGACCGGGCTGTCGCTGGTCAGCAGGAACCGGGTGCCCATCGCGATCCCGGCCGCCCCGTAGGCGAGCGCGGCGGCCAGCCCCCGGCCGTCGAAGAAGCCGCCGGCCGCGATCACCGGGATGTCGACCGCGTCGACGATCTGGGGGATGAGCAGGCTGGTCGGCACCGAGCCGGTATGCCCGCCGCCCTCGCCGCCGGTCGCGATCACCGCGTCTATGCCCCACGCGGCGACCTTCTCGGCGTGCCGCCGCGCGCCGACCGAGGCGATCGTGATCACTCCGGCGTCCCGCAGCCTGCCGATCAGCTCCGGCCTCGGAGCGAGCGCGAAGGACGCGACCGGCACGTTCTCGGCGATGATCAGCTCTACTCGCTCGCCGGCGTCGGGCGCGTCGGCCCGCAGGTTGACCCCGAACGGGGCTGCGGTCCGTTCCTTGACGTCTCTTACCGCGCAGCGCAATTCGCCGGCGCTCATCGTCGCCGACGCGATGATGCCGAGCCCGCCGGCCCGCGACGTGGCGGCCGCCAGCCGGGCCCCGGCCACGTACCCCATCGCGGCCTGGACGATCGGGCACGAGATGCCGAGCAGGTCGGTCAGGCGCGTGCGGATCACGCCAGCTCCCGGTCTCGCAGCCCGCAGGGGTCCAGCCGGCCGCGGATCAGGGCCAGCTCCGCCGGCGTCGGCAGCCGGGTGTGCGCCACATCATCCGAAACGGCCAGCGGAAAGCCAGTGCCGGTGACGACATCGCTGACCGAGGCTCCGGGATGTACCGAGCGCAGTCGCATCGCGTGCTCCGGGGTGCGGAAGTCAAGCACGCCCAGGTTGGTCACCACGACGCGCAGTTCGTGGAAGCCGGCGCCGTGCGCGCCGATGCCGGCGGCGCGGTCATAGCCGATGCCGCAGACCATGTCGACCGCCTCGACGAATACCCGTCGCGAGTGGCGCGGCACCCAGTAGCTGGTCGGGTGATTGACGGTGTTGCCCGGTGCGCCGCGCACGCCGAGGAGCTGTGCCCGGGGCAGATCCCAGTCGCCGATACAGGAGATGTTCTGGTTCCCGAACCGGTCGAGCTGCGCCGCCCCCATCATCACGTGCCGGCGGCCGGCGGCCACGACGGTGAAGACCGAGCGGTACGGCAGCCAGCCCTCGACGACGCTGCCGGGAGGGCCCGGGTTGCCGGGAGGGGCCGGGTTGCCGGGAGGGGCCGGGCTGCCGCGGTCGCCCGGCGCGAGCAGATAGGCCTCCCCGTCGGACAGCAGCAGGTCCGGCGCGAAGGTGAGCTGCGCCAGAGCGGCGCCCAGGGTAGGAATCAGCCCCATCGGGCTGGCCAGGATGGCGCCGTCGCCCCGCCATGCCTCGGCGCAGGCCACCACGCAAACCTCGGCCAGGGTCGCGGCTCTGCTCATGCTCGGGCTGCCCGGTCCTGCCCGCCCGAGCGCTGTCCGCCTGAGCGCTGCCCGACTGCGCTGTCCTGCCTGCCCGGGCGCTGCCCGG
>Ga0209871_1000005_pt1 | contig 64464 bp, 45 predicted proteins | sample OrgsoiDNA2013045_FD_185795 | JGI IMG/M metagenome (GOLD analysis project Ga0209871, IMG submission 185795) | Permafrost soil microbial communities from the Arctic, to analyse light accelerated degradation of dissolved organic matter (DOM) -... | ecosystem: Environmental > Terrestrial > Soil >... | reverse complement strand
GGGCAGGTGTGGATGCAGGATGACCTCGTCTTCGCCGGATAGCCCGATGTGAAAAACCTTGGCCTGCGAATGATCAATCCAGACGATCGCATGAAAGTGGGTCGGCATGTTTTATCCTCGTAAGCAGGGGTCAACGAGCCTTGCGCACTAGTGTCGACCTGACACGCGCCCAAGTTATCTTCGACGCGGCGGCAGCTGTCGGATCAGAATTATCGCAGTGACGCGCCGCCCAATTGATGCAAGTCAATCGGGCAAGTCGATAAGAGCCTGAAATTTGGGCGATTTTGGCAACGTCGGGATCGATGAGGCGGCACGGAATGAGCAAAGCAGGCTCGCTGCGTTGCTCAAGGTCGAGACGCGCGATAGGGGATCAATGTGAAATCATTGCCGGGATGGTGAGTGATTCGAGCATGCCGCGCGTCGTGCCGCCCAGGATGAATTCCCGAAGTCTCGAATGACCATATCCGCCCATCACGATCAGATCGGTGTCGTTGTCGGCAGCCAGCGACAGAATGGCATTGTGAATATTGGAGGAGTTCGCGGTAATTCTGTGAGGTCTTGCGGGTAGATTGTGCCGCGCGAGATGAGTGATCAGTGCCGTCGACGATACTTCGCTGGCGGTGTCCTCGTTAATTTGAGGGACGAGAACGGAGTCGCAAGGCCAAACGGCTTTCCAAAACGAAATCAGGTGCGCCGGTTGCCCGACGCACCTGATTTTTCTGCATACGCGTAGCGAGTCCGCCGATTAAGCCTGGATCAGTATGGGCAGATATATCGGCCCCAACGCCGCTCCAGCCCGGGGTTAACATCGTCTGCAATCTGGTGTTCTTGATAGTGTTCGTAGGGCTTTTTTGCGACACTTCCGAGGAGGCAAACGAGCTCAATTTACCGATTTTTAGCGGCGGAAACCGCAGAAGGGTTCAAACATCGACGCGCGTACCGATATCGTGGCGTTGAGCGGCGTTTTCTTCGATCAACGAACGAATCAAATCTGCCAAAACTGTGACCTCTAGAAATGTGACGCGGCAAATTGTGACGTCACAGACGTAATTTGGCAGACGCGATTTGGCAAACGCCATTTTCAAACCGACAAACCTGGCTTCGCCGCCCGAGCGTCTTCTCGATCAAAATCCCCACAATCCAAGAGTGCCGATGTCCAAACAACACACCTACGTTCTCGGCTTGAATACCTATGACCATGATGTGAGCGCCTGCCTGTTGCGCGACGGCGCCATCGCATTCGCCATCGCCAAGGAACGAATCACGCGTGAAAAGCACGCCACAGGTTTCTACAAGGAGGTGATCGATTATTGCCTGGATGCGGAAGGCATCACGCTTGATGATGTCGATCTGATCGTTCGAAATTGTTACATCCTGCCGGTCGCGGAAATGGAAGAGCGGCTGGTCTATCAGGACATGCCGGGTTTTCTTCCCGAATATGAACGGGCCGAGGCTTCCAAACATCCACTCTACCTGTCGGGTTCCGACAGAGTGGTGTCGATATCCCATCATCTGGCGCACGCCTACAGCGCGTTTGCGGCATCGCCCTTTGAAGATGGTGTGGTGATGATTGTCGACGGTGTCGGCAGCTATCGATCCGACGTCGTCGAGCCCTGTCCGTCCACCGATACCGCCACGCCACTCGCCCGCGAATCCGAAAGCTATTACGCATTCAGCGGAACAAAGATCGAATGCCTGAAGAAGGTCTGGATGGAGCCCGAACGTGGCTTCCTGAGCGGTGAATTCTACAACCTGCCTGGCCTCGGCGCGCTCTACAGCCGGGCCTCGACCTATATTTTTGGCGACTGGAATAAATGCGGCGAACTGATGGGGCTGGCGCCTTATGGCCGGCGCGAACAGGTCAAACACCTGCTCGAGCTCAGCGACGGCGCGTTGCATGTTCCGCGTTGGACAACGGACTTCAGGCAGCCCTGCGTGATGGATGGCGGCAGTTGGGAAGCAAGCCCGTCGATGCGGCATTGGGAGGATCTTGCCTGGCGGGTTCAGGACGACACCGAAAACGTGCTGCTCGCCCGCGCCCGGTGGCTGCGCCAAACAACCGGCGCCAAGAATCTATGTATCGCCGGCGGCGTCGCGCTGAACTGCGTGGCCAACGGCCGGATTGTCCGCGAGTCCGGATTCGAGCATGTCTGGATTCAGCCGGCAGCCGGCGATGACGGCATTGCGATCGGCTGCGCCTATTACGGCTATCTCGAAATTCTGGGGCAGCGCCGCGCGTTCGTCATGGACCACGCCTATCTCGGCAAGCGCTACACCGATCGGGATATTGACAACGCCACCGGGAGATTTCTGGCTCGCATCCAGACCTCGGCGGTGCGCTGCGAGAATATCTGCCGCGAGACCGCACAATTGCTCGCCGACCAGCGCGTGATCGGCTGGTTCCAGGGCGGCTCCGAGTTCGGACCGCGGGCACTCGGCAATCGCAGCCTGCTTGCGGATCCGCGCAAACCTGAAATGAAGGATATCCTGAACAAGCGCGTCAAGCATCGGCAAGCGTTTCGGCCGTTTGCGCCGATCGTGCTGGCGGAACGGGCGAGGGAAGTGTTCGAAGGCGAGGAGGAGTCGCCATTCATGTTGATCGCCAAGAACGTCCGCCCCGAATGGCGCGACAGGATTCCCGCAATCGTCCATGTCGACGGCACGGCGCGGGTGCAGACCGTGCGTGAACAAACCAATCCGATGTTGTATCGACTGCTCAGGGAGTTCGAGGCGTTGACCGCCATTCCCGCGTTGATCAACACGTCATTCAACGTCAAGGGCGAACCGATCGTGGAGACGCCGCGCGATGCCGTCATCTGCTTCCTGACCACGGGGATCGACTATCTCGTGCTGCACGATACGCTGGTCTCGAAGAATGCGGTCCATAAAATCGTCGGGCCTCTGGTCGGCATTTATGCCGACGTCGCGACCGTGGTCATGGCGGGCACCCGGCCTGCGTGACCGGGCTTGTCCTGCCGCTAATCGGAAGCCTCCGGGTTCCTGCCGCGACCGATTGCGAATTGACCGACCGGGCCTTCGACGTGGAATTCGATCCCCGTCATCTTCGCGAACAGCTCGATATGGCTGGTCCCGATCGCGCATCCACCGAGGCCCATATCGGTCGCCATCAGGTAGAGCGTCTGGATCAATACGCCGACATCCTTCAGGATCAGCGAATAGGCGATCGAGGTGTACTTCCACGAAATCCGGCCAAAGCGCGCAGCGATCGTGATCAGGATCTGGGGCGGGGCAGGAGCGTCCATTGCGAATTCGGCTGCGGCCAATGTGGCTTCGAGCTCCGGCGCGCCAACAGCGATCGGCACCAGGGCGTGGCTGCCAGCGTCGTAGTGATAGAAACCGCGGGCGAGTCCCTCGCAGTTGGCAACCGTCAGATAGAGCTCGAGTTCGTAAGCGCTGCCGCCTGCGGGATACGGCCTCGCAGCGTATTCGATTTCGGGACCGTCCTCGCCAAACTCGAGCCCGCTTTTCCAGCTCGAGCGGACACGCGCGGTGCATTCGAGAAACTGTGCAAGCTCGGCGAGCGTGATCGGCTGCTGGTCGTCGAAGTCGCGGGTCGAATGACGTTCCAGCAGGAGCTTTGCGACCGGCGAGTTGAGCCGCGAAGGCTCGGCTGAAAACTTCTGCAGATCGATTTTCTTGCCGGGCCAGCGCGGTCGCACCGCCGGAAGCGGAGCTATCGCGCCGGCATGGGGATAAAGCCCGCCCAGCGGGTTGGCCTGTCGGCCCTCCGTGCTGTGGGTGTGGAACAGGAGATCGTGAAAGTCCCAAAGCACGAGGTTGTCGTCGCCCTCGGTCGGCCGGAGGCCTTGGTCGTTCGCGGCGTCGATCCTGAAAAGGATCTGGCAATCCACCAGCAGCGCAAGGAGACCGATTCCCGGAAAATTGTCCTGCCGCCGGAGCCTGCTGATTCTTTGCGGTGTCGACAGGGCCGAGAGGACGGCCGCAATGTTCGGATCGCAAATCCTGAACAACGCGCCGGCGCGCGGCGATTCCAGCACCATTTCATGGCCGCGCCGTCGCAAATACGCGAACCGGGACAACACGATCATTTCGGAATCGCCGAGCTTTGGCGTTCGCGGCCAGTAATCGGGAATCTGCGGTTCGATGACGACCAGGTCGTTGCCGTCACCCGATGGCCCGAGGCGGTACTCCAGCAGGCCGCGCCGGGCCAGGCGCCGAACCAGCAGATCGATTTCCTTGTCGGCCGTGCGGCCGTCGGACGCAAAGGAGGCGAGCGGCAGACCCGTACGCAGGTCCTGCGCGCGCGCCACGGCGCCGGCGCTGAACTGTCCGAGGCCGACCGAATAGCCATCGAAACAAGCGACGATATTTCCGTCGGCCTGCGCTTCAAGCGTGATGTGACCGCTCATTCGCGCGGAAACGCCTGGTGCGATTTTTCGCCCTCGCTTTTTTACGGGAGCGCGCAAAGCCGAATGGCCCTCAAGTGTGCGGAAGGAACGGGGTGAGTTCGCTTTCCGGTAATGGCCGATCCAGCCATCCAAGCTTTACTGGAACATCGTAAAGCCGGCCCGGTCCGAAGCGGAGATAGAAATGCCGCAGCCCCGGCACGATCACCCTGACGACGGGGACCTCAACGTCGGGCCGCGTCTGATCGAGCACGAGGAAATCGAGGCCGGCGCGCCTGGCGATATTCACGCAGGCGTCGACCTGCCCGCGGGTGTTGTCGAGCGGGACTTTCAAGTCGTCTTCGGATTGGGCCGTCGGATTGCCGCCTGGCGTCAAAAACGGATGGTCCTGCAGACGCAATGGCGTGATGCCGTCGAGGCTCGCTTTCTCGCCGGTGCCGCCACCCATCAGCCCGATCGACAGGAACTGGTTCAGCTCGGTCAACGCCCGCAGCAGGGCGATGCGCTTGTCGAAGTGCGCGCCAGAACCGAACTCGATATTTTCCTGGCCGTTTTGCATCCAGTGCAGGATCGCAACATACGTCGGGACGCCAAGATCGCTGGTGATGTCGAGCACCCAAAGCCGTCGCCCGGTTTCGGCGAGCTGGGTTTGCAGGTCGCGAACGTAGGAGTCGTCGAATTGGCTGAGGTCTACTTCCGGGCGTTGCACCCGGTTGTACCACCAGATTGCATATGAATCCCGTTCCACCAGTTCGAGGAATCCCTGGACGATCGCCTCCTCGAGCGTGTTGCCGGCGGCGCAGCCGTTGGAATCCGCGTGGAAGGCGGCCGGACCGCTGTAGAAAAAATACAATATGCTGGTCGGCAGATATCTGAAGCGTTGGTCGCGCAGCGACCAGACCGGCGACCACTCGATCTTGGCCGATTGATCGAAGCGAGCCGGGACCATTTGATGGTCCGAATCGTCCGCTTGCGTTTCGTCCGGCTGGCTTTGCGCCTCGCTGAACAGCAAGACGTCGTTGGGAAGAATGGCATCGCCCGGCGCAAAATCCGTGAACCGCCGTGTCACTCGGATCTCGTCGCTTTGATAAATTCCGGAATAGCGCTCGATCGCCTCCATCAGCGCGCTGGCTTCACCCTGCTCGGCAGTAGAGCCCTTGCCGAAGCTGCCGCCGCTCAGTCCCGACCTGAGCTCATCGATGTTCCGGGCCGGCGCCGAAAAATTGTGCTGCGCAAAGAAGTTGGTGTTCATGGGCAAATCGGCTTCGATCCGCTCGAGCCGCGTGACCACGCCGGTGAGAGGGCTCACGTGCTTGCGGAAACGTGCCACCGTGGTCCGCGACGACACGGTCCGGTATCCCCCGCTCGTCATCACCAGCTTGGCGCCAGGGCCGGGCTCGATCGGTACCGGCGCCCGGCGCGGGTCCCGCAGCTTCTTGCGGCCGCAGGTCGGACATTGCGGGCGGGCCGCCACGTAATGCTTTGCGATGGTCGCGCCCGGCAGGTCGAGGCTGACAATGTGATCGCGCAACTCGGTGCGAAAACCGGTGGCGATCGCTTTCGCGATTTCGAGCGCAGCAAGCTGGATGCCGCCTTGCCCGACCGCGTTGCGGACGAGAGGTGAAACGGCGACGGGACGCGCCGGTTCGCGGTCAAGAAACCCCTTGACCTCCCTGTTCCGTATCATGCGATCGAAAAGACAGGTCCAACAGGCGCTTTCGCCCGGGATGAACACGGGTCCCACCAGGGGAAAGGCGCCGGAGGGTTGCACCAGCAGCCACGGCGTTTTGTCCGATACACGCTGCCGGTTCAGCTCCGCCAGTTGCCGTTCGAGATAGTCGTTCACGAGCGTGACGGTCAGGTCGGGAGAACTCTTGACGACGCGAACGCCAAGTTCGCGCAGCGCCGCATCGAGTTCGGCGGCACCCTGCACATCGATCGATTGAATGCGGACGCGACAATTCCCGAGATTTGTGTCGGCCATCCCGGGCGGCAGACCGAGACTGGACCAGTAGCCGGCGACGCTGCTTGCGGAAGAGTTCGATACCGACACGACATAGCGGCGCTCGAGCAACCGCTTGAGCGCCTCGTTGATCTTGTCGGATGGAAAATCCTGCTCCAGCCGGCCAACCAGCTCGCGCAGGCTTCTGCCGTTTTTTCCGATCGCGGAGGCGAGGGCACAATAAAGCTCGCCGTGAAGGAAGAATTTGCGGTCCTCGGAATAGAGGCACACGACATCGGGGGGCAGCACATAGGCGGTGAAATTCGGCGCGAACTGCAGAACCTCTTTGCCGGCGGTCCGCTTGGAAGGGCTCTTGGTATGGCCCGTCATGAGGTCATTACACGCATGTTGCTTGCCACTCCGGATCGCCGTTTCAAGGCGCATTCTCCGGGCACCGGAGCTCCCTGGTCCAGCGCGCGCTGGCCGTTCTCATTGGGTCGAAGATCAGCTTGGCCGTCATGCGCGCGTCTGGCCACCCACACATTTGGAGGACCGCCAGGAACACACGAATTGGCCGGGTCGACCTCGTCGAACCCGGCCATGACGCCTTGCGTTTGTCAATATATGCGGAACGCGGCCTAGCCTAGCACAGGCGGCAAGAGCCCCACGACAGGCAGCAGCCTCCGCAGCCACCGCCGCAGCCAACGCCGCATCTGCAACCGCGGCATCCTCGGCAGCCTCTGCACCCTCGGCAACCGCCGCATCCGCAGCCGCGGGCTTCCTGTACCATGCCGCGAAGCGATCCTGTGTTCTCCTTGTCGAAGACATAGAACGTCGCCAGGCTGACGTCGGAGATTTCCTCGTCACCAAGCGTGATTTCGTGACTTGGTGCAATGTTCGGCACCCGCGGCACGTCCTGTGTCGGCACGGCCGCTGCGGATGCACCCCCCACTAGTGACATGGTCAATCCGGCGGCTCCCAACGCCGGGACGGCTTTCGTTCCACGCTTGCGCTTCGAAGCTTGCTTCGCCCGTGGCATAGTTGCATCCTCCATACATAGCATTGCAGAAATGTTTTCGAGTCCAGCGCGGCGATTGTAGGCTTTGCTTCTCCGCCGTGCAAGACCGTAAGGCACTCAAGCGCCAGCGACATATCAAGTTCTCGTAGTTCAGGTTCATGAACGATGTGTTCATAAAACATGTTCATGAACGACGCCTGCGCCGCATATTCATCACACCATCTCCATGATCCTCTATCGCCCTGACGGTGCGTGCGTCCTTGCATTCGCGCCATCCCGCCATTATTCAGGCCGACGGGTTTGACCCCTCAATCAGGTGCCGGAAAAGAAGCCGAGTCGGCCCGATGCTGCGCTGCGGTTGTATGGTGGCTCGAACGGAACAAACCGACATGGTCGACTATCATGGACGTTTCGCCTGGTACGAGCTGATGACGACAGATATGGCGGCCGCGAAGGCCTTCTATGCTGCAGTCGTGGGCTGGGCCACCCAGGACGCGTCAACGCCCGAACTGGCCTATACCTTGTTTACAACCGGAACCGCCTCGGTAAGCGGACTGATGGACTTGCCGGAGGAGGCGAGGAAAATGGGCGCGACGCCGAGGTGGATGGGGTATGTCGGCGTCGACGATGCCGACGTGACTTCCGACCGCATCAAGCGTCTCGGCGGAGCCGTGTTCGTCCCGCCGACCAACACCAATATCGGCCGCATTTCGGTCGTCGCGGATCCGCAAACGGCAACGCTTGCGTTGATCGAAGGGCCGAAAAAACCCGGCCGACGGCAGCCTGCCGAACTGGACAGGCCGGGGCACGTGGGCTGGCATGAGTTGCTCGCCGCCGACTGGGAGAAGGCGTTTGCTTTCTACGGCGAACTTTTTGACTGGCAGAAGGCGAACACCGAAATCGCCCCGACAAACACCTATCAGTTGTTCGCCGCCGGCGGGCAGACCATCGGCGGCATGTTCACCAAGCGTCCGGTGGAGCCGGTCCCATACTGGCTCTACTACTTCAATGTCGACGACATCGACGCGGCCTCGGAGCGCGTGAAGACGGGTGGCGGCAAGATCTTCGAGGGCCCGATCGAAGTGTCGGGCGGCAACTGGATTGCGCGATGCATCGATCCTCAGGGCGCCATCTTCGCGCTGCAGGGAAGGCGGAGCCAGGACGGGTTCGGCTGGTCCACCGAGTGGGACGGGTTTTCATCGAAGGGCAGACTGGTCACCAAGCCCCGCGCGTAGCGCAAACTTGTGATTCGGGAATGAAACGCTTTCAAGCGAAAGCCTGCCCCCGGACTTGGTCCGGGGTGGAAACCGGTTCGCGTCAAGAAAACGCGCCAAAATGAAGAATCTGGAGCCTTGTTTCGATTCCATCGAAACGGGGTTCCAACCGGCGTCGATCACCCGGCCTTATCACCCGGCCTTGGCCGGCGCCGCCGCCGGCTTGGGAAGCGGCTTGTCCTGCCTTTTCGACCAGGAGATGTAGTAAGCGACGATGGTCATGATCGCTATCCCCGTCACGCTGACGAAAATCTGCGCGAACAGCGAGCCCGAACTCATCATCAGTTCGAAATGCCCGACAAAGGACAGGAACACACCGACGCAGAACACGGCGAGCGACTGCTGACCGCAGACGATGACCGGATCGAAAATCCGCCACTCCAGTCCCGGCCAGTTCTTGGGCACGAACCGGATGACCAGGATCACGATCACGACAAAATGCACGAAGCGATAGGGGGCGAGATTGGTCTTGTCGTTGGGATTGAAGGTTTCATAGAGCCAGTGCGGGAACAGCGCGCCGAAATCCGGAAATTTCCCGGCCATCGTCATCACCAGCGCCAGGACGAGGTACCCAAGGCAAAAGTAGAGCGTCATGGGCGCGTTGATGATCGACAAAGACTTTCTGGCGCCGCCGAGCGCGCACCAGGAGCCGAAGACAAACAGCACCTGCCAGCAGTACGGATTGAAGTACCAGGCGCCGGCGGGATAGGCCGGCAGGTTCCAGCCGAACTGCCGGGCGGCGAGCCACAGCACAATCGAGGCCAGCATCGTCAGGTTGGGCTGGCGCAGCATCATCCACAGCACCGGCGGAAAAAGGCCCATCAGCGCGATGTAAAGCGGAAGCACGTCAAGGTTGACGGGCTTGAATTTCAGCAGCAATCCCTGACGCAGGGTTTCGATCGGATTGTCGACCAGGCCTGCCACATTGAATTCGTTGATGATGTCCGGATCGCTGTAACGCTGTGCGACATAGCCGATCGAAACGATATAGATGACGAACAGGATCACGTGCGCGACGTAGAGCTGCCAGACGCGCTTGGTCAGGCGCGTGGCGCCGACGATAAAGCCGCGTTCGATCATCATCCGGGCGTAGACAAAGGACGCGGTGTAGCCTGAGATAAAAACAAACAGGTCCGCGGCATCGCTGAAGCCATAGTTTCGCGTGGTGATCCAGTTCACGACGTTGTCGGGAATGTGATCCAGAAAAATCGCCCAGTTTGCGACTCCGCGAAACAAATCGAGCCGCAGATCGCGTCCTTTTTCAGGGAGGGTTGCGTTGATTTTCATCGGTCCGTTTCGAAGTGATGCTTTCGGGAAGATCGGGCAGCGGGCGGGGCGCGTCAGCCGCGCGAGCGGCCAAGATTGTCACAGCGCAGCATAATGACTATACCGGTCAGGACAACGTAACATCCAAGCCTCGGAATCACCGGTCAAATTCCTGAAAGCCGTTTCTATACTATCCCGGCCGCTTCCACCAACCGCTTCCATGTCGCATATCCAGGGGTCCTGACATCCATGACTGCACGTATCTTTAAGCCCGCCAAAAACGCGATGCAATCGGGGACCGCGAAGACCCGTGAATGGCAGCTCGATTATGAGCCCGAGCAGCCGCAGGCGATCGAGCCGTTGATGGGCTGGACCAGTTCCGGCGACATGAAGCAGCAGCTCACGCTTCGCTTCGACAGCAAGGAAGAGGCCGTAGCCTATTGCGAGCGCGAGGGCATCCCCTATCAGGTGAGCGAGCCGAAGGAGCCGGCGCGCCGGCAGGCCGCCTATGCCGACAATTTTGCATTCCGGCGCGCCGAACCCTGGACCCACTAGGGGGGTCCAATCGTCCAAGCCGGATCCCGGGGCAGTGCCGTGGCCGGAAAGTTCTGGGTTGCCTAAGGCGGTGGCGCAATGACACCATGACGCGAGCCCCAATGCCCAGATTGCGGCGCACCATAAACCGCTGAAGGCCATGCCGCTTCATTCCAGTACCGACCCCACCTCGTCCGACTTCGCAGGCAATGCCGAGGCCATGCGGCTGCTGGTCGCGGAACTCCGTGAAAAGCTCGATTCTGTCGCCGGCGGCGGCGGCGAGACCTCGCGGGCGAGGCATACCTCGCGCGGCAAGATGCTGGCGCGCCAGCGCGTCGATCTCCTGGTCGATCCCGGCACGGCATTCCTCGAATTATCGCCGCTGGCGGCCTATGGCCTCTATGGCGGCGACGTGCATTCCGCCAGCGTCATCACCGGTGTGGGGCGGATATCGGGCCGCGAATGCGTGATCGTCGCCAACGATGCGACCATCAAGGGCGGCACCTATTATCCGATGACGGTGAAGAAGCATCTGCGTGCCCAGGATATCGCGCGGCAGAACAATCTGCCTTGCGTGTACATGGTCGATTCCGGCGGTGCGTTTCTGCCGCAGCAGGACGAGATTTTCCCCGACGAACGGCATTTCGGCCGCATCTTCTACAATCAGGCGCAGATGTCGGCTGCCGGCATTCCGCAGATTGCGATCGTGATGGGCTCCTGCACCGCCGGCGGCGCCTATGTCCCGGCGATGTCCGACGAGAGCATCATCGTGCGCAATCAAGGCACCATCTTTCTCGGCGGACCGCCGCTGGTGAAGGCGGCCACGGGCGAGGTCGTCACGGCGGAAGAACTGGGCGGCGCCGATGTGCACTCGAGGCAGTCCGGCGTCACCGATCACTACGCGCAGAACGACAGCCATGCGATCGGAATTGCCCGGCGCATCGTCGCAACCTTGAAGCAGCCCGCAGGCGCCAGCCTGAACATGCGCGAGCCGCGTGAGCCCTTGTTTGCGCGAGAGGAAATCTACGGCGTAGTCCCCGCCGACGGCCGAAAACCGTACGACGTGCGCGACATCATCGCTCGCGTGGTCGACGGTTCGGAGTTCGACGAATTCAAGAAGCTTTATGGCCAGACCCTGATTTGCGGTTTCGCCCATATCTGGGGCTATCCGGTCGGCATCATCGCCAACAATGGTATCCTGTTCAGCGAGAGCGCGCTGAAGGGCGCGCATTTCATCGAGCTGTGCTGCCAGCGCAATATCCCCTTGGTGTTCCTGCAGAACATCACGGGCTTCATGGTCGGCAAGAAATACGAAGCCGGCGGCATCGCGCGCGACGGCGCCAAGCTGGTGACGGCGGTAGCGACGGCTGCGGTGCCGAAATTCACGGTCGTGATCGGCGGCTCCTACGGAGCCGGCAATTACGGCATGTGCGGCCGCGCCTACAGCCCGCGTTTTCTCTGGATGTGGCCGAACGCCCGAATCTCGGTGATGGGCGGCGAACAGGCGGCGATGGTGCTGAGCCAGTTACGGCGCGACAACATCGAAGCCAAGGGCGGCAGCTGGTCGATCGAACAGGAAAACGAGTTTCGCGCGCCGACGCGGGCGCAGTTCGAGGCCCAGGGCAATCCGTATTACGCCACCGCCCGGCTGTGGGATGACGGCGTGATCGATCCCGCCGATACCAGGCTGGTGCTGGGCCTTGGTCTTTCGGCAGCAAGCAACGCGCCGATCGAGCCCACTCGTTTTGGCCTGTTCAGGATGTGACGATGGATCGGTCCAAACAGTACCGGCGATTTCGCACTTTGCTGATCGCCAATCGTGGCGAGATCGCTTGCCGGGTGATCCGCACCGCGAAAGCGATGGGTCTGCGGACAGTTGCGGTTTATTCCGAGGCCGACCTCGGCGCGATGCACGTCGCCATGGCCGATGAGGCCGTATTGCTGGGACCGGCGCGGGCGCGCGACAGCTACCTCAACATCGATCGCGTGATTGCGGCTGCGCGTCAGAGCGGCGCCGAAGCCGTGCATCCCGGCTACGGTTTTCTGTCCGAAAGTGCCGAGTTCGCGCAAGCCTGCGCCGACGCGGGATTGGTATTCGTCGGGCCGACCGCCGACATGATCAGGACGATGGGCTCAAAATCCGGCTCGAAGATGCTGATGGAGAAGGCCGGCGTGCCGCTGGTGCCGGGCTATCACGGCGAGGCCCAGGACGAGGCGACGCTGGCGAAATCCGCCGACAAGATCGGCTTTCCGGTTCTGGTCAAGGCTTCGGCGGGCGGCGGCGGCCGCGGCATGCGCATCGTGCGCTCGGCCGGCGAACTCGCGTCAGCGATCGTCAGCGCCAAGCGCGAGGCAAAAGCCGCCTTCGGCGACGATCGCATGCTGATCGAGAAATTCGTGCAAAATCCCCGCCATATCGAAGTGCAGATCATCGGCGACAGTCATGGCAATCTGCTGTCGCTGTTCGAGCGCGAATGCACGCTGCAGCGGCGGCACCAGAAGGTGATCGAGGAAGCGCCGTCACCGACGCTCAATGCCAGGCAACGTGAGACCGTGTGCGCTGCCGCGCGCAAGGCGGCGGCCGCGGTAAATTATGTCGGCGCCGGCACCATCGAATTTGTCTCGGATGGCAGGGACGTGTTCTTTATCGAGATGAACACGCGGCTGCAGGTCGAACATCCCGTAACCGAGCTGATCACCGGCATCGATCTCGTCGAATGGCAGCTGCGGGTGGCGTTCGGCGAAGAGCTGCCGCTGACGCAGGATGAGATCAAGTTAAGCGGTCACGCCATCGAAGCGCGAGTCTACGCGGAAAATCCGCACAAGAATTTCATGCCGTCGGTCGGCAGGATACGCACCTGGCGCATGCCGGAGCCGTCGAACGGCTTGCGTATCGATGCCGGGTATCGCGAGGGCGATGCGGTGTCGCCGCATTACGATGCCATGCTGGCCAAGGTGATCGCGTGGGCGCCAAACCGCGACGCCGCGATCGAGCGGCTCAATCGCGGGCTTGAGGAATCGGATGTTCGCGGCATCGTCAGCAACATTCCGTTTCTCGCGGCGCTGGTGACGCATCCGCAGGTGCGTGCCAACGCGATCGACACCGGCTTCATTGAACGCGAATTGAAAAATCTGACGCCGCCATCGGCTTTGCCAGGCGATCTCGAGCTTTGCGCCGCCGTCGCGGCGATCCTCGCCGAAGAAGCGAAAGCCGTCGGCGTGGAGGCGCATTCGCCGTGGCGCACGGCCGGCTGGATGCCAGTCGGCCGGCGGCAGCGGGTGTTTACGTTCCGGCATGCGCCCGAGGCGGCGCAGGAGATCTGCCTGCACTACGGCAACGGTCCGCCGACGCTGTCGATCGGCGAGCGCGAATTTGCCTTTGCATCGTCGCCCCGGGACGATGGCGGGTTCGATCTCACAGTGGACGGCATGAAATGCCACGTCATAGCCGTGATCGAAGGTCATGAACTGTATCTGCGAACCCGCAACGGCCGTTTCGACCTGCACTGGGTCGATCCGTTCGGCGGCGACGACGAAGAGCAGGTCGGCGAAGACAAGATCGTGGCGCCGCTGCCGGGTACCGTCGTGGCCTTGCTGGCGGAAGTGGGCGCGAGGCTGGAGAAGGGCGCACCCATTCTCACGCTTGAAGTGATGAAGATGGAGCAGACCCTGCGCGCGCCATTCGCCGGCGTGCTGAAGGCGATAAAATGCAAGGTCGGCGATATCGTGCAGGAAGGCGTCGAACTCGCCGAAATCGAACCGGCAGCTTCGTGAGATCAGCATGAGCGATTTGGTGCGCATTGTCGAAGTCGGGCCGCGCGACGGCCTGCAAAATGAGAAGACGCCGGTCAGCGTCGCCGACCGCATCGCCTTCATCGGGGCGCTGGTCGGCGCCGGGCTGCACACGGTCGAGGTCGGGGCCTTTGTATCGCCGAAGGCGATCCCGCAGATGGTGAATTCCGATCAGGTGCTGCAAGGCGTGAGCCATCACAAGGATAGCGAATTCCATGTGCTGGTGCCGAACGTCAAGGGTTATGAAGCCGCGCGCGCCGCCGGCGCCCGGGTGATCGCGGTATTTGCCTCGGCCTCGGAAGGCTTTTCGCGCGCCAACATCAATTGCTCGATCGCCGAATCCATTGATCGCTTCAGGCCGGTGGTCGCGCGCGCCAAAGCCGACGGCATCAAGGTTCGCGGCTACGTCTCCTGCGTGCTCGGCTGTCCCTTTGACGGCGAAGTCAAGCCGCAGGCGGTCGTCGATGTAGCGCGGATGTTGTGGGATATTGGCTGCTACGAAGTGTCGCTCGGCGACACCATCGGCGTCGGTACGCCGCTCAAGGCCCGGCTTCTGTTGCGCGCGGTGGCCGGCGAAGTACCGATGGCCCATCTGGCGATGCACTTTCACGACACCTATGGCCAGGCGCTGGCCAATCTCTACGCGGGAATCGAGGAGGGCGCGCGGGTGATCGATTCCGCCGCCGGCGGTCTCGGCGGCTGCCCATTCGCACCCGGCGCGACCGGCAACGTCGCGACCGAGGACGTGGTCTATATGCTGGAGGGGATGGGCATTGCGACCGGGGTGGATATGCATAAACTGGTGGCGGCCACCAACGAGGTCAGCAAGTTGATCGGACGTCCGCCGGTCAGCCGCGTCGCGGCGGCGATCAACGCGAAACGGGCGAATAGGGAGTAGCGAATAGCGAGCGGAAATTTCCCTATTCGCCATTCGCTACCGCCTATTCGCCACTTACCGTCCTCCGTCCGGTCCCATCACCAGATCGGGCAGGTAGGTCGAAATTTCCGGCACAAAGCACAGCACCACCACCGCCACCATCATCAGCAGCACGAAGGGCAGGGTGCCCCAGATGACTTCGCTGAGCGGAATATCCGGTGCGACATTGCGGATGACAAAGATATTCAGGCCGACCGGCGGGTGAATCAGGCCCATCTCCATCACGATGGTCATGACGATGCCGAACCAGATGATGTCGAAGTGCGCCGCGCGCAGCGGCGGCAGGATGATCGGCGCCGTCATCAGGATGATCGACACCGGCGGCAGGAAAAAGCCGAGCACGACGACCATGACGAGGATCGCCGCCAGCAATTCCCATCGCGGCAGGTGCATCGCGACAATCGACTCCGCGACCGATTGCGAGATGTGCAGGTAGCTCATCACATAGGAATACAGCAGCGACATGCCGATGATCATCATCAGCATGGTGGATTCGCGGATGGTCGATTTCAGGATCGGCGCCAGGTCGGAAGGCCGCCATACGCTGTAGATCAGCGCGATCAGCGCCAGCGCCAAGAGCCCGCCGAGGCCTGCGGTCTCCGAAGGCGTCGCATAGCCGCCGTAGAGCGCGATCATCACCCCCGTCAGCAACAGCACGAACGGCAGCACCCGCGGCAACACGTTGAAGCGCTCGGCCATGGTGAATTCGTCGCGCGCGAGAATCGCCGACGTCGCGCCGGTCTTGGCGTAAAGCGCGCTGGCGGCGGCGTATTCCTTGCGAAAATGAATCACCGCGTAGGCGCCGAACAGCGACACCAGCAGCAGGCCGGGCCCGATGCCGGCGAGAAACAGCCGGCCCAATGACTTTTCCGCCGCGACCGCGAACAAGATCATCGTGATCGACGGTGGCAGCAGGATGCCGAGCGTCCCGCCGGCGGCGATGATGCCAGCGGCGAATCCGCCGGAATATCCGCGCTTGCGCATTTCCGGGATGCCGGCCGATCCAATGGCAGAGCAGGTGGCGGGCGACGAGCCGGCCATCGCGGCGAACAGCGCGCAGGCAAATACGTTGGCAACGCCGAGCCCGCCGGGCACGCGATGCAGCCAGGCGTGGAGCGCCGAATAGAGATCCTGGCCGGCGCGGGATTTGCCGATCGCCGCACCCTTGAGGATGAAAAGCGGGATCGACAACAGCGTGATCGAGGCCATTTCCTCGTAGACATTCTGCGTCACGGTATCGAGCGACGCCGCCGGCATGTAGATGCCCATGAACACCACCGCGACCGCGCCCAGCGCAAATGCGATCGGCATTCCCGAAAACATCGCGACCAGCGTAGCTATGCCGTAACTGATTCCAATTCCCAGCACGGTCATCGACGGGCCGGCCCGCTGAAGGGAATGATGATCTGCAGCAGGATCTGCACGCACAACAGCGTCATGCCCGACGCCATCAGGACATAGGGGATCGCCAGCGGCGGCGACCACATCGAATTCGAAACCTGTCCGTCGACCCAGGCTTCGTGCGCCAGCGTCCATGATTTCCAGGCAAAGAATGCGCAGAACAAGAAGCTGGCGACATCGACCAGCCATAGCCTGATACGATTGACCATCGGCGACAGCAGCCCGACAAACGCCTCGATGCCAATGTGGCCGCGCTGTTGCTGCACGTAGGCCGCCGTCATGAAGGTGGCGCCGACCAGAAGGAAGACTGCTGCCTCGTCCTGCCAATAGTTGGCGCTGTGAAACAAGGCGCGGGTGAGCACGCTGTGGCTTAGAACGGCGCAGGCCGCGATCAGCGCCAGCGCCGCCAGGACGACGATGATGTTGTTGCAAACCGCAAGAGCACGTTCGAGCGCCGCCACCAGCGTATTGTCCGCCGCGGCGTTCGAACGTTCCTTTTGATCCGGGAGCGGACCATGCATCATGCGGAGACGTCGGATGCGAGCTTCAACAGGTTGGCCGCGGCCGCGGTCTTGGCGCCGTAATCCTTCCACGCGGTATCGCGTGCGATGTCGCGCCATTTGCCGACGGTCGGGATATCAAGCGGGAAGACCTTGGCGCCGGCCTTTTCATAGACCTTGGCGACTTCGATATCGTCGTCCTGCGCCCCTTTCTTGCCGAACGCTTCCAATTCCGTGCCGACGGCCAGGATGATGTCCTGCTGATTTTTCGGCAGCGCGTCGAAAATCGACTTCGACATCAGAAGCGGTTCCAGCATGAACCAGTAGGAGGCGCCGGCGCCCGAGGTCAGGGCCTTCGCGATTTCCTCGAGCCGGAATGAAATCAGGCTGGTGGAGGAGGTGAGGCCGGCATCGCAGGCGCCGGTCTGCATCGCCGCATAGAGTTCGTTGGACGGCAGCGACAGCACCGACGCGCCCGCGGTCTGCAGCACCATATCCATTTCGCGCGAACCGCCGCGAATCTTGAGGCCCTTGGCGTCTTCCGGGGCGACGACCGGACGCGAACGGCTGGCGACGCCGCCGGCCTGCCAGATCCAGGTCAGGATGATGATGCCCTTGTCGGCGAGGAAATCCGTCAGCGCCTTGCCGACCGGTTGGTTCTTCCAGCGCAGGCCCTGGTCATAGGTGGAGACCAGTCCGGGCATCAGGCCGATATTGGTTTCCGGCACTTCGCCGCCCGCATAGGAAAGCGGAACCAGGCTGATGTCGAGCGCGCCCTTGCGCATCGCGGAGAATTGCGCGTTGGTCTTGATCAGCGACGAATTCGGATAGATCTCGGCGGCGATCTCGCCGCCACTGCGTTTGGCCACCTCGTTGGCGAACGTCCGCGTCAACCGGTCGCGAAAATCGCCCTTGTCGACTGTGCCGCCGGGAAACTGGTGCGATATTTTCAAGGTGGTTGCGGCATGGGCGGTTCCGGTCCCAAAACGCAGGATGGCGGGCGCGGCGAGCGCGGATGCGAGGACATAGCGGCGTGTCAGCATGTGTATCTCCCGGGTTGTACTGTAATTGGAATGCTCGAGCCGGCGTTGAGGGGATATTAGCCCGTCTTCATCAGAAGTTTCACTAGTCTGATAGTTCGAGGCTGAACTTGGCGGGGACGGGGCGCCAGCGCTGTTGCGGCGCACACTTGCGGGAAAGAGTTCGGCAGAAACAAGACCAACCACCAACTTTAGCGAGAGAATTCATACCGAAGCGAAAGCACGCTTGAAACGCTTTTATGCGAGGAGTTTTCAAGATGAGAAATTTTTCGGGCAAAGGGTAACAAACCGTGCTGCGGGATCGTTGTCATGTCGCGGCATCAGTCGCTTTCAAACCAGTTTTCAAAGGAATGACCCCCAAATGACCATCAGCCCCCCCCGCATTGCGCTCGGAATTTCGGCCGCCGCTCTTTCGCTCAGCCTGGCGCTCGCCCCGGCCGCCTTCGCCCAGGACAAGATGGGCAAGGACGACGGCATGAAGAAAGACACCATGTCCAAGAACACGATGAAGAAGGACACGATGTCCAAGGACGCCATGAAAAAGGACGACGGCATGAAGAAGGACGGCATGATGAAGAAAGACGACGGCATGAAGAAGTAAGCGTCGCCGCTTGGTTTCCCGGCAGGCTCGCCTCGATCAGAGGCGGGCCTGTGATGTTCGGGGGCGTCGCGCCGCCCGAAACTTGCCGGCTATCTTATTTGCGCTTCTTGCGGGCCGCATAGCGCGCGTCGCGCGCGGCCTTGCGCTCGGCCTCGAGCGTCACTTCCCTGGCGGCGGCCTCTTCCTTTTCGCGCGCCAGTTGTGCTGCGGCCTGCGCCGCCTCCTCTGCCTCGCGGGCTATCTTCTCGGCCTTGGCGGCCTCGCGCGCCAACCGGGCCTTGGCCCGCTCGGCCGCCTGGGCCTCGCGCTCGGCCTGCCGCTGCCGGACCGCGGGATCGTCAAGACCCGGCTTGGCTCGGAACTTGTTCAGGATGTTCTGCCTGGCTTCTTGCGCCGCCTTCTGCCGGTCTGCGAAGCTGGGTTCCTTGAATCCACTCATTGAACGGGCCTTGTCGCTTTCATTGTTTGGTGTGAGACGATCGGTTCGCCGGTCGCGTCAGCGCCGCGCTGGGGCGCTTTCATGATCGGGAGCGGTGTACAGCCGTGCGGGCCCGGAAGCCATCAATTAATCGGTTAACCACCCCCATTCGAAGCAAGAAAAATACGGTTCGCGGCCCCAACGGTCCTCGTCGCGTGATTCGCCCATTTGTTGCCGCACCAGCCGTGACACCAGGGAAGCTGCGCGCATTATTTTGTTCGAGCATCCGGTACATCTCGGGGTGCGATCATCCCGCGGATGACGTCGCTCTTTTGCTGTATCGCCTGCGCCGCCAGTTTGTCCCTGGCCCGTTCGTCGATCAGCAAATTGATCAGCGCCAGCCGACTCGGCTCGTCGACCGCCTCGGCCAGCAATTTTCGATAACGCGGATAGTCGAATTCCGAATCCGGCTGATTCATTGGCGTGCCCCGCACCTGGATTCCTCGAACGAAGTGTTTGATTCCCCGAACGAAGTGTCAGGGAACGCCAGCAGCCTCGCAATGCGATTAAAGTTTTCCGCGGGCGCTATCCACCGATCAATGCTTGCTGAAGGGCCAAAGCGAGTTCCAGGTGAGGGGACCTTTGAGGGCCTTCGCCGTCTGGACGGGGGGTGGAGGTGGGTTGCCGGGGCGCGCCGACCGCGATCACGCAGCGGCTCAGCGGCGGCTCAGGGCAGGCTGAACGCGAGTTCGCCGCACCCATTATTAAGAAGCCCGCCCGGCGGCAATCCGGACGGGACAAAATTTGACTGAAAGACAGCGTTCGCCGCAGCGAGGGCTGACAGCGGATTTGGCGCCTGGGCTACAGCCCGCCAATTCCCGCCAGAGGCAGCACCCGCTGCAGGATGGCCGCCAGGCAGATCAGCACCACCAGCAGCTTGAGAAGGTTGGCAAGCCGTCCATCCCGGACAAACTTGTCGATGGCCCAGAAGCAAATTGCGCCGACCACGCAAATAATCAGAATACCGATCAGAAGTGAAATCATAGCCATCCCCCCTTGTTGCGCCAGGCCCACGCCGCCCTTGCCAAGCTAACGTACCGATCTGGAGCTGTAAAATAATGAGCTTCGCTGCGGAACGGCCACCAGGCTTGACCGTTCATCCGATGTCGCGCCTGTCGCGACATCCAAGCCCCCGACGGCCTCAGTTCGCCCCCCGCGCTGGGGCCGTCACTTTGTGTACTTACCTCGGTTGTCGGTTTGGCAGTTCCATCATTGATCGTTCGGTGCGTTTCAGTGGCTGCCTGGCATGGACAATCTCTTGATTGTTTCAATCAAGGGCGGATGAGCCAGCTTGTTCCATTCCGAAAATGAGCGATGCGGCAGAGACAAGCGGCGGAGGAATGAGCGATACCGCGGGACAGATCAGCTAAATGCGAGAGCGAGCAAGCCCGAGCAAAGCAGCACAAGGCTCGCCGCGGTTACCGCGAGGAATCCATCGGACACGAAGTCATCATGATGCATGGTTCACCTGCCACCCCGGATACTGCTCCGAATTTATTAAAAGATTCCAAATCGGCCATTTGGCAATGGATGCCGCGCAGCGAGATCAGGCTCTCGAACGAAGGCCATCAAGTGCGTGGGCGAGGAAAATGCTGCCGCTCATCAGGGCCAAAACCATTGTAACTGTATCAATCATCGCAGTTGTCCTTTGGACCCCCGGATCGAACAGAACGACGTGTCACCGCGCACAGTCAAAACAATTTCGCGCCGCGCCGAAAATCGGAATCTGACTGATGACTTGGAGCAACAGTACCCCTGACTTTGGGGGCTGTCGTTTCGCCATGCAGCCAATCTGTGGCCAACGAGAAGCGGCCCCCGGCGTAGGGTGCCTGGGGCCGCCAAGACAGAACCCCCGACGGAGGGGGGCTGGTTCCTCGTCGGGTGTCCCGCGCGCTCGGCACCGCCAAGCGCTGACGACTCCAAGCTGCTCAGTCGTGAATCGTTCCCGGAATTTTTGCTGCGAGACGGAAAGTTTTGCCCGTCCCGCACAGGCGCAAAAAAAAGCCGCCCGGAGGCGGTCTCTGTGAGGCGGTCGTCGGATTGAAAAGGCCGCAGGCTCGCCATGCGGCCTCCGGGTAAAAATTGAATGTGTATGAATTGCCCCCAGCCCCGGTGGTTAGAAGCTAATCCAGGCGGCGCAAACCCGTGAATCAAAACGACGGTTCCTTCAGAGGAACAAGACAACTGTGGCGAGGCGGACACAGGCGCATGAACAAACGCATGAGAGGTGACGGTGCCGATCGCGCTGTTAGTTTGGTTCGTGGCGTCAGAGCGATTGCGGGAACGTCAGGGCGTTCGGCGATCGTGGTAATAGCGAACCGCTACGCCACGATGCTTTATATCAACCGTTTTTGGGGGCTGACCGAGAGATGACCGATCCCGAACAAGGCGGAAACCGCCGTGGAGCGATCGCCGGGCTGGCGATCGCGGTTGCGATCCTGGCGCTCGGACTGTGGCTGGCTCACGATCTGACGGCGGCAAGCAAGATGCAGGATTGCCTGATGTCGGGGCGGACGAACTGCAACGTCATCCCCGTGCAATAAGCCGGATTTCGTTCAGACACGATAGGTGCGGCCGCGCCAGCGCGGCCTCGCGATCGGGCCCTTGCTTGAGATCGCGCATCTGAAAAAAACTCGCAGCAAGCTTCGCATTTCTTAAAAACATTCGGCCGCGCCAGACGACGGACCGCGCTGCCCTGCGGTGATTTCGCCACGCCGAAACCGGGCATCGCTTGCGATCCAGGATGTCTTCGGCAACTATATCGCGGGCTTTGGATTTATGCGTTCCTTGAAGATGGGCGGCATGAACGATGTCATTCAAATGAGGCTGAGGGTGGCACTGGGGTGCGCCCTGTGGATCATCGCGTCAAACCCCTCCGACGCACTGGCGCAATCGCGCCATACCGACGCGAGAGCCAGTGGTCCCAGATTATCGTTCCTTTCCGAGCCCAGGAGCGAAGAGCAGCGACCCGACGAAGAAATGCCGCGCGCCACGCCGGAGGAGGACAACAAGGGCTACGACGGGGCTTGGACATTTACCAGCGCCGGGTGCCGGCATACCGGCTCGTTGGTGGCACTGATTATCGACGGGAAGATTGTCGTCCGCGGCGGCAGCGGGCAGGTCGATCCCGATGGCACGTTGCATTCGGTCGGTGCCGCAAAGGGCATGACCCTTAACGCGGTCGGACGATTGTCGGGAAATACAGGTGCCGGAACCTTCAATCGATCCGACGGCTGTGTCGGCAGCTGGATCGCGATTAAGCATGCGCCGTCGCCAGGACTGCGGCGGTCGGGATTGCGGCGATGAAGCCGCGCGGAATACTTTTGAGGCAAACTCCATTGCCAAGGATTTCTGTTGATGTCCGCTCTGGATCGACGGCACACTTGGCGTCATAGACTGTGATGTCGTTACAGGTGAATGAGGCCGCAAACCCGGACGTTGCATGCGCGGCTACACGACGAAAGAGAAACTCAAGATAACGGCCGGGGCAGTGTCCGCGCTGGTCATCGTGGCGTGGATCGTCGTGCTGGCAATTGTATTTCTATCGGTGCGATGAAAAAATCAGACCGCCAACGGAGGCGGCCTCTTAACCTACGCCGTGCAGCGGATCGACGCAGCCGGCTGCTAGGCGATTTTGCGATCACCTTCCACGGTTTGCCGCTGCGGCGCGTTCTCCCGGCCCCGTGGCCGCGTTCGCAACTACTTCTCAACCATATTGGACTATTCTGTCTCCATGGGGACCCGGCCTGACGATTCCAAGAAAGCAGTGCGAACGCGTCAACGGCGCCAGACCCTGCTTGCCGCCTGGCTCGACGTCCTGGACCAGCTCGATGGCCCAGGCCGCCAGCGCCCTGAAATTCCGGCCCGATCCACCATCCCAACATCAAGACAGCCCCGTTCGGCGCGAACCCGACGGCGCCTGGCCACCTACTCCCAGGAGGAGCATGTGGCCGCCGTTACTGCCAGGCTTCGGAGGACGGCGCCTCTCTAGCTAACGCGCTTCCAACCCCAAATCGTGTGATTTCGATGCGCCCTCGTGGGGCAAGTCGCGGCTGGCGCGCTCGATTGCCCGGAGGAGGGCGCAGAAGTTGCCGGGCGCCGAGAATCTCATTTCAGCTGGAATTAGCTTGCTCCCGAACCCAGCAAACCAAATTGGGAATGGACTTCAGTCCGAATGGCGATCCCAGCAGAACTAGGGCCGTCCAATAATATCAATGGCTTGCGGCAGGTTAGACACCAAAACGAGAGTACGGAAACAAAACGTTTCCCGAACAAGAGTCTAACCTCAATTGTGTGGTCCCGCGCGGCGCTACCACACAACCGGCCACGCTGGCGCGCGGCGGCGTGATCCGCCCGGATGATTGCCCGTGATTCTTGATCCGCCGGCTGTATCAAACGTTACACCGCTGCGGCGAGCGTAAAACTGTGCGGATACCGGACGGTTTGCAACGTGTAGTGATTCCGACTCGCTCATGTTCATCTACGTGTGGAAAAGCGCGAGCGGAAGGGCCGCTGATAGACCGCGCCACAAACCTCAAGGCCGCCGCGGGGGAAATTTAGAAACGTTTCCAGCCGCCGCTGGCGGAGCAGCCGGCTGTCGAGGAGCACGGTCCTCCAATTCCTTCGCCCACATCATTTGCTGCGCCCGTGAGACGGCGGCCGAACAATAACCCCGCTCCCTGTTGTCGGGGTCCTCCCAGAACCAGTGCATGCAGGACGGTCCAATGCAGAAATGTCCACGATAATGCATCTCGCGCGCGTACCAGGGAAAGAACTTCCACAGGAAGTGCCATTGAAGCCAATCCCGGTATGTCCACCGCCCGCGATCGCCGACCTTCATGACGCACATTCGCATCCGGGCTTCACTCGGCGGCAACATTCCGAGCATGTCGAAATCCCTCCCGTTTCGTGTGAGGCCTTCGTACTACAACAAATAGTACATGCTCTACGTCGAAGTCACCACCCAATTGTTCGTGTTCCTTTTCGCCCAAGATCACCTCGGCGCGCATATCGGGCGGCAGTTCGAGCGGGCTTCGGGATCATCCATAGCCCATACTCGCCTGCGGAAAATTCGGCCGAATATTGGCGCCACGCTTACCGCAGGCGGTGCAGATGAAGCGCATCTCGGCAAAGGTTATGGTGTGACAAGGCGGGCCTGCCGGAGCATTGCTCGATGCACGGTCTGCGCAAGTGCTGCCTGCGCGTCCTCGCGGAGGCGGGCTGCAACATTTTGGAGCTGCAGTCCCGCAGCGGTCACCTCACGCTTTCCGAGCTGCAAAAATACATCGACAAGGCCGACAAGCGTTTTGCCGCAGATCGCGCGGCAGAGAAGGTCATCGAGCACAAGGCGAAGCAAAAAACCGGGCGGAAAATCGCGGGCCTAAATGTCTAACCTTTTTCGAAAGTCTGTCTAACTGTCCGTAAGTTGTTGAAATCATTTGTATTGGCGATCCCAGCAGGATTCGAACCTGCAACCCACGGAGTAGAAATCCGTTACTCTATCCAGTTGAGCTATGGGACCGTAACTTCAGGACACTTGGTCAGGACAATTTGGGCCTTCATAGCATTGCCAATATGAAAAATCCGCTTTCGGGCCAAGCCCCTCCGAACCGTTTTCTGTGTGGTGCGACAAAGCTTGTGCGGTGGGTCGTCGGCTTCGGTCTGCCCGCAACGCCACGCCACAGGTGGCTGCCGGCATGGCAAGGGCTGTTCGACGAATGTCGCATGCGACTTTTTTGCTAACCCATTCTAATGCCACGAGTCCGTCACCTTTTGGCGCGTTTGTCCACGACAGGCGGCGTTGGTCCGCTCAGGGAGTTCCATCATGATTGGTTTGGTTCGCGCGGCAACGCTTTGCGTCGCGCTGGCGCTTGGCCTCGTCTCGGCGCAGGCGGCGGATAAGGGCTTCAGGCGCGACGACCTGGCGGATTCCGCGATCAAATTGGAGGCCCAGATCAAGAGCGAAGCCGGGCCGGTGGCGAAAGCGGGGGTCGCCTTGCGGACCGATGCCGACGCCGCCTTCAAACGCAGCGATTTCCGCTCCGGCCTGCAAATCCTGGGGCAGATCGCCGCCACAACGCCTGACGACAGCGCCAATTGGCTGCGGCTCGCCCGCACCATTTTCCAGATAAGCCCCGCCAACTGGAGCGAACAGACGTTTCTGCTGGAGCGCGCCTCGACTGCCGCCTATATCGCCTATCAACGCGCCGGCAATGCCGGGGAGGAGGCCGAGGCGCTGGCCGTGCTTGGCCGGGCGATGTCGGAGCGCAAGCTGTGGCGTCCGGCGCTCGATAGCTTGCGGCTCTCGCTCGACCTGCGCGAGGTCGCCGACGTACGCGGGCAATACGAAAAAATGCGCGGCGAGTACGGGTTTCGTCTGCTGGATTATACGGTTGATTCCGATGCAGCGTCGCCGCGCGCCTGCTTCCAGTTCTCCGAGGATCTCGCCAAGCGTACCGACTTCGCGCCGTTCCTGGCGCTGGCGGGCTCTGACAAGCCGGCGCTGTCGGCGGAAGGCACGCAACTCTGCGTCGATGGCCTCAAGCACGGCGAGCGCTACAACATCAATCTGCGTGCCGGATTGCCGTCCACCGTCAGGGAAACCCTGCCGAAGTCGGCTGAATTCAATATCTATGTGCGCGACCGCAAGCCGTTCGTGCGCTTCACCGGAAAGGCCTATGTGCTGCCGCGCACCGGCCAGCGCGGTATTCCCTTGGTCAGCGTCAACACGCCCTCGGTATCGGTCAATGTCTTTCGGATCGGCGATCGCAACCTGATCAATACGGTGATCGACAGCGACTTTCAGCGGAGCTTGAACAAGTACGAGCTTTCCAGCCTGGGCAATGAGCGCGGCGTAAAGGTCTGGTCGGGCGAACTTGCCACCGCGACCACGCTCAATCAGGACGTCACCACGGCGTTTCCGGTCGACCAGGCGCTCGGCGACCTGCAGCCGGGCGTCTATGTCATGACCGCCGCGGCCAAGGGTCCCGGCAGCGACGATGACGGCTCGCTGGCGACGCAGTGGTTCATCGTTTCCGATCTGGGTTTGACTGCGTTCTCCGGCAATGACGGCATCCATGTCTTTGTCAATTCGCTGGCCTCGACCGATGCGGTTGCCAAGGCGGACGTGCGGCTGGTGGCGCGCAACAACGAGATTCTGGCCACCCGCAAGACCGACGAGGCGGGACACGTGCTGTTCGAGGCGGGCCTGGCGCGCGGCGAGGGCGGTCTGTCGCCGGCGATGCTGACGGTGACCAGCGAAAAAGCCGACTACGCGTTTCTCAGCCTGAAAACCGACGCCTTCGACCTCTCGGATCGCGGCGTTGCCGGCCGGGCCGTGCCGGCAGGCGCCGATGCGTTCATCTATGCCGAACGCGGCGTCTATCGCTCCAACGAAACCGTGTACCTCACAGCCCTTCTGCGCGACGGCCAGGGCAATGCCGTGACTGGCGGGCCGCTGACGCTCGTGATCGAGCGTCCCGACGGCGTCGAATTCCGCCGCGCAGTGGTGACAGACCAGGGTGCGGGCGGACGCAGCATGGCGCTGGCGCTCAACTCCGCCGTCCCCACCGGCACCTGGCGGGTACGGGCGTTCACGGACCCCAAGGCCTCGTCGGTTGGCGAAACCACCTTCATGGTCGAGGACTACATCCCCGAACGCATCGAATTCGACCTCTCGGCCAAGGATAAGCAGATCAAAGCCGAAGCTCCGGTAGAACTCAAGGTCGACGGCCATTTCCTCTATGGTGCGCCGGCCTCCGGTCTGCAGCTCGAAGGCGACATGCTGGTGGCGCCGGCCTCCGCGCGCCCGGGCTTTGCCGGCTATCAGTTCGGCGTCGCCGACGAGCAGACTGCCAGCAACGAACGCACGCCGATCGAAAACCTGCCCGAGGCCGACGCCAATGGCGTCGCGACCTTCCCGGTCAGTCTGGCAAAACCGCCGTCATCGACGCGGCCGCAGGAAGCCCAGATCTTCATTCGCATGGCTGAGGCCGGCGGTCGCGCCGTCGAGCGCAAACTGGTGCTGCCGGTCGCACCGGCGACGGCGATGATCGGCGTCAAGCCGCTATTCGGCGGCAATAGCGTGGCCGAGGGCGACAAGGCCGGTTTCGACGTCGTGTTCGTCGCTCCCGACGGCAAGCAACTGGGGCGCGATGGCCTGCGCTACGAGCTGTTGAAGCTCGAATCCCGCTATCAATGGTATCGGCAAAATTCGTCCTGGGACTACGAGCCCGTCAAATCGACCAAGCGGGTCGCCGATGGCGATCTCAGCGTCGCCGCCGACAAGCCGTCGCGGATCACGCTGTCGCCGCAGCCCGGCCGCTATCGCCTGGACGTCAAATCGACCGACATCGGTGGGCCGCTGACCTCGGTGCAGTTCGACGTCGGCTGGTATTCCGACGGCAGCGCCGACACGCCCGATCTGTTGGAAACCTCGATCGACAAACCGGAATATGCATCCGGCGACATCATGGTGGTCTCCGTCAACGCCCGTTCGGCGGGAAAACTCACCATCAATGTGCTGGGCGACCGGTTGCTGACGACGCAGAGCACCGACATCAAGGAAGGCACCGCGCAGGTCAAGATTCCCGTCGGCAAGGATTGGGGCACCGGCGCCTATGTGGTGGCGACGCTGCGCCGTCCGCTCGATGCGGCTGCACTGCGGATGCCCGGTCGGTCCATCGGCCTGAAATGGTTCGGCATCGACAAGAAGACCCGCACGCTGGCCGTGAATCTCTCGCCGCCGGCCCTGGTGCGTCCTGGCACCGCCCTGAAACTGCCGGTTAAACTCGGCGGGCTAAGCCCGGGCGAAGACGCCAAAATCGTCGTTGCCGCCGTCGACGTCGGCATTCTCAATTTGACAAATTACAAGCCGCCGGCGCCGGACGATTACTATCTCGGCCAGCGCCGCATGACCTCGGAAATCCGCGACCTCTATGGGCAATTGATCGACGGCATGCAGGGGACGCGCGGCCAGATCAAGACGGGCGGCGATGCCGCCGGCGCCGAGCTGCAGGGCAGTCCGCCCACGCAAAAGCCGCTGGCGCTGTATTCCGGCATTGTCACGGTGGCCGCCGACGGCTCGGCCGAAATCAGCTTCGATATTCCCGAGTTCGCCGGCACCGCGCGGGTGATGGCGGTGGCGTGGACCGCGACCAAGCTTGGACGAGCCACCACCGATGTCACGGTGCGCGATCCCGTGGTGCTGACGGCGACGCTGCCGCGTTTCCTGCTCAACGGCGATCACGGCACCATGAGTTTTGATCTCGACAATGTCGAGGGCACGCCGGGTGATTACGCCATCAACGTCAAGACGTCGGGGCCCGTGAAGGTCACGGGCAATCCCGAGACCACGGTAAAACTCGCGGCCAGGCAGCGAACCTCGATGTCGCTGGCGCTCGATGCCGGCGGCGCCGGAACGGCGAACCTCGATGTCGACATCAAGGGACCGAACGGCCTGACACTGGCGCGGCATTATGCGCTCGAGGTCAAGCCGGCGACGCAGATTCTGGCGCGCCGCTCGATCCGCACTTTGGCCAAGGGTGAGAGCCTGACGCTGACGTCCGACATGTTTTCGGATCTGGTGCAGGGCACCGGCGGCGTCTCGCTGTCGGTCAGCCTGTCGACGGCGCTCGATGCCGCGACCATCCTGAAGGCGCTGGATCGTTATCCGCATGGCTGTTCGGAGCAGATCACCAGCCGCGCGATGCCGCTGCTGTACGTTAATGATCTGGCGGCGGGCGCCCATCTTGCGATGGACACGGCGGTCGATCAGCGCATCAAGGACGCGATCGATCGGCTGCTGGCGCGGCAAGGCTCCAACGGGTCGTTCGGGCTATGGTCGGCTGGCGGTGACGACGCCTGGCTCGACGCCTATGTCACGGACTTTCTCACCCGCGCCCGCGAAAAGGGATTCGCGGTGCCGGACGTGTTGTTCAGAAACGCGCTCGATCGCATCCGCAACTCGGTCGTCAACGCCAACGAGCCCGAAAAGGGCGGCGGGCGCGATCTCGCTTACGGCCTCTACGTGCTCGCCCGCAACGGCGCAGCACCGATCGGCGATCTGCGTTATCTCGCCGATACCAAGCTCACTAACCTTGCCACCCCGATTGCCAAATCGCAGTTGGCGGCGGCGCTGGCGCTGGTCGGCGACAAGGGCAGGGCGGAGCGGGTCTATGCCGCAGCGCTCGAAAGCCTCGCGCCAAAGCCGGTGCTCGAGTTCGGCCGAGCCGACTACGGCAGCGCGTTGCGCGACGCCGCGGCATTGGTTTCGCTGGCCAGCGAAGGCAATGCCCCGCGGGCAACCCTGACGCAGGCCGTCGCCCGCGTGGAAGTGGCGCGCGGGCTGACGCCTTACACCTCGACCCAGGAAAATGCCTGGCTGGTATTGGCGTCGCGGGCGCTGGCCAAGGAAACGTTGACCCTCGATGTCGATGGCGCAGCCGTCAAGACCGCGCTGTATCGCAGCTACAAGGCCGCCGAGATGGAGGGCAAGCCGATCAAGATCACCAACACCGGCGACGCGGCGGTGCAGGCGGTGGTTTCGGTGAGCGGTGCGCCGGTAACCCCGGAGCCGGCGGCGTCGAATGGTTTCAAGATCGAGCGCAGTTATTTTACCCTCGATGGCAAGCCGGCCGACGTCGCCAAGGCCAGGCAGAATGACCGCTTCGCCGTCGTGCTCAAGATCACCGAGGCCAAGCCGGAATACGGTCACATCATGGTGTCGGATTATCTCCCCGCAGGTCTCGAGATCGACAACCCGCATCTGGTTTCGTCAGGTGACACCGGCACGCTGGACTGGATCGAGGACGGCGAAAAGCCGGAAAATACCGAATTCCGCGACGACCGCTTCACCGCAGCCATCGACCGCGCCGCGAACGACAAGGCGGTGTTCACGGTGGCCTACGTGGTGCGCGCGGTATCGCCGGGCAAATACGTGCTGCCGCAAGCCTATGTCGAGGACATGTACAATCCCTCGCGCTATGGCCGCTCCGGCACCGGCGCGGTCGAGGTGCGTCCGGCAAAATGAGCGACGCGGACTCCCAAACTTCCTCGTCATGCCCGGGCGAAAGGCGCGAAGCGCCGTCTTCGCGCCAGGCGTCCCGGGCATCCACGTCTGCTCTTGCTTCCGATCAAGACGTGGATGGCCGGGACAACCCCGGTCATGACGGCGTTGTTAAGCGGCGCGCCCTCCGCATCGCCGGAACAGCACTCGCAACCATCGGCCTTGCGATCGTTGCTTTCGGCTTGTGGGTTGTCTCGCTGGGTCCATTGCCGCTCGCGCAGGCCCGGCAAGTCTCCACCACCATCGTCGACCGCAATGGCAAACTGCTGCGCGCCTACGCGATGGCCGACGGCCGCTGGCGGCTGCCGGTCGATGCCAGGCACAACGTCGACCCGGGCTACCTCAAATTGCTGCTGGCGTATGAAGACCGGCGGTTTTACTCCCACGCGGGCGTCGATCCCCTGGCGCTGGGCCGCGCCGTGTTTCAGCTCGTCACCCGCGGTCACATTGTTTCCGGCGGCTCCACTATCACCATGCAATTGGCTCGATTGATGGAGCCGCGGCGCGAACGCTCGGTTTACGCCAAGCTGCGCCAGATGGTCCGCGCACTCGAAATTGAGCGGCAACTGACAAAAGCTCAAATTCTCGACCTCTACCTGGCGCTGGCGCCGTTCGGCGGCAATCTCGAGGGCGTGCGCGCGGCTTCGACCGCTTATTTCGGCAAGGAGCCGAAGCGGTTGTCGCTGGCGGAATCGGCGCTGCTGGTGGCGTTGCCGCAATCGCCCGAAAACCGCAGGCTTGATCGCTACCCCAATGTCGCACGTGCCGCGCGCGACCGGGTTCTCGATCGCATGGTCGAAGAGGGCCATGTGACGGCCGAGGATGCGGCTCAGGCAAAATCCATTGGGGTGTCGCGGCTGCGCAAGCCGATGCCGATCCTCGCGCCGCATTCTGCCGATCAGGCGATGGCCACCGTGAAAGATGCCGATGTCATCGCGCTCACGCTGGATTCCAGCCTGCAAAAGGTTCTCGAAGCGCTGGCGCGCGACCGCGCGACCGCGTTGGGCCAAAATATTTCCATTGCCATCATCGCGGTCGACAATGAGAGCGGCGACGTGCTGGCGCGGGTCGGTTCGCCTGACTATTTCGATGACCGGCGCGCCGGGCAGGTCGATATGACGCGCGCGGTGCGTTCGCCGGGTTCGACGCTCAAGCCATTTATCTACGGCCTCGCGTTCGAGGATGGCTTTGTTCATCCGGAAAGCCTGATCGACGACCGGCCGATTCGCTTCGGCTCTTACGCGCCGGAGAATTTCGACATGACGTTTCAAGGAACGGTGCCGGTGCGCAAGGCGCTGCAACTGTCGCTGAACGTGCCGGCGATCGCGCTGCTGGACCGGGTCGGCGCCAGCCGCCTGTCGTCACGCTTGAAGCAGGCGGGCGTCAATCTGGTGCTGCCGAAGGACGAAGTGCCCGGTCTCGCGATGGGGCTCGGCGGCGTCGGCGTCACGCTGCAGGACCTGGCGCAGCTCTATTCTGGACTGGCGCGGCTGGGCAGCACCCGGCCGCTGCGCGAGATCGTGAAAGCGACAGATGACCCGCGCGATTCCTTGCGGCTGATGGATCAGGTCGCGGCCTGGCAGGTCGGCAACGTGCTGATCGGCACGCCGCCGCCGGAAAATGGTGTGCACAACCGGATCGCGTTCAAGACCGGAACCAGCTATGGCTATCGCGATGCATGGTCGGTCGGCTTCGACGGCCGCATCACCATAGGTGTCTGGGTCGGGCGTCCTGACGGCGCGCCGGTTCCCGGTCTCGTCGGCCGCACAGCCGCGGCGCCGATCTTGTTCGATGCCTTCGCCCGCACCGGAAAATTGCCGGCAGCCCTGCCAAAACCGCCCAAAGGTACGCTGGTGGCGAGCAACGCCAAACTGCCGTTGCCGTTGCGGCGGTTCCGGCCGATCGGGGAACTGGTCCGGACCGGCGGCGAGCAGGCCCCGCACATCCAGTTTCCGTTGAATGGCTCGCGGATCGATGTGGATCGCTCAGGGGGTACGGAACTTGCCGCGATGCCGGTCAAAGTCGCCGGGGGCGTGCTTCCGCTGACAATGCTCGTGAACGGTATCTCGGTGGGCGAAATCGACAGCCGGCGGCAGCGTCTGGTCGATCCGCCCGGCCCGGGTTTTGCCAGATTGACCGTGATCGACGCCATGGGTGCCGCGGACACAGTTGTCATCCGAATCCAATAGAATCTTGCTAACCGGTTGCCCCCGATAGCAGTTTCGGCGTATGCGGAACCGATGGTCGAGACCTATGCCCGCCCCAGATTTGGAGAGCCGCGCCAGCCTAAGAACCGGGTGAACCCGGGCAGCAGGCTTGTCGGCGTGATCGATTTCGCCACCGCCAGTCATGTCCGCGCGATCGCGTTCCTGCTGCTGTGCGGTCTGCTGCTGTTCCTGCCGGGATTTTTCAACATTCCGCCGATCGACCGCGACGAGGCGCGGTTCGCGCAGGCGACCAAGCAAATGGTCGAGAGCGGGGACTTCGTCGACATCCGTTTCCAGGACGAAGTGCGCTACAAGAAGCCGGTCGGCGTGTACTGGCTGCAGGCAGCGGCGGTTGAAACCGCGTCCGCGCTGGGCTTGCCGCGGGCGCAGGTGCGCGTCTGGCTCTATCGCGTGCCGTCCCTGATCGGTGCGATCGGCGCCGTGCTGCTGACCTACTGGACGGCGCTGGCATTCGTGACACGGCGCGGAGCCGTCCTGGCCGGGCTGATCCTGGGCAGTTCGGTGCTGCTCGGCGTCGAAGCGCGGCTGGCGAAAACCGATGCGATGCTGCTGCTCACCGTCGTTGCCGCGATGGGGGCGCTGGCGCGGGTGTATTTGTCATGGCAACGGGGCGAGGATCCCGCGCACCCGCCGTGGACATGGCCGGCGATTTTCTGGACGGCGCTGGCCGCGGGAATCCTGCTCAAGGGACCGTTGATCCTGATGTTCGTCGTGCTGACGATCGCCACGCTGGCGATCCTCGATCGCTCGGCGACATGGCTGTGGCGGCTGCGGCCGGTATGGGGCCTGATGTGGCTGCTGGTTCTGGTATTGCCCTGGTTCGTCGCCATCTTCTGGCGCGCCGGCGACGCGTTTTTCGCGGATTCGATCGGCGGCGACATGTTGAGCAAGCTCGCCGCGCAGGAATCTCACGGCGCACCGCCGGGAGTCTATCTGCTGCTGTTCTGGGTGACGTTCTGGCCGGGAGCACCGTTGGCGGCCATGGCAACGCCCGCGGTGTGGCGGGCGAGGCGGGAGCCCGGCGCGCAGTTTCTGCTGGCGTGGCTGGTTCCTTCCTGGATCGTGTTCGAACTGGTGCTGACCAAGCTGCCGCATTATGTGCTGCCGCTGTATCCGGCGATCGCGATCCTGACCATCGGCGCGCTGGAGCGCCGCGTGCTGTCGCGATCGTGGTTGATGCGCGGCGCGGCCTGGTGGTTCGTGATTCCCGCCGGGGCTTCGGTCATCGCCGTGATCGGCGCCATCACGCTGACGCGGCAGCCGGTGTTTCTGGCCTGGCCGTTCGTGGCCGCGGCGCTGATCTTCGGGCTGTTCGCATGGTGGCTTTACGACGACAATCGCGCCGAGCGCTCGCTGCTGAACGCCGTGGTGGCGGCAATGTTTTTGGCCGTGGCGATCTACGGCGTCATCGTGCCGGCGCTGACGCCGCTGTTCCCGAGTTCTGAGGTCGCGCGCGCGCTGCGCAATGTCGTCTGCGTCGGGCCGAAGGCCGCAGCAGCCGGCTTTCACGAGCCCAGTCTCGTCTTCATGACCGGCACCTCGACGGTGCTGACGGATGGATCGGGTGCTGCGGACTTTCTGGGGCAGGGCAGCTGCAGGTTCGCGCTGGTGGAAGCGCGTTCGGAGCGCGGCTTTGCCCAGCGCGCCGAGGCCATCGGGCTGCGCTACAACGTCGCCGCGCGCATCGACGGCTATAATATTTCGCAAGGCCGGGCGATTTCGATCGCCATCTTCCGCTCCGAGGGCACGGAGTAGATGTCCGTTCAGGTCGGCATTGGCGGACGGTCGAATTATTTTTCGCAGGTTCTCTTCCTGGCGAGGATGTCGGTGACGCAGTTGGTGCGGCCGCCGTCGCATTCGCGGCGCGCAGAAGCCGCGCGAAGATCGGCGCGCCGCGGGTTGCTGCTGGTCGCTATCCTCGGCGCCGTCATCATCGCGCTGATGGTTGCGCTCGACGTCGCCGAAATTGGCCTCATGCCGCCGCGCGGGACCGCCGGCCTTTGGCCTGTTCGCATCCTGACCGACTTTGGAAAATCGGCCTATGTGCTGTGGTTGCTGGCAATCTTGTTGTTCGCCGTCGCAGTGGTTTTCCCGCGATTGCGGGGGACTTCACGATCGCTGCTGCTCAGTTTTGGCACGCGTCTGCAGTTTCTGTTTTTCGCCGTGCTGGTGCCGGTGCTCTGCGGCGAGCTCATCAAATGGATCGTCGGGCGCGGCCGGCCGTTTGTCGGCGGCAAAGCCGATGCTTTCAATTTCGTCCCCTTCGTCGGAACCGAAGCCTATGCCAGCTTTCCGTCTGGGCACGCCGTCGCCGGCTTTGCGCTGGCGTTCGCGGTGACCGCGCTTTGGCCGCGGGCGCGCGCTCCGATGATTGTGTATGCCATTCTGATCGCCGCCAGCCGCCTCGTGCTGCTGGCCCATCATCCGAGCGACGTGGTCGCGGGCGCGTTGATCGGCATCGTCGGGGCGATGTTCGTGCGGTACTGGTTCGCCGCGCGCCGCCTCGGGTTTGCGATCGGCCACGACGGCACGATTGTGCCCCAACGGAGCATTTTCCGGCTAAGTGGAATCCGGTTAGCCGAAGAAAATGCTCCTAATAAATAATTGCGCGTATTCTATTCGCAAAACCGGTATCCACTTTTGCGGAATACGCGCCGGACCCTCGTCAGCGCACCTCAAAAGGGTTGCCCGCGACGCTTTCGCCCCATAAGAAGCGGACGCCGCAAGCGCCGGACGCAAGCGTCACCGGCGGCGGCCCAACTCAAGCCAGCCCTGCTCAAGCGACGAGTGTTGATTTGCCATCTTCTGACGCAGCCACGGTCGATGTTTCCATCGTTGTGCCCGTACGCAACGAAGCCGAGAACATCGGTCCGTTGATCGCCGAGATCGCCGCGGCGCTCGACGGTCGATGGAAGTATGAAATCATCTACGTCAATGACGGCTCGACCGATGCGAGCGGCGAGCGGATTGCCGCGATCATGAAGCAGCGTGAAAATCTGCGGCAGATCCGTCACGCCACGTCGTCAGGCCAGTCGGCGGCTGTGCGCAGCGGGGTGCGCGCCGCGCGCGGCGCCATTGTCGCAACCCTCGACGGCGACGGACAAAACAATCCGGCATTCCTGCCGGACCTGATTTCGGCGATCGAGAAGGGCGGCGAACGGGTCGGTCTTGTGGCCGGCCAACGCGTCGGACGCAAGGACACCGGTTTCAAGAAAATCCAGTCGCGCATCGCCAATGGCGTGCGCAACGGAATCCTGCGCGATGGCACCCGCGATACGGGCTGCGGCCTGAAGGCGTTCCGGCGCGAGGTATTCCTGATGATGCCTTACTTCGACGGGCTGCATCGTTTTCTGCCGGCGCTGGTGCGTCGCGAAGGCTACGACATCGCCTATGTCGAAGTGACCGATCGGCCGCGCCGCTCGGGCGTGTCAAATTACGGTTTTTTCGATCGGCTATGGATCGGGATCATGGATCTCGCCGGGGTGTGGTGGCTGATCCGCCGCAAGAAGCCGACGCCGGTTGCGACCGAGGTAATGTCCAATGACTGACTTGCTCAACACATTCGTGACCTACCTGCACGATGTCTTCGTCATCAAATTCGATGGCTGGGTCATTCTGGGGTTCGTGGCGCAGGGATTTTTCACCATGCGCTTTGTGGTGCAATGGATCGCCTCGGAGCGCGCGCGCAAGAGCGTGATCCCGGTGGCGTTCTGGTTCTTCTCGATCGGTGGCGGTGTGCTGCTGCTGGTCTATGCGCTGTATCGCAGAGACCCGGTATTCATCGCCGGCCAGGCGCTCGGGCTCGTGGTCTATGTCCGCAATCTGTATTTTATCATCGTGAACGGACGGCAGGCCTCGGCGGGCGATTGAGCGTTGCTGGGGTTCACACGCACGCACACAAACCCGGTGCGGCCGATCGACTGACTGATCAATATTGCTCGCTCGACAGCAGCAGCGGTAATAGATGGCGGACGTCCGGGAACTATCCGCGCAACGGTCTGTTGCATCCATGAAGCGGCGATCTCGCGCACTCGATCCCTAAATTGAGAAAGTTGTGGTCTGGCGTTCCCTGAACGACCAGCACGTGAGACGTTCGTCACGAAGGATGATAGTTTCTGACCGTCGGCGGTAGAACACCGATCGGGCCTTAGGCTGGAGGACAGCGCATGCTCAAGGTCCTGATTGTCGAAGACGATCTCATGCTGGCGGATTTCGCGGAAGAGATTCTTGTCGAGCACGGTTACCAGGTGAGCGGCATCGCGCGCACCGTCGCCGACGCGGTTGCGCAGACACGGCATTGCCACCCGGACCTTGTGATCCTCGATCTGCGGCTCGCCGACGGTGGGCTCGGGACCGAGGTCGCAGCTCAACTGCCACCCCTCGGCAGGCCCGGTATCCTGTATGTCACCGGCAACATGTCCCAGGTGGCGCTGACCCACGGCGACGCCTGCCTTGCCAAACCCTACCGCGCCGCCGATCTGCTGCGCGGCCTGGAAATCGTCGCCGAAATCGTCGCCACCGGCAAGGCGCAGCCGCCATTTCCTCACGGGTTCCAGCTCCTGAACCCGGCAGCCGAAACCCAAGCGTTTCTCACATGAGTGACAAAGGCACAAACGCCGCGCAAGTCCGCAAGCTTCTTGGCCAGCAGGCGGCGGTCGCCCGCTTTGGCAGCTTTGCGCTTCGCGAGAGCGATCTGTTGAAAGTCCTGACGGAAGCAGCACGGGTCTGTGCGGAATGTCTCGGCGTGCCATTTTCCAAGGTTTGCCGCTACCGCGCCTAAGAGAACGATCTTCTGATCGAAGCCGGACACGGCTGGCACGCGGGCGTCGTTGGAAATGTCGTCTCGCGTGCCGACGTCACCTCGCCGCAGGGGCGTGCTTTCATCACCGGGGAGCCGTCGATCTGCAACGATTTGCGCGACGACAACGATTTCAAGCTGCCGCCATTCTATGCCGAACACGGCATCGTCTCGACCATCGACGTCGTTATCAAAGGCAGCGACGACCAGCCATATGGCGTGCTGGAGATCGACAACAACGAGCAGCACAATTACGACCAGCACGATATCGATTTCCTGACCGGATTTGCCAATGTTCTCGCGGAGGCTGTCGCGACATCCGCGCGCACCGGTACCCTGCAGCGAACCATCGAGCGGATGAAAATCCTTGTCGATGAGAAGGACCGGCTGTTGGAACAGAAGAAGGTCCTGGCCGAGGAGCTGCAGCACCGGGTGCGCAACAATCTGCAGCTGGTTTACGGGATGCTGAGCCAACAATTGGACGACACCCCGGACACCGCCGGACAACGCGGCATCAAGGCGATCTCGCGCCGGGTTTCGACCCTGGCACAGGTGTACGACCATCTGCTGGGGAGCGAGATGACGCGAACGACCGATTTCGGCAACTACGTAAGATCGCTTTGCCTCAATCTCGCGGAGATTCAGGCGGCGCCGGGCGGCAGCGTTACGCTTACGTGCGACAGCGACGCCATCGTGCTCGATCTCGATGTGGTGACGGCGCTCGGCATCGTCGTCGCGGAAGTGGTCACCAACAGCTATGACCATGCTTTCCCGGCGGGCAAGGGAGGCTCAATTATCGTGACGGTGCGCCATGCCGCCGGCGATATCGCGACCATGACGATCAGCGACGACGGCACGGGCTTCCTGACGAAGGCCGAAAGCAAGCGGCACGGACTTGGGCTGGTGCGACGGCTTGTGGAACAGATTCGCGGAAGCGCTGTCGTCAATTCCGATCACGGCACGATGTGGACCATCAAGATTCCGGTCGCTCATGCCCTTGCCTCTTGAACGGAGCCGATACAACATTTATCGCGGCAGGGGATGCGCAGCAGGCAGCGCCGCCACATCGCTTTCGGTGCTTCGATAGGCGGCCAGTTCGCCGGCGGCGTCGAGCACCGGGTAAGCCACCGAGCAGATATGCGAGTGGATGCGCCGCAAGTCGCGCAGCACGTCGAGATGCAGCGAGGTGGTCTCGATTGTCTCCGGCCGGCCTTCGCGCAGACGGTCCAGATGCCGCTCGGTGGCGGCAAGCTCGGTATTGCGCAACAGCGCCTTCTCCGCGAGCAGCTTGCGCGCCTCGTTGACATCGCCTGACATGAAGACGCCGAACGCGATCCGCAGCGAGTCCATGATTCGCTTGTGGAATGCCGACAGTTCTTCCGCCCCCTCGGGCGAAAACGGGAACCTGCGCTTGATCTTTTTGGTCGCGAGCTCGCTCAAATTCTTGTCGATGATGTCGCCCATATGCTCGAGATTGATGGCAAAGGAGATGATCTCCATCGCCCGCTGTCCCTCGCGCTCGTCGAGGCTGCCGCGCGTCAGTTTGGTCACATAAAGCTTGATCGCCTCGTCGAGACCGTCGACGGCATTGTCCATCCGCGACACCTGATCGACCAGAGCGCGATCGTTGGTCATCATCGCAGCCATCACCTTGCGCAGCATGACCTCGACGAGATCGCCCATGTGCAGGGTTTCGCGCGCCGCGTCCGCCAAAGCGAGCGATGGGGTTTCCAGCGCGCTCTCGTCGAGATAGCGCGGCCGCGACGGATCGGTTTCCTGGATCCGGTTCGGAAGCAGCCTTTTCAGCAGCCGGGCCATGCCGTCAAGCAAGCCGATGAAGATGACCGCGGTCGCCACGTTGAACGCGATATGAAATTCGGCCGTGAGCTTGGCGAGGTCGGGTTGCCAGGCCCGCAAGGTTTCCGTGATCGGGTGCAGGAACGGCGCAACCAGCAGCACGCCGACCAGCCGATTGATGAGATTGCCGAGTGGAAGGCGGTAGCTGGCGGGATTGTCGCGGCGCGCGCCTTCGAGAACCGGGTTGATCGCGCTGCCGAGATTGGCGCCGAGCACGAGCGCCAGCGATGCATCGGGCGAAATGAATTGGGCGTAAGCCAGCGACATGACCAGCAGAACGCTGGCGACGCTCGAATGCACGGCCCAGGTGACGACCGCGCCGATGACGATGCAGAGCACGGGATCGGCGGTGATGGCGCTCATGAACACACGCATGCCGGGCGCATTCTCCGCCGGCGCCAGCGTGTCGAGCAGAATATGCAGCGCCAGCAGCATCAAGCCGAGCCCGATCGAGACCCGGCCGATGTCCTTGATGCGCGAGCGCGCGCCGCTGCGGAATGCGACCAGGCCGAGGATAAAGAGAACCGGCGCGATGGCGGCGATATTGAAGGACAGGATTTGAACGATCAGCGTGGTCCCGACATTGGCGCCGAGCATGATGGCCAGCGCCGGGCCCAGGCTGACCAGGCCTTCGGCCGTGAAGGAACTGGTGATCAGGGCGGTCGCGGTGCTGCTCTGTAACAGGGCCGTCAGGCCGATACCCGCTGCGAAGGCCTTGAAGCGATTGTTCAGCGCCTTCGCCAGAAGCAGACGGAGATCGGGACCGAAGGCGCGCAGGATGCCGCTGTGAACCATGTGCAGGCCCCACAGCAGCAGCGCCACGCCGCCCATCAGGTCGAGAAGAACCACACTTCCCATGAATTTCCACTTCCGGATTTGAGTCGAACGTTCACGCTATCGCCAAACGACAGCGGATCAATCGTTTATTTCGCCGGAACAGCACGGAAATGCGGCGACAGCCGCCGCGCGGTTGATCACGGGCGGGCTCACCGCCCGCGCACCACGCGGCGCGGAAGGCCACGAACCCGCGCGGTTTCAGGGCAGGGGGCGTTCTCTCGCCGACGACTCGGAAAGCGCGAAGTTACCGTCAATCAGCCTCGGCGCGCGCTGGGCCGAGATCATTGGACTTGCCCCACCAATACCTTCCAACCGGGCCCGCCGTTCGGCTGCGATTTCCTTTATTTACAGGGCAAGGCTCAAGGCTTATCAGCCGTCCGTCGTCAGCCCGGAGATGTGAAGCATGACCGACCTTGATGTCCAGGATGATCCGGCGGCGACGGCCGACAACATGGTCGATCCGGCGTTTCTCGCCGCCAGCATGATCGAAGAACGCGCGCCCGACATCGTCGAAGCCCTTAACGACATGCCTCAGGAACTCGCCGTCGCGGTTCTGCTTCATCTGCCGCCCGATCGCGCCATTGAGGTCCTGGACCAGCCGGGACTGGAACGCGAACCAGAACTGTTCACGCTGATGCCGCGGGAAGCGGCCGCAAAGCTGCTGGCCGGCGTGTCGGCCGACCGCGTCGCCGACATCTTCCGGCAGGTCGAGGAGCCGCACGGTTCCGAGCTGCTCGATATGCTGGACCCCGACACCCGGGTCAACATCCGCCGCCTGTTGGAATATCCGAAGGACACCGCCGGCTCGATCATGACGACGGAATTCGCCAGCGTTCCCTCGACCTACACGGTGCAGCAGACGCTCGACTATCTTCGTCACGTGGAAAGCAGCCGGGAAACCGTCTACGCGATCTACGTGCTGGATCCGACCAGCAAGAGGCTGGTCAAGACGATCACTCTGCGGCGGCTGATCACGGGAGATCCGGCAGCACCGGTGCTCTCGGTAGCCCGTCCAGGCCGTCAGATCACCGCAACTCCGCTGATGGACCGGGAAGATGTCGCGCGCCTGATCTCGAAGTACGACCTGCTCGCGGTGCCGGTCGTCGACCACGGTCGCGTCATTGGGATCGTCACGGTCGACGACATCATCGACGCCATCGTGCAGGAAAACACCGAGGACGTGCAGAAGTTCGGCGGCATGGCCGCCATCAACGAGCCGTACATGGAAATCGGCTTCTGGCAGATGATGAAGAAGCGCGGCGGCTGGTTGTGCGCGTTGTTCCTGTCTGAAATGCTGACGGCATCGGCGATGCAGGGCTACGAGGGCGAACTCGAGAAGGCCATCGTGCTGACGCTGTTCATCCCGCTGATCATGAGCTCGGGAGGCAATTCCGGATCGCAGGCCACATCCCTTCTGATACGCGCGTTGGCCTTGCGTGAACTTGAAATCAAGGACTGGTGGCGCGTGGCGCTGCGGGAAATCCCGAATGGGCTGGCGCTTGGGGCGATACTGGGCCTTGTCGGCATCGTCCGCATCACGCTCTGGCAATATCTCGGCCTCTACGACTACGGCGAGCACTGGCCACTGATCGCGCTGACGGTCGGCGCCGCCCTGATCGGCATCGTCATGTTCGGCTCGCTGACCGGATCCATGCTCCCGTTCGTCCTGCAGCGGATCGGCTTCGACCCGGCCAGCGCTTCGGCCCCGTTCGTGGCGACGCTGGTGGACGTTACCGGTTTGGTGATCTATTTCAGTGTCGCTTCGCTTATCCTGCGCGGCACCCTGCTGTAGCGGTTCCTACGTCCGTCGATGCGCCACCTGCTCTCGGACGATGAGTACGGAGACGCTAAACAGCGTTGAATGCCGCAAAGCCACGCTCGAGGTCGCCTTTGAGATCGTCGACGTTCTCCAGCCCGATGTGGAGCCGCAGGGCCGGTCCACCCGGCGTCCATTTGGTCGCCGTACGATAGTCCGCGCAGTCGAACGGAATCACAAGGCTCTCGAAGCCGCCCCATGAATAGCCCATGCCAAACAGCTTGACGGTGTCGAGCAAGGCATCGACGGCCTGTTGCGGCGCGGGCTTCAGGACGATACTGAACAGGCCGGAGGCGCCGGTAAAATCCCGTTTCCAGATCGCGTGGCCGGGATCGCTTTCGAGCGCGGGGTGCAGCACCCTGACGACCTCGGGCCGCGTCGCCAGCCACCGCGCCATATCGAGCGCCGATCGATGATGCTGCGCCAGCCGCACCGCGAGCGTGCGCAGACCGCGCAGCGCGAGAAACACGTCGTCCGGCCCCGCGCAGAGGCCGAGCAGCCCGATCGCCTCGGCAATCATCGGCCACGCTTTCGCATTCGCCGAGATGGTGCCGAACATGATGTCGGAATGCCCGCCGATATATTTGGTCGCCGCCTGCATGCTGATGTCGACACCTTGCTCCAGCGAACGGTGATACAACGGCGTCGCCCAGGTGTTGTCGTCGATGACAAGCGCGCCGCGGCCATGCGCGACGGCGGCGATCGCGGGAATATCGGGCATTTCGAAAGATTGCGAACCGGGCGCCTCGACCAGTATCGCCTTGGTGTTGGGTTTGAACAATTGGCCGACACCGGCGCCGATCAGGGGATCGAAATAGGTCGTCTCTATGCCGTAGCCTGCGAGCAATCCGTCGCAGAAATTTCGTGTCGGGCGATAGGCGTTGTCGCAGACCAGGAGATGGTCGCCGGCCTTCAGCACCGCGAGCAGGGTCGTGGTGATGGCCGACAGCCCCGAGGGCGCAATGCCAACGCCCGCGCATTGCGGGCCTTCGAGCGCCATCAGCGCTTCCTGCAGCGCCTTGGTGGTCGGCGTTCCGCGGCGGCCATACTGAAACTCGCCGCGATGGGCGTGCAGATCTTCCGCCGTCGGATAAAGCACGGTCGAGCCGTGGACGACCGGGGGATTGACGAAGCCTTTTTGCGCCTTGGTGTCGCGCCCTGCCGTCACCAACGTGGTTTCTGCCTTGTGCAGGCTCGATCGTCCGTCATTGCCTGGAGAATTCATGGGGCCGCCACCACCGAAAGACTTTTTGCCGCAGCCAAAGACGTTGCTCAGAAAGCCCGCCGGACGGCGGGTTCGGGCTGGGTCGGTTAATAACAGGACATGGAAGAGGGCCGTCAACCCCTTGACCCGGCCAGCCAGTCGTTCTGAGATGTGTCGGAGCTATTCAGTCGCAGCACGTTGAGGGGCCTGCCGCGACCTTTGATCCGTTCTTGACCAGACTGCGCGCCAACTGCCTGGCAGTCGGCGTTTACAATAACGGATCGCCACGGTTGGCCCATCGGCGTATGCGATGTAAGCAGACGTTCCCGGAAAGACCCTTGAAAGGCTGTGTCATGAAACGCGTATCCCTGGCTTTTACCCTTGCTCTTGCCGCCGGCCTCTCGACCCAGGCCACCGCGCAAACGCTGAAGACGATCAAGGACCGCGGCATGTTATCCTGCGGCGTGAGCCAGGGTTTGCCGGGCTTTTCTTCCCCCGACGACAAGGGCAACTGGACCGGGCTCGACGTCGATATCTGTCGCGCGGTCGCGGCCGCCGTCTTCAACGATCCGACCAAGATCAAGTTCGTGCCGTTGTCGGCCAAGGATCGCTTCACGGCACTGCAGTCAGGCGAAATCGATGTACTTTCGCGCAATACAACCTGGACGTTGTCCCGCGACACCTCGCTCGGCGCCAATTTTACCGGCGTGACCTATTATGACGGCCAGGGTTTTCTGGTGAAAAAATCCCTCAAGGTGAACTCTGCGCTGGAACTGAACAGCGCGTCGGTTTGCGTGCAAACCGGCACCACGACGGAGCAGAATCTCGCCGACTACTTCAAGGGCAACAACATGAAGTATGAGGTGATCGCGTTCGGCACCGCGGACGAAGCCGTCAAGGCCTACGAGTCCGGACGTTGCGATGTCTTCACCACGGACGTGTCCGGGCTCTATGCCGAGCGTTTGAAGCTTTCAAATCCGGCCGATCATGCCGTGCTGCCGGAGGTGATCTCGAAAGAGCCGCTCGGCCCGATGGTGCGTCATGGCGACGACCAATGGTTCGATATCGTGAAATGGGTGCTGTTTGCGATGATCGACGCGGAAGAACTCGGCGTCACCCAGAAGAACGTCGACGACATGGCTAAATCGGACAAGCCCGAGCTGAAACGGGCATTCGGCACCGATGGCAATCTCGGCGAACAGCTCGGCCTCACCAAGGATTGGGTGTCACGGATCGTGAAGACGGTCGGCAATTACGGCGAATCCTTCGATCGCAACGTCGGCTCGGGCTCAAAGCTCGGGATTGCCCGCGGGCTCAACCAGCTCTGGAACAAGGGCGGAATCCAGTACGCGCCGCCGATCCGCTGAGCGCCGGCCAAGCGGCTGCGGCGATGAGCATCGAGCCCCGGGCGCCACCGCCGCAATTTGCCGCCAGGCTGCGGCATGCGCTCGGCGGCCGGGCCGGCTGGAGGGGATTGTTCGTTCAGATCCTGTTCGTCGCCGCGCTGGCCTGGATTGGCTATGAGATCGCGGCCAACGCCCGCGCCAACCTGGAAACGCAGCGGATCACGTCCGGCTTCGAGTTTCTGAAGAACACGGCGGGTTTTGACGTCAGTCAAAACCTGATTCCGTATTCCGGATCCGATCCCTATACCCGCGTGCTTCTGGTCGGTTTGCTCAACACGCTCGTGGTCTCGATCATCGGCATCTTCTTTGCCACCGTGATCGGATTTCTCGTCGCATTGGGCCGGCTGTCGCCGAACTGGCTGCTGTCGCGCATCTCCGGCGGCTATGTCGAACTGCTCCGTAACCTGCCGGTGTTGTTCCAGATCCTGTTCTGGTATCTCGCCGTGCTCGCGGCGCTGCAGAATCCGCGGCAGAGCGTCGCGCTGTTCGGCAGCTTCTTTCTCTCGAACCGCGGATTTGTGATTCCGAAGCCGATCGGCACGGCCGGTTTCGAGCCTTTCGCAGTCGCCGTCCTGGTAGGCATCGTTGCCTCATTGCTGTGGCGACGCTATGCCCGGCGGCAGCTGTTCGAAAGTGGCAGGATGATCAGGATATGGCCCTATGTGGTCGGCTCGCTGATCGGTCTGCCGCTGGTGACCTCGCTGGTGTTCGGGGCGCCCGTCACGTTTGAAATTCCCGAACTGAAGGGATTCAACTTTTCCGGCGGTTCGCGCCTGATCCCGGAATTCGTCGCACTGACGCTGGCGCTGTCGACCTATACCGCGGCCTTCATCGCCGAGATCGTGCGTGCCGGCATTCTTTCGGTTCACAGGGGGCAGATGGAGGCCGGCGCTTCGCTCGGGCTATCGCGCGGCTCGACATTGCGGCTGATCGTGGTGCCGCAGGCGTTGCGGGTGATACTTCCGCCTCTGACAAATCAATATCTTAATCTCACAAAAAACTCGTCGCTGGCGGTAGGGATCGGATATCCCGATCTGTTCTCGGTATTCGCGGGCACGACACTCAGCCAGACCGGCCAGGCAATTGAAATCATCGGCATCACCATGGGCGTCTACCTCTTGATTTCACTGGTGACGAGCGCGATCATGAGTTTCTACAGTTGGCGGATCAGCCGGAGCCTCGGCTGATGAGTGATCTCGTCGCATCGACTTTCGTCCGTCGGGAGCTCGTCCCCGAGCGTCCCGCGCCGATCAAGACCACCGGCTTTGTCGGCTTCCTGCGCACGCGGCTGGTCAATTCGCCGACCAACATCCTGCTCACCCTTGCCAGCATATTGCTGCTGTGGTTCACCGTCATTCCGGCACTGAAATTCCTGCTGGTCGACGCGGTCTGGCACGGCACCGATCGCAATGCATGTCTTGCCGAGAATGCGGGCCATCCGGTCGGCGCGTGCTGGCCCTACATCCAGGCGAAATTCAGCCAGTTCATCTACGGCTTTTATCCGGAGCCGGCACGATGGCGGGTCAATCTGACGTTCATCCTTGCCGCGCTGCTGCTGTTGCCGCTGTTGATTCCACGGCTGCCGGCCAAGGTGCTGAGCGCCGGACTGTTCTTCGTTGCATTTCCGATTGTCGCGTTCTTCCTGCTGCATGGCGGCGGCCTGGTCGGTTTCGGCGTCAGCTGGACCGCCGAGCTGTTGTCGGGATTTGCCGAGAGCATGGGTGACGGCGGGCGCGTGCTGACAAATGCAGGCGCCGCAACGGCCGTCATCGGACTGCCGCTGACATGGCTGGGAACACTGGTCGTCCTGCTCAGTGCCATCATTTCCCTGCTGATCTGGCCGCTGACCTGGCTTCGCGATCAAATTCAGGCATCGGGCCGGCCGGTATGGACCGATCTCGCGGCCACCGCGGCGCTCGTTTCGATCCTGCTGTTCTTTCTGGCTGGCGGCTTTCGCACCGGATGGCGCGCGCTCGTCGTCAGCCTTGCGACGTTTGCCGGAATCGGTGTCGTGATCGCGGCGATGGGGCTCGATCGGGGAGGGTTGCCGATCGTCGACAGCCGGCTCTGGGGCGGCCTGCTGGTGACGCTGGTGGTGTCGGTCACGGGTATCGTCACCTCGATGCCGGTCGGCATCGCGCTGGCACTGGGCCGGCGGTCGACCATTCCACTGATCCGGATTTTTTCGATCACGTTCATCGAACTCTGGCGCGGCGTCCCGCTGATCACTGTCCTGTTCTTTGCAACCTACATGCTGCCGTTGTTCGTACCCGCAGGTTTCACGGTCGACGGACTGGTCCGTGTCCTGATCGGCATTGCGCTGTTTTCCGGCGCCTACAATGCGGAAGTGATCAGGGGCGGCCTGCAGGCTATCCCGCGCGGGCAGGGCGAGGCCGCGAGCGCACTGGGCCTGTCCTGGTGGAAGACCACCGCGCTGATCGTGATGCCGCAGGCGTTGCGCCACGTCATTCCCGGTCTCGTCAACAGTTTCATCGCGCTGTTCAAGGACACCTCGCTGGTCTCGATCGTGGCGCTGTTCGATTTGCTGGGGCAGTTGCGGGCTTCGTTTTCCGATCCGGTCTGGGCAACGCCGACGACCCTGTTTACAGGCTTCGCCTTCGTCGGGATGATCTACTTCGTGTTCTGTTTTGGAATGTCGCGCTATTCCCTGTTCGTCGAAAACCGGCTGAACGCACACCGGCGTAGTTGAGTAAATGACCATGACCGCAAACTCGATCGTCCGCATTGCCGGCCTCAACAAGTGGTTCGGCGATTTTCATGTGCTGCGCGACATCGACCTCGATGTCGGCAAAAGCGAGCGCATCGTGATCTGCGGTCCTTCGGGCTCGGGCAAATCGACCCTGATCCGCTGCATCAACGCGCTGGAAGAATTTCAGGAAGGCGAGATCGTTGTCGACGGCATCGAACTCGGTCCGAATTTGCGGCGCGTCGATGAAGTGCGACGCGAGGTCGGCATGGTGTTCCAGAGTTTCAATCTGTTTCCGCATTTGACCGTGTTGGAGAACTGCACGCTGGCGCCGATCTGGGTGCGCAATATTCCGAAGAAGGATGCCGAGGCGGCGGCGATGAAATATCTCGAGCGGGTGAAAATCCCGCACCAGGCGAGCAAGTTTCCAGGCCAGATGTCCGGCGGCCAGCAACAGCGGGTTGCGATCGCTCGCGCCCTGACCATGAACCCGAAGGTCATGCTGTTCGACGAGCCGACCTCGGCGCTGGATCCCGAAATGGTCAAGGAAGTCCTCGACACCATGGTCGATCTTGCCAATGAAGGCATGACCATGCTGGTCGTCACCCACGAAATGGGATTTGCCAGGGAAGTCGCGAACCGCATCGTGTTCATGGACGCCGGGCAGATCATCGAGGCCAACACGCCCCAAAATTTCTTCGCCAATCCGCAGCACGCACGAACCAAGCTGTTCTTGAGTCAGATTTTGCGGTGAATGAAGCGAATAGCGAGTGGCGAATAGAGCATCGGGAAATTTCTATTCGCTACCCGTGACTCGCGACTCGTCGTGGGGATTTTCCATGAACTTCCTTCATGTCACCGGCTTCTTGCGCTTGGCTTTCTCGGTCGCTTTCGCCGTGATGGCATCTGGCGCAGGCGCCGACGAAGCGGTGCCGCAGACGCGGCTTGAGCTGACAGCGGCCAACCTCGCCAGCGTGGTCGATCCGCTGATGGAGGAGTGGATCGGCAAGCACCAGGGCCCTGGTGCTGTGGTCGTGGTGGTGACGCGCGATGGCCCGGTGTTCGCCAGGGGCTATGGCTTTTCGGACATCGATGCCAAAAAGCCATTCACCGCCGATGCAACCCTGGTGCGGCCGGGATCGATCTCGAAGCTCTTCACCGGCATCGCCGTCATGCAACTCGTGGACGCCGGCCGGCTCGATCTCGATCGCGACGTCAACGGTTATATCGATTTCGCCATTCCGACGCCGCAAGGCGGCGTTCCCGTCACGTTGCGCCGTCTGTTGACGCATCGGGCCGGTTTCGAGGAACATGCGAAAGGACTGTTCTCGAGGGACCGCGATCCTGAACCGCTCGGGCGTTGGCTTGCGAAAAATCTGCCGCAACGTCTGTTTCCCGACGGCGATGTCGAGGCCTATTCCAATTATGGCCTCGCGCTCGCCGGCTATATCGCCGAACGCGTTTCGGGTGAGCCCTACGCCTCCTATGTTCAGCGGCATATTCTGGGTCCGCTCGGCATGAGCCACTCGACATTCCAGCAGCCGTTGCCGGACGATCTTGAGCCGCTGATGGCGAAAGGTTACCGCAGATCGGACAAGCCGCCGCTGCCGTTTTTCGAGACCATCACTGCCGCGCCGGCCGGTGCGCTTTCGGCGACGGGTGCGGACATGGGCCGCTTCATCCGCGCGCTGATGAATGGCGGCGAGCTCGATGACGTTCGCATCCTGCCCAAGGCGCGGCTCGACGAGATGATGGCGCCAGGCAACGCGACATCGGCCGGATATCTCGGTCTCGTGTTCTTCGGAACCAAAATCGCCGGCCATGACTCGATCGGGCACGACGGCGGAACCATGACATTCTTCAGCGAGTTGAAGTTCTTCCCCGAGCAGGGCGTCGGAATTTTTGTGTCACGCGACGGAATTGGCGAAATCAAGAGTTTCACGGAGATACCCCATCCCGCGACGGCCATTGCCCAGCGTTTTCTGCCCAGGACGACGGAATGGGCCGATGCACACGCCGCCAGTTTCCCAAGCGAGCAGCGTGTGGCCGGCATCTATCAGACGAGCAGGCGCAACGAGTCGTCTTTTGTGAGATTAACTGCGCTGCTGGCGCAGATTGTCGTCAAGGTCGACGGGGACAGGCACGTACGAGGGTTATCTGCGATCTGGCCGTTCGGTAATGGCGTGCCATGGAAGCACGTTCAGCACGATCTCTACGAAGGGCCAGGTGGGCGCTTCGCCTTTGTCGATGACGGCGACTCCGACTCTTACCTGGCCACACCTGGTCTTCGTCTGCAGCGTGTTCCCTGGTTTCTCGATCTGCGGTGGATTGCCCCAGCGTTTGTCGCGAGCACGGCGCTGGTTCTCCTGTCGCTGCTGGCCTGGCCGGTTGCCGCGCTATGGCGTTACCGGCGCAAGAGGCGGTGGAGCGAGGACCGCGGCGACCGGGGTAACTTTCTCGCCGTCAGGCTGGTCGTGCTGGTCGATGCGGCCGTCATTGGCGCTGCCGCGGTGCTTTTTGCGACGAGTTCAGACTTCACGATTTTCAATGACGCTCTCGATCCCTGGCTGCTGGTGCTCTATGGCTTCGCATGGACAGGCGTTTTCGGCGCGGTGCTGACGCTGTGGGCCGCCACCAGATTCTGGCGCCATGGTATCGGCAGCCGCTGGTCGCGGGTCCATCACGCGCTGATTGCCGCCGGCTGCGTGGTGATCGCGTGGTTCTTCCTGACATTCCACATCGCGGGGACAACGTTGATTTATTAGACTCGTTGGATGCGGCTTTGCCGCTGTCCGTTGCACGCCGATTTTACAAACCAGCGAAAGCGGTTGGAAACCATAAACCTGCCGAGGCCGCAGCCGGTTCACCGAATGGAAAGCAATTTCTGGCCAGCTGTCCTAAAAGGATGCGCCAATGTTGGGTTTCCTGTTCGGTTTCAATGCCCGGCTCGGCCGGCTGCATTACTTCCTCAGCACGATTGCCCTGGCTGTGGTGATGACCGCAGTCTGTTTCGCCATTGTGGGCTATGCGATCCAGAGCACCCCCAGGGGAATGGATCCATCCGCCGGCCTGGTTGCGTGGCCGGTGATCGTCGCCGTCCTCGTATTCTTGTGGATCACCTTCACGCTTCAGTCCATGCGGATCAGGGATATCGGATGGGACCCGGTCTGCGTTATCCCGGCATGGATCGCGCTTCTCATCGTCGATAAGCTGGTTGCGAGCAAGATCCCCGTATGGTCGCTCGGGTCTGAACATCAGGGAACGATCGTCGGCGCGTTGATCAACTTCGGACTGATTTTGGCTCTGACGTTTTGGCCGAGCGGCGAACACGAAGGCCCGAGGCCGACGTCCGGCGAGTCGCGCCGGAAGCCACCTGAGCTACCACGTAACCAAGGTACAGCGTCGGCGCCTGCGGCACGCATCGCGCGGGCGACGGGAACGGGAGTCAGCCGCCGCGCATTTTGAAGGCCGTTGGCGACAGCGATTGGGCTCGCTGCGCGATCACACCTTCTCGAACGGCACGTCGATCTTGCTGCGCTTCTCCAGCCATTGCGGCACGGGCAGGTTCTTCGAGCGCATGAAGTCCGGATTGAACAGCTTTGATTGATAGCGATTGCCGGAATCGCAGAGGATGGTGACAACCGTCTTGCCTGGGCCAAGCTGTTTGGCGAGGCGGATCGCACCGGCCACGTTGATGCCGGTCGAGCCGCCGAGGCACAGGCCTTCATGCTCCAGCAATTCGTAGATCACGGTCACGGCTTCCTCGTCCGAAATCAGGAAGGCATCGTCGACCTCAGCGGTCTTGATCACGGGCGTGACGCGGCCGAGGCCTATGCCTTCGGTGATCGAATCGCCCGGAGTCGATTTGGCCTCGCCGTGCTTGAACAGTTCATACATCGCGAAGCCATGCGGATCGGCGCAGGCGACGACGATGCCGTTGTTCTTTTCCTTCAGAGCCCGGCTGGTGCCGGCGAGCGTGCCGCCGGTGCCGACCGAGCAGATGAACCCGTCGATCTTGCCGCCGGTCTGCTGCCAGATTTCCGGGCCGGTCGATTCGTAATGTGCTTTCGCGTTGTCCAGATTGTTCCACTGATCGGCAAACAACACGCCGTTCGGCTCGCTCTTGCGAAGCCGATCGGCCAGCCTTCTTCCGACATGCTGGTAGTTGTTCGGATTGGAGAACGGCAGCGCCGGCACTTCGACCAGTTCGGCCCCGCACAGTCGCAGCATGTCCTTTTTTTCCTGGCTCTGGGTTTCCTGAATGACGATCAGGGTCCGGTAACCGCGCGCGCTCGCCACCACCGCAAGGCCGATGCCGGTATTGCCCGCGGTCGCTTCCAGCACGAGGCCGCCGGGCTTGAGGTCACCGCGTTTCTCGGCTTCGAGGATCATCCATTTGCCGGCGCGGTCCTTCACCGACTGCCCGGGATTCATGAACTCGGCCTTGCCGAGAATGGTGCAGCCGGTCGCCTCGGAAGCCCGCTTCAGTTTGATCAGCGGTGTATTGCCGATCGCTTCGACGACGTCGTTGTAAATGGTCATGTCTGTGAAATCTTTGCCGGTCGGTTGTCAAATGCGCCACGACCCTAGAGCGCGCTTGGCTAAAGTGGAAGTGTTTTGCGCTTCGTGGTGCACTGCGAACTACTTTGACTTCGCGAACACCACCTGGCGGACGTCGATGTTTCCCGACAGGAATCCGGCCTCGCAATAAGCGAGGTAGTATTCCCACAGCCGCCGGAACCTGTCGTCGAAGCCGAGCGGCTTCAGGTTCGGCCAGGCCGCGCGAAAGTTATTTCGCCAGGTGACGAGTGTCTTGGCATAATCTTGCCCGAAAATACGCTCCCGAATGACGGGAACGCCGAACCGCTCGCCCAGTGATTTCAGCACTTGCGGCGAGGGCAGCATTCCGCCGGGAAAAACGTAGCGCTGGATGAAATCGACCTCGCGCCGGTAGGTCTGGAACAGGCGATCCTGAATGGTGATGGTCTGAATGCCGGCAAGGCCGCCGGGCAACAGGCGGTCGCGCAATTGTGAAAAATATTTCGGCCAGAACTGCTCGCCGACCGCCTCGATCATCTCGATCGACGCGATCCGGTCATATTGGTCGCGCTCGTCACGATAATCCTGTAGCCGGATCTGGACCTTGTCGCCAAGGCCGGCGTTTTGAATCCGCATCTGCGCAAAATCGCGCTGCTCCTTGCTGATGGTGAGCCCGACCACCTTCGCGCCATAGGTCTTGGCGGCGTATTCCGCAAATCCGCCCCAGCCGCAGCCGATCTCCAGCAATTTCTGCCCGGGCTGCAGATCGATCGCTTCGGCGAGCCTGCGGTATTTGTTGTTCTGCGCGGTTGCCAGATCCGGGGTGTGATCCTCATACAGCGCCGAGGAATAAGTCATGCTCGGATCCAGCCACGCCGAATAGAATGCGTTGCCGATGTCGTAATGCGCATAGATATTGCGGCGCGCCTGCCGCCTGGTATTGCGGTTGAACCAGTGCCTGATGATCTGGATATAACGCATCAAGGGATTGTCGCCGAGCATGGCCTGAATGAGGTCGTGATTGACGCAGAAGAGATAGAGAAACTGCGTCAGGTCGGGCGTGTCCCATTCGCCGTGCAGATAGGCTTCGGCTATTCCGATATCGCCGCCATTGAGCAGCCGTGACGCAAACCCGTAATTGGTCAGTTTCATGGCGGCCGCCGGGCCCGGCTCCATGCCGCCCAGCCGCACCGTACGTCCATCGGGAAGCGTCACATCGAGCGTACCGCGCCGCAGCTTCGAGCCGAATCCGAACGCCAGTCGTACCAGACGCGGCAAATCGGAAAGTACCGCTTCGACATTCTCGGGGGTTACACAAATCAACGCAGACATTTACAGAACCATCTACAGCCCCATCGACAGATGTGGCTCTGTGTCCGAGCTTCCAGTGGGACAACTTGCACCAGATCCCACCGTCACCGGGCCGGAGCGCTTTCCCGCGACGCGGGCTCACGCCCGACCGCAGATAACACCGTTCCACTATAATCGTTGCATTCGCCGGTCGCCAAGACGGTATTCACCGGCTTCGCCGCCACGATGGTTGGGCGCGGTACCGGACACACGCCCTTGAGCCAAAGCCGCAGCGCTTCCCAATGGATCGCCGCGACGATTTTCAAGGTCACCAGAGGCAGCGAGCAGAACGACCGCAACAGCGTCGCCGTGGTCAGGGCGCGTCGGCGGCCGTTGAAGGTCGCGGCGAGCAGCGGGCCGTCGCGGTCGGTCTCCAGAATCCGCAACTTGACGCTGTCTCCAGGCGGCGACACCCGGAAATGATAGCGCATCGCCATCTCGATAAAGGGCGAGACGTAAAACAGTTTTTCTTGCGCCTGGCGGACACCGGCGTCGCTGCTCTCGCCGGGCTTCACGGGCAGCACGTAAGCGTGAATATCGCCAAACGTGTTGCGGACCTCGTAGATCATCAGGGCAAGTTCGCTGTCGGCGCGATAGCAGAAATACGCCGACAACGGATTGAAGGTGTAGCCGAGCAGGCGCGGGTAACACAGCAGCAACACGCGCCCGCCGGTGAGGTCGATGCCGCGCTCCACCGCGCAACGTTGCGCATAGATGCGCAAAGCCGACCCGTCGCGTTCGCCGTGATCGGCTTCGTTGAAACTATAGAGAGCCGCCCGATTCACGCCGAACAACGGCGACTGCCGGTCCGCCGCGTCGAGCCGGTCGAGATCGACCAGGAGGCTCATCACGCGATAGCTGAAGCGATGGCCGATCGGCTTCAGACGCGCATGCATCACGTCGCCGAAATAGAGCGCGGCCGCGGCGTTATCGGTGCCGCGATGCGCTGCTGATTTGGCGGTTTGTCGGGCCATCGCTACTCCGCGGCCTGCGCCAGTTCAGGCGGCGGTCCGCGCCAGGGCACCGCTGCGCCCAGCGCTTGTGCAACCGCCAGTCCCGAGCGCAATCCATCCTCGTGAAAGCCGTATCCGGTCCAGGCGCCGCAGAACCAGGTATGACGTCGCCCCTGAATTTCGCCGAGGCGTTTCTGCGCGGCAAACGCGGCGGCGTCATACTGCGGATGTTCGCAGGTATATTTGCCGAACGTCAGTGCGGCGGCGGGCGCGAACGGCGGATTGAGGCTGACGAACAGCGGCTTGTCGTCATCGATGCCCTGCAGCCGGTTCATCCAGTAGGTCACGGCGACGTCGTTTTCGGCTGCCCCCTCGCGCTGCCAGCGCAGGAAGTTCCACGACGCCCAGGCTCGCCTGCGCTTCGGCATCAATCTGATGTCGCGATGCAGGTAGACGGTGTTGGGCGAATAGCCGATGGCGCCGAGCACGGCGCGTTCGCGGTCATCGGCGTCCGACAGCATCCCGAGTGCCTGATCGCTGTGCGACGCGATCACGACGTGATCGTAACTGTCGCTTCCACCATGACTGTCATGGACGACGACGCCATGCGCTGTGCGCTGTATCGATGTCACGGCGCAGCCGAGCCGAAGCCGGTCCCGGAATGCGGACGCGAGCTTCTCCACGTAACGTTGGCTGCCGCCCTTCACCGTGCGCCAGACCGGGCGGTCATATTGCAGCAGGCGGTGGTTGCTGAAAAAGGCGACGAAGTTCTCGGCAGGAAAGTCCAGCATCCCGCTGGCCGGTGCGGACCAGATCGCGGCTCCCATCGGCGCAAGATAATCGGTCAGCAACCTCGGGGCGAATTTGCGCTTCCGAAAATACTCGGCGAGGGTAAGTCCGGCCAGTCTGCCCGCGGCATGGTCCGTGACGCTTTGCGCGTTGAAGGTCAGGATGTCGCGCAGCATCCGCAAGTAGGACGGCGACAGCAGGTTTCGCGGCTGCGCAAACAAGCCTTTCGCGGTTTCGCGCCAGCTGCTTCCGCCGCCCTTCCATTCGAAGCGTCCGCCGTCCGTCGTGACCGCAAAGCTCATGCAGCTTTCCACGGTCTCGATATCCAGATGGGCGAACAGCGCCGTCAGCTCCGGATAGTTCAATTCATTGTAGACGATAAAGCCGATATCGACCGCAAGCGGCGTTCCTTCATAGTCGATGGTGACGGTGTGGCTGTGCCCGCCGGGCCTGATTTCGCGATCGTAGACCGTGACCGGATAATGCTTCGACAAGGCCCAGGCCGCGGCATTGCCGGCAATTCCCGTTCCGATAACCGCGACGCGCATTCACAAGCCCCCATCCCTCGATGTGCGAGATACGGGGCTTTGCGCGCGAAGTTTCAGCGCGGCGGCCGCAGCGGTGGGCCGGGCGAATCAGCTGGCCTGACGACCGGAACAACATGAAATCTTGGTAACATGAAATCTTGGTAAGATGGCCGCGCTGCTCGAATCATGTCGATCAGCAGAAAGCCCCATAGAATATAGAGAACTCTGCTGTGGCCGTCCCGGTCGGTACCCTCTGCTCAGGCGAAAGCGCGGGGACAGTGGCCGGAACGCACTGTCCGCGCCATGTTCCCCCGGCTAGAATGCCGGGGGTTCCCAAAGGAAGCATCACCCCGGTGAACGTCTCGCAGCCAGACTCTACAGGCGTCATCCGCGAATCGGTCTGGCGATTCTCGCAGTGCCGGATGCCGGGCAATATGCCCCGCGGAGGGCAGATGTGAGACAGCTAATCCCCGGGCTGCCTGCTGCCATCCCTTGCCTGGATCGCGCCGCGCGATGGCTTGCGGCACTTTGCATCGTTGCCAGCGCCGCCGGCTGTATTGTGACCCAGGATTTGCCTGATCCGGCGCTGGACATCCCGCAAGCCTACAAGCCGCAAGATTACAAGGCGGCGAAGGTCACGGAGCAGAACGCGCCCCCGACACTGGACTGGTGGCGCGGCTTCCGTTCGTCCGAATTGACTGATCTGATGGAGGAAGCCCAGAAGGTCAATCTGGACATCGCCGCGGCGACGGCACGCTTCATTCAGGCGGACGCGCAGGCACGTGTCGCGGGCGCGGCGCTGCTGCCGAGCCTCAGCGGAACCGGTCAGGAGACCTACTCGCGGACATCCGGCTCAAGCGCCAGCGGATTGACCAATGGTGGGCGCGAGGTCGTCAACTATTCGGCATCGCTCAGTGCCAGCTATGAACTCGATTTCTGGGGCAAGAACCGCGACGCCGCGCAGGCCGCCGAGGAAACCTCGGTCGCGAACCGTTTCGATCGCGATGTGGTTGCGCTGACCACGCTCACCAGCGTCGCCAATGCCTATTTTCAGGTGCTCGCCTCGCAGGACAGGATTCGCACCGCCGAGCGCAATATCGCCAGCGCCACACGTATCCTGGAGGCGATCAGGCAACGGTTTAAAGCCGGCACGGGAACCGACCTCGATGTGGCCCAACAAGAGGCCGTTCTCGCCAATCAGCGGGCTCTTGTTCCGCCGCTGCGGCAGACCCTGGCGCAGAACATCAACGCGCTGGCGACGCTGGTGTCGCGGCCGCCGGAAAGCCTGCATGTCGTCGGCGGTTCGCTCAATCAGATCGGGTCACCTCGGGTGACGCCGGGCCTGCCATCGGAATTGCTGACGCAGCGTCCGGATATCCGGCGCCAGGAGGCGCAGCTCGCGTCCGCTGTCGCCAATGTCGGCAACGCTCGCGCGCAGTTTTTCCCGAGCATCCAGCTGACCGGGCAGGGCGGTTACCAAAGCTCGGCGCTGGTGGCGCTGTTCCAGCCGCACGCCGCGTTCTTCAGCCTGGTCGGCGGCCTGACGCAGCCGATTTTCGACGGCGGAAAAATTCTCGGCAATTTCGAATTCACCAAGGCCAGGCAGGATGAATTGCTGCAGACCTACCGCAAGACGGTGGTCTCGGCGTTTGCCGATGTTGATAACGCACTGGTGTCGATCCGCCAGACCAGCGAGAAGCTGCGGCTGCAGCGCGAGGTGGTGTCGGCCTCGCGGCGAGCCTTTCAACTTTCCGAGCAGCAGCTTCGCGCCGGGACCGCCGACATCGTGACTGTGCTAAATACGCAATTGACGCTATTTCAGGCCGAAGACGCGCTGTGGCAGGCCCAGCTTGCCCGGCTGCTCGCGATCGTCAGCCTGTATCAGGCGCTGGGAGGCGGTTGGGAACCGAGAATGGAGAAGCCGGTCAATGCTCTTTAAGCCGGATTTGAACGAAACTGCCAAGACTGCCGGCAAGACCGCCGGCGATCGTGTGGGCCGCGTCGCCTCCCGCGCGCGCCGCCGAACCGTTTCGATTGCGATCACGCTGCTGATCGTTGGCGGCCTCGGCTACATCGGCTGGACGGCGCTGCAGCAGAAGCAGGCCGCGAACCGGGCCGGCGCGCGTCCCGATCTCCCCGTGCCGGTGCTCGCGGCGACACCGCGCATCCTCGACGTGCCGGTCTATCTCGACGGCGTCGGCGCGGTCCGCGCGCTGAACAACGTGCTGGTGCGCCCCCAGGTCGATGGAAAATTGATCGCGGTGAATTTCACCGAGGGACAGGACGTCAGGAAGGGCGACGTCCTCGGCGAAATCGATCCTGTGCTCTACAAGGCGCAGTTCGATCAGGCGGTCGCCAAGAAGGCGCAGGATGAAGCGCTACTCGCAAATCAGCGCCTTGACCTGTTACGCTATCAGCAGCTTGCCGCCTCCAACGCGGGCTCGAAGCAGCAGGCCGATACCCAGCGCGCCGTCGTCGCCCAGCAGGAAGCGCTGGTGAATTCCGATCAGGCGGCGATCGACAACGCGCAGGCGACGCTTGGCTATACCAAGATCATTGCGCCGCTGTCGGGCCGGGCCGGCCTGCGCCAGGTCGATCAGGGCAACATCATCCACGCTTCCGACGTCACGGGTCTCGTGATCATCACCCAGCTGCAGCCGATCGCGGTGCAGTTCAGCCTGCCGCAGCAGCAGATCGTGCGGGTCAATGCCGCCTCCGCCAAGGGCGTGCTGACCGTCGACGTGTTCGGCAATGACGGCATTACGGTGGCCGACAGCGGCAAGCTGACCGGCATCGACAACCAGGTCGATCCGACCACCGGGACCCTCAAGCTCAAGGCCGAGTTTCCCAATGCCGCTTTTCAATTATGGCCCGGGCAATTCGTCAATGTCCGGCTCAAGGTCGATACGCTCGCAAGGGCGGTGGTGGTGCCGACGTCGGCGGTGCAGCGCGGGCCAGCCGGGACGTTCAGCTACGTCATCGGCGACGGCGACATTGTCGCGGCGAAGCCGGTCGTGCTGACGCAGCAGAACGAAACCGACGCCGTCATCGCGAGCGGATTGTCGGCCTCCGATCGCGTGGTGACGACCGGCTTTGCCAATCTGTCCGATGGCGCCAAGGTGATCGTCGGCAAGGACGAGCAGACGCCGACCGCGGATCTCGCACCACGAAAGAAACGCGGCAGCCGCGACGGCCAGGCCAAGGACGGACAAGCCAAGGATGGCCAAGCCAAGGATGGCCAAGCCAAGGACGGTCAGGCCAAGGACGGACAGGGCGAGCGGCGCAAGAGAAGCGACCGGGTTCAGGGCGAGGGCGACCAAAAGGCTCAGACCGGACCCGCGCAGGGGAGCGAGCCGTCGGGCAATGCTGCGAAGTCGCAGCCATGACCCGAAAACCCGTCGCTTGATTAATTTCGCAAGCATGAGCGCGCAGCCATGAGCGTCTCTGAACCCTTCATCCGCCGGCCGATCGCGACCTCGCTCTTGGGGATCGCGCTCTTGATCGGCGGCGGGCTCGGCTATTGGGCGCTGCCGGTGTCGGCGCTGCCGCAGGTCGATTTCCCGACGGTGCAGGTGACGACCCAATTGCCGGGCGCCAGTCCCGACGTGATCGCCTCGCTGATCACAGCGCCGCTGGAGCGTCAGCTCGGGCAGATCCCGTCGCTGTCGTCGATGACGTCGACGAGCTCGTTCGGCGTCAGCCAGATTTCCCTGCAGTTCGATCTCAACCGCGACATCGACGGCGCGACCCAGGATGTGCAGGCGGCTATCAACGCCGCCGCGGGCGTGCTGCCGAAAACGCTGCCGTATCCGCCGACCTACGCCAAGGTCAATCCCGCCGATGCGCCGGTTTTGACGCTGGCGCTGACGTCGGAGACGATCTCGCTGCGCGCCATGAGCGATCTGGCCGACACCATCCTCGGCCAGCGCCTCAGCCAGATTTCCGGCGTGGGCCGCGTCGCGGTGCTGGGCGGGCTCAAGCCGGCGGTGCGGGTTCAGGCCGACCTGGCCCGGCTCGCCGCCTATGGCATCGCGATGGAGGATTTGCGCAACGCGATCGCGGGCGCCAACGTCTCCGGCCCCAAGGGATCGCTGGACGGCGCGCAGCAGGCCTACACCATCGCCGCCAACGACCAGATCGCCGCGGCCGAAGCCTACAAGCCCATCATCATCGCCTACCGCAACGGCGCGCCGGTCACCATCGGCGACGTCGCCGTCATCGTCGACGGCCTGGAGAACGACCGTACCGGCGGCTGGTACCAAGGCACGCCGGCGGTCATCATCGATATCCAGCGGCAACCCGGCGCCAACGTGATCGAGGTCGTCAGCCAGATCCGCGCCGAGATCCCAAAGCTTCAGCGGGCGATCCCGGCCGGCGTGAACCTGACCGTGGTCAGCGACCGAACCGTCACCATCCGCGCCTCCGTGCATGACGTGCAGTTCACGCTGGTTCTGAGCGTGGTGCTGGTGACGCTGGTGGTGCTGCTGTTCCTGCGCTCGCTGCGGGCGACGCTGATTGCCGGCGTGGCGCTGCCGCTGTCGCTGATCACCAGTTTCGGCATCATGTATTTTTCAGGTTTCAGCCTCGATAATCTGTCGCTGATGGCGTTGACGATCGGGACCGGTTTCGTGGTCGACGACGCCATCGTGATGATCGAAAACATCGTCCGTCACATGGAGAATGGCGAAACGGCAATGCAAGCCTCGCTCCGGGGCGCCAGCGAAATCGGCTTTACGGTGATTTCGCTGACGGTGTCGCTGATCGCGGTCTTCATCCCGCTGTTGTTCATGTCCGGACTGGTCGGGCGCATGTTCCGCGAGTTCGCGCTGACCCTGACGATCGCGGTCGTGACCTCGGCGATCGTGTCGCTGACGCTGACGCCGATGATGTGCTCGCGGCTGTTGAAGCACGCCGGCGAGGAAGTCGCGGTCCCGGGCCTTGCCGCGATCAGCCGCGGCATCGACCGCATGATCGAGTTCTACCATCGCACGCTGTTATGGGTGCTGGAGCGCCAGCGCGCAACCTTGCTGCTTACCTTCGCCACGCTGGCGGCGACGCTGATCCTGTATATGGTGGCGCCAAAGGGCTTCCTGCCCTTGCAGGACACCGCCTCGATCACCGCGGTGACCCAGGCCGGTCCCGACGTTTCCTTTGCGGAAATGCAGAGCCGGCAGACCCAGGCCGCCGATGCCATCAAGGCCGATCCGGATGTGACCGGCGTCGTCTCGGTGATCGGCGCCGGCTCGGTCAATCCGACCACCAATGTCGGCCGCCTGGTGATGACGTTGAAGCCACGCGGCGAAAGGCGCGACGACGTTTCCGTCGTGGTGGCGCGGCTGAAGCAGCTGACGGCGTCGATCCCGGGCATGACGATCTATTTTCAGCCGGTGCAGGATGTGCAGATCTCGACCCAGTCCAGCCGCTCGCAATATCAGTACACGCTGACCGGCACCGACCAGGTGCAGGTTTCGCTGTGGGCCAACAATCTGGTCGCCGAACTGCGCCGCGATCCCCTGTTCCGCGACGTCTCCTCGGAAGCCCAGGACGGCGGATTGCGCGCGGCGCTCGACATCAACCGCCAGCGCGCCGGCCAGCTCGGCGTCAGCCTGCAGGCGGTGACCGACACGCTCAATGACGCCTTCGCGCAGCGGCAGATTTCGACCATCTACGGCCAGGCCAACCAGTACCGCGTCGTGCTGGAGGCGCTGCCGATGTATCAGCGCGATCCGTCGATACTCTCAAAACTCTATCTGCCCGGCGCGCTTGACGCCCAGGTGCCGCTGTCGGCGGTCGCGACGCTGACGCGCACCACCGCACCGCTGGCGATTTCGCACCAGGCGCAATTTCCGGCCGTCTCGCTCAGCTTCAACCTGGCGCCCGGTGCTGCGCTCGGCGACGCCGTCGACGCCGTCAAATCGATCGAAACCCGCATCGCCATGCCCGGCAGCATCGTCGGCGTCTTCGCCGGTGATGCCGCCGAGTTCGCAAAATCGCTGGCGGGACAGCCATGGCTGATCCTGGCGGCCCTCGTCACCATCTACATCGTGCTCGGGGTGCTCTATGAAAGCTATATTCACCCGATCACCATTTTATCGACGCTGCCGTCGGCGGGCGTCGGCGCCATTCTCGCGCTGATGCTGTTCGGACAGGATCTGTCGGTGATCGGCCTGATCGGCATCATTCTCTTGATGGGCATCGTCAAGAAGAACGCCATCATGATGATCGACTTCGCGCTGGAAGCCGAGCGCCACCAGGGCATGTCGGCGAACGACGCGATCGTGCAGGCCTGCCTGTTGCGGTTCCGCCCGATCATGATGACGACGCTCGCCGCACTGTTCGGCGCGCTGCCGCTGGCGGTGGAAAGCGGCACCGGCGCCGAGTTGCGGTTTCCGCTGGGCATTTCGATCATCGGCGGACTGCTGCTGAGCCAGTTGCTGACGCTCTACACCACGCCGGTGATCTACCTCGCGCTCGACCGGCTGAACCGCCGGATCGAAAAGGCGGTGCCGCCGCCCGGACCGCAACTGCCGCCGATCGCCGGAGCCACCGAGGGGATGCAGTAATGGCATCGATCTCTGAACCTTTCATCCGCCGGCCGGTCGGCACCACCCTGCTGGCGATCGGGCTTTTTCTGGTCGGCGGGGTGGCCTACCAGTTCTTGCCGGTGGCTTCGGTGCCCAATGTCGACTTTCCGTCGATCCGGGTTTCCGCGACCCGGCCGGGCGCCGATCCGTCGGTCATGGCGGCGACCGTTGCAGCACCTTTGGAACGCAGGCTTGGTGAAATCGCCGGGATCGACCAGATCACCTCGACGAGTTCGCTCGGCAATACCAGCATCCAGCTGCAATTCGCCATCGGCCGCGACATCGACCGCGCCGCGCGCGATGTCCAGGCCGCAATCAACGCTTCGCTCGCCGACCTGCCGAGCGACTTGCCGTCGCTGCCGCGTTTCCGCAAGGCCAATTCCGCCGCGGCGCCGGTATTCGTGCTGGCGCTGACGTCGAAGACGATCTCCACCAGTACGATCTATGACGTCGCCGACACCGTGCTGGCGCAGCGCATCTCGCAGGTGCCCGGCGTCGGCGAGGTCACCGTCAGCGGCGCCGACCAGCCGGCGGTGCGCATTGCGCTCAACCCGGTGGCGCTGTCGAACGCCGGGATCGCCACCGACGATGTCCGGCTCGCCATCATCAACGCCAACCCGCTGGGGCCGGTCGGCATCTTCAATGGCGGCCGCCAGAGCGAAACCCTGTCGATCAACAAGCAGATGCGAACCGCGGCCGAGTTCCGCGATATCGTGATCAAGAGCGCGAACGGCAATTTCGTCCGGCTCTCCGATGTCGCCGAGGTCGAGGACTCCGTTCGCAACAACCGGTCGATCGCCTGGTTCAACAAGCAGCCGGCGGTGCTGATCCAGATCACCAAGCAGGGCGACGCCAACGTCATCGATACCGTCGATCGCGTGCGCGCGCTGATCCCCGAACTGAAGCAATGGATTCCGGCCGGGGTCGACATTTCGACGCTGGTCGACCGCACCGGTACCATCCGTGCCAGCGTTGCGGACATGCAACTGACGCTGCTGGCGACCGCCATCCTGGTCATGGTGGTGGTGTTCGCATTTCTGCGCCGGATCACGCCGACGATCGCGGCGGGCGTCTCGGTGCCGCTGGCCCTGGCCGGCACCTGCGCCGGGATGTGGCTCGCCGGTTACTCGATCAACAATCTGTCGCTGATGGCGCTGGCGATCTCGGTCGGCTTCGTGGTCGACGACGCCATTGTCATGATCGAGAACATGTACCGCAACCTCGAGCACGGCATGCGGCCGTATCAGGCGGCGCTCGAAGGCGCGAGGCAAATCGGTTTCACGGTGCTGTCGATCAGCCTGTCGCTGCTCGCAGCCTTCGTGCCCCTGATTTTCATGGACGGGATTATCGGCCGGCTGCTGCGGGAATTTTCGCTGACCCTGACGTTTGCCATCGTGGTTTCCACCCTGGTGTCGCTGACGATAACGCCGATGATTTGCGCCCACTACATCAAGGAGGCGACCTGGGGTAACGCCACCTGGTTCGACCGCCTCGTCGAGGGGTCCTTGTCGCGCATGGTGGCGTTTTATGCCCGGACGTTGCGGGTTGTGCTGGATTTCCCGTTTATGACGCTGCTGGTATTTGCTGCAACGATCGCATTGACCGTGACGCTTTATGTCAAGACCCCGAAGGGAGATTTCCCGAGCGACGACTCCGGCTTCGTGATCGGCGCGACGCGGGCTTCCGCCGATATCTCGTTCCAGTCGATGCTCGGGCTGCAGCAGCAGCTCGCGGACATCGTGATGGCCGATTCCGCCGTCGCCGGCATAGGCTCGGTCCTCGCCGGAGGCGGTCCCTTCGGCGGCGGTTCCAATCGCGGCACCATGTTCATCAGCCTCAAGCCGCCCGCCGAGCGCGGCGGCGTGACCACGGCTGACGTGATCGACCGCCTGCGCAAAAATCTCTATCGGGTGGCGGGAATTCGCCTGTTCATGTTCGCCGCCCAGGACCTCCGCGCCGGTGGCCGGCAGAGCGATTCCAATTATCAATACACGCTATCGAGCGCTGATCTCGACCTGTTGCAAAAATGGGCGCCGATCGTCGGCAAGCGCATGGAGACGGTCGAGGGCGTTACCGACATCTCCAGCGACCGCGATCCCGGCGGCTTGCAGCTGACGCTGTCGATCGACCGGCAGAAGGCATCGATGCTCGGAATCCGCGTGCAGGACATCGACAACGCGCTCAACAACGCGTTCTCGCAGCGGCAGATATCGTACGTCTACACCCAACGCAACCAGTACATGGTGGTGCTGGAGATCGATCCGAAATTCCAGAACGATCCGTCCAACCTCGAACGTATCTTCGTTGCCGGCGCAGGCGGCGCGCAGGTGCCGCTTTCGAACGTCGTCCGTTACCAGCGCGGCCTGTCGCCGCTGGCGGTATTTCATTCGCAGTCGGTGCCCTCGACGACGGTGTCGTTCAATCTCCTGCCCGACGTGCCGCTCGAGGTCGCCACTTCGGATATCCAGCGCGCGGTGGAGGAATTGCATATGCCCGAGGGCATTCGCGGCAGTTTTGAAGGCAACGCCGGGGACTTGGCCAATAAAGCCGGCCGCCGGCAATTGCTGATGATCGCCGGCGCGCTGGTGGCGATGTATATCGTGCTCGGGGTGCTCTACGAAAGCCTCGCCCAT